>Ga0210388_10004752_pt1 | contig 10618 bp, 7 predicted proteins | sample IncBWC19OmetaG_FD_155485 | JGI IMG/M metagenome (GOLD analysis project Ga0210388, IMG submission 155485) | Forest soil microbial communities from Barre Woods Harvard Forest LTER site, Petersham, Massachusetts, United States - Inc-BW-C-19-O ...
CTTCAATGAAGCTGCGCGGCGGCGAACGGATTACGATAACCGGCGAACCACGCCCAATCCCGCTCAAGGCCACGGCGGAAGACATTCCGCTGGACGTAGTGTATGAGGACGCCGACCTGGCGGTGGTGAACAAGCCGGCGGGAATGATGGTGCACGCAGGCTCGGGACAAAGCGAGGATGCGCGCAGCAAGGGGACGCTGGTGAATGCGCTGCTTTACCGTTTCAAAAAGCTCTCGGCGACGGGTGGGGATCTGCGGCCGGGAATTGTTCACCGGCTGGACAAGGACACGAGCGGCTTGATTGTGGTGGCCAAGAACGACCGCGCACACGCGGCGCTGGGAGAGATGTTCGCCAGCCGCCAGATGCGGAAGACTTACATTGCGCTGGTGCAGGGAACGGTGGAGCGCGACCGCGGCACCATCAACGCGGCTGTCGCCCGCGACCCGGTACGGCGCACGCGCATGACCACGCAGCCCAATGAGAACGCACGTTCCGCCGTTTCTCACTACGAAGTGGTGCGCCGCTTCGCCAACCGTTTTGGGAAATTCACGCTGGTGCGGGTGCGGATTGAGACGGGGCGGACGCACCAAATCCGGGTGCACATGGCTTCTATCGGCCATCCGGTGGTGGGAGACACGCTCTATGGGGCTGCGGGGCAGCTTACCGACCAGGTCGCGGCGCAGGCGGCGCAGTCCAAGGCGGCGCGGCGCAAGGCAGAGCCGGAGCGGCTGAGGCTGGGCAGGAACTTTCTTCATGCCGCCAGGCTCGAGTTTACGCATCCAAAGACGGGTAAGGTGTTGCAGCTGGAAGCTGCGCTGCCGCAGGAGCTGGAGGGTTTTCTGGCGCGCCTGGAAGCCGATGGAAATTGAGATGTGCGCGATTGAGGAGCGAGGCGGATGGGGACGGATGCGGCCGGGCGGGTGCGATTGCTAAAATGAGGGAGTCATGATCAGAAAGATATTCGGCATTGCATTTGCGGCTGCATTTTTGTGCGCCGCGGTGTTGGCGCAGCAACCTGCGACTCCTCCCGCGGCTCCGCCCGCTCAGGCCCCGTCGCCCGCCACTCCGGCTGCGCCCGCCCAGACGCCAGTTACTCCGCAGACCGGAACGCAGCCAGCGCAAGCGCAGACCGACGACACTCAAACCGTTTTTCATCTCGGCGTGAATGAGGTGAATCTCATCTTCACCGTGACGGACAAGCATGGGCACTACATTCCCAACCTGCAGCAGAGCGACTTTGCGCTGCTAGACGACCAGAAAGCGCCCGCCAAGGTGAACTCGTTTCACCAGCAGATCAATTTGCCCTTGCGCGTGGGAATTGTGATTGACGCCAGCACGTCAATCCGCACACGCTTTCAGTTCGAGCAGCAATCCGCGACCGAGTTTCTGCTCGACGTTCTCAAGGCCAAGAGCGACCTGGCCTTCGTAATGGGCTTCGATGTCACACCTACTGTCACGACGGATTGGACCAACAACATCGATGCTCTTGAAACCGGCGTGAACAGGCTGCGTCCCGGCGGCGGCACGGCGCTGTTCGATGCGGTCTACACGGCCTGCCGCGACAAGCTGCTCAGCGAGCGCGGGCCGGAACCGGTGCGCAAGGCCATCGTACTCATCTCCGATGGCGACGACAATCAGAGCCGAGTGCATCCGGACGAAGTGATCAAGGAGTGCGAGCGCGCCGAGACCATCGTCTACGCCATCAGCACCAACTGGACGCCCAGCCGCGGCAAAGGCGACCAGGTGCTGACACAGATGGCGGAGTCAACCGGCGGCCGCGTCTTCTTCCCTCCGTCGGTGGAAGAGATGTCGAACAGCTTCAAGGAAATTGAAGAAGAGCTGCGCAGCCAGTATGCGCTCACTTATACGCCGGCCGACTTCAAATACGATGGATCCTTCCGCAGTATTTATCTCTATTGCAACGATCGCCGCTACCAGGCCCGCGCCAAAAAGGGCTACTTCGCGCCGCGACAGTAGGCTGTGTTGGGCGGATCGGCCAGATCTGCGGGCATGTCCGCAGCGGCTAAAGCCGGATTCATTTTTGCGGCTCTTTTCGGCACGACTGAAGTCATGCCCTGTTACAAAGCTGCCCGGTTTTGGATTCCGTCACACGTTGTCTGATTTCCGTTTTCCGTGGGATAGGCTCACAGAATCAGAACTGGCATTTCATTTCTCCTCGTTGAAGACGCCGGTTTGTTCCATTTCAGTCCATTGCATTTCCCTCTTGTTCAAATCTGACTCATCCCTTCATTCTTCTTCCTCAACACTCACTGAATGCCGGCCATGCACGATGAAATGGAGGAAGCGATGCTGAAACGCGAAGAATCGAATTCGCGGAAGGGCCGTGCGGCACGGGGGGAAATACAGTGATCCGGCAGGCGATATCGTGTGACATCTGCGCAAGTGAAAAGCAGCAGACCAACCACTGGTTTGTGGCCACCGACCAGGGTGGAGAGCTGCGCGTGGCGGGCTGGAGTTCGCGCAACCGGTTGCGCCCAGGCAGCAAGCATTTGTGCGGACAGATATGCCTGCACAAGCTGGTGGACCTGTTCATTTCCAGAACCATTGCGGTGCGCGCGCCGGCAGGCTTGATGGACGATGTTGCAGTGCAGCCGCCTGCTTTGGACACCGAGGCCAGCCCGAACTCGGACATGGCCTGCATTGAGCTTGAGTCGTCGGCAAAGGTGGTGATGGCGCCGGAACCGGTGCTGCCCAAGAGGCTGCCGTTGCGCGCGCCGGCGGGACTGGTTGCCATGCCGGGACGACCCCAATCCGGTGAGCCAGGCGCCCAGGACGAAACTCCGCGCTATGCTTCGCGCAACTGGCGCGCCGAGGCCTGGGATCGCGAACGGGAACGCGAACTGCGCGCTGTGGAACGCCGGCCTGACGCCGATTCGCGGCGCCGCTCCGGATCTTAAGCTTGTGGTGCTGGCCCCTCGAGAAGCTTCAGCAGCCCGGCTTCATCCAACACCGGAACCTTCAGCTCGATGGCTTTATCGAGCTTTGAGCCTGCCTCTTCGCCGGCTACCACGTAGCTGGTTTTCTTGCTCACTGACCCAGCGGTTTTGCCTCCGGCGGACTCGATGCGGCGCTTCGCTTCGTCGCGGGTAAGCGTGGGAAGTGTGCCAGTGAGCACGAAAGTCAATCCGGCGAGCTGCGTGGAGCGTTGTTTCCTTTCCGCAGTCATGTCGACGCCGGCCTCTTTCAGCGCCTGCACCAGTTCAAGGTTTGCCGGACGGGTGAAGAACTCGCGGATCGCCGCGGAGATGCGCGGACCGACTTCTTCGACGCGTTCCAACTCCTCTGTTGTCGCCGCTTCCAGTGCTTCGATTGAGCCGAATTCCTGAGCCAGCAATTCAGCTGTGCGTTCGCCGACAAAGCGGATTCCCAGTCCCATGATTACGCGCGCAAGGCCGGCTTTCTTCGAGCGGTCAATTTCTTCGAGCAGCGTGCGCGCGGATTTTTCTGCGAAGCGATCAAGGGCGATGAGCTGGTCTTCGGTTAGCTTGTAGAGGTCGGCCACGCTGTGCACCAGGCCGCGCTCCATCAACTGCGCCACCACGGCCTCGCCGAGGCCTTCGATGTTCATTACGCCGCGGCTTCCAAAGTGCAGCAGAGTTTCGCGCAGCTTGGCGGGGCAGTCGGCGTTTACGCAGCGGTAGTCGGCCTCGCCTTCCTGACGCACCACAGGATTGCCGCACTCAGGGCAGATGGTTGGATAGACGAAACGGCGGGTTCCGCGCGGGTGCTCGGCGTCTTCCACCACTCCGGCGACTTTGGGAATTACGTCACCGCCGCGCTCCACCTTTACCCAATCGCCAATCAGCAGGCCCATGCGCTCGATGAAATCCGCGTTGTGCAGCGTGGCGCGGCTTACGGTTACGCCGCCGATAAACACTGGGGTCAGCTCCGCTGTTGGAGTGAGCTTGCCGGACCGGCCCACGGTGATCAGGATGTCGTTGAGCTGCGTGATGGCGCCCTTGGCGGTGAACTTGTAAGCGATGGCCCAGCGTGGCGCGCGGCCCGTATAGCCGAGGCGCTGTTGCGTGGCGTGCGAGTCAACCTTAAGCACCACGCCGTCGATCTCGTAGCCCAGCTTGGCGCGCTCGGCTTCGGCTTTGTCGATGAAGCGCATCATCGCATCTACGGAGTCGACCACGGTGCGATGGGGATTTACGCGAAATCCCAGCGCGGATAGAGCGTCGAGCGTGGCGCGCTGGCCCTGCGGCCAGTATTCGCCTTCGACGAGAAGAAAATATGCGTAGAGGTCGAGGCGCCGGCGGGCCACGATCGACGAATCAAGCGTGCGCAACGTTCCCGCGGCGGCATTGCGGGGATTCACGGCGGGAGGAAGTCCTTCGCGCTCGCGCTCCTCGTTGAGGCGATGAAATGCGGACTCCGGCATTACTGCTTCGCCGCGCACTTCGAAGGCCTGCGGCAGGCCGGCTCTTGCCAGTTTTTCGGCGGAGATGGAAATGGGCACGCTGCGAATGGTGCGGATGTTCGAGGTTACGTCCTCGCCGACCTGTCCATCGCCGCGGGTTACTCCGGTGAGCAGGCGCGCGCCTCCGCCGTCCGCGGGACCGTATTGCAACGCGATGCTCAGGCCATCGAGTTTGAGCTCGGCGGTGAACTCTACCGGCATGCGGGCAGCGAGCTCGCGGACGCGCCGCTCCCAGTCGGCCAGCTCTTCGACGGTGTAGGCGTTGTCAAGCGAGAGCATGGGGCGCGAGTGGCGCACCTTCTTGAAGCCTTCAGCCGGCTTGCCGCCTACGCGCTGGGTTGGCGAGTCGGGTGTGAGCAGTTCAGTGTGCTCGGCCTCTATTCGCTTCAGCTCGTTCATCAGCGCGTCGTACTCTTGGTCGCCGATTTCGGGCGCGTCGAGTACGTAGTAAAGGTGCTCGTGACGGCGCAGCTCGGCGCGGAGTTCTTCCGCTCGCTGAGCCGGAGTTGGCTTGGGTTTATCGTGGTTACCCATGGGGTAAATTATAGGAGGCGACGGCTACAAGATAGTATGGTTGGCAGATCGATATGGATCCTCTTACGCATTTTGTAACCGGGGCATGCATTGGCCGCGCGGGGCTCAACCGCAAGACTGCCTACGCGACTCTGGCGGCGGTGCTGGCCGCCGAGGCTGCCGACATGGACGTGGTGTGGGGTCTGGGCGGCCCGGTGGAGTGGTTGAAGCACCATCGCGGCATCACGCACACGTTTGTGGGCGCGCCGGTAGTGGCCGGGGTCATCGTGGGACTTGTGGCTCTGCTTCATTTGTGGCTGGAACGCCGCCGTGCGCGCAGGCTGGCAGCCGCAAAACTCGATCCTGGCGCGCCGCTTCCGCGCTGGCTGCAACCGAAGATCATTCACTGGGGTTGGCTCTATTTGACGGCGCTAATTGCCGCTCTGAGTCACCTGCTGCTTGATTGGACAAACAACTACGGACTACGGCCGTTCTTCCCCTTCAATCCGCGCTGGTATGCGGGGAGTTTTGTGTTCATTTTAGAGCCGGTGATATGGGCCTTGTTGCTGGTGGCAATGATTGTGCCTGCGCTGCTGGGCCTGGTGGCAGGCGAGATTGGGGAGCGCCGCAGTCCGTTTCGCGGGCAGGGGTGGGCGATCTTCGCGCTGGTTGGAATGGTGGCGCTATGGGGCTGGCGCTGGTCGGAACACGCGCACGCTCTCGCTCTGGTTGAGAACGCGCAGATCGCTTTCGAGCCGGTAAAGCGCATGGCGGCTGAGCCTTATCCTGTGAATCCATTTCGCTGGCATGTAATTGTGGAGACGGCGGATTTTTATCAGACCGCGGAAGTGAACACGCGCAGCGGAGAGATTGAAAGCGATTCGAGCCGCGACGTGCTCTATAAGCCGACCGCGGACTCGGCCGTGGAAGCAGCAAAGCAGACGGGTCTGGGTCAGGTGTATCTCGACTGGGGAACGTGGGCGGTGGTGCGCGACGTGGGGCAGGAACCGATGGCCGGAATGGACCCGCCGCAACTGGCGCCGAATCGGCAATGGACGACGGTTGAGTTCAGCGATCTGCGTTTTGACTACTCGTATCTCAGTACGGGCGGGTCTAGCGGACGCAACACGCTGGGCGGCTGGGTGTACATCGTGGATGGCCACGAAGATGCGGGCGAGGTCATGGGCGGGCGGGAACAGCATTGAGAGCCGCGAACCTGCTCATTGCGAAATCGTGATCCTGTTCCCCTCTATAGAAACCTGGGGCAGATGGTAGCCTTCAATGTTCGTGGTGATCTGCATTCGGTGCGCGGGCTTATATTGCGTGAAGACAATGGGCGTGCCGGGGCAAAGATAGCGGAGCCCTGTTTGATTTGACGGGTATCGATTGGAGAGATTGACCGCGGCATCGACAACGGGTGATATGCCAAACTGTGCCGGTTCGCGGTCGATCGATCCTACCCACGCGGTACCGAGCACTCCTGGATCCGGCGCGCCTGCAGACGCTGGACATGGACCGTTTGTCCAGTGCGTGCTGACGAACGTGAGTTGAGGCTCGCTCAGGGCAGCGACGCAACTGATTCCTGTGATGTGGCTGAGCTCCAGAACCCGGCCGCCGAACTCCGGCCCCCAGCCTGTCTCCGGTGCACAGTTACCGAACTCCGGAGCAGAGAATGTGCGCGTAGCCAAAGCAACTGTGTTGACTCTCACCGCTTGCGCCTGGGTGATTGCCAATGTGAGTTGGACTGTGAGTGGCATCGATTTGAATTTGTTGTAGACGGCTATGGGCATCGCGAAGCCGGGGCTGAAGGGGACCTCGCCGGGGAGGAACTTGTATCCTCCTGCAGCTTGCCAGTCGGAACTCCATTTCGAACCGTCGGGAGCCGTGACGTCGGCGCGGACGGCATCGGTGAGAACGGCGTATCCCTCCGCCACGCCGGTTTCGTCCATAGAGAAACTGAGCGGAATCGTTACTTCCGAGGGCGATCCCTGGAAGCTTGTCGATTCGGTGCTCCGCAGATTTGGAAGGACGGTGATCTGGATGGGCGCGCCGGCTTTGACAGCGGGGTAAATGCGGTTGAACTGGGCTTGGTCATAGTGCGCTGCGAAGAGCGCGGCGGCCCACAGTAGAAAGGGGAGGGAAATTAAGACTCCGCGGGCAAGCCACACCCGGCGCAAGGCGTATTGCAACACAATTGCTGCGGAAAATACCAGCACTGCGAGTGGGAAGCAAAGGCGGAATGTAAGGTGGTTATCGATTGGGTCGACGTGCGCGGAGGCGCTTAGCATTGAGAGCGCCGCAAAAGCGAGAAAGCCAAGATAGATGCCGAGCAGGATGAGCGTCATGCGCGCAAAGCTCGAGGTGATGGCGTCGATGGCAGCCAGCGGTAGCACAATAATTCCGGCAACCATCATCTGGTCGTAGAGCAAGCCGGGAAGATACGACTGCGGCGCAAATCCTGCTTCGGACAGCAGCACGCATTGCGCGATGCAAAAGGGCAAATAGATAAACGCGGCCAGGAACAGCAGTTTAGCCATAAACAGATTGCTCCATACATAGGGGCGCGTGATCCAAAACTGCGTGTCGCCGACAAGGCGTTCGGCGAGGATGACGCGGGCCGTCAGTATCCACCAACTCACCGGCACCAGCACTACTAGAATGCCGGCCAGATCGAGGTATCCATGAGCGACAAAATTGGCTGGCCAGCGGTGAGGCGTAACGCAAACGAAAGCGGCGGTGATGGCCAGCGAGAGAAATATTTCCCCCCAGAAGTGGCGCGCATCTTTCAGGAAAATGTGCAGGATTTGTTTCATGCTTCCTTCTCCTGGCTGGAGGGTTTGTTGACCCTGGAGATTTGGGAGCCGCGAGCGGCTTTGGCGATGGACAGAAAGATCTGGCGGAGGGTCATGGGCTCGCATGCAATGTCGCGGGCGGAGGGAAATCGCCCGGCCAGCTCGCGTGGAGAATCGTCGTTGAAGCCGCTGTCGACGAAGTGCAACACGCAGTCGACTGTTTGCGGCTCGAGCCAACTGGCGGGGAGATTCGCGTGGAGCGGTGCCGGATTGCTCAGCGTGATGGTCACGTCGCGGAAGCGGTTGGCGAGCGTGGTCATCTCTTCAGAGAAGAGCAGGCGGCCCTGTTGCAGATAGCCTACGTGGCTGGAGAAGCTCTCGATTTCGGCCAGGTCATGCGAGGAAAGAAAGATTGTGGTCTCTGGAGCGCGCTCGATGAGGCCTTCGATTAGTTCGTCTCGCACCAGTGGGTCGAGGCCGGAGAAAGGTTCATCGAGGATGATGAGGGAAGGACGGTAGGCGAGCGAACTTGCGAATGAGGCTTTCATCTTCATGCCGCGCGACAGATGCTTCAGCTTGCGCTTGAGAGGAAGATCGAACTGGCGCACAAGCTGTTGCTCAAGGGCGTGGTCCCAGCTGGGATAGAAGGCGCGGAAGTAATCGAGCATTCCGCCCACCGTCATGCCGCTGGGCAACTCCTGATTTTCTGAGACGTAGCCGATGCGATTGAAGGCATGGCCGGTGAGCTTTGCGGAGTCGATGCCGAGCACCTGCGCTTGGCCTGTGTTGGGGCGCAGGATGTTCATCAGCAGCTTGATCAGCGTGGTTTTCCCCGCGCCGTTGGCGCCGACGAGCGCATAGATGGAGCCTTCGGGAACGGCAAGGCTGATGCTGTCGACGGCAACGGTGCGGCCAAATCGCTTGGTTAGGTTTTCTGTGCGGATGGTGAGGTTCATCGGGACTGGCTGCCTCCATCTTTGGGTGTGGCGGGGGGCTTCGGGTAGGTGGGTTCGTCGCCGCTGAGACGCTTCCAGTGAGCGGTGATCGACTGCAGCATTTCGGCGAGTTCGATTCCGAGGCGCTTGGCTTCAACGACCAGTTCCTCAATCTCATGGCCCAGCAGATTGGTGCGCTCCTTGCGCGTGGAGTCGGGAAGAACCGCGACCACGGTACCGATGCCGGGACGGGTTTCAAGCAGGCCTTCATTGACCAGGTGGGCAACGATTTTGTGGGCGGTGTTGGGATTGATCTTGAGTTCTTTGCTCAAGGCGCGAACGGAGGGAAAGGGTTCTCCGGGGCGCAACTGGCCGGAGACCATGGCCTTGATTGCCGCGTAGACGACCTGCTCGAAGATGGAGGCGCCGGCGCGGAATGTAACCCGGAAGGGGACCATACGTGTACTATAACAGCTAGTACACTAAATGCAAGCGGGAAATTTATGAGGCTAGAATTCGAGACCGTTGGGGGTTCGAGGTTTCCCACCCTAGCGACAAAAACAAGAGCGTCGTGCCCCGACCCAGAGGGTCCCCCGGCTCCCAGATGGGGCACCCAGCTGTATTCTTCCCGTTTTGGAAAACAAAGTGCTGATTTGTTACTTTTTCGGTGTGATTCTGGTTACTGGCCGTGGGGAGGGGGGTGGGTATTTCTTTGGGCCGGTCGAGTTTTTCTTGAGGGTTCGTGGTCCGGCAGCGCAGGAAATTTCCATCGCTTACCCCTTCAAAACTAATTGTGCGCCAACGGAACGAATTAAAGTGCAAAACGCGCGAAGAAATTTTTGCGGAGATTGTGGATGGTTCGTGAGTCGTTGAACCGTCGCAGGAATTCGAGCGTAACGGGGTGGACTATACAAACCGATGTGCCGTCGACGATGCTTGAAGTCAGCGCGCTGGGGAACGCGAATTCGAAAACCGAGGAGACATCGGAATTGGAAAAATCGAATGTCGCTCAAGAGTCCCAAGCCGCCCTGCGGCTTTCACTGACTGTGGAAAAAGTTCATTCTGCGCCCGTGGTTTTCGAAAAGCATCCCTCAGGGGCTAAAGCCCACGTTGATATTGCGGCGTTTGCGGCACGACTGAAGTCGTGCCCTTTCAAAGCAATTAGTTTGTTCGCAGCCTTTTCAGGGGGACGACGACGAGCAGCTTGGCTTCCCGCTTCGGTTGCGCTGTTGTTTCTGGGGGTGTGCGGGGGCGCCAGCCTGTTCGCTCAGGCCGGCAATCCGCAGGCGGCGCCGCTGCCTGTTTTGGCTCGCTACTACCATGATGGGGAGAAGATCGGCTACACGATCAGTTGCCTGAATCACTCGCGCTCGAAAACAGAAGAGTATGAGGCGCGCGCCGAGGGCGTTGCAAGCAAAGACCAGGCGGGAATTTTCGTGGAGAGGTTTGCGTGGACCGACCTGCAACTGAACGATCAGCAGGTTCGACTTTCCGATGCGAGCCGCGCATTCCGGGAACCGCTGTCTCTGGCGCCTGGCTCGAAGCTTGGCTTCTCGGAACTGGGCAAGGTGCAGACAGGCCTGATCGCCCCCATCACGGACCTGCTTACTTTCTACGCCGACGTGAAGATTGCGATGAACCAGAAAGGGTTGGCGCGCGCGGGCGACCATGCGTACGTGAACTTTGCCAAGCCGACTTCCTGGGCCGATGGGACGAAAGTGATCGTCGGCGAGGACTCGATCGACTTTGCGATCGTGCTGCAGTCGATCGACCAGGCGACGCAGACTGCTACGCTCGTGGTTCGCCATGTTCCTCCCGAGCAGCCCCAACTGAAGCTGCCGGCGCGTTGGATGGCCACGCCCGTGGGAGCCTCGCAAAACAACTGGGTGCAGGTGGAAAGGACTTCCGATGGCAAATACGTTGCCGGAGTGGGG
>Ga0210388_10004753_pt1 | contig 10618 bp, 5 predicted proteins | sample IncBWC19OmetaG_FD_155485 | JGI IMG/M metagenome (GOLD analysis project Ga0210388, IMG submission 155485) | Forest soil microbial communities from Barre Woods Harvard Forest LTER site, Petersham, Massachusetts, United States - Inc-BW-C-19-O ...
GCCACTAGCCAAGCCGGCCGGAGTTATCTTGACAAAATCTGTGATGCTCGGCGTAGACGAGACGCTCCAGGTTACCTGCGAAGTAATGTCCTGCTGGGTGCCGTTCGACAGCACTCCCAGGGCTTGCAACTGGCGGTTTGATGCGAGCGGAAGCAATGCAGTGGGTGGGTTAATCGTGATCGCCACCAGCTCGCCTGGCGCCTGAGTACTGGGCGTGCTGGTACCGCCGCATCCTGGCATGAGCCAGCAAACAGCCCAAAGCACGGTAACGGTCAGTGTTCCTCGTGCGATTTGTGCAAACGCGTGGGATTCCTTCCCTCGATTCATTGACTCTCCTGGTGGTTACAACACGCCAGCGGCTTCTCGAAGGTGGATCTCATTCGAGTCATCCTTCAACGCCCGCTAGCGTTTCGATAGCTGGCTACCCGGCTTCTGAATCGCAGGTTCGTCCACGCCATACTGGCGTACGAAGTCGGGCTGCAATTGCTGTTTGATCCAGGCAAAGTTCTTGTCATGGGAAGCCGCACCTAGGAACGATTGCGGATCTGGGTAGTCAATGACTTTCGCCTGCCGCGGTGCAGCCGCTTCCAATTGTCTCGATGAGGCGGGGGTGAGCGTATCCACAAACTGGAGTCGGACTGATTTTGTCTTGAGCTCCGGGAGCCATTTCATAGGATCGAGCAATGCAACTTTCCTTAAGAACTCAGGCGTGAGAAATGCGGGCCGCTCCTTCTCAGGAATGCGTGGCGAGGCTGCAATCCAGTTTGGCCAATCGCCCCAAGGGTCGACGAGATCCAGACTCATAATCCGTGGGTCCACCGCGGCCGCAAGAATTGCGATCGTTGCTCCAGAGCCGTCCCCATAGATGCCTACTCTGCTCAAATCGAAATCCTTGCGTCGATCCATATAATTCAGGATCATCTGCACATCGTGCGCGCTCGTCGCCAAGGCCTCTGGCAATTCACTGACAAACCACTCTTTCATCGGCCGATCGTGATATCGCTGGCCGGTCAGCGCCGATGCGAAACCGACGGCAGCGAAGCCATTCGCAGTCAGCGATCGGCAAAAGTCAGTATCGAGAAAGCGGCTTGGCTCGGAGGGGTAGCCGTACAGATGCAAGATCACAGGAGGCAGTGTTACTCGCGTGGGCTTTACGACATAGAGGTCAATCGGGTCGCCGGGACGCCACTGGATGCGGATCAGTTCGCGCGTAAATGCTGGATCATCGTCATCCGTTTCCAGGACCAGTCCCTCATCGGCCTCCAGGTGACTGCCTTCAAGCGACGGTGTCGTAAATCTCTCAAAAATCTTGACGGGAAGGTCATCCTCGTCGACTGAAGTATGCGCGGACGCTTTTGGCGCGCGACTCTGGTCTTTTCCGGCCACGTTGTCGGGCCGATTGGACTGCGAAACCTGTGCACACACGCCACTCGAAGTAAGAAACGGCAGAACCGCCACGAGAATCCTGCTAACTCGCCACAACGACCGCCTTTGCTGCATTAAGCTGACCCCTCACCAAAAGTAAGTTACGCGAAAACTCAAAATCTGAGGCAGGCTTTGTAGGGTAAGCCTGCCTCAGAGATTGTTGTTAGACACGACTCGTCAAGGCGCTCAAGTGGCCTTATTGTTTCTTCTTAAGCAGGCCGGGCGAGGTCGGGGAGATGTACACACTGAACGGAACCGGGGTGGTGTGAGCTCCGGTCTGCGTGGTGGTGTACAGGATAGTGGTGGTGGGCGCCGGGGTAGCGGCAACCACGAAGTTTGCTCCGTTGATCGAGACAGTCTTGCCGACCAAGGCTGCCGGGTTACCCGTAAGGTGAGTCCCGTCGGCTGCCGACAGACCAAAGTGGTGCCCAGTCTTCCAGGTCACTTTGCCCTTGCCCGCGGTGGTGCCGGTTCCATTGGCGGTAATCACTGTCGCGTTGTCCCGGCCAACGATCACACCACCTTCGTCGCCGCCCGCTTCCGCATCGCCGCCCAGGCTGTTGCCACCATCGAGAGTGTTCGCAGCTGTGGCATCGCCGTTATTGGGCTGAATCGCAGACTGCACGAAGTGTGAACGATAGACTTCGAGGCCGTCGCTGCCAGTTGAGGTTTTGAAAGGGACGAAGTCCGCGATTGTGCTGTCAACCAAGTCTTGCGAGGACTGAGCGAGGGCAGCCGGTCCGAGCGGATCGTCATTCGACGTATCCACCAGCCAGCGGTAGATCGACCAGGCCTTATAGGTGCCGTTGCGAAGGTTGGGGAAAGACAGGTTCCCCGACCACAACGTCGCAGGGCAATTGGTCGTGGTGCAACTGGGGAGCTGTTGGTTCGTGGTGCCGGGGAGTGCGATTGGATCGACGCCATCGACAAGCAAGTATTGGAAGCTGGCACCGGAGAGCTTCGCAACGTTTGCGAAGCCATAGAAGATATAGCCGAGCGTGTGCGCGTGACCCTGAACTGCGCTGACGACTTCACCAGTGCCGATTGCGCGCTGACGCGAACCGCCGCCACCTGCGCAAGCCAGGTTCAACGGGTTATAAGGGGAGCGGGTTGGGTTGATGACCCCAACTTCCTGCGAGTCCTTGGTGTTCCCGGTCGTGCGGAACACACTGAACTCGGTGGTGTTCATCGTGCCGGACAACGGTTCGCGAAGGATGAGGTTGATGCTCTGCGAGCCACCCCCGCCTAATGCAGCGTTGCCGGTGCTGCAAGCAGTCGTGCCATCGAACAGGTTGGCGAGCAGATAGTGCCCAGCGGTGCCTGCCGTCCCGTCGCCTTTCACTCCCGAGACGAGATTTACGGCATTCGGATCGAACGCTCCGCCGTTGTTGTATACGAATACGATCGGCGCTGCGCCGATCGGAATTGTGGTGAAAGCGCGAACTGGCTTCAGCGAGATAGGATCGTTGCCAGTTAGTTTGAACTTGATGGGCGTTGCACTGGTGCCCGTACCTTGTGCGGTCAGGATCGGCGCACCGATGTTGGTCGTCGGTCCCACATAGCCAAGACCGGCATAAGTGGTCGTATTCAGTGCGGCAATGGATCGGGTCGTCGCAAACAGAGCGTCTTCCGGACGAATATCGGTCAGGCCTACGTTAACTTGGACGTCACCGGTGCCAGCCGCATTGGTGCCGATCACGTTGTAGACGGCCGCCGGAAGCGCTACGTCCGCCTTGTTATCGGGCCACAGGCTCGACGGGCTGACTTTGTTGCCTGGGGCTGGTGGGGGCGTGACTACTTGGATATAGGCACCGTGCGATGCGTCGGGTTGAGAGGCAAGGAAGCCACGCACACCGACTGTGGAGTCAACCGAGAGATCCAGCCATATATCAGTCACATTAGTCGCGCCGGTCGTGTCTGAGCAGGCCGCAAGCCATACTACCCAGAGGTTACCCAGTTCTGGGGTAATCCGGCCCAGCTTGTCGCGATTGTCGATCATGTTGCCGGAATTGCTCGCCGTATAGTGGTACGGACATTGCCCCGAAGGCGCGTTGTTAACAGCCAGTTGGTCTGCGGCGATCGCCGAGACGGTATATTGCGCCGAAGAGCCGGCCCCGACGACGTGCACATTCACTGCGGCACTTGCGGCCGGAACTACGGCTACGCTCGCGGTCAGCAAGAGCCCCGCGAATAGACTTTTGGCAGATGTCATTTGCTGTATCTCCTGAAAAGTGTGTGACGTTGAGTCCTGGGAATCCACACTCAGCCTGGGCGGACGATTTACGACCGAATACAGACCCCTCTTTTTACTTTTGAAATCGGTTTCGCTTGAGTCGACTAGCTACGCTGGGAGCATTGACTGCGAGGAGACTATGCGGGAACGGTGTTACGCGGAGATGACGCAATTGTGAAATAAGCGTGAATCCTCGAGAAAGTTTTAAACAGGGGAGGGAGAATCTGACGCTTTCACTCTGTCATCTGAAATTAACTCCTCCGTCATGCAGGCGTAACAATTCGCGTGTACACCTTACAAACTTATTGATGGACTGCAATCGCTCGCCACGCGTACGGAACGCAACTTCAATGAAAGCTTGGTCTCCGAATCCTGGTGAAGAGGCGCGCTCTCAGGGAACAGCGCGGCCAGGGCTGTTGTTCAGAGCCATGGCATCCGCCGATCGCCGCTGCTTCGAAGGGAAATGAATGCTCGGCATCTGCCGGCGTCGGTGCCATCCCGCTTGCTGCAATTTCGCCTGCTCGGAGGGTTTGTGAGACTCGTGTGGAACAATTTCTGTCGGCTGGCCGTGCTTACTGTTGTCGCTCTTTGCGGTGGATCGATGGCTGTCGCGAGGCAGCCGAGTACGCCTGCCAACTCTAAAATCGGTGTGAATGCCGTGACCGCTCACGGTGCCGAGATTTCGGAATCCCCAGAGCCGGGCGCAGGCCCGCAAGTAGGGGCCAACGCAGCCGATTCTTCTGCTGCTAAAGCCAGTTCACAAGGCCCTCCCCTGCCGACGAAGGATGGAAAGGTTAGTGGGGTGGTCACCGATCAGACCGGTGCAGTCGTCGTCGGCGCTACGGTGAAGCTTTCTGCCCCGGGGGGAATGTCTCGCACCGCCACCACCAACGCGAAAGGGGTCTATGAGTTCGCAGGGGTACCGGGCGGAACTTACACTCTGTCGGTCTCGGCGGAGAACTTTAAGCCATTTCAGCTTGACAATATTCAAGTGAACGGTGATGCGTCGGCGGAAGTGCCTTTAGACGCTTCACTCGAACCAGCCGCCGCAAAGACCGAAGAGGTCAATGTTGAAGCCAACAACGCCGCGGCAGTCGAAACACTGAATGCCGAAGTATCAGGGACGATCACGCAGAAGGAAGTCGTAAACCTCGGATTGAACGGCCGCAACTTCACCCAATTCATTACGCTGACGCCGGGCGTGAGCAATCAGACAGGACAAGATGAAGCAAAGGTTGGCATCCAGGGTAGCGTGAAATACAGCGTGAATGGCGGCCGGGTCGAATACAACTCATTCGAGGTTGACGGTAGCGACGTATTGAACGCCGGCTTAAGCGGCGCCGAAAGCACATTGGTCGTTTACCCCAGTCTCGATGCGATTCAGGAAGTCAAAGTGCTGACTTCCAACTATGGCGCACAATATGGGCGCACGGCATCCGGTACGGTCCAGGTGACGACTAAATCCGGAGGGAGTGCCTGGCACGGCAATGCGTATTACTTTCTGCGCAACGAAGCGTTTAACGCGCGCAACTACTTTGATCAGCCGGGCCGCGCCCCACTCTATCGCCGAAATGACATGGGTTTCACGATCGGCGGACCGTTAACCATTCCGGGTCACTACAATTCGAGCAAAGACAAGACCTTCATCTTTTTCTCAGAAGAATACCGGCTGGAGAAGTCGCCAAGCGATTTGCAACCCAACTTCAACCGTGCGGTTCCTTCATTAGCAGAGCGCCAGGGAGATTTCAGCGACGTATGTCCCAGTCCAAACGATCCCTCAGATTTGCGAAAACTGCGCAGCACGGGAGAGAACGGATCGTATCTGTTTCCTGTTGCCTCATTTCCGGATTGTCCAGGCGTCCCGAATCGGGGGATTCCCGGTTTTCGACAGCTTTTCGGATACCCAACCGCTAACGGCACTTTTGTCTACAACCGGCTGGTCGGTAATCCTAATAATCCGGCAGCAGGATTAGATCCGAGTGCTCTGGCGATCCTGAATCAGAATCTGATTCCCCTTCCCAATTCATTCACGGGTTGCAGTTCGAGTCTGGTTGGAGAGAGCAATCACACAACCGGCCAACTTCTCATGCCCTGCTACGATGCGGTCATTTCTCTCCCGACGCATTGGCGAGAGGAATTGCTGCGACTCGATCACAACTTCAGTCCGAAGTTTCGCCTCACACTGCGCGCTATCCACGACTCGTGGGACACGGTCACTCCCACTCCTAATTGGGGAACCGTTCGCAACTCATTCCCGACCGTCCAGAACAAGTTCGTGGGACCCGGTGTGGACCTGCTGATCCGTTTGACGCAAACCATCACTCCAACACTGGTCAATGAAACCGTCTTTAGTTTCACAAATTCGACCATTACGCTCTCAAACGTGAATGGTCCGGGAGGAGCGAACTCTGCTCGTCCTGCCGGATTGGGCGACCCGGCAAACGTGGGGACCTGCAGTACCTCCACCACCGCTGTGCCACAATGCCCCTTCGGCTACATCTTCAACAATGGATTTGGCAACAAGGTTCCGGGTCTTGTCGTCGCAGGAAACAACCAGGCCTACGGAGGCGCCGGCTTTACTGCCGACCCATCCTACATGCCTTGGCAGCATACGAACCCAACTTACAACATTCGCGATGACATCAGTAAGGCGATCGGGAAGCATACGGTGCAGCTTGGATTCCAGTATGTGCTTGCGCAGAAGAACGAAACCAACGGAGCGCTGGAGTCCGCAACTGGTGATTTACAGGGCTTGCTCAGCGTAAGCAATGTCAACGGTGGTGCATACAACACTGGCAACTCCTTTGCGAACTTCGTGTACAACAACGGTTTTGTCAACAATACGGGAGGAGGGAACGCAATTCAGAGTTTTACGCAAGACAGCGCGCAACTTCGCTATTACAACCGTTACCAGATCATCGAGCCGTATGCCCAGGACGATTGGAAGGTGAATTCACGCCTTACGGTCAATCTGGGAATCCGCTTCAGCCTTTTCGGTAATTATTACGAGAAGTATCGCAACGCCTATAACTGGGATCCGAGTGCCTACAGCCAGGCGCTGGCCGCGCAGACCAGGGTTGATCCTTTCACTGGTCAATTGCTCGACTTTCCTGGGTCAAAGCCGCTACCCCTCGATCTAAATAATCTTGATCCGCGAATCACAAACGGTCTCGTTCGTTGCGGCACGAACAACGTCCCAGCCGGCTGCGCCAAGAGTCACATTTTCAACCCTGCGCCGCGAGTTGGTTTTGCCTGGGATCCAAAAGGAAACGGCAAGATGGCTATTCGCGCCGGTTATGGAATATTTTGGGAACACGGAACGGGCGACGAGGCGAACACTGGATCGCTCGAGGGCAGTGCACCGCTTGTTCTCAGCTTGACCCAGCCGTTCCCGATTAGCTACGCCTGCATTGGAAACTATGGTCCGGCGTGCAATCCGAATGGAAAATTCTCTCTGCCCGGTGCTTACCCCATCAACGTTACTTCCATTCCGACCCAAACTCGGTACTCCTACTCTCAACAATGGAGTCTCAGTGTTCAGCGTGAGCTGCCACATAGCTTTGTTACTACTTTCGGGTATGTCGGAAGCAAAGGCACCCATTTGTCAGTCGAGCGGCAATTAAATCAGTTGAAACCTGTCGCCTCGACCGTAAACCCTTTTGCGCTCCACGAGCCGTTCCTACTGCAGGTCCAGGGAGCCCAGCAAGGCGATTGCGATAATTCCGGGGGCAGCGTTACCAATCCCCGGTTCGTCTTACAGAATGGAGTAGTTGTCAGTTCCAACAACCCGGCGTCGATCAATATGCAGGTCGCGTGCCAGGGCGAGGCGACCTCGGGCTCTTCATCACCAATCGCGCTCACAAATACCTTCCGGCCCTATCAGGGTTTCGGCCAGATCTTCGCCCTTCAAAATGTCGCGGACTCCTCGTATCACGGATTTCAAACCACGTTGCGCCGAACTAAGGGGTCGCTTACCGCGGGCGTCGCTTATACATACAGTCATTCCATCGATGACTCATCCGATCGCACCGACCCCACGTTCGTCAATTCTCTTGATCTTCGTTCGAATAAGGCGAGTTCCAACTTCGACCAGAGGCACCTTCTCAACATCAGCTACATCTACGCATTGCCGAAGCTGACGCAGGCCTTCAGTTGGCTTAATCAGAGCTCCTTGCCGTCCGATGCAAACATACCAGCGACACCGAGCCGCTGGGCGCGACTCGTTGGGGATGGCTGGCAGTTTTCCGGTATCACGACCTTTCAATCCGGTACCCCGTTCAGCGTCATCAACAACGGAGGGAGCTCTGGCATTGGGGTACTAGATAACGCAGGCGTTGCGAACGGCGTTGGTGCAGGCTCATTTCCGGATGTCATACCACACACGAGCACTTACCTTCGACCTTTTGGCGGTGACAATGCCAGCAGCTTTGGGCCGATACTGCTCAACCCTGGTCAGTTCGTCGCGCCGCGCGGGCTGACCTTCGGCGACGCTGGCCGTAACTTTCTGAACAATCCAAGCCGCTTAAACTTCGACATGTCACTGATTAAACATTTCCCGATTCATGAAGGAAGTGAGGTCGAGTTCAGGGTCGAGGCCTTTAACATTTTCAATCACACTCAATTTCGAATCTATAACTCAGATCGCGGAAATACGGGCAGCAATACGATTAGCTGTTATGGCGGCTCGAACTACTCGGCAGGAGCCTACTTCCCGGGCGGGGATGACTGCCTCACGGGAAACTCGTTCTTGCATCCCGTCGATGCGCATCGCGCACGCACGATGCAGTTCGCACTAAAGTACAGTTTCTAGATCTGGTCGCTATTCCACGGGTGCCGATTGGGGTTTCTGCGGTTTGGCAAAATGCCACGCGGACGGCGGGCTTCGAAACATCTGTACGTATAAGCGAACGATTTCGCGGAATCGCTGTGGATCAATCGATTCAGCACCCAGCCTAGAAACTAAAGGTGAATGCCGCCTGATCGTAGGGGACCGATCCCTGGGTGGTCACGATGGCAGGACACGGGCCAAAGCTGCCGGTAACGGATGTTCCGCCTAAGGCCAACCCACTCGTCCCGGGGTTGGCACCCACGAGAGAAACCCCGGTCGACTGAACCACGACTGTTGCAGGCGCGCTCGGCGGAGCGCCGATCTCACCAATCTGCTGGCCGTCAAATCCAAAAACCAGTAAGTACACATTCTGCCCGCTGATGGTGCCGCTGACCGATGCCGTTCGAAAGCACGGATAGTCAACTGCTGTGATCGTTCCGGTCACCGAAGCATTGCTCGAGCCTGTACCACCGACCTGCGTCAGCATTCCTGAAACTGCGATGGGCGCTGGTGGGTTGGCTCCGGTTAGCAAGGTCATGTAAAGCGAATTTGTGATCGTGCCAGTGAAAGACCCGGTTATCGGTGGAATCAGGCTGGCAGTCCACGTTCCGCTGGTCGGCGATGTGTAGCATCCGCCGTTCAAGCCCGCGAAATTGCCGCTCATTGATTTTCCATCGGATGAGAGTGTTCCGCTGAGATTGATAGTGGTGCCGCCCTCATTAATGGCAAGGGTCACTGTCTGTCCGTCAACGGCTCCGCTCAGAACTCCCACGCCGCCGCACTTCAGGTTCTGCGAACTGGGGGGAATTTGCACGCTGCCAGCCACCGAGTTCGACGTTTGGCTTAGGAAGCCCGAAGCTCCCGTCGTCGTTCGAGGCAGGGGAAATCCCCGCACCAACGTGAACTGCCAGTTGCCGGCGAGCGCTCCCGGGGAAGTCGGCGCGCTGCCTCCACCACCGCAACTGAGCAAAGTGAGCAGCAGCATCGTCGCGCAAGAGTTCAGGCCAAATCTCTGCGCGAGACCGGGGAAAGCCTGGTGTTTTGACATAGCTTATTTGGTTTGGTTCAAGAACGAAAGCGCATCTCAGGATAGAAACTAAAAACATTCAACCGTGCCCGGGAAGTGTAGCTGCCCTGACATTACGCAATCGTTACCGGAAGATTAAAAGAACATGAATTGAAACTGGCTGCGACAAATCACAAGTCGCCGCCAGTAAACTCCAGCCGGGCCGCCATGCGGTATATAAGCCAGTCGTGCAACCCGTTTAAAACCGAAATGAATTCTAAAGATCGCAAAAATTCATATTCGTGTGACGGTTTCGTAATAAGGTTGCACTAGAATTGAAGCAAGCTTCGAACGATCCGGGGAGGACCACGGATTCGGGGAGCGGGGCGTCACTCGAGAACACGATTTCAGAGTCGGGCTGGAACCAGCAGCCCAGAACTAGCGCCAGCCTTCTGTGGAAAACTCTCCAGTCGCTGGCGATAGTTTTGTTCGGGTGGAGTTTGCTGTGTCCCGTCCGAGGCGCACGATTCCCCGTCAACGTAAATCTTGCCAAGGGGTGGCAATTCCTACGCGGCGGGCTGTTGGGCGAGCTTTGTAGTTTCAGAGCTTTACGGAATGGCACCGCATCTGCAACAGGGAAGGGCAGACGAAGTGGCGCGCAACGGGGCGCTCTAGAGAATAACTTCGGCCAGAGGTTTTCTTGAGCGCCCCTTTGCATTTCCCCCAAGCCGCGGAGTTCATCTGGCTCGCCTAAATCGACGATTGTTTAGCCCTCGGACCCCTCCCCCACAAAGGTCAAGCGAGGGCTATTTTTTCTTTGAGATCGATGCCGGCAAGGCGTAGCAGACTGGCGACACCGTCATCCTGCAGGCGCGAAGCGTCAAACTGCACGCGCACCGTCTTTTCCTTCTCGTCGAAGCGCACTTTCAGTACGCCATAAACTTCGCGCATCCCATCGATGGCGCGCATTTCGCGTTCGCCTGGCGTTAGCCCGAAGCGGTAGGCAACATCCAGATAGGTCATCGGTTCCCTCCCATATCCAAGATACAACAATACGTTGAGGGGTTGGCGCATCCGATTTGGTGTTCGAGAATCTACAATGAAGGCCTCGAATGGAAAACTCCAA
>Ga0210388_10004754_pt1 | contig 10616 bp, 8 predicted proteins | sample IncBWC19OmetaG_FD_155485 | JGI IMG/M metagenome (GOLD analysis project Ga0210388, IMG submission 155485) | Forest soil microbial communities from Barre Woods Harvard Forest LTER site, Petersham, Massachusetts, United States - Inc-BW-C-19-O ...
GCAGAATCCGCATTCACCAACCGGGTTACCACCTCTTTAGAGGCACCGTCTGGCGGTGCCTCAAGGACAGGCGGCACGTGGGCCAACCGCTGCAGCAGGCTCATCGTAACGGCTGGGATTTCGGCGATTCCCGGTGTTCCCTGCCCTTCCTGCGCGATCTCTGTGTGCATCAGCGCAGCCGTCAGCGTGATCGCCAACAACAACGTCAATGCCATCCTCAGCACGGAATAGGGCGTGGGGGCTGTGGCCGTCCGCTTCGCCGCGCCGCGCGACACAGACATCGTGGTCCAGATCGCGGTTGCGGTTCCGAAGGAGACCACGGCCAGCAGCGGATATTCCGCCGATAGTGCATAAATGCCCGTCTGCAGCGCCAGTGCGCCGAGAAAAGCCGGGCCCGTCCCGCGCAAGACGTACGCACGGGGTTCCGATTGAGCGCGAAAGAGCAGAGGCTCCGTTTCGCCGCGGGCCCGTCGACGCTTCCTGATCGTTGCCCCTGGCGGCACGAGACCGGCCGCCAGCAAACCCGCGCTGCCGATGACCGCAGCCAGCCCTGCGCAAACCGCCAGTTGCGAGCGGGACGCCAGCAGGAGTGCCCCGGGGATTAACCACACAGCGCTCGCAGAGGCGCGGGCCGCCGCTGCCAGCAGGTCGGGGAATGGCGCCAACGAACGCGCGAGATAAATCCAGAGGGTAATCCCGCCGGCCACAATCCACATCGACAGCACGTACAGGAACGCCAGCCTCAGCAGTCCTGGCCCCGGCAGGCCTCGGATTGCCCACGTGGCGACAAGGACCGTACTGTACAACGTCGCGGACACGCCTCAGGATACTCTTTGGTGAAACTTTTCAGAGAATAACCCTCCCTCAACGCACTAACCAGGTTACATGCCGCTGTTCAAAACCCGCAGTGCCGCCGTCTGCGGGATTGACGCCCTGCCTGTCGACGTCGAAGTCGATCTGTATCGGAGCGGCATGGCCCGCGACTTCATGCTGGTCGGAATGCCCGATACCGCCGTGCGCGAAAGCCGCGAGCGCATCAAATCGGCGCTGATGAATTCGGGCTTCGGCTATCCGAATCAGGCGGTCACGGTCAACCTCGCTCCCGCGCATGTGCGCAAGGAAGGCGCCGGATTCGACTTGCCGATGGCCCTTGCGATTCTTGGCGCGATGGGGACTTTCAAGGGGCTCGATAAGCACCTTTCAGTTGGTGAATTGTCGCTCGACGGGACCGTCAGGCCGGTCCGCGGCGCCCTTTCGGTGGCGGTTTGCGCACGCGAACACCGCATCGAGAATCTGATCCTGCCCGCGGAAAACGCGGCCGAGGCATCGGTGGTCGATGGCGTAAACGTCTTCGGCGTGACCCATCTGGCAGAGGTTGTGGCGATGTTGAACAAGCCGGAAAATTTCACACCGGTGAGACACGCGCCCGGGGCTGCAGCGACCGCGGCTTGCGAATCGGCTCCCGATTTCCACGACGTGCGCGGACAAACCACAGCAAAGCGAGGCCTGCAGGTCGCGGCGGCCGGTGGGCACAACGTGCTGATGATCGGGCCCCCCGGTTCGGGGAAAACCATGCTGGCGAAACGGTTCGCCGGCATTCTGCCGCCGCTGACATTTGAGGAGGCGATCGAGACCACCAAGATCCACAGCATCGCCGGCGTCCTTCCCGCCGGTGCGGGGCTTCTTCACATACGGCCGTTCCGCACGCCGCACCATACGATTTCCGATGCCGGGCTGATCGGTGGAGGCTCCGGGTCGCCGCGTCCGGGCGAGGTGAGTCTGGCGCACAATGGCGTGCTGTTCCTCGATGAATTCCCGGAGTTTCCGCGCAACGTGCTGGAGATTCTGCGGCAGCCGCTGGAAGATTTGACCGTCACCATCGCGCGCTCCAACATGACGCTGTGCTTCCCGGCGAGCTTTATGCTCGTGGCCGCCATGAACCCCTGCCCGTGCGGCTACTACGGCGATACCACACGCGAATGCCGGTGCACGCCGGCGATTATCCAGCGCTATCTGGGAAAGATCAGCGGGCCGCTGCTCGATCGCATTGACATCCAGATCGAAGTGCCCGCGGTGCCTTACAAGGAACTGCGGGCGGGCGAGTTGGCCGAATCGTCCGCGGATATGCGTCTGCGGGCGGCGCGGGCGCGTGAGACCCAGCAGTCCCGTGGATACAGCAATGCCCGCATGCCCACACGGATGATCCGAAAACAATGTGCACTGGATGAAACCGGAGAGCGAACGCTCGAGATGGCAATGCGGCGCATGAGCCTTTCGGCACGCGCGCATGACCGGATACTCAAGGTTGCCCGCACGGTTGCCGATCTTGATGGTTCCGATAAGGTTGCCGCGAAGCACATCGCCGAAGCGATTCAGTATCGCAGTCTCGATCGCAATTACTGGAATTAAACCTACCGGACCACCTCGACAAGCAGTACCCATGCATTTGCGACTGGCCAGTTGGGTCTGCTCTAGGTTCAGGCGGTCTGTGTCTGGGCAAGCAGAGCAATGGCGCGATCACGTGACCTCCGCGCCGACGAAACGCCTGCAGCGAAATTCTGGTCCGCCTGACGCTCTTGCCCCGGCACACCGCCCGCAGTGGCGTATGCGTCAAAAAATGTTGCGTAAAGCCGCTTGATCGCGTCCTCGTATGCTGACTGAATGAGTTGCTGGTCGGGGTTCATATCAAAACCAGTCTACGTCTCCGCGAGCCAACCGCCAAAACATTTTCGTGCTATCGTGTTTTTAGCAAGAGGCCGCCCATGCGCAAGATAGCCGTGGTCAATATGAAGGGTGGGGTGGGTAAGACCGCCACGGCCATCCACATTGCCGCCGGTCTTGCGGCGCGCGGACAGAAGGTGTTGCTGGTGGATGCCGATCCGCAGGGCAACGTCGGCCACACTCTTCAACTGCGGCCAGTACACACTTTCGAAGAACTGATGATCGGCGAAGCTGCGCTCGAAGATGCCGCGGTGCGCGGTGTGCGGCGCGGCCTCGACGTGGTGGTTTCCACCCCGGCGGCCTTTTCGCTTGAGCGGCGGCTCGGAGGCGAAACGCAGCGGGAGACGATCCTTGCGCGGCGTTTGCGCGACGCGCGCCAATACGACGCCATCGTGATCGACACTTCGCCCGCCATGAATCTGCTCACCTACAACACGCTGCTGTGTGCCGAAGAGCTGGTGATTCCAGTCGGCATGGATCTCATGGCGGTGATCGGCGCGCGGCAGACGTTCAACGGAGTCCTGCAGGTGCGCGAATTGTGGCCGGAGCGGCGGCTTGAGCTGCTGGCCGTGCTGCCCACGTTTGTCCACAGTGGAAATCATGCGACGCGCGCCACGCTCGAAGCTCTGGAGCGCGATCTGGCGATCGGCAAGCACGTGTTTCAGCCGGGCATCCGCCAGTGCATCGATCTGAACTACGCCACCGCCAGCCATCAGACGATCTGGGAATACGCGCCGCGCAGCCGGGCCGCCGAGGATTACTCGAAGCTCATCGATTTCATTGAGGGCGGCGCGGAAGAGAGCGACGCTGCCATAGGGGACTACTATGCCGCGACGGCCTAAGTCCAGACCAACGTTCGAGGTACCCGTCGAGGCCGGCCCGCAGGAGACTCCCGTCGGTTGGGTGTATCGCGAGGAAAATACGGATAATGCGGAAGATGTAGCCCGGCCGCGACGTTCCCCTGAAACCCCGATCGAGATGGTAGCGAAAGGTCTCGTCCTTGTGGGCGTTGGCACTGTGGGCGTCCTGTCTCTTGCGGCGTTCGGGCTGATCACCGCGCCGCTTCGCCTCGCAAGCGCAATCTGCACGCGCCGCCTTTAATCGGGAATTAATGTTTGCCGCCTTGCGGCTTTCCCCGCCACATGCTAATTTCATAAGACGTAATTCCATCTCAGCGGAAGGAGGTCATTCTTGAAAAACGAAACAATCACTCAACCCATCGACTTAGTCAATTGTGCTGATGTTCTGCAAGGTGCCCTGCCGTCCGTATCCTCGCACCTTTAGTCTTACTCAAACTCCGGAACTCGCACTCCTGTAACTCTATTGGGACAGATCTCTATCTGTCCTTGCCACGCATTCAGCCGGATAGGTGTTATATGTTAGCGATCGACAAAATTCTGCTTCAGCCGGAAGTGACCACCACAGGTGAGCCGCTCACCCTGACTCCTGCTCAACAGTCCGCGGCGGACCATCTGATCGCCGCATTGCCAGCGGGCTCCGTACTAATTCTGCGCGGCGATGCTGGCGCGGGTAAGACCACTATCCTGAATACTCTTCGCGCGGAAACGGGCGGCATCCTGCTCGGCATGCGGAGCTTTGTCGACATGCTGATGCTGCGCCGGCCGGACGCGATCGAGCAATCGTTCGTCGAGATGATCGAGGAGGCGATGGCTGACCACGAAGTTGTCCTTGTGGACGACCTTCATCTGATCACCGCGATCACCGGCCATTACACCTATACCCGCGTGGGACTGCTGGATGCAGTGCTCGAAGGCATTGCCTCCACCGCCTGCGCACAATCGCGCAAGCTGATTTTCGCAACGGACAAAGAAGACGCGCCCTCGGCCATTCGGAACCGCGCGTGGTGCTTCGACATCGGCGACTTCACGCCGGCGGACTACGAAGCGATCGCTTCCGCTTATCCCGGTGCGGGCGCTCGCCGGCTGGACTACGCGAAGATTCACCGCTTCGCCCCCAAACTCAACGCGCACCAGATCAAGAGCGCCTGCCTGTGGCCCGGGCACGGCCGCCTCTCGACCACCGAGGCATTCATCGAGTATCTGAGCTCGATCGATATCACCAGTAACGTCGATAGAGAGGAAGTCCAGCCAGTTACGTGGAAGGACCTGAAAGGGCTCGACGACGTGATCGAGGCGCTGGAAGCGAAGGTTGTTCTGCCGTTCGAGGACAACGCACTCTCGGCCGAACTGGAGTTAAAGCCGAAACGCGGTGTTCTGCTCGCCGGGCCTCCCGGCACGGGCAAGACCACCATCGGCCGCGCGCTGGCGCATCGGCTGAAAGGCAAATTCTTTCTGATCGATGGCACCGTTGTGGCCGATGCGTGCGACTTCTTCGCCACCGTTAACGCTATCTTCGAGCGCGCGAAGCGCAACGCTCCGTCCGTGATCTTCATCGACGACACGGATCTGATTTTTGAAAACAAGAGCACCGGTTTCTACCGCTATCTGCTGACGATGCTCGATGGCCTGGAGAGCGCCAGCGCCGAGCGGGTCTGCGTCATGATGACCGCGATGGAGGCTGGGAGCATTCCGGCGGCCATGCTGCGCTCCGGCCGCGTCGAGCTGTGGCTGGAAACGCGTCTGCCCGATCTGGAGGCGCGCGCTTCGATCCTGCGCGAGCGCCTGACGAGGCTTTCCGAACCGGTCCGGAGCGTGGACACCGCGCTACTGGCTGCGGCGAGCCGTGGATTAACGGGTGCGGATCTGAAAGCCGTCGTCGAAGACGGCAAGCTGCTGTTCGCCCATGACAAAGCCAGAGGGCGGAGCCTGCGCGCGATCGAAGATTACTTTCTCGACGCCATCGCGACGGTTCGGGCCAACCGGCGGAGCTATGGCCGAAGAAAAGCGATTCGTCTCGCGGAGCCCGCTCCGTTCGGGTTCGCGTAATATTGTCAGGTGACGTTTCGGGCTTTGGTTTTTGCGCTTGCGGTTTCGGCATCGGCGCTGGCACAGGACACTGTGTTCCAGAGCCGATGTGGCGGATGCCATAACTCCGGCAATTCCGTCGGCGCGCCTCCCGTGGAAACTCTGCGCGGCATGCCGTGGCAGGCGATCCTCGCCGCGCTCGAAACGGGCAAGATGAAGACCGTCGGCAGCGGCATGAGCGCGGCCGAGCGGGAGTCGCTGGCGAAGAGCATTGGTACTGCGTCCGCCCTGTCCGCGACCGCAGGTTCCCGATGCTCTTCGCCGTCCGCTGCGGGGAACGCCACGTCTTCATGGAATAGCTGGGCCGACCCTGCGAACACTCGCTTCGAATCCTCGCGCGCCGCGGGGCTGGCCAGCCAGGCGACACCCATGCTCAAGCTCAAATGGGCATTTGGATTTCCGGGCGTCACCACCGCTTTCGGAACTCCCACCGTCTTTTCCGGCAGGGTGTTCGTCGGCGCGGCCGATGGCACGGTCTATTCGCTCGACGCGCGAACGGGCTGCACATACTGGACATTCGCAGCCGCAGCGGGCGTACGCACAGCGCCCGCGATCAATAACAACGGCACTGCTTATTTCGGCGATCTGCGTGGAAACGTTTATGCTGTCGACAGCGCAGGCAGGTTGATCTGGAAGGTCCGCGTGGACGAACATCCGCTGGCCGTCATCACCGGATCTCCGAAGCTCTACGCGGGGCGGCTCTACGTTCCTGTATCCGGCCGAGACGAATCGATCGCCGCCACCGATCCGAAGTACGAATGCTGCACGTTTCGCGGAAGCGTGGTGGCTCTCGATGCCGCCACCGGCAAACAGATCTGGAAGGCTTACACCATTATCGACACACCGAAGCCAACAGGGAAGAACGCCAAAGGCGCCACGACGTGGGGACCATCCGGCGCGGTGCCCTGGTCTTCGCCCACTCTCGACATCGCGAAGAGAGCCATCTATGTGGGAACCGGTGTGAACTATTCGCAGCCGCCCACGAACACCAGCGACGCCATCCTCGCGTTCGATATGGATTCCGGCCGTTTGCTCTGGTCGCGCCAGTTCACTTCCGCCGATGCTTACAACTTCGCCTGTGGCGCACCGGATAAAACCAATTGTCCGCGAGACCCGTTCGTCGACGCCGATTTCGGCAACTCCGGCATGCTGCGAAATTTGAAAGCGGGTAAGCGCGTTCTCGTCGCGAGCGACAAGGGCGGCACGGTTTACGCGATCGATCCCGATCACGCAGGCGAGATTGTCTGGAAGCAGAAGATCGCCGCGGGTGGAGTGAACGGCGGCACAATGTGGGGCGGCGCGAGCGACGAGCGTGGCATCGGCTACATCGGCATCTCGGATTTCACGGCGGGAAAGCCGGAGGTCGGCGGCGGCCTGATCGCGCTCCAGCTTGCCACCGGAGAGAAACTCTGGCGCACGCCGGCTCCGCCGCCCGCATGTCTTGCGATGCCCGGGTGCAGCGCCGCGCAGCCCGCGCCGGTTACCGTGATTCCCGGCGTGGCATTTCTGGGATCGTGGGACGGACACATCCGCGCCTACGAAACCACGGCGGGCAGGATCGTTTGGGATTTCGATACCGCGCGCGATTTCGAAACCGTCAACGGAGTGAAAGCACACGGCGGTTCCATCAACAGCATGGCTCCCGTAGTTGCGGGGGGCTCGCTCTACATCACGTCAGGGTATTCGGGAAACGGGATGCCGGGAAATGTACTTCTCGCGTTTTCGGTGGACGGGAAATGAGCGCGATCAGAGGTACAACTGCCGGGGCCATTTGGCGACGGGAAGTTTCCGCCGGATCGAAGCCTGCGTCCACTCGTCCCAGGCAAGCATACCCAGGACCGCGAACGAGGACCAGTGGAGGGGCCTCCCCAGCGTGCCGAGCAAATAAGCCCATTTCACAAAACGGAAGACGCGCCCCCGCGATGGAGTGTAGACCGGAAGGAACGGCGAAGTGACCACAACCCACCCCAGGATGAGGCCCCACGGCACAGAGGTCGCGTCCAGGAGAACTTCCGTGGCGACCAGGAACAGCATCGCGATGGACATCACGAGAAGCACCCACTTCATCAGCGCTTCGGAGTAGGAAGCCTGGCGGAGCATTCTGGCCTCGGTCGACGTCAGCAGCACTTTGCGATATTGACGGTTCGCGATCTTCGCATCTCCGAGAGCCGCCACGGCTATGCGATCCGCTTCATCCGGAGTGACATCGCTCCTGAGGGACGCTTCGTAATGCTCGCCGATCTCGGTGCGGACCTGGGCAGTCGAATCCTTCGACAGACCGCGCGTGGCGTCTGTTAACCAGCTCTCCAGTCTCGTCATCGCCTATGCCTCCCCCAGTATCACCGTGACCGCACGCGACAACTCGCGCCATTCCGCGCGATCTTTCGCCAGAACCCCGCGCCCCGCTTTCGTGATGCGGTAATAGCGCCGCGGCCGGCCCTTCTCGATACCTTCGTAAGACTCAACCAGGCCCTCGTTCTCCAGCTTGTGAAGCGCGGGGTAGAGGGTGCCTTCCTTGAAATCCAGCACACCCTCGGAGCGCTCCTTGATCTCCTGGGCAATACGGTAGCCATGGCTCGGCTCGCGCACCAGCGTTTCCAGAATCAGCGTGGGGAGAGTTCCCTTGAAATTCATCTTTCGATCAGATGCCTCGGAATCATATGCATAGGATAGGACGGTTCGCGCCCGCCTGTCAACATTGAAAAACCCGGTGCTAACGCGGACCCTGCGCAAGGTCGAGCAACCGCGAGCTGATGCGGAGATTCCTCGCCTTTGCCGCCCGCGCATCGATCTCAATCCGGACTTTGCCGTTTTCGAGGCGCAGGTTGATCACGCCGCCTTCGGCGATGAAGTCATCCGTATCCCCGATCAGAAGGACACTGGTGCTCTTCAGCGTGTCCAGAATAGAGCGAAAACGCAGCCGTTCCGATGAACTGATAAACAGGATATGGCAGGCGATCGCATCGCGGACATCCGCGATCGGTCGCAGTGCGAAGGCACGCCCGGCAACGACTTTCCCTTCCACCAGACTCTCGAGTTGATGTCCGAAAGGACTATGCCCCATCACGCAGATGACCAGCGGATCCGCCGGACCCTTGAATGCGGCGGGCGGCCATTCGACGAAACCTGCGAACTTCACGATGAACGCCGCTTTCACCTGGTACTCATCGGGCGTCTGCCCGCCGGCGCGGGAGGCGAAGAGAATCGCCGCGATGATTCCGAATCTGAGCCAGGGGCACATGGTGGAGTCGGTGTTACCCCGCTAAAACCGCCAGGTGATTTTCGCGAAAACGCTTCGCTCCACTTCGGTCCCGACGAAGAACCCTGAATTGTCGACGAACTCGATGTGCCGGGGCGTGGCGAGGTTTTGCCCGACCACGCTGAACTCGATTGCCTCACGCGGCCGCCATCCGAGCCGGCTATCCAAACGGACGTAGCCGGGCACGTTCTGGCTGCTGAGTCTTGACACGAACTTCAGGCTGGTATCCAGTTCGACGTTCTTTCGCAAATTCAGCAAGGAACGGATCTGCGGCTGATGTCTGGGAGAATTCCCCGGTATCAAGGCGTTCGATGTATCCTGGCTGCCGGGATCGATCCCGGTCTTCATCTCCAGCAACGAATACCCCGGGCTGATTCTCCAGAAGCTGTTCACGTTCCAGTTGGCGAAAAACTCCATCCCGAAGTCCGTGGCGTGGCCAAGGTTGCCAAACTGCAGGGGGAGCACCAACAACGGGTTGCCCGCGCTGAAGGTGACAAACGGGGTCTGGGGCTCGGTAGACTGCAGCCTGCCGTAATAGCTCAGGAATGCCGTGACATCCAGCGATAGCCGCCGGGTCGCCTGCCCGCGATAGCCCGCCTCGAAATCGTTGAGATGCTCGGCAACGATGTTTGGGTTGCCGTTGACGGTTACCAACGCGGAACCCGCTCCGGGAACAGGCACGATCGCTTGATTGAACAGGACGCCCTCGTCCACTTGATCCGGCTGGCGGATGGCGCGCGCGGCGGACGCCCACAGGCTGTACCGCTCGCTGGCGGTCCATACGAACTGGGCGCTGGGCTCGAATTCGAACCCGGTGTAGCTATTGTGTTCGAACTTCGATCCCAGAGTAAGGAAAACCGACCTCGATATACGAATCTCGTCCTGAAGAAATGCGGTGGTCAGGTTGTCTTCCTTCACGGCGGGTGTGACCTGCAAGGCGTTGCTCGCGGCGGGCAGCAGGCTGTCGTGGGAGTAGCGGTAATCGACGCCCCAGACGATATCATGCCGCGACCCGGCAGTGAGGTGTTGCTGGAACTCCACGTCCAGCGTGTTGTTGGCGATTCTTACACTCGATTCCCGGCGCCCCATGAGATTGTCATAGATTTGCAGCGATGTTTCCGAGCCGTTCGCGAGCGTGTGAACCCAGCGCGCGAGTGCATCCCCCGACGTGTTGACAAGCGGATTCTTTACGGTGACTAGCGCCAGTGGCGCCATGTTCACGACCGAGCTGGTGGCCCCTCCCCCGGTTGCGATGACGCCCCCCTGGAGGGAGAGCGTGTCGCGGGATGTCGGGCTCAAGTCGGAACGGAACCCGGCCTGTGAGGAGTGCCAGCCGTCCGCCGCTGCGGCCCCTCCGGGGAAGGCGGAGTTGTTGACATTGAAGTATCGGGCGAATACCCGGTACGCTCCCACGGACCCGGCATCGCCACCGTATTGCACCAATCCCGCAGCTGTTTCCCGCGACCCCCCGCCGGCGGTCACGAGGCCACCTTTCGTATCGGCGGAGCTTTTCGTAATGATGTTGATGACGCCGTTGACCGCGTTTGCGCCCCACACTGTGCCGCCAGGGCCCCGGATGATCTCGATACGGTCTATGTCTTCGAGAGGTATGTCCACCTGATCCCAGAAGACGCCGGAAAAGCTGTCTACATAGAGAGTCCGGCCATCGATCAGGACCAGGACCTTGTTCG
>Ga0210388_10004756_pt1 | contig 10614 bp, 8 predicted proteins | sample IncBWC19OmetaG_FD_155485 | JGI IMG/M metagenome (GOLD analysis project Ga0210388, IMG submission 155485) | Forest soil microbial communities from Barre Woods Harvard Forest LTER site, Petersham, Massachusetts, United States - Inc-BW-C-19-O ...
CCGATTCATAATCTCCAACGAGTGTTCGTGCAAAGAGTGCCTCAACTTCGGCGGCAGTCATGGAAGCCTCACCCTCAGTATCTCTGTTAGCATCGCGTCTATGCCGGATTTGAACCTCTGGAAAAAACACCTCGGGCACGTCCCGGAATCCGTCTGGGGCCAGACCGATCTCGAAACCCTGGTGTTGGCCGACAACGATTTGTCTGAAGTTTCCGAACAGATCGGATGCTTGCGTAAACTTCGCATGCTCGATCTCGGACATAACCAGTTGACGCGCGTCCCAGATGCACTGGGCGATCTTGAAGGACTCACTGATTTCCTATACCTGCACGACAATCGACTAACTTCCCTGCCCTCGTCGCTCGCGCGCCTGACCAAGCTTCGATACCTCAACATCAGCGAGAATGCCTTCGAAATAATTCCGGAATCCGTTTGCGCCATGGCGAGCCTGACTGAGCTTCGGGCGTCCGACAACCAACTTACGTCGCTTCCCGATTCAATCGGACAGCTGGCCAGCTTGCGCGAATTGCATCTCAGAAATAATCGCCTGACCACGCTTCCGGAATCGGTCGAAATGCTGCCTGAACTGCGCCAGATCGATCTGCGCGGTAATCCGGTGACGCACTTGCCCGCAGCGATCACCTCACTTCCGAAACTAGACAAGCTCGACTTGCGATGGGTGACAACTCTCAGGTCGATGGAGTGGCTCGCGCAGCTCGAAGCGCGCGGTTGCGTCGTTTATCGCTGATCGTGATAGACTGTCCAGGCATCTGACATCAGGAGACTAAACCATGCGCATGCTCATGCACCTTCAATTTCCGCTCGAACCGTTCAACTCGGCCGTTCGAGACGGATCCGCCGGTCCGAAGATCCAAAAGATTCTCGATGCCATCAAACCCGAAGCCGCCTACTTCTGCGACCACAACGGCCATCGCGGCGGCACGCTGGTGGTGAACCTCAACCAGGCTTCCGATATCCCGGCGCTGGCCGAACCGTGGTTTCTTACCTTCAACGCCCATGTGGAGCTTCGTGTTGCCATGACGCCCCAGGATCTCGCCAGCGCGAATCTGGACGCGTTGGGAAAGAAGTGGGCGTAGCTGTTCCGGCTGCCCTGACCATCGCTGGTTCCGATCCCAGTGGCGGAGCGGGCATCCAGGCGGATCTCAAAACTTTCCATCAGTTCGGCGTGTATGGCGAGGCCGTCATCACGCTGTTGACCGTGCAGAACACGGTGGGCGTCACGCGCGTGGAATGCATGGAGCCCGACCTCGTCGCTGAGCAGATTCGCGCTGTTATCACCGATATCCCACCCGCCGCCGCCAAAACCGGCGCCCTCGGGAATTGGGCAATCATCGAAGCCGTCGCCGGTCTAACCGCGGACTTCCGGTTTCCATTGATTGTGGATCCGGTCCTGGTGAGCAAGCACGGCGCCGCGCTGCTCGCCTCGGACGCGATCGAGATTTTGAAGACGCGCTTGCTGCCCCACGCATTTCTGGTCACGCCCAACCTGGAGGAAGCCGCCCTACTGGCCGGCATCGAAGTGCGCGACGTTCATTCCATGCGGGCTGCCGCGCGGAAAATTTCGGGAATGGGTCCTAAAGCGGTGCTGGTAAAAGGAGGACACCTGGCCGGCGACGCCATCGATGTGCTTTTCTACCAGGGCGAATGGACCGAGTTTACCGCCCCACGCGTTGAAACCCGCCATACTCACGGCACCGGCTGCACGTATTCCGCGGCCATCACCGCATCGCTCGCGGCCGGCCACAACCTTCCAACGGCCATCCGGATTGCCAAGCGATATATCACGGAGGCGATTCGAACCAATCCAGGATTCGGGTCAGGTTCAGGCCCAGTGAATCATCATGCGCCGGCCAATGAGTAACGGGTTATTTGGGCTGCGGCGCCGGGTCTTGCTTAGTTTCCTGCTCAGGCTTCTCCTGCTCAGCCTTGGGTTGATCCGGAAGAATGAACGAGGTCTCGCCGGGACGCACCAGCTTCAACTTCTTGCGAATCTCCAGCTCCTGCGCGGACGGATTTTCCTGCAGCTTCTTAATGCGGTCGCGCCGATATTGATTCTCGCGTTGCAGATTGGCGTTGTCTTCTTCGAGCGTGCGAATCTCGCGCCACTTCTCGCGCAGCGCCGGCAGGCCTTGCGGTCCTCGCAACGCCAGATAGCCGTACACTCCGATCACGCCGACAACCAGCAAAAAGACGGTGCGCCGAACAGCGTTTTTCATTTCGTACGTTATGAGTCCTTACATTTGTTTATAATCCTCTTTTGCCAAAAGATCTAGTGGGAAGGCCGAAAAAATTCAAATGACCGACAAGATTGTTGTCCTCAGCGCCTGCGCCTCCCCGGACGAAGCGGCGCGGATCGCGCGCGGATTGGTTGAGAAACGGCTGGCTGCCTGCGTAAACGTACTCCCCGCCGTTCGCAGCATCTATCGATGGAAGGGCGCGATCGAAGACGAAGCCGAGGTGCTGCTGGTGATCAAGTCCAGCCGCGCGCTCTTCAATCAGCTGCGCATCGAGCTGGAGCGAATGCATTCTTATGAACTCCCGGAAGCCATCGCGATCCCGATCGTGGACGGCTCGGAACCCTACCTGGCCTGGTTGGATCGCGAACTGGCCGCTGGGTTAGACTCATGAGGCTAGATTCATGAAGCTGGACTCATGACCCAACGTCCCACGCACACCCGCTACTGGGTGATCTTCTACGCCGTTACGTTGGCTATTCTTTCTTACATCAACCGAGTGGCTATCTCGCAGGCAGCGCCCGACATTGCGCGCGATCTGAAATTCTCGGACGTCCAGATGGGCAAAATTTTTGGTGCGTTCGCGCTCTCCTACGCGCTGTTCGAGGTTCCCAGCGGTTGGCTCGGAGATTGGATCGGCCCTCGTAAAGTGCTCTTGCGGATCGTACTGTGGTGGTCGGCCTTCACCGCGATTACCGGCGCTATGTGGGGTTTCGCGTCCATGTGGCTGGCTCGCTTTTTATTCGGCGCGGGCGAAGCGGGCGGATTTCCGAACCTCACCAAAGCATTCACTACCTGGTTGCCAAAACTGGAGCATGTGCGGGCGCAGGGCATTATGTGGACCTTTGCGCGCTGGGGCGGCGCGTTCACTCCGGTGCTGGTGGTCTCAGTCCTGCATTTTGTGAACTGGCGCTGGGCGTTCGTACTTTTTGGCGCGCTGGGCGTAATCTGGGCGGCATTTTTCTACCGCTGGTATCGCGATAACCCGCGCGATAACCCCTCCGTGAATGCTGCCGAGCTGGCCCTACTGCAGGGATCGGAGCGGCTTGCCGCCGGCCATGCCAAAGTTCCTTGGGCGAAGCTGCTGCGCGCCCGCTCCATCTGGCTGCTGTGGCTGCAATACTTCTGCTGCTCGTTTCCTTGGTACTTCAACATCACCTGGCTACCAACTTATTTGCAGCAGCATTGGAAACTGGCGCCGGCCGAAGCTGCGCGTTTTGCCATTTTCCCGCTGTTCTTTGGCGGTTTGGGATGCATGACCTCCGGCGCCGTCTCAGCCGGCTTTGCGCGGCGCGTCGGTTTGGCTCAAAGCCGCCGTATCCTGGCCACTTCCGGATTCCTGGGCGCGGCCATCTTTCTGGCGCTCTCCATCCAATTTCACGACGTCAAATGGGTCATGCTCGCCATGGGAATGTGCGGCTTCTGTAACGACCTGGCCATGCCGCCCTCCTGGGCCGCCTGTATGGACATCGGCGGCAAATATGCCGGGACCGTTTCCGGCTCGATGAATATGATGGGAAACCTGGCCGGCTACGCCTCGCCCGTAGTGGGCGGCTATATCCTGGCCGCCACCGGCCGGGACTGGAACTTTTTCCTGTACTTTCTGGCGGCGTTTTATCTTTCAGGAACGTTGATCTGGCCGTTCATCGATCCCGAAACGCCGATCGAATAAAACGGTTCTTCAGTTCCTCGGTTCTTCAGTTACTCAGTTCGCTACGCACATGCTGAACCTCTCCCGGGCGCGCCCGCTCGACGGCTAGCAGCAGTGCGTCATTGGCGAAGTCCAGCACAGTGAGCACCTGGTGCTGCGCGATGGAGACTCTGCACGGGCACGCGAGTATTTAGCCGCAGATGAACGCCGATAAACGCGGATAAAAAAGTTCTTATCGGTGTTCATCCGCGTTCATCCGCGGCCCAAAAAATCACCCGCCCGCCTTCGGCAACTGCCCCAAATATTTACAAATCGCATCCATCTCCTGCGGCGTGAACTTGTAGGGCGGCATTATGCTGCCCGGCGATGTGCTTTTCGGATCCTGGAAGTGCTTCTCCAGCCACGCACGGTCGCGGCGCTCGCCGACACCGTCCAGCGGCGGGCCGAGCTTTTGCCCGGCGCCCATGATCTGATGGCAGGCGTCGCAATGATTGGTCTGGTAGATCAGCGCGCCTTGCACCACGAAATCGGGAGTCGAAAGCACCGCCTGCTCGCTCTGGGGCGTCAGCTTCAACACGAAGGCCGATAACGCATTCAGCCCCGCATCGTCCAGGTGCACCGGCGGCATGGAACTGCCCGGTACAACTTGCGCCGGATTCTTGAAATGCGGAATCATCCACGCCGCGGTCCGATGCGCCGGGATCATTTGCGTGAGGTCCGGTCCGATGCCGCGCTTGCCCGCGCCTGGGTGGCAGGCCTTGCAGTTCTCCTTACGGAAAAACGCCAGGCCCTGCAGTTCCTCCGGCGTGAGCTGCTGCCAGGCCTGCAGATTTTCCGCTCCTGGAGCGGTCTCATCGGCTTCGGTGGTCTTCGGCGTAGTCATGATGGCCGCCGTGGTAAGGCCAGTCCAGGCAAGCAAGGCCAACGCGGCAAACGTGAAGGCAAAGGTGCGCTTGCCCAGCCGAACCAGAGGACCGCGGTCGATGAATGGGATCAGAAACAACGCCAATAATGCTACTCCGGGCAAAACCACGCTGCCGACGGCCTCCAATGGCCCTTTGAAGAATTTCAGCGTCTGAAACAGGAAGAGGAAATACCACTCCGGACGCGGGACGAAAGTTGTATCGGTGGGATCGGCCAACCTTCCCAAGGGAACCCGCGCGAACACCGCCATCATGAACAAAATCAGAAATCCGATGGCCACCCCTACCGTATCTTTAAAAACCTGCTCGGGGAAAAATTTCCGGCGTGGCGCAGTGTCGTCCACCGCGGGAGTCACACCATGTTTGCGCACCAGATAGATGTGGATCCCGATCAGGATCATGGTGAGCGGAGGCAACAGCACCGTATGCAGCGCATAAAAACGGGAAAACGTTACGTTGCCCACGCTGCCACCCAGCAGACGCGTGAGGTAGGGGCCAGCGATCGGCGCCTGTCCGGCAATCTGCGTAGTTACAACAGTTCCCCAATAGGCCCGGTTGTCCCACGGCAGCAAATAGCCGGTCAGCCCGAAAGCCAGCGTGATCAGCAACAGAACCACTCCCATCATCCAGGTGGCTTCGCGCGGCTTCTTGTACGCGCCATACAGGAACACCTGCAGCATGTGCAGCACTACGATGATCAACATCATGCTGGCGCCCCAATGGTGCAGCCCGCGAATCAGGCTGCCGCCGGTCAGCTCAGTCATGATGTACTTCACGCTGTTGTAGGCTTCCCCCGGCGTGGGCGCATAATTGAACGCCAACAGGCTGCCGGTAAATACCTGGATGATGAAAAAGAACACGGCCATGCTGCCGATCACCTGGTGCCAGCCACTGGAAGCGGGAATGTCCTCGTACAGGAAATCCTTAATGGCGGTCTGAATGCCGGTGCGATGCTCCAGCCACTCGATGATCTTGTTATGCATGCGGCTCCAGAGGTCCAATCTGCAGCCTGTTCCCGTCCACTTTCACTTCGTATCGATCCAGCGGCCGCGGCGCGGGGCCGGCCAGTACCTTTCCGTCAATGGAAAACGCCGAAGTATGGCACGGGCAGATGAACGTGTGGCTGGGGTCATCCCAATGGTAGGCGCAACCCAGATGCGTGCACTGCGGCGAGAACGCGATCACCTGATTGTCCGGTTGCTTCACCACCCAGGCCGTGGCTTTTTCGCTGGTGACTTTCCAGCCGTCCACGCGGGTCCGCTGGTAGGAGATTTCTTCAGGCGTGCCGGTGGGGAGGCTCGATAGGTCGGCTGCGTCCACCCACTGGCCCTCTTTACGAATCTTGGGGGGAAAGAGCAGATAGATAGCAGCCGGAGCAGCCAGAGCTGCGCCGATCGCGGTCATGATGCCGTAAATAAACTTGATATAAAACGAGCGCCGCGTCGGAGATAGATCGTCGGCCACTTGGTGCGATTGATGTTGGTCGTCCATTTTTTGTTTTTACTGTATCCTCAACGGATGTCACGGTCAAGGCTAACGTTCTCACAAGGCTAACCTTTTCACAAGTCTGGCGTCTAGGAGCTAGGTTTGCCAGACACTATGGAACAATTTATTCAGGACCTCAAATATTCCTGGCGCAGTCTCTGGAGATCGCCTGGCTTCACGCTGGTAGCGATGCTCACGCTGGCGCTCGGCATTGGAGCGAATTCCAGCATCTTCAGCGTCATCAACGCCGCTCTGCTCAAGGATCTGCCGTATCCGAAGCCAAGCCAGTTAGTTCTGCTGTTCGAACGGGCCGTAGTGAAGGAAGGCGCCACGAATCCGGTAGCGCTGGCCAATTTCCTGGACTGGCAAGCGCAGAGCCACAGCTTCAGCGCGATGGCCGCCGAGCGGGAGAATCAATTCAACCTGGGCGGCGCCGAGCGCGGCTTCATGCCGGAACGAATCGAGGGCGCCATCTGTTCCTGGAGCCTGTTTCCGGCGCTCGGCGTGCAACCCATGCTGGGCCGCCCGTTCAATCGCGAGGAGGACAAACACGGCGCGCGGGCTGTGGCAGTTATCAGCTACGGCTTGTGGCAGCGCAGGTTCGGAGGCGCGCGCGATGTCCTGAAGCGCCAAATCCGGCTGGATAGCCAGGACTACGACATCGTGGGCGTAATGCCGCAGGGTTTCGCGTACCCTGAGCGTAAAGTTGATGTTTGGGCGCCCGTGCAACATGTTTTGGAAGCTGAGACCATCGCCAGCCGTGGGAGCCATCAGTTTTATGTAATCGCCCGCATTCGTGACGGAATCAGCCGCGAACAGGCGCTGGCCGAACTAGAAGCCGTGGCCCACCAGGTCTACCTGGCGCATCCCGGCGCGTTGATCGGACACGGTGCGGCCATGCGGCCTCTCGCGGAAGAAGGAAGCCGCCAGAGCAAGACCGCGCTGTTAGTACTGTTCAGCGCCGTCGGCTGCCTACTTCTGATTGCCTGCGTTAACATCGCCAATCTTCTTCTGGCGCGCGGATCGGAACGCCGGCGCGAAATGTCTATCCGTGCGGCATTAGGCGCTGGCCGAGGGCGCCTGCAAAGTCAATTGCTCACCGAGAGCCTACTTCTTTCGCTGCTCGGCGCCGGATTGGGACTGGTTTTAGCTTATGGACTCACGACGTTTCTGGCTTCCCGCGCGCCTGCTCTTCTCAGTAGCGGCGACATCGACACCACTGCCCAAATTCACCTGGATGCCTTAGTGTTTCTGTTCACGGCTGGCGTGGCGTTATTGACCGGCCTGGCAACTGGATTCGTCCCGGCGTGGCAGGCCGCGCGAGCGGATTTGACCGCGGGCCTGAGGGAGAGCGGACGTTCCGCCACGGGCAGCCGTTCGCAACGCCGCTTCCGTAGCGCGCTGGTGATGGTCGAAGTTGCGCTTTCAATGATCCTATTGGTGGCCGCCGCGCTGCTGCTGCGAAGTTTCGGAGAACTGCGGAACGTGAATCCGGGCATCAATATCGATCGCGTCCTGACCGCCGGCTTGTCCCTGCCCGAGGCTCGCTACGCAAAACGTGAACAGGTGTCCGCATTCGCCCGGCAACTGGTGGATCGTCTCCGGGAGCTGCCGGGCGTGCGCTCCGCGGGATTGGTTTCGTGTCTGCCCGTGGACGGCTACTGTGGCGATCGTATATTCAACATCGACGGCCGGCCCCAGCCTCCCGGCGAGTTCATTTATGCCCTCAATCGCGCAGTCAGTCCCGGCTATTTCGCTGCCGCGGGCATCCCTCTGCTCCAGGGCCGGACATTAACGGAGCAGGATAACAATGGCATGGACGAGAAACATCTACGCGACAGCGCGGTGGTGATCAGTCAATCCATGGCCCGAAAATTCTGGCCTAACCAGGATGCGGTCGGCCAGCGAATTCGTTTCGGCGCCGATCCCACGCCGCACTATCGCGTGGTGGGCGTGGTGGGCGATGTTCGTTACCATTTGGATCAGGACCCACAGCCGTCCATGTACATGCCGCTGTACGAAGGATACGCAACGCGTTTCTACGCGCTGATTCGCACTACAGGCGACCCGGCAGCGCTAGCTGGCGCCGTGCGCCAGGCCATCGGCTCCCTGGATCCTGACATCCCTGCCTATGACATCCGAACCATGGCCGGCGTTCTGGACGAATCCGCCGCCAGACGCGAATTCACTACATATCTGCTGAGCCTCTTCGCCGCCTTGGCGTTGGCGTTGGCCGCGGTAGGGCTCTACGGAGTTCTTTCTTACGCCGTCGCGCAGCGCACCGCTGAGATCGGTATCCGCATGGCGCTAGGCGCGGCTCATTCCAATGTTACGCGGCTGGTATTGCTGGAAGGCCTGCGGCCGGCGCTGGCCGGCGTGATTCTAGGCATCCTCGGCGCAGCCTGGGCCACCCAGTTCCTGCGAACTCTCTTGTTTGGTGTTGACGCTAGCGACCCCGTGACATTTATCGCCGTGCCAGTTTTGCTGCTCTCCGTGGCGCTGGCAGCTTGCGCGATTCCAGCCAGGCGCGCCACCCGCGTGGATCCAGCCACGGCATTGCGCAGCGAGTAGCGCACGCATTCTACTCTCGCGTCCCGTGTTCGCACCGGTGGGGCGGACCCCCTGGTCCGCGGCCGACGCCCACGTCGGCCTGCTTGAATTGCGGGTCACAATGTATTTGTTCCCTTAACTTCCTGTCTCATTTTTGGGGTTCACTTCAGACCAGGGGGTCCGCCCCACCCGTCTGCGATCAGTGCGTGCGTTACAAATCTCGCAGCGCCTCCATCGGATCTATTCGCATGGCCCGGCGCGCCGGAATCCAGCACGCGCCCAGCATCACCAGCACAAGTAGCATCGAGATCGCGGCCAACGCTAGCGTGCTTTCTCCCTCGATGCCGGCCAGATACCGGCGCACCAGGCCAGTGAACCCAACTGATACGGGAACTCCTACCAGGATTCCGGCCAGCGCCAGCAACATCCCCTGTTTGATAACCAGCGCGGCTACTGAGCGGCTGTTCGCGCCCAGCGCCATGCGAATGCCGACTTCTCGGGTCCGCTGCGCAACCGATTGCGCGATTACCGCGTACAACCCCACCACGGCCGCCAGCAGCGCCATCAAGCTGAATGCGCCGATCCAAGTTGCGGCCATGCGTTGCTGCCACAACGAATCGGCGGAATGCTGGGCGCCGGTTTGCGCATCAAACACCGCCATGCTTTTGTCCGTCGCCGCTACGGCCCTTTGAATCATGGCGATTCCAGATTGGTTCCCAGGTGTCGTGCGGACCACCACGCGCGCCCGCCCGTCGTATTCCTGCGCGATTGGAACATACAGCAGCAACGGAGCTGCGCTAGTCAGCGCCAGATGCCGCACATCTTGAGCAACGCCGATCACTTCGAACGGCGGCCGCCGCGGCCCTTCCCACCGTGGATACGCGATCCTCTCGCCGATGGGATTTTCACCCGGCCACATTTTTTCGGCAAGCTTGTTGCTGACAATAACCACCCCTGGCGCCCCGGCGCGGTCGCTATCCGTGAAATCACGTCCGGCCAAAAGCGAGATGCGGAGCGTCCGGAAATAATTCGGCGAAATGTGATTGATGTTTACGCGCAGCCCCAGCTCGAACTCATGACCTTGCAGTTCCTCCGGCGCCGGCTCCTGGCCAGGATGGAAAATGGACGTCGCGCCCGGCCACTCCGTGGGCGGGACGCTAAGCGCCAGGCTCGCAGAAACTACGCCCGGCATCGCTCCTAATCGGCCCAGCAGTTCTCGATAGAACGCCAAGCCGCGCTCCTCGGAATATTGTTCAAGAGTCAAATCGCCGGCGGCCATTGCGGTATCAGTCGCGTCAAAGCCCGGATCGGCTGTCACGATCCGATAAAGTCCACTGAACAGCAGACCCGCGCCGCTCAGAAGCACCAGAGACAGGGCCACCTGGCCGGCCACCAGAACCGATCGCAGCCGTGTGCTTCGAACGCCTGAGCCGGGAAGTCCGCTCTTGAGCGAATTGGTCAAGTCGACCTTCAGGGATTGCATGGCCGGAGCCAAAGCCACCAGCAGACCGGTCGCGACCGTCGCCAGCAGCGTGAACGCCAGAACCGTTCCGTTGATTTCCGCGCCGGCGTGGCGTATCAGCGATGGCGCCGTGCCTTGGCTGGCTGCGAGGATGGCTTGGGTGCTCCATGCCGCCAACACCACGCCGATTGTTCCAGCAATCAGAGCCAGCACCAAGCCTTCGGTGAGAAGTTGCGACAGGATGCGCTGGCGCGTTGCCCCGGTGGCTAGCCGTATGGCGATCTCACG
>Ga0210388_10004757_pt1 | contig 10612 bp, 6 predicted proteins | sample IncBWC19OmetaG_FD_155485 | JGI IMG/M metagenome (GOLD analysis project Ga0210388, IMG submission 155485) | Forest soil microbial communities from Barre Woods Harvard Forest LTER site, Petersham, Massachusetts, United States - Inc-BW-C-19-O ...
CTATGCAACAAATGCAAGGGCAGCTTGATCTCCTGCGCCAGGAAATGCAGGCCGCGAATCTGGAAGCGCCTGCAATCCAAACAGACGGGCGCCAAAGGGCTGGTGAGGATGCCACGCTGCCCCTCGACACAGGTCTCGGAAACGGCAGAACGGTTTATGTTATCGGATTGTTCGGCAGCGGACGTCGATATATCAACGAACTGATTTTGCACAATACCGGAGAAAGAGCGAAATATTTCAGAGATACCATCCGCTTGCATCCAGGGCCGACCCCAATGATCTATAGCGGCCATGCCACGTTGAAGTATGTTTCACGCGGGCAGGAGCCGCCGGCGATCATGAGCCGTATCTTAGAAGCAGTACGAGCGGGATTTGCGGATTTGATTTTCGTGCATCGCCATCCCCTCGATTCGTTGCTGACAAATTGGATTTATTGGCGGACATTCCTGCGTGACAATCGGTCGACCGGCGGCATCTATGAGGTTTATGAGAGCAGGGACAATCTATGTGGCGATTTGGAGCGGGAGTTTCGTGAATTTAAGGCCTTCGCCGAAGGCGATCCTGATTTTTTCAGCGGCGCGCCAGGTCCGCGATTTCTGTCTTTCGCGGAGTATGTCGAGGAGACGGAGCTGCATCAAAACTCCGCTACGCTGACACTGCGGCTGGAAGACTTCACCATCGATCCGCTGAAGGAGTTTTCGAAGATCCTTGAAGTGGTATCGGACCATGCTGATGTTGGCCGTTTGTCTCTGGCTCTTCCTATCGCCAAGCCTTATAACCATTTGACCGTCAAGGAGCAGGTCCCTCAATTCAGAAACTTTGTCGATGGGTTGGATGCCACCACAAGAAGAAGGATTGAAAATATCGGCTATACGGGTCACTAGGGCTTCGACCACTTGATTGTTCCCCTTGCTCACGCGCGGGGCTACCGTTTCCACCATGGCCAGCCGATGTCCATCCGTAGGTCCCGGTACTCGTAGCCCCGCGGGCAAGCCGAAGTCACGCGGCCACAGACTTAGATGCCCAGCCGCTGCTTGAGCGGCTTCACGCGGTCGCGCGAAACCGTGAGCTCGGTCTTTTTTTCGTCTTTCAGGCGCACCAGCATGCGGCCGGCGAACATAGCATGCAGGTCGTACACGCTATCCAGATTCAGCAGTGTGGCGCGATGGATTCGAATGAATTTGCGTGGATCCAGCTTCTGCTCCAGCTCCTGTATGGTGTGGTCCACCACATAATTCTTGGCTGCGGTTGCCGCGTATGTGAGTTTGTCGGCGGCGAAGAAATGGGTCACTCGCGATAGTTCCACAAATTCCACGCGCTCGCCGATGCGCGAAGCAACACGCGCCGGATAATCAGGCTTCGGCGCCGTGACGGAGCTAAGGCGCTGCAGCAACTCCCGAATCTCCTGGCGCGGTTCGGCGCCGCCGCGCATGCGCTCAATCTTGTCGAGCGCGCGTTCCAGCTGCGCTTGCTCGATGGGCTTCAACAAATAATCGATCGAGTTAACGCCGAAAGCCTGCAGCGCGTACCGGTCGTAGGCCGTGGTGAAGACGATCACCGGCTGTGGATGCAGTTTAGCCAGCAACTCGAAGCCCGTCATTCCGGGCATTTCTATGTCAAGAAAAAGAACATCCGGACCAGCGCGCTGGATCGCTTCCAACGCCTGCACGGGATCGACACCGGTTCCAACAATTTCCACGCGCCCCGTGGCCGCCAACATTCTGGACAAGCGCTTCAGGGCCAGCGCTTCGTCGTCAACCAGAAATGCGCGCATTGGGGTTGCCGTTGTACGGGACGGTCAGAATCATGCTGTTGCTATTCTCACGCCGGTCCAGCGTGAGCGCGGCTTGGCCGCCGAACAGGCTGGCCAGCCGTTCCTTGAGATTGTCCAGGCCGTGGCCTGCCGGCGCGGATTCCAGCGTGAATCCGGGACCTTGGTCGGTGACCGCCACTATCAGGCAGCCGTTCTGGCGCGAACCGGCAATGTGAATTTCGCCGCCTGCGCGATTCGGAGCGATAGCGTATTTCACACTGTTTTCCACCAGCGTCTGCACCGCCAGCGCCGGCACTCGCGCGGCCTCCAAATCCTCCTGCAGTTGGATTTGATAACGCAGGCGATCGCCGAAGCGCGCGCGCTCAATCTCCAGGTAATCCGCCACCACTTTCAGTTCGGCCGCCAGCGGGACCAGGCCGGCTTGATTGGCGTCGAGCGAAAATCGAAGCAGCGCCGCCATTTGCTCCACTAAGCGCTCAGCACGTTGGGGATCTTCCGGAATCAGCGAGGAAATGGAATTGAGGGTGTTGAACAGAAAGTGCGGATGAATTCGCGATTCGAGCGACGCGAGTTGTGCCGCGGCCGCCAGCTTCTGCGCGCGTTCCTGCTCCAGCTGTTTGGTCCGCAGTTGCAGTGCGCTTTCTTCCAGGCGCGATTGGAACGTTTCATAGATCCCGACGCTGATGCCGGCCAGAATGGAGATGAAAGTAGCGATCTTGAGGCTGCCCCAAAACTCCGGCCAGTACGCCGGGCGAGGCATCAGCCCCAGCCCAATCAAGATCAAACACGCGATCAGGCTGCCTACAACGGTGTTGCCGAAAATCGCCCCGACACGGAGCGGCCATCGAACCCAAGGTTTGAACTCTTGCACCGCCCCCCACAGCCGCGGGATGGTGGCGAAGCTGAGTCCGCCTATGCAGTGCGCATAAATCAACGAGAAACCGAAAGTGATTAGCAGCCTCCGAAAGGGCATGCGCTCAGAGGACATGGACAACAGCAGAATGGGTGGGATGAAGGCGAACGCAGTGTCCACCAGCAGAATTTTAACGATCGGCCTGCAGCGCAATTTGCGGTCGCCCACCACTTCATCTTACTTTCCGCCCGGGGTGTGGCATCCCAGGCAGCCGGCCTGCGCCGGAGCGAGCGTTTTGGTTTCCAGCCAGATGCCGGCCGATTTCGCGTAGGGCGTTCCGGCCATCTCCTTCTGAATGCGCTCAAACCAAACCTGCGCTCTTTCCTGATGGCCGGTGCGGCTATAGGCGTCGGCCAGCGCGATCATAAGCTCGCCGCGTGGATGCGTGCCGAGATCGGCCAGGTGGTCAGCTTGCAGATCGTAGGTCTTCTCGAAATCCGCCAAGCCCTTTTCAAGCAGCGGGCGCGCCATCTCGGGACTTGGAAGATAATGCGATGCCGTAAGCAGCACGGCGCCGCGCGGGATGCGAACGCCAAGATCGTCGGGCGCCAGTTCCACCGCCTGATCCATTTCCGTCAAACCACGCTGCCACAGTTCCCCGCCCTTCTGTTGGTCGCCATTTTGAAAGGCTTGACCAGCTTGGTAGAACAAACCAGAACCGTGCCAGACCAATGCCTCGGCATTTTTGGGATCGGCGGCCAGCGCGTCATCGCAAATTTTCAACCCTTTTTCGAGCGAAGCGGTGTCGCCATTGAAGCCCGCGAAGAAGTAATTCCGGACTTTCAAATCGAAGCGCTCCTGGCTGGAGAGTACGCCAACGGCCAGCAGCATCACTGTGAAAAGTTTTACCATTCGAAACTCCTTTCGAGCTCCAGAATAGGCGAGTGCGCGCTCGATCCGCGATGGATTTCGGATGAAGCGGCGGTATTGAATGATGGGCGGTAGCTATTCGCCACCGCGCCGGGTGTAAAGCGGGGTTTCCTGATAAGGCCCTGGAAACTGGACGCGTTCGCCTCGGGGCCTGCGTCCGGGCCATTCCAGGCGCATGTCGCGGCTCACTTCATCCAGCATTTCGAGAGTAGCTACCTTGCCTTCCATGGCGAAGCAGGTAAGCAGCAGATTGTCGCAAATCGCGTTGATCACTCGCGGGATGCCCTGCGACCGCGCGTGAATTTCGGCCATCAACTCGGCCGGGAAAACGGCCTGGTTGGCTGATCCGGCGCGCTCCATTCGGGTGTTAATATAATCCGCGGTATCGGACGCGCTGAACGGTTCCAGATTGCAGCGCAGTACAATTCGCTGCTTCAGCTGGCGCAGATTGGGCGCATCCAACTTGCGATCGAGTTCCGGCTGGCCGGCCAGAATCACCTGGATCAATTTCCCACGCCGGTTTTCCATGTTGCCGAGCAAGCGGATCTCTTCCAGTACTTCCCATTCCAGGTTGTGCGCTTCGTCGACGATCAGCACCGTGGTCCGGCCTTGGTCCGCCTGCTGCACGACCAGGGAGTTCAGCGCGAACAGAACCTCGGTCTTGGAAGTGCGCGGGCAGTTGAGGTTCAGATCGTAAGCGATCATTTCGAAGAATTGGTCGGAGGTGATGCGGGAATTGAAAATGAATGCGAACTCCACGCGCTGCGCATCCAGGAAATCGCGCAGGCATTCCAGCATGGTGGTTTTACCGGTGCCCACCTCACCGCTCAGAACAATGAAGCCCTTGCGGCTTTCAACGCCATAGATCAGGTTGGCCAGCGCCTCTTCATGCTGTTCGCTGCGATAGAAAAACGCAGGGTCGGGACTCAGGCTGAACGGGCTGGCCGACAATCCGAAGTAAGCGTTATACATATAAAAAACGATAATTCCGTTTTTATAAGACTGCCGACTCATGTTAGCACGCAGTGGGGCGGACCCCCTGGTCCGCTGCCGACGCCCACGTCGGCATGAGTGGTACTCCGAAGCGCGGACCAGGGGGTCCGCCCCACAAATCGTCGCAGGCTGCGAAGATTTTCAGGTCTGGTAGTACATATACTGGTACTGGCGTTATGGCACTACTCAGGACTGGGATTCTCGCTGGTCTGGCGCTGGTGACAAATATCCTCGCGCAGCAGCCGCTGGACACGCACGCTCCTGCACCCTTGCAACCGATGGCTCAGCAGGTGCGCAGGCTGGAGACCGCTCTCACCTACCTGGGCCAGCCGCTGCTCGACGCCGATCAAAAAGAAATCAACGCCGCCATTGCGGATGTGGACGAAATCGCTGCTGTTAAACGCCTGGAGCGGGTGCTGGACAAATACACGCTGGCCATGATCGAGATCAATCCGGAAAGCCGCGTCAAAGTGGAGCAGGGGTCCGCCAAACCCGACTTGGTGGAAGGCGGGACTCGCTTGTTCCTGGTGAAAGTGCTGAATCAGGCGCGCGTCACGGCTCCACTGCAGGTCACCAGCCCGAATAGCGGAAATGTCTACATAACATCGAATGGCGCTTCCGCGCCGCCGCTCAAGCTTACGCCCAAAGACGCCCAGGAAAAATGGGCGAACGTTTCCATATACAACAAGCCGCCCATGTCCAGGCGTCTTTCAGGCCTGGGATTGGAATATCAGATTCTTGAAATCCAGAGCCGCGATAGCGGGCAACGCTCGGCGCTGTTGCAGTTTGATGTTGGACAAACCAGCCAGGACGTGGGGTTTCGCAGCGAGATCCTGGTTCTATTCAACGCGCAACCGGCGCATGCTGTTACGCTGCGCATTCACGACGCGAATGGGCAGCCGGCGGTCGCTTCGCTGCTGGTGAAAGACCGGTACAATCGCATTTATCCGAACCCTTCTAAACGCCTCGCGCCGGATTTTCCTTTTCAACCGCAAGTTTATCGCTTTGACGGCGAGACATTGCGATTACCTGAGGGTTATTACACCATCGCCTACACCGGCGGTCCGGAATACTTGACACACACCAAAGAAATCGCCGTGAAAGGCGCGGATCCAGGCGAAATTGCGTTGACGCTGGAGCGTTGGATCGACCCTTCTAAATTCGGCTGGTATTCCGGCGATCAGCATGTGCATGCGGCCGGCTGCTCACATTATCAGAATCCCACCGAGGGCGTGCTTCCGAAAGATATGATGCGGCAGTTGCTGGGAGAATCGTTGAATATCGGCGCCGTCCTGACCTGGGGCCCTTGCTATTACTACCAAAAGCAATTCTTTTCGGGACAGGACAACCCGCTATCTCAGGCGGACCGGCTGATGCACTACGATCTGGAAGTTTCCGGTTTTCCTTCCAGCCACGCCGGCCACCTGATCTTGCTGGGCTTGAAGGACCAGGATTACCCAGGCGCCAAGAAGATTGAAGACTGGCCCAGTTGGGATTTGCCGATCTTGCAATGGGGCAAAAAGCAAGGCGCCGTGGTGGGCTTCGCGCATTCCGGCTGGGGCCTGGAAGTGCAAAGTACAGACTTGCCGAATTACGAGCTGCCGCCTTTCGACGGAATTGGCGCCAATGAATATATCGTAGATGTCACTTACCCGAACACGGTGGACTTCATCTCCGCCGTGGACACGCCTTCGGTTTCAGAACTCAACATCTGGTATCACACTTTGAACGTCGGATTTCGTACGCGCATCAGCGGCGAGACCGATTTCCCCTGCATCTACGACGATCGCGTGGGCATGGGGCGGAACTACGGCAAAGTGAACGGCAAGCTGACTTATGCAGCTTGGATCGAGAGCCTGCGCCAGGGCCGGAGTTACGTCTCCGACGGCAAAAGTCATCTGCTGGATTTCAAGGTGAATGGCAGCGAAGTGGGTAGCGAAATCAAAATCGGCCGCGGCGAGATTGCGCACATCGAAGTGAACGTGGCGGCGCGACTGGATCCACTTCCGGATGAAGCCATCCGCAAGCTTTCGCTTCTGCAGAAACCGTATTGGGACATTGAGCGCACCCGCGTGGGCGCCACTAGGGACGTGCCGGTGGAGCTGGTAATAAACGGGATCGCCCGCGAGCGAAAACTTGTCTATGCGGATGGCCAGATCCGGCCGGTGGCTTTCGATGCGCCAATTGAAAAGAGCAGTTGGATCGCCGTGCGAATCCTGCCTTCGTCGCACACCAACCCGGTCTTCGCGATCGTGGATGGCCAGCCGATTCGCGCCTCCCGCCAGAGCGCCGAGTGGTGTCTGGCAGCAGTGAGCCAATGCTGGAGCCAGAAGGCCGTGGCGATTTCGAGTTCAGAAAAAGAGGCCGCGCGAAAGGCCTACGATCACGCGCGCGAAGTTTATCAGCAGCGAATCGCAGAGTCGCAGTAACGCCCGCGGCTCGGAACGAGCGTTACCGAACCGCAACCGTCAGGGAGCCGGTGCATTTTGTTCCCGGCTGCGCCGCGCAACTTTCCTACTCAGCCCGCAACGCCGTCACCGGATCGCTGCGCATTGCACGCCGCGCTGGTATGTAACTTGCTATCACAGCAATCAACCCTAGCAACACGGCCGATCCCATCCAGGTGAGCATATCGCTGGGGCTGGTTCCGTACAACAGCCCGCGGATCACGCGCGATAGTGCGAAGTGTCCAGCCAGTCCGATGGCAACTCCCGCTGCGGCCAGAACGAACGCCTGGCGCACAATCCACCGCAGGATATCATCCGGCGTTGCGCCCAACGCCATCCGTATGCCAATCTCTTTTTTCCGTTGAACCACGGAATACGAGATCACGCCGTAGATTCCAACTGCCGCCAACGCCAGCGCGATAGTGGCGAAGATCGCAGCAAGCAGTGAATTCAGGCGTTGTTTTCCACTGAGCGTGCTGACCCAATCCTCCATGGGCTGGACGCCCGAAATGGGCTGTCGCCAAGGCGGTTGCTGCAGCGCGGCGCGCACCGCCGGAGCCAGGCTGGCGGGATCGCCGTCCGTTCTCACCAGAACGTAGACTGTCGGCCAAGTGGTCTGCCCGTAGGGCACATAAATTTCAATCGAGTCTTGCGGCAGCCTGGTCAGGTAACGGACGTCTCCGGACACGCCCACGATTTCGCGGGCAACGTCGCTGTCGCTCTTGCCCGGAGCGGCCATCAGCACAGTTCGTCCTATCGGATTTTGCCCGGCGAAATAACGTCGCGCCAGGGCGCTACTGATAATTGCAACCGGCGGAGAATCCACCTGGTCCCGGCCATCGAAAGCGCGGCCGCGAACAATGGGAATACCAGCGGCCGCGAAATAGCCCGCGTTGATGAGATTGTAGCTGGCCGAAGGACGCTTGGATGAATCCAGCGGACCCGAACCTTCTGGAGTGAAATACAATCCAATCTGGCGGAAGCCTTCCACCGGTGGATTGGTAGTGGCCCCCACTGCCTTGGCCCCCGGGATCTGACCGATTCTCTCCAGCATCCGTCCCAAATATGCGGCCATCTGCGTGTTGCCCTTCAAGTCCGGACTGGAAAAGGATACGCGGAAACTGAGCACGTGCTGCGGTGAAAATCCACGGCTCTGATTCTGCAGCCATAGCACGCTGCGCGCCATCAACAGAGCTCCAATCGCCAGCATCAGCGACAACGCAATCTCCGACACCACCAGCAGATTGCGGATGTTGCGGCCGCTGCGGCTATTGGTAGATCCACGGCCGGATTCCCGCAGCGCGAGCTGCAAATCGCCGCCCAGCAACTGATGCGCCGGAAATAGCCCAAACAGCAGGCCGGTGATAACCGTGACACCAAAAGTGAAAGCCAACACCCATGCGTCCAGCCTGGCATCCTGGATGCGCGGTAGTTGCCCCGCCGCAATGGTTACCAGCAAGCGCAGTCCCGCCCACGCCAAACCCAACCCCGCCGCGCTGCCCACCAGGGCCAGGATCATCGTTTCAACCAGAAGCTGGCGGACTAATCGAAATCGGTTGGCGCCCAGAGCTGAGCGAATCGCTACCTCTTTATGTCGCGCGTCCGAACGCGCCAGCAGCAGATTGGAGACATTGGTGCACGCAATAAGAAGAACCAACCCAACACCCACCAGCAGTGCCGTCAAGGCCGCGCGAACCTGCGGCCCGAGAAGAATATCCTCCAGCGGTTTCACCATCGCGCTCCACCCTTTGTCGGAATCCGGAAATACCGTTTCCAAGCGCTTGGCCACTACCTGCATCTCCCGATTGGCTTGTTCCAGGCTGACTGCCGGCTTCAACTTGCCCAGCACCGCCATTTTATTTGCGCGCAACTCAGATTGCTGCCCGAAGCTGAGCGGCGTCCAAACTTGAATGTCCTGGCCGGCGAAGTCGAAACCCTTGGGCAATACTCCAATGAGCGTGTACGGGGCGCCGTTCAACTGAATAGGCTGTCCCAGCAGACTGCGATTGCCTCCCAACGCGCTCAGCCAGAATCCGTAATTCACAAGGGCTACGTGCGGAGCGCCCACGTGCGCGTCCTCCGCGGCAAAACCGCGGCCCAGCACCGGTTGAGCGCCAAGCGCTGGGAAAAATCCGGGAGACACTCTGGCGCCGGAAGCCTGGGTGGTCTCTTCTCCGCCGCCAACGTTGTAAAACTGCGGTATCAATCCTTCCAGCCGCTCAAAGGACCTGGTTTGCTTGATCCACTCCAGATAATTCATGCCGGACACGCCGTTTTCTCGCCCGTCCGGTCTTTTCTGCCAAACCAGAACCAGCCGTCGAGCGTCGGGATACGGCAAAGGGCTTAGAATTACGGCGTTATATACGCTGAAGATAGCCGTATTTGCGCCAATACCAAGCGCCAGCGTCAGAATTGCAGCCAGACAAAAGGCCGGCTGTTTCGCGAGTGTCCGGAGAGTAAATCGTACATCCATCCCGAAATGCTATCGCATTTTCGGGAAGAATGGTTCTTCGGTTCTTCAGTTCCTCGGTTCGTTGGTTCCTGAACTCAGCGTTCGATTAAACCGAGGAACCGAGGAACCGAAGAACCGAAGAACGATTTTTTTATTCTTCTTCCTCTTCCTCGCCGGTCTTGGCTGCCTTGGCGGCAGCTATGATTTTCTCGGCCTGCAGGGCTGGGACGTAGTCGTAATGATCGAACTCCATGTGGAAAGACGCACGGCCCTGGGTCATCGAAATTAGGTCGTTCTGGTAGTTGAGCATTTCAGACATCGGCACCTGGGCGCGAATGATCTGCGTGCTGCCTTTGGTGTCCATGCCCTGAATTCGACCCCGCCGGCCATTGAGATCGCCCATCAGATCGCCGGCATATTCCACCGGCGCCTGGATCTCAACGTTCATAACCGGCTCTAATATAGCCGGCTTGGCCTCTTGCATTGCGGCTTTGAATGCTTTGCGCGCAGCCAGCTTAAATGCCATTTCCGAAGAGTCGACGTCGTGATAAGAGCCGTCATAGACGGTTACCTTGAAATCCACCACTGGAAATCCCGCTAAAAAGCCATTAGCCGCGGCCTCCACAATTCCTTTTTCAACCGCTGGAATAAAATTGCGCGGGATGGCTCCGCCAAACACTTCGTTAGCAAATTCGAATTTTCCGCCCCTCGGCAGCGGCTCCATGCGGATCCAGCAGTCGCCGAACTGTCCATGACCGCCGGTTTGTTTCTTGTGGCGGCCTTGCACGTCGGCTTTGCCGCGAACGGTTTCACGATAAGGAATCTTGGGAGCTTTCAGCTCCACATCCACGCCGTAGCGCTTTTTCAAGCGGCTGACGATTACTTCCACGTGCTGCTGGCCGCTGCCGGCAAGCAGAAATTCCTTGGTCTGCGGATCGCGATAGAAGCGCAGCGATTGATCTTCTTCCAGAATCCGCTGGATGCCGTTGCTCAAACGATCCTCGTCCTGGCGGCTCTTGGCCAGGATGGCAAACGCGATGGAAGGTTCCGGCGATTGCACCGGCGGATAACTGATGAGCGAACCCTTGTCGTCTAACGTATCGCCGGTGAGCGACTCCTTCAACTTCGCCACGGCCCCGATATCTCCCGCGTGTATTTCGTTC
>Ga0210388_10004763_pt1 | contig 10607 bp, 10 predicted proteins | sample IncBWC19OmetaG_FD_155485 | JGI IMG/M metagenome (GOLD analysis project Ga0210388, IMG submission 155485) | Forest soil microbial communities from Barre Woods Harvard Forest LTER site, Petersham, Massachusetts, United States - Inc-BW-C-19-O ...
AGATTTTCATGACGGCGATGTTGATCTGGTCGCTGGTGGTGGTCTCATATCCGGTGGGCGCCCCGGGATGCATACCAACCGCCGTGGCCCCGGGCGGAATGGAAGAGAGTGGCTGAAAAAGTATTGTTTCGAGCAGTAGATGCGCCGGATGTGCACTGGCACGACGTATTGCGCGCTCTTGAAATCGCAGAAGAAATGTTCCACACGCAAACGGACGCCGACCAGATGCTGCTGAACGCAGGCTATGCGAGGTGGGTTGTGTCAGTGATTCCATGCTGTTGGACGCTGATCGTGCTGGGCGGCACCGTCGTCGGCGGCCAATTTGTATTGCCGACGTCCATCGACATGATGCGGTCGTTTCTTGGCGGTAATCTATCGGAGCGGGCGATGATGGACGAAGTCCGTGAGAACGGTGCTCGCGACTGGGATGCACTGTATCTGGCGGGCGCGACTGTCGTGCCGGATCACCGAAGAAAAGGCCTGGCGTTGGAAGCCCTATCGCGAACGGTTGAGGGCATAGCCAAGAGGCGCGCGGCCCGGCTGGAACTGTTCTACTGGCCCTTTTCTACGGAAGGCCGCTCACTCGTAACCCGTTTCGTGGCCCGTACCGGTTGGAATGTGCACGAACGGAATACGTCTGGGTGACCATTCGACCGAAATCCGGAGGCTCATATGCCCAGAAATGACCTGACGCGGTCGGTCGCCGTTGCCGCCGCAGTGGCCACGGTCGAGTAGTTTGCTAATCCGGGTTCGGAGATAAGGCCACCCCCATGAAATGTTCTATCTGTGACGCTAACAACCCAGATGACAACAAATATTGTGGCCGATGTGGCGCTCAGCTGAATTCCCCTGCGGCTGTGGCACTGGAAGATCAAATTAGGGCGGTCATCAAGGCCGAACTTAAGGGTGAATCTTCAGTTGAAGTGGAAGTCGCTGAAAAGATCGTCAAACGACTGATTACGTGGACGAAGGTCTTCGGAGTAGTAGTCGGAGTTCCACTGACATTGCTCTTGGCGACGTTCGCACTTCTAGGCTGGCACAGTTTTTCTGATGCGACCAGGGAGGTTGAAGAGGCAAAAAACACGGCCTTGGGGAGTATCGACACGCAGCAGCGCAAGTTCAGTATCGAAGCCGCCAAGCTTGACACCGATTCTAAATCCTTACAGACCCGCTTCGAGAGACTGCTCGAGGTCGCAGATAATGACGAGGCACTCACGCAGCAGGTCAAGTCATTGCAGAAGGCGGTCAATCATATCGAGGTCGCGAGGTTCGACTCGAGTAGTGCGCCCTTGGATGCCAGCCAAGCGGCAACTTTGGAAATGATTCTACAGAAATACCAACGAGCGATAGCCGCATTGGGGTATACCGGCGAGCAGGCAACGGTTACCGTGCATATCACCCCGGACGACTCAGACCCGAGTCGATTCGCATACTTCGATCAGCCCACACGCAGCGTCTGGCTTGAGAAAAGTGCCGTGTCGGATCCGAGGAACATGTTGCGGGAGTACACGCAGATTGTGTTGGAAGGAGGCCACGGGGCGCTCGCAAAGGACTACTTTTCACCTGTCTGGGCGATAGAGTCCGGCTTGGCGGACTACTTGCCGAGCAGTTTCATGGACAACCCGAAGCAAGGAAGATACGGGAATAGCCCTTTGACTGTGACTCAGCCGTGGCAACGAGACCCCGTGGATGCTTTCTCTGGGCGAACGAGGCGCGGTTGGGCATTTGCATCCATATGCTGGGAACTTCGGGCGATGATTGGCCGGGAAAGCCTGGATAAGGCACTCGTGAAAACGTGGCTAGCCAGCGGCGCAATCTATGCAGATCCTTCATTCGATTCGCTGTTTGTCGGCCGCGTCCTTGCCAATTTGGGCGTGAATCGTGCGAAGGCGGAGTCGGTGTTTCGTAGATGGCAGCTGTTGCAATAGTCTCATATGCCCAGAAATGACTTGACCCGGTCGATCGCCGTGGCCGCCGCAGTGGCCACAGTCGAGTAGTTTGCTGGCGTTATCGGCGTTGCTGCTAAGGGAAGGTTGTCCGCCGTGGTGGGCGCATTGACCGGCAGGTTGTGGCTCGCGGCTGCAAGTGCTGCCTGAATACCATTCGGTGACCCATATGCCAGGGTTGATACCTGAGCGAGCGTCGCTTGGGCCGACGAAGGCGTGAGACTTGGCGGACCCAGGTTGGTCGCGTCGGGAAGGCTGAGCGCGGCAACGAGGCTCGGGGCTGCTCCGTCGCGCGCAGTCAGCTGACCTCCCCCGCCTAAGAACAGATCGCGCACGGTTCTGATGATGGAAGTGTGATCAAACGGCGTTCCGGTGCCATCGTCACCTTGAGGATTACGGATCCTGCTGCCCGGGGGTATCCAGGGCGAGACGATCACTGTGGGCACGCGGACCCCGTAGGTGTCGAATCCAAACAGATCCGGTTGCGAAACGCACCCGTCGGGCGGTGTGGCGGCTGGCGGCACCACATGATCGTAGCAACCGCCATGCTCATCATAGGTAATGATAAGCAACGTGTTTTTCCAGCACACCGAACTGCGCAGGGCGTTGTAGACAGTGGCGATCAGCGTCTCCCCGTAGACAACGTTATGGGGAGGATGCTCATCATTCGGGCTGAATACGCCGAACAGATCGGCGAAATATCGCGGCTCGATAAAGCTGTAATTCGGCAGATTTCCGCACTGCGCATCCGCCAGAAACTGCGAAAAGCCGCGATAGTGGGTTACGGCGTGCAACCACACATCCTTGAGCAAGATGGACTGTGGCATGTCGTGGAAGTACACCCGCCAGGAGACCCCCGCAGCCTGCAGCTGGCCAAATATACTGGGAGCGGCAAACGGAACTGAGAAGTCTTTGTTGTTGACGCATCCCAGCGACGTGCCCGTGTGGGCAAAGAAGCGATTCGGCCAGGTCTGACATGGCGCGGAGGCGTGCCACTGATCGCAAACTCCAAATGTCGTGGCCAGCGCGCTGATGACCGGAACCTGATCCGGTGTGAAGTAATGCATGACGGCGGACGGCGCATAGATACCCGTCCCCGGCTGGGTTGCGTAGCTTCGCGCAAAGCCGCTCATATCCGCTGCAGTGGCCGGTCGGTCCGCGCTGCCGAACAACTGGGTATTCATATCCGTGAACAACTCGCCCGGATCCGGATCAGGAATGGTGGCCGTACTCGGAAGCATGCCCGTATCGTTCCAGACTCCGTATCCGGTGCTGTTATAGTTGTTGTATTCGCGAAGCGTCAGGCCCCGGTAGTTGGCGTCACCGGGGTATAGACGCCCGAGCATGCAGTCGAAGGATCGATTCTCCAGCATCAGCACCACGACATTTTGAATGTCTGCCATGTCAGTTGTTCACTTCCTGAATCTTGAACCCCACATAGCCCGCGCTGCTGATGCCCATCAGTGCCAATAATGTGCCGTTAAACTCCGGCATTGCCAGATTGCGATAGACCGAATACAAGAATATGGCGCCGAGCGCAGCCGTCCAGAACACCACCTGAAGCCGATGTACGGTTGGACCGTTAATATCCGTAGTGACGTCCTTGAACCACCCCTGACTGACGAAGGGTCGTACCTTGTCCTCGTAGGTGCGCAGGATGCTGGTGCGGTCGTTTATTTCGATCTGAAGTTGCGGTCGCTGCGGACTGGCGGGGGGCAGTGCGGCCAGCGCTGTTGCGCGATTAACGATCTCCTGTTGCACACGTTGCACATCCTCGTAGGTCTTGAGCCCCAGGGCCTGAAGCGCGCAGTTCGCAACGTCGGCGGGGGAGGTCCTGGCGACATCCACGGCGACCGCCGCAGCTGCGGTGCAGCCGGATATCCCCATGAGCAATAGTGCCTGGGAGGTCAGGATATTGGTGTCCTGTAGCAGAAAAAACAGGACCACAAAAGACACGAAAATGAGGGTAAACCAGAACGCCATCTGCGAGCGACCCAGGCTGTACGGCTGTCGCGAGGGCGCCAGCTGCGGCAACAGATTGTCGCGCAGGGTAGTTCGTGTGCGGGCATGACCCCAGACCAGTATCAGGACCAGCAAAATGACTCCGACCGCGAGGGCCAGATCCAAGCCCGTAAATACCTCAAGTTCGAAATTCGCACCTGCCGCCGCACCCGCAATTCGTTCAGAAGGACCTGCCCCGGCATGGCGTCCCAGCGACACCACGACATTGACGTGATCATCGACCGGAGAGCCCAGCAATTCTCTCCAGAACGCGTCATTCAGTGAGGTACGCTTCAATGTAAAGAGAAGCGCCGGCTGCGACCGAGAGGTCGTTGCAATTGGCGGGCTCAGGCCCCCAACCTCCTCGTCATTGAGAAACAGCGTGTACTTCGTTGCGGCGTCAGGCAGGGGGCGATTCAGGACTACCCACAACTTGTCGTTGAGCCGGACATGGCTTGCCTTCCCGATGATGGAATCGGAATTTGCCGATTCCGCCAGAGCGACTATCTGCAAGCCATCCGCAGCGGTGGACGGCGGCGGATCGATCGCGGCTGGCTGAGCCTGCGCAAGTGAAAGTGAGGCCGTTGCCCAAACCACCGCGATGGCCAGGACAAGCGATCGCTGCCACAACATCTTGTACATCAGCCCCCCGGATAATGTTTAAGCGGTCCGCCGTAGCGTCGTGAAGCGTACTACATCGGCCCCGAGCGACGATTCAAATAGTGCGCTTGGCGATTCACTGTGTAGTGTGCAGCGCGCAAACAATGCTGCAGCGCCATCGACGATTCGATCGGCAGCAGTAAACGCAAACGTATTGCGGTTCGCTTTACTTTGCTGACAATGAGTACCGGAGGCCGGGGGACTCAATGCGGCAATGCGTCATTGAGTAGTCGTAGGGCAGCGGAAAGCGCCTATCGAGTTGGACGATCTATCAGTCTTTTGAGGAGAGGGGCTTTACGATGAACACAACCGATGACACCACACCATCCAGGGATACCGCTCGTGCTGCGATCCGAAAGGATTATAGGGAATTTCGATCGGCAGCAAAGATGTGGAGTGGCGTGTACAACACATTTCAGTTCGGGTCGGCAGGAATAAGCGCTGCCGCAGCGCTTATTCTAAAGACCGGATTTATCAATGAGGCCGCTCGCAATGATTGGGGTGCGATACTGTCCGCCGTCGCTGCGCTGGGTATCACGCTATTGACAACTGGCCGCTTCAAAGACAAATGGGAAGCCAATCGGATCGCGGCATTTGCAGTTCGGGACTTGAGTTACGAAGTCGAAAAGTCCAATGCCAATGTCGACGATATTCTCTCGGCGCTCCAGAGAATAGGCCTGACGCGAAACAACACGATAGTGGGACTACCTACTTCGTTGGACACGAAAGCGACGAGAATTGAGCCTGTCAAACAGGACTTGCCGAAACTTCCGCCCGATCCTAAGAGTCCCGATATCAAAACATAGCGGGAGAATCCGGTCTCGCCCGAGCTGTTGTTTACGCCGACCGGTCAGTCGACCAAGAAGTGCTCAGCGCCGCTCAGGCGGATCGTTCCAATCAGCGGAGTGTAGGTGACCTCACCTGAGACAATTGCCGTGGGAACATCGAAGAAGGGCTGCTCGGGCTCGGAGTGCAGGAGCCTGTCGTCCTGCGGTTCACCACAGTGGGTGCAGTAATTCGCGAACACCCCGTCCAGTTCGGTGGCCTTGCGGAAGTGCGGCCACAGGGCCAGCTGGTCGGCCAGCGCCTCATCCATTTCCCGGATTTCCGACATCGTGAATTGCTCCAGCGGCTCCTGCGCCACCGTGCCGCCGAAACAGTGAATGCAGATGACCTCAATATCGGCACCGCAGTGCTGGCAGGGCGTCGTCGTGGCGACCACGCAGGCTTCATGCGAGACGATGGTGTAGCCCTCCATCGGCCCATTGTGCCGGGGCCAGAGGGTTCTTCACACCATCGATTCAGGCGCGCGGCTTTTTACCTGGTTCTTTGCAACGCACCAATTTCGGACCGGATTACTCTGGTGATTCGGGCGTGCTGTGCCGCGCCGGCAGGTCCTCCACCGTCGGTTCGTCATCCGGCACCGGCTGAACGGCGGCATCCGGCTCGGGCTGGGTGACTGGCGGTAACGGAAGAATCAGCGTCGTGGGCGCGGTGTCCGGCGCCTCAGAGGGAGCCGGGGTTTGCGCAGCCCGGACCTCGTGATGATCTGCGGCGGGTGGCGTGAGCCGGTGCCCCACCGCGGTCTGTGGCTGCACGCGCAGACCTGGAACCGGCAGCTTCCCCTGCCAGGTGAAGACGCTGAGCGAGGCGAGGAAGCCCGTCGCGGCGAGACACCAGGGAATAAGCCTGGACTTCATGGGCGGATCGCCCCGGGGCTGGCCGGCACTGTGCGGTGCGCCCCGGGGCTTTTCATGACTGCTTACGGCAAGTGCGAAACGGTGTACAGCATTCGCGCCGGGGTCTCGACGCCCTGCTTGGTGATGACACCCGTGCTCGAGTCATATTGCTCGCCGTCGCTGAAGCCCTGGACCTGCAGGGTCACGTTGCCACTGCGGTGCACCTGTACCGTGGCCCAGCCGTAGTAGCGGTCCTGCCAGTTCGCCAGCGGCACCGGCTCACGGGGCGGGTTGTCGCTCGACATGGCGTCATCGAAGGGCGAACCGCCGGAACCCACGATCACCTGGTACGGGGTGTTCTTCGAGCCGCCCGTGACGTCCTTGAACTGCTCGACGTGCGCAATGTGCTCATGTCCGCAGAAGTACGTGGCGTCGTAGTGAGCGATCACCGCCCAGAACAGGTTCACCAGCGGATAGGCGGGTGCGCTGTTGAACGTTACCGCGGTGTTCACCAGCTGCGGCTTTGCATCCACGATGAGCTGCGCAACGTTGGTCGCGATGGTGACGCTCGTACCGTTGGGCTCCTTGACGCTCACCGAGGTGGGCGCGACGGTCGAGTTGGCGGCGGAGAGCACGTCCAGGCCGCCGGCGCCGGTCGGGGTGTACACGGCGGCCGGGGCGGCCGGGACGACGTTGTAGCCATAGGTGAACGCGGGCTTGTGGCCGAACACGAAGTACTTGGCCGTCAGATGGTTGGCTGCCGCGCGGTTCTTGGCGTCCTCCAGGTCCTGGGCCAGCCAGTCGGTCGGCGCGGTGGCTGCCGAACCGGCCGGGTCGGTGTTGATCACCACGAAGTGCAGCAGCTGGCGGCTGCTGTCGAGCTTGATGTCGAACGAGTAGCTGAGCTCGGCCTCGCCCGTCGGGTTCGTCGCCGCGACGACGCCGGTCAGTGCGCCATTGTTGCCACCGGCCTGCGGCGCGGTGGCGACGGAGAAGCCGTTGGCCGCGATGGCGGGGAAGCCGCTGACGGTCTGGAAGCGCTCGTTGGTGTAGACGTCCTCGATGAGGTCGCCCAGGTTGTCCTTGTACGCGGCCTCGTTCTCCGGATAGGGAGTGGTTCCCTTGGCGCAGGTGCCGTCATGCGAAGCCGTGGACTTGCACTCGGTTTCGTGGTTACCCGGCACCGGGACCACGTAGGTGCCCGTTTCAAACAGCGGCGCCACGATGCCGCGCCAGTAGGCGTACTGGCGGTACTCAAACACGGCGTCGGTCCACGCCAGGGCTTTCGTGGTCGTGCCCTGCACGCTGGTGATGCCCTCGAGTTCGGCCAGCGGCGGCACGGCCGGGTGGCCGTAGCCATAAATCATGTCGCCGTTGAAGAACAGCAGGTTCGGCTTGTCGCGCTGGACACCGCGCAGAATGCGCGAGAACGGCTTGGTGTCCGTCAGGAACGTGGCGTCCTGCGGCAACAGCGTGCCGGTCAGGTCCGGAGTGCCCGGCTGGCTGGGCGTGCCGAGTGTGGCACCGCTGCTGAACGTGCCGGGCTCACCCGCTTCCAGCAGAGTGGTCGGATCGGGGCTGGCCGGATCCTGGCGGCTGTCGCCGACCGTCGAGAAACTGAATACCACCGCATCGCCACCGCGCGAATCGTCATCGCGCGAGTCCGAATGGAAATTCTGGGCCTGAGTGGCACCCGCCAGCATGGCGCTGGCCAGCACCGCGGCGACGGCAACGCGCACGCAATTGCGCGACTGGGCACTGAACATGGTTCCCCTCTCCTGAACGTCTTTGGTTTTGGTGAGCCAGCCTGCGAGCGCTTAGCTAAAGAATCGAAGCTAAAGCGAATTTGTGTCAGCAATATTTCAATCGCGGCTGAAAGGCGCCGTCTACGAAGAGACGGCTCGGCACGTCACCTTATAAGTAGCGCCGGAGGCCTGATCCATTCCCACCCAGCGGCCCGCGCTCGATTGCTTGCCCGGAAAGATCGTGACTCCCTGGCGGTCGGCGATGGCGTGCTTGGCGCCGTTGTCCAGGTAGTAACCGCTCAGCTGGGTGCTGCAACGGATGATGCGCTGCTCCTGATTGGTGATCATGATCGAGTAGATGACTTCGTTGTCGTTGTAGCCGGCGATCACCCAGCTGGCATCAACACTGTATTTCGGTTCATCCGGACCGCCGGCCGTCTGGCCGGTATCCGCGATACGCCTGATGGGGACCGGGCCCGAGGAAGTGGCGGCGAGCGCGGCGGCGGCGGGCGCTGATGAGGGGGCGGGCGCCGGCTCGCGGTCGTCGTCAGCCAGTACCGGGACACTCAGCGCGAGCGCGCCCAGGCAGCAGGCGCGCAGCAGCAGGGTTGGGATTCTCATGGGTGTTGGGCAGCCTGTGACAATGACCAGACAAAGTCGAGCGACGCAAAGGTGGTTTGCCACTGTCCGCGCGCATCGACATGGCCGAACCAACTCGGATCCGGGTTGCCGACATAGCCGCGGCGGACGCCGGGCGGCGCCGGCGCGAACACGGGCAGCCGCTGCGGCTCACCGTTTACGCTCAAGGTCGCCCGGGCATGGCAGGTCATGCACGAGGCTGTGTTCCCGAGCCCCGCTTCCAGCACGGCATTGCCGAGCCGCAGCGGCCGGTTGTCGGCGTCGAGGTAGGTCATTTGGGTGCCGCGCAGGCGGTAGTGCTGCGAGCCTGCGCCTTCGGTGTGCTCGAAGCTGGCCCACAGCCAGCCGTTTGCAGTCTTTGCCGCGATGTTGAGCGCCGCGAGTCCAAATAAGCGTGTACTGCCATCGGCAAGCTGCACGCTCAAGGTGTGATAGCGCGCCCGCTGGCTTGCCGCGATCGGGCGCCAGCCGGCCTTGAGCTGGATCGCGCCGATCGGAAATTCGACCTTGCCCTGCACCACTGCGCGCCGCTGGCCATCCACGGTGTACAGCTGCCGTGAGCGAATGTAGTCGTAGGACGCCGTGTTCAGCCGCACTTCGACCAGACGTTTCGCTTGTCCCAACGGATCGGTGACCGGCACCATGCGGCCGCCGACGATATGGCGCAGATTGGGAAAGTCCGCGGGGCTCACGAGCTCGAAACGCTCCATGCCGGGATGGGACACGCCCTGGGCCGGCCCCGGATCGGCGCCGTCCCGGCGGAAGGTAGCGGCGGCGCTGGGCCAGCTCTCCCACGCAGCCGGTTGATCCGCGCCCGGCGGATCGAGCGCGGCGAAAATGCGCCAGGCCTCGGCATCGCCGGCCGCCGCTTGCACCAGGGCGCACGCCAGCAGCGCCGGAATCATCGCGCCACGTCCGCGTCGGTGAGCGTTTTGAGAAAGACGATGATGTCCTCGATGTCGGCATCCGTGAGCGCCGGGGCCTGACCGGGCTTGCGATCCAGCGGCGGATCGTGGTCGATGTCGTCGGGATACCCGGCCGGCATGTCATCGTAGCGGTGCACGCTGCCGTCCGGATTGCGCGGATAGAATTTCTCCGGGTGCAGGTCGCGCTCGTTGTAGAACTCCATGACCTGCCGCAGATTCGTGAACACGCCGTTGTGGAAGAAGGCCTCGCGGATGGCCGTGTTGCGCACCGTGGGGGAGCGGAAGAAGCCACACAGTTCGCGCTTCTTGGCCAGATCACGCCGGTTCGGGCCGCACAGTCCCAGGTCGTAATAGCGGGGATCCTTGTTGGCGGGCAGGCGCGGATTGCGCGGCGCACCGATGTTGACGAAGTCAAAGTCCGTGAAGGGCGGCGGCACGCCGTCGCGGCTGGTGCCCAGGTGGCAGCTGGCGCAGTTGCCCTTGTCGGGATCCTTGAACAGGTCCGCGCCCCGCTCCTCCTGTTCGGTGAGGTCGATGTCGCCGCGCAGGTAGCTATCGTAACGGCTGCTGTAGGGGTAGAACTCCTCCGGTACCTGCTGGAATGCCGCCAGCGCGCTCATGCCGGCGGCGAAAGCCTTGGCTGGTTGCTGAAAAATATCCGCGCCGAACAGCGCCTTGAACTGCGGTGCATAGGCCGCGCGGGCGAGTTTGCGCGCAACGTCAGTCGTGCTGGGATTGGCCATTTCATTGGCGGCCAGCAGCGGCAGTTGCGCCTGCTCCTCGAGGCTCGCCGCGCGACCGTCCCACATCAGTCCGCCGATCGGACCCACGTCGCCGTCGAGGAATTTGTGCTCCTCCTTGAAGGGCGGTACCTCGCGCAGGTATCGCAGGGAGGGGACGGTGCGCGTGCCCGAAAGGTTCATGCGTGGTCCGCCGAAGGCGATCGTCCGCCCCGGCGGCGGACCATAGGCGTACTTCGGGTCGTGGCAGGTCGCGCAGGCCTCCTTGCCC
>Ga0210388_10004765_pt1 | contig 10605 bp, 8 predicted proteins | sample IncBWC19OmetaG_FD_155485 | JGI IMG/M metagenome (GOLD analysis project Ga0210388, IMG submission 155485) | Forest soil microbial communities from Barre Woods Harvard Forest LTER site, Petersham, Massachusetts, United States - Inc-BW-C-19-O ...
GCCTTGCAGACACAGATGATCATGGCGCTATTGTGAACGCGAATGCGAATGATTGTCAATACCATTCCATTTGACCTAAGCTGGGCAGCGGGGGACTGGTGGGCTGGCGGGGCTGGCTGGCGGGCGACCGCCCGCGCCAAGCGCACCGCCGCATTGCATAATGAGCGTTTGGATGAGTAAACCATGAAGATCTTCTCCTGGAACGTCAACGGTATTCGCGCTGTGCTCAAGAAGGGGCTGTTCCAGCCCTTCCTCGATTCGTACCGCCCCGATATCGTCTGTCTGCAAGAAACCAAGGCCGAGCGCGGACAGTTCGAAATCGACTTGCCCGACTATCGCGAGTACTGGAATTCCGCCGTGAAGAAGGGCTATTCGGGCACCGCGATCTTCTCGAAGGAAGAGCCGCTGTCGGTCGTCAACGGCTTTCCGAACGAGTTTGCCAAGCGCTTCGCGTTCGCCGATGAACTTCAGCGCGACAGCGCCGAGGAAGGCCGGGTCATGACGGCGGAATACAAGAATTTCTATCTGGTGACGGTCTACACGCCGAATGCCAAGGACGACCTCAGCCGGCTGGCCTTGCGTTTCAAACATTGGGATCCGGCCTTCCTCGCCTATTGCAGGCAGCTGGAGAAGGTCAAGCCGGTCATATTTTGCGGCGATCTCAATGTCGCGCATACCGAGCTCGATCTGGCGAACCCCAAGCCGAATCGGGGCAAGAAGGGCTTCACGGACGAGGAGCGCGCGGGCTTCCAGAATTTCGTCGACGCAGGCTTCATCGATACCTTTCGGCTGTTCACCCAGGGCAATGGGCATTATTCGTGGTGGAGCCATTTCGCCAATTCGAGGGCGCGCAACATCGGATGGAGAATCGACTACTTCCTCGTGTCGCAACAGCTGCGCGGTGCGGTAAAAAGCGCCGAGATTCATCCCACGGTCATGGGCAGCGATCATTGCCCGGTCAGTGTGACGTTGGCCTGAAGAAGCGGGTTCCCCAATGACTGCAGGTGTGTGCATGCGAGAGTTCGTACTTCTGGCGCTGGTGATGTGTGCGGCGCCGGTCCTCGCGGGAGGGCCGCCCAGCCGTTATGGAGTCGATGCTCCCGAACTCGCGCATCTGGGCAACTTTGCCGTGGGGGTCAGGACTTTGCACTTGGTTCAGCACCATCAGGCCGATGTGCTGGCGTACGACGCCGCCAAGGGCGAGGCTCCCTGGGTGGATCGCGACTTGACGGTGGAACTGTGGTATCCGGCGCATCCGGCGCCCAAGGCGCGGCGAGTGGTGTATACGGCGCAATTGCCTTCGGAGCCGCCCGCACAGCCTGCCAGATTTTCGATTCCCGGCATCGCCATGCGGGATGCGCCGCCCTTGGGGTCGCACCTGCCCTTGGTGATCGTGTCCCATGGCTACAGCAACGATCCGCTGGCCATGACGTGGTTGACCGAGAACCTTGCATCGAAAGGCTACGTCGTGGCCGCCATTCACCATGACGATCCGCCGATCACGGATCGAACCCGCTTCGCGGGGCCCTTGCTGCGCCGACCTCTGGACATCGCCTTCGTGGCCGAGACGCTGCAGCGGCGTTTGGCCGCCGATGAACTCGTGGATCCGGCTCGAACAGCGTTGATCGGCTACTCCATGGGCGGCTACGGCGTGCTGACTGCGGCGGGCGCGACTCTCGACCCCGAAGGCGGTGCGGTCAAACTCGTGCCCGGGGGCCTGATGCTGCCGTTTGCGCGTGGCGGCGCACTCAACGGCTCCATCGCCGTCAAGGGTCTGCGTGCGGTGGTGGCGATTTCGCCGGCCGGCGGCGGCACCCTGGCCGCATGGGGCGCGCAGGGCGTGAGCGCTATTACGGCACCGCTGCTCCTCATCGCCGGCAACAACGATCACACGGTGGATTACATCACCGGGGCGCGCGCTATTTTCGACGAGGCGAGCGGTGCACGCCGGTATCTTCTGACTTTCAAGGAAGGCGGACATGGTATCGGACTGAGTCCGGTTCCGGATTCGATGCGGCGCCTGCTTTGGGATCAGGACTGGTTCGAGGATCCGGTGTGGCGCAAGGATCGCATCACCGCCATCAACGCGCACTTCATCACCGCGTTCCTGGATCGCTACGTCAAGGGCGATGAAAGCCGCGACGCCTATCTCAACGTACCGGTGACCGAATCGGACTTGGGTGCGTGGCCCGCCGCCACGCCGCCCCCGGCCTATGACGCGTACAGTCCCGGCACCGGAAATGTCACCGTCTGGAAGGGGTTTCAGCGCAACCACGCGACCGGCTTGGAACTTCTGCAGGCGGGAGCCCGTGCGCCGTGACCCAGCGCTCCCTGCCGCAGGCGGCGCCCGAGGAAATCGGCCTCTCGTCCAGCCGTCTCGCCCGCTTGAGCAAGGTGCTGCGCGCCGAGGTCGAGCGCGGCCGCGCGCCCGGCGCGGTGGCGCTCATTGCGCGGCGCGGGCGGCTGGGTTTTTTCGAGAGCTTTGGTCTTCGAGATCCCGTCACCGGCAGCCCGATGAAGAAGGACGACATCTTCCGTATCTACTCCATGACCAAGCCCATCACCTCGGTGGCCGCGATGATGCTCTGGGAAGAAGGACGATTCCTGCTCAGCGATCCCGTCGCCAAGTACCTTCCCGAGTTCTCCGATCCGCACGTGGCGGTCGAGCGCGGCGCAGAGATCGAGCGCGTACCGGCGGCGCGCGCCATCACCATCCAGGACCTTCTGCGCCATACCTCCGGCCTGACCTATGAGTTTCGCGGACCGGGTCCCGTGCAGAAAATGTACATGGGCGCCAAGGTGTACAGCCGCTCGCAGAGCAATGCCGATCAAGTGGCGACGTTAGGCAAGCTGCCCCTGTTGCATCAGCCGGGAACGCAGTGGGAGTACAGCCGCTCGACCGATGTGATCGGCCGCCTCATCGAAGTGCTGTCGGGACAGACTCTCGGTGATTTTTTCGAGACGCATATTCTGGGGCCGCTCGGTATGGTCGACACCGCTTTTCACGTGCCGCCGCGCCATCACTCGCGCCTGGCGGAAGCCTTTGCCAAGGATCCCGACACCGGCGCGGTCGTTCAGTTGGGCGAAGTCCGCAACGCGCCTGCCTTCGAATCGGGCGGCGGCGGCCTCGTGTCCACCGCGGGCGATTACGCGCAATTTTTGCAGATGCTGCTGAACGGCGGAAAGCTCGATGGGTTTCGGTACCTGAGCCGCAAGACCATCGAACTCATGACGGCGGACCATCTCGGGTCGATGACAGGGGCACCCGATCTGCTGCTGCCGGGCTACGGATTTGGGCTCGGCTTTGCCGTCCGCCTACAAGCCGGCATCTCCCACGTGCCGGGATCGATCGGCCAGTACTTCTGGGGCGGCCTCGCCGGCACCACATTCTGGGTGGATCCGGCGGAGCAGCTATTCGCGGTGCTACTCATTCAGGCACCCGGCCAGCGCGACTATTTCCGCACCCTATACCGGGATCTGGTCTACTCGGCAATCGACGACTGAACGGGATGGGCAATGCCTCAACTCCGTCGCGAGGATGCACGTCACATTCTGTGCCATGGTGTAGGGGTTCACCTGCCGTGACGCTTGAGAGATGACCTTCATCACGGCACTGTCATTGCTAACAAGACAATAATGCGCTCCATATGGTGCTGCACTGCGGTCGGTATGACCGGATATGAGAAAAATTAACAAATTCCTGCTCTTTGGGGCCGTTCTGCTGTCCTCCGGTTTCGCATTCGGTGGGGAGGGCAAGTCCTTTGCCGACCAGCTGGAGATGCTCGAGTGGTCGGATCCCGAGCGGGCGGTGCAGATCGTCGATGCGGCGCCGCCGCTGCCCGCCGATTCCACGGCGTCGGAAATCGAGATGCTGGAAATCCGCGCCATGGTGTATGCGAACAGCAGCCGGGACGAGGACGTCAACGCCATCGAGCGGCGGCTCGACGTCATTGCCTCCGCGGGCGACGCATCGGCCCTTCGCGCGGGCCGCTTCGTGCGGGCGTATTCGGCGCGCCGGCACGGTCAGTACGCGGCCGCCGAGGCCGAACTCAAGGGCATCGATATCAACTCGGTCGATTCCGATTCCGAGCGCTACCGGATCGTGACCTTGCGCGGTCTGGTGCTGCGCATTCTGGGGCAGGACGAGGCGGCGCTGCCCTATCTGGAGCTGGCGTTGGATCTTGCGAACAAGATGCACGACGACCTGCGCATCGTGCACTCGATGCTCTCGCTGGCGCGAATTTACACCGACAGCGGCAATTTCGACCGGGCCATGGTGCAGCTGGCCGCCGCGCGCAGGCTGGCGACCCGGCTGGGCGACGAGACCTCGCTGGTCGAGACCGAGGAGCGCACCGCCGACATTGCTGATCGCCGCGGCGATCGAGTCGAAGAGCGGCGTGCTTCGCTGGCGGGGCTCGATCACGCCAAGCGCTCCGGAAGCAGCAAATGGCTCGAACTGGCGCTGGTCAATCTCGGGGATTCCTATCTGAAGACGCGCGACTTCGCGGAATCCCTCAAGTACTCCAAGCAGGCGCTGCCCATCATGCAGCGTACGAATCAGCGTGACGATGAACAGATCACTCTCTTTAACGAGGGGCTGGCCTATATCGGACTCGGCAGCATCAAGGCCGGCGAGAAGCTCGCCGAAGGGTCGATCACTGAAGCGCTCGCGGGCAGCGACCTGTTGGATGCCAAGGAGTTGCTTAGAGAGTACGCCGATGCGTTGGAGCACGCGGGCTACCTGATGATGGCGATCCAGGCCTATCACCGCTATGACGCAATCAGCGAGAAATTCATGACGAACACGCGGCAACGCGCGTTCCTCGAACTGTCCGCGCAATTCGACGACGAGCGCAAGGCGCGGGAGCTAGAGCTCCTGCGGCGCGACAACGCGCTCAAGGTGTCGGAGATGCGCGGGCAGCGGCTGCTGCAGCAGCTCATCATCGCGGGTGCGCTGTTCATCGCCGTCATCTGCGCGGCGCTGGTCTGGGCGTTTGCCCGGGTGAGCAAGGCGAACGATCGGCTTCGCTTCAGCAGCGAACACGACCCGCTGACGGGGCTGTCGAATCGGCGCTACTTCAACGAGTGCGTTTTGGCGGTCGACGGCGGGCGCCCGGTCGGGGGCTGCGTGCTGTTGGCGGATCTAGATCACTTCAAGCGCATCAACGATACCTACGGACATCCGGCCGGCGATGCGGTGCTCGCGGCGATGAGCCAGCGACTCACGGCGGCGCTGCGCGAGAACGACAAGCTGGTGCGCTGGGGCGGCGAGGAATTCCTCGCGATGCTCGGGCCGATGACGCCGGCGCAGGCGGATTTGACCGCGGAAAGATTACTGCAGGCGGTGCGCCGCGACCCCGTTCTGTGGAACGGACACTTGATCCGCTGCACGATCTCCATCGGCTATGCCTGCTTTCCGATGGCAGGCTCGGCGACCGACATCTCACTCGACAGTGCCATCAGTCTCGTCGACAAGGCTCTCTACGAAGCCAAGCGCCGGGGCCGCGACCGCGCCTGCCTCATCAAGGTCGTGCGCGCCCGCGACGAGAAGGATTTGACCACCATCAGCTCGGAATTCGAGTCAGCGACCACCGACCGCAGGGTCCAGCTGGTCGAGATTCTGGGCGCGGCAGCCTAGCGACGACGGCGCCTCGAGCTCCTAGGGATTGTCCAAGAAGGTTTTAGCCGCGGCGAAACAGATCGGCGCCACCAGCACGGTGTGATACACATCGGCGACCGCGAGTTCGCCGCCGTCGGTCGCGCCTTGCTCGACGGCGGTTGCGGCAACCAGTGCCTTTGCGACGGCAAAATCCTTCTTCAAGCCGGCATAAGGGTCGTTGACGGTCGCCGCGGACTCCAGATCCAGCACATTGATCGGCGCGGACGCCGGTGCGTGCGATGCCCAATAGCTCTGCATCAGCTGAGTGTTGAGCCAGAAGACCAGCGGGTCCATATCGCCGCCGCACAACAATACGGGCGCGGTCGGCACCCAATTGCGCAGATCGTTGGTGCGCAGCGCCTGGCGCCAGGGCAGACCGGGAGTTGCCGCGGGGATGCCGGTGGTGGCCACGGGCCAGCCGCCGTCCGGATTCGCCTGCGCGTCCTGCAGGTAGTTCAGGCGGTAGCTGTTCTGCAGCAAATTGCCGGTACCGAAACCGAGCGCGAACACTTCGGCGAGGTTCGCCGGGGTCGAGGCAGGCGTATCGGCCGCATAAGCGGGGGCGGGCGGCGTCGCGCTGAACAGCGCGAATTCCGGAAGTTTCCCCTCCGCATAAAGCTGGCTTCGCGGCGTCGTGGTCGGCAGCAGCGACTCGATTCCGTTCGCGTACTGGCTCTCGAACACTTCGGATGGGTCGCTGTAGATGTTGCCGTAGGCCTTCTGGTACGCCGTGAGCAGCAGTGTCGAGGACACCGGGGCGTCGCCGTTGACCTCGCCGTAGAACACGGCGTCGACGAAAGCGGCCAGCGCGTACGGTCCCGACATGGGCGAGGCCGCCGTGACGGTCATTCCGGCGGCCTGCATGGCGCGCTGGGTCGCCATCGCGACGTAACCTCCCTGCGAATAACCGGTGATGAAGAGCTGCCCGTTGTCCTGGGTGAGCGTTGCGGAGGCGAGCGGCAGCGCCGTGCGCGACGCAGTCAGCGCGTCGATCATGTCCTTCGATTGCTGGTCGGCGATGAGGTAGGGATGGTAATCGAGAGTCGATGTGTCATAACCGGCGTAATTCGGCGCGACCACGATGTAGCCCTTGGTCGCAAATATCGCGACCAGGTTCAGAGTTTCCGTATTCTGCAGATTGTCCATCGTGAACGCGCGGTCGGTGGTGGTGCCGTGCGCATAGAGGAGAATCGGCCGCGGCCCGGTGCAGTTGGCTCCGAGCCCGGTGGGCACCATCAGCACGGCGGACGCGGTGGTGGGTTCATTCGCTCCGTCCACAGTCTCGTATTGGATGTGATACATGAGAAGGTCGCAGACCGGGGCGCCGCTCACCGAAAACAGCAGCAGGTTGGTCGCAAGGTTGAGTTCGGCCAGCAGATTCACCGCCGTGAGCGTCGATAGCAGCGCGGGAGGGCTCTCCAGCAGCGTTCCGCGCGGCGGCGCCGATGCGGTGCCGGGGGTCGAGCCGCCGGTGCCCCCGCCGCCGCCGCAGGCGGCGATCAGCAGCACAGCGGAAAGAATTACAAAACGGGGGGTAGTCGAACGCATTGCGTTCTTAGACCCTGCGGCGCGAGGCCCGTTCAATCCGACCCGTAGCCTGTAGGGACAAGGTCCTATGCTGCGTCGTGAAATATCAGTCCCAGCGTGCGCCGAAAACCGCGATGCAATTGGGAGACGCCGTGGCGGACTTGCACTCGCGCCGGGCCGCGAATGCCCTGAACGGGGCGCTCCCTGACCGGAATGATGGCAAACGCACCTTGAGTGAGCGGCAACACCATGGGCCTCGATTGGCGGCGCGGACGCTGCTCGACGAGAATCAACTCGCCGCCGTCGAAATCGATTCCGGGACGATCGAGCAGCAGTATGGCCTGAAGAGGGAAATGGATCGCTCCGTACAAATCCTGGTGCAGGCAGTTATAGTCACCGGGCCCGTAGCGCAGCAGCAGTGGGGTGGGGCGCGTCTGGCCGGCGTCCGCGCAGCGCGCCACCACGGAATCGTGATCCGCAGGCCAATCGGCGGCGCGTCCCAAGCGCGACTCCCATGCATTGGCGATGGGCGCGAGACGCGCATACATCGCGCGCCGCAGTGCTTCCACGAGGCCGGGCAGGGGACGCGCAAAGTATTTGTACTCCCCGCTGCCGAACCCATGCCGCGCCATTGTCACGGTCGAGCGGAACATACCTTCCGCCGCCGTGTACAGCCCCGCGAGCTGCCCGCAGGTAGCGACGTCCACCATTGGCGCGGTGACGGCGAAGCCATCCCGATCCAAGCTGTCTTGCAGTGCCCGCGGCTCGAGCGCCGCGACGGCCGCGATGGCCTCGACGGCCGCCGCGGACTCCGTGGTCTCGACGGCAGGCATGGACTATGCAGTCTCGACGAGCGTTGCGCGACACGGCGTGTTCATCAGGCGCGTCGCCGTTCCTGATCGATCAATACCCGCTTGCGCTCGAGCCCCCAGCGATAGCCACCGAGCGCGCCGTCGCCGCGCAGCACCCGATGGCAGGGCACCAGCACGGCGATGCGGTTCGCGGCGCAGGCCGAGGCTGCCGCGCGCACGGCCTTCGGTGCGCCGATGCCGGCGGCGAGTTCCGAATAGCTCACGAGGCTGCCCTCTGGTATCTGCAGCAGGAAACGCCAGACCCGAATCTGAAAAGCCGTGCCGCGCAAATCGAGAGGAAGATCCGGCCGCGGTGCGTTGCCCAGGATGTGCGCATCCAATGCCTCTATCCAGGCGTTGAGCTCCGCGGAATCCGTCATGCCGGACGCTGCAAGCGCCGCATTCGGGAATTCACTCTTCAACTGTCCGATCAGGGCGGATGTGCTCGCGCCGAATTGCGCGCAGCACACACCGCGTTCGGTGGCCGCCATCAGCAGAGGCCCCATGGCCGTGGCGCGCACGGCGTAGGCGATGGTCTCGCCGGCCCCGCCCCGGCGATAAACCGAAGGCGTCATGCCGAGATTGCGCGGCGCATGGTTGTACACCCGGCTGGTCGACTCGAATCCAGCGTCGGCAATGGCGTCGAGGACGCTCTTGCCGGCTTTCAGGCCGCCTTTCAGCCGGCGCAGCCGAACGGCATCGTGGTACATCTTCGGCGACACGCCGAGCGCCGCCTTGAACCGGCGCTGCAAATGCGCCGGCGACAGGTGCGCCCGTTTGGCCAATTGCGCCAAGGTCAGCGGCTCGCTCGCATGCGCTTCGATGTATGCGGCGACGGACTGGATCATGCGCGCGGCGCGGTCGCCCGCGTCGCGGGGCCGGCAGCGTTTGCATTCCCGCAGGCCCGCGGATTCCGCCGCCGCCGGATCTCGGAAGAACCGGACGTTCTCGGGCTTTGCCCGGCGAGACGGGCACGAGGGCCGGCAGTAGACTCCCGTCGTCATGACGCCGTAGACGAATGCTCCGTCGTGACTTGCGTCGCGCTGCGCGAGCGCCTGTCGCATGGTGTTTTCCGGCGGCATTTCCGCCATATGTGTGGATGTGTCGTTCATTTCTCGTTCCGGTTTGATTTCCAGAGGTGAACGCTACAGGCGTACAGAATTGCGGACACTCCGATTCTTGCGCTCTACTCCGAAGTCACCGGCGCGGCGTTCCGCCCCGGCGCAACAAGGTGAGGGCCAGAACCGCCGACGCCAACATGAGAAACAGGCTCACCGCGTTCAGCGCCGGGGTCGCGCCCTCGCGCATCCGGCCGTACATCATCACGGTGAGCGGCGTGTCCGCACCGACCAGCATCAGAGTGGTATTGAAGTCCGCGAACGACATGAGGAAGGAGATGGCCGCCGACCCTAAGAGCGCCGGACGCAGATACGGCAGCAGAATGGTGCGGAACACCGCCGCCTTGGAGGCGCCGAGATTCAAAGCGGCTTCCTCGAGCGTACGGTCGAAGCGCCTCAACCGGGCGCTGATGGTGAGAGTCGCGATGGTGGCAATGTAGGAAAATTGCCCCAGAACGACCAGAGGCAGCCCGGGCCGCAGAAAATCGAGATCCAGGCCGAAAGTGTCATCGGCGAACTCGGCGATGCGGCTGGCGAATGCGAGAATGGATATGCCGAGGATGACGCCGGGAATCACCAGCGGCGCCAGCATCATGACGGAGAGAGCTTGTTTCCCCCAGAAGCGGCCGCGCTCGAGGAGGAACGCGTTGGTGGTGCCCACCGCCGCGGACAGGGCCGTCACGCAGACGGCCACGATGCAGCTGGTCCAAATGCTGCCCAGCAATTCGCCGTCGGCGAACAGGCCGATGCGCCCGAGCGCGGCATTGCCGAGAAACCAATCGAGGGTGAAACCGTGCCAGGGCGGCGCGGGGTAGGGTGCGTCGTTGAACGCGAATACGGCGACCACCGCCAAGGGCAGAAACAGGAACGCGAGAAATGCGACCAGGTACACCGCGGTGGCGGCGCGCAGCCAGACGGGGCGCGGCAGGGAGGGAATCACGTTTGCCGCATCACATCGCCGAAGCGCTGGCCGGCGAGCCTAAGACCCAGTACCACGAGTGCAGTGGACAGTGCGAGCAGCAGGAAGCCGAATGCGGCTCCCTGTTCCCAATTGAAGCGTGTAATGAACTGGGTGTAGATCTGCTCGGTGAACCACTGCGAGTTCTTGCCGCCGAGCAACGTCGGCGTCAGATAATTCCCCAATGTCAGCATGAACACGACGATGCATCCGGCCGTAATACCGGGTGCGGCGTGCGGTATCACGATGGTGCGCAGAATGGAGAGGCCGCCGGCCCCCAAGTCATAGGCCGCCTCGATCAATGAATTGTCCAGACTCTCGAGACTCGACACCAACGGCACCACCATGAACAGCAGCGAGGTGTACACCAAACCCACCAAGATGGTCGCATCGCGATACAGAAGCTCGACCGGCACATCCGTCAACCCTAGCTTCACCAGCAGCGCAGGCAACACGCCGGACTCTCTCAGCAATATCATCCAGCCAAGCGTG
>Ga0210388_10004766_pt1 | contig 10603 bp, 10 predicted proteins | sample IncBWC19OmetaG_FD_155485 | JGI IMG/M metagenome (GOLD analysis project Ga0210388, IMG submission 155485) | Forest soil microbial communities from Barre Woods Harvard Forest LTER site, Petersham, Massachusetts, United States - Inc-BW-C-19-O ...
CTCCCGCGTAATTCGGGCTCGCGGACAGACACGCTGGAACGCGACGGCTGCTCGGTAAGGGATGTGGTCGTATTTCTCGAAGATCGTGGCTATGCGATGGGTTCAACTCAATCAGCAGGACAGGCTGAAAACGTCTGAGGGTCTCCACGCCGCCACCTAGCGCGCGAAGCTCGGCTCCTTCAGCTCGGCTCCTTCAATGTCCAATTTGATCAGGTCGAGCCGATCTATCTTTTGCTGTTCGCAGAAGAGGTAGGAGAACTCGAAGATCCGCCGCATCCGTTCCGAGAGTCGCTGCTTCCCACGGCGGTATGGAACATTTCGTGCGTACCAGAGCAATATGGCTTGAGCAGTAGAACGCATCGTTACCCAACCGCGACGTCGCGATTGCGTCGTATTGCCTGGTTTCGTTCCAACATGGGCCGTCCCCTTGCTCACGCGCGGGGCTACGAGTACCGGGACTGAAGCCCCGCGCGGGAGCAAGGGGACAAATCAAGCGGTCGGTGACCTAGAAGCGCTTCGCGAGCACGAAAAGGACGTAAACCAGCGGAAGATACACAATCGAGGCCAGCAGTAGCCGGCGCGCCGCGCGGTTCGATCTACGAAGCGCCAGGCGGGCACTGTAATAGAAAAAAACGCCGCTCAGCAATCCCGCGGCGAAAGAAGAGGGGAGGCTGAATCCGTTCGTGATGACTTGGCCAACGCTGACGGGGAGGAGAAGAAAAGAACCCGCCAGCGCCTGCCAGGACATAACGCGTCCAGCCTGTACCCCTAGAGGAAGCACCATGTAACCGGCGCGCGAATAATCTTCCCGATACATCCAGGCGATCGCCATGAAATGCGGGAACTGCCATAAGAACAAAGTGGCGAACACGCCCCACGCGTCGATGCTCAATTTCCCCGACGCTGCGGCCCATCCAATCAGAGGCGGCATGGCGCCTGGAATTGCTCCGATGAGCGTGCATAACGGAGTCTTCCGTTTCAGCGGCGTGTACAGCAGCAAGTAAAGCGCAAGCGTCAGTACCGCCAGCAAACTCGCCAGCCAGTTGGTGGCGACGGCCAGGTAAACAGCGCCTGCTATCGACAGCAGCGCGCCTAAACCGGCCGCCTCGAAAGGGTGCAACCTGCCGCTGGCAAGAGGCCTTCTGCGTGTTCTGCGCATTTCGGCATCGAAGCGCCTTTCGAAGTACTGATTCAGAGTGGCCGCACCGCCGGCAACCAACACGGTACCTATCAAAGTGTGGATGAGCAGCAGTACCGGAAAGGCGCGGCCTTCAGCGGGCCAGCCTAGATAGAACCCCGCGGACGTCGCGACGGCGATTAAGAAGCTTATCTCGGGCTTGGTCAGTGCAACGTAGTCTGCGATCCTCGCCAAGAAGCGAGACTGGTCTACTTCCAACGCGGCGACATTGGCTGTGGCGTTCACGCGACCTCTTTCACACAACCTCCACCTGGGAGTGACGCCGGCGTGGCGATAAAGCCCGAATTGTGATGAACGCGGCCGCGCCCAGGTAAGCAAACGTCACCCAAGTCCACATCAGCGCGCCGGCCATGGCCTGGTCGTCGAGCGGTGAAAGAACATAAGCTCGGGGAGCCGACTGATAGTGTGGATACACCACGCGATTACAAAAGGTGAGAAACGCCGAGAGCGCATCGCACGGTAATGTGGCCAGGAAAAGATATAACGGAGCCGACCACTCGCACCAACGGGCGACACTTGGCCAAGGTACAATCACCGGCCACCAGAACAGAAGACCTGCTGCCAGGAACGATGCATGCTCCACGGCGTGCCAATTTTCTGAGCGCATCCCGACCTGGAAAAGAGCCGGAATGTGCCACGCGATAACGGTGCCCGTTCCAGCGAACCAGCAAAACGCAGGATGAGCGATGATGCGTCCTAACTTTTGCAACTTGCGGTTTCCGAGCAGTCTGGACACGGAATGAACAGCGTGGCTGGGTAGCCCTTGCAGCACTGCAACTACTGGAGCGCCGAGGAGCATCAGCGGAGCCGCAACAGTCATCAGAAGAAGATGTTGCACCATGTGCGCCGTCAGAAACTGATGGTCTAGAGTCGCCAGAGGCGACGAAACAGCCACCCAAACGACCAACAATCCCGCCAGGAACTCGGCGAGCCGTTGCACACCGATCACATTGGGAAATTCCCGGCGAAGCTTGAGCCAGCCCGCCACGTAGACTAAACCGGCGGCGAAAATGGCCAACGTAATCAGCATGGAGCCCCACGAGTTGGCGGCATGGAGGTGGTGTGACATGACAGCCTATGGCCGGGCCTCCGATATCGCGGTGCGGGAAGCATCCTGCGCCGGCATTTGTCCCGCCGGATGCAGCGTCTCGAGAAATGCCACCAGCGCAGTGGTCTCCGGCGGACTCAGGGTTTTTCCGTAGGCGGGCATGTTGCCGCCACCCTGAATCACCTGCCGGATGAGTTGATCTTGCGTGAGCTGGATGGCGACACGATCGAGCGCCGGCCCGCGCTTTCCCCCGATGCCTCCCAGTGCGTGGCAGTTGTGGCACTGCTTGGCTTGAAAAACCAGCGCACCATGGCGCTCCAGGGCCGCGCGTCCTTTCAGATAATTCGCTGGAATCGCATCGCCGCTCCAAGCATCCATCACTGGACTCCATGGTGCATCGCCGGCCAAACGCGTGAAGGTACCGAGGGCCACGGCAACGAGCAGAATCATCAAAACCGCTATCGGCCGGCGTCTCCAGCTCTTCTCGCCTTCGCCGGAGAAGAAAGGAAGCGCTAAGAGAAAGCCGAGAACTATCACCGGTCCAATCAGCAGCGCTGGAGTTTCGAGCGACGGTGGAAGCAAGGACAGGACCGCGTAGAGCCAAAGAAAGAAATAATCCGGCCGCGGCACTGTCTGGATGATGGTCGGATCCGGTTGCCCGCTAGGCCCGAACGGACCAAAGAGCAAGGCGCACAAAGCGACCAAAAGAAGTATGAATCCGGAAAAACATAGATCCTTCGCAATTGCCCCTGGGACAAACGGAATGCCGTCCTTTTGTGTCAGCTCGTGATATTCCTTTATGTACGTGGAGCGTCGAATAACCCGTCCCGGCATCGGCCATTCGTTGATGCCGAGATTCAAAACGAGCAGCAGATGCAAGCCAACGAAAGCGATCAGCGATCCTGGAATCACAAAAACGTGCAGCGCAAAGAATCGCGAGAGCGTTGCTCCGGCAATGATCGGGCCTCCCAGCAAGAGCTTCACGATCCACGGCCCAAGCACGGGCACTCGACTTGAAATGGACGCGCCGATGCCCAGCCCCCAATAGGCGTCCTGATCAAAGCGGAGAACCTGGCCGGTAAAGGCCATTCCGAGCGTCATTAGCAGAAGCAGTACGCCCACTACCCAAGTCAACTCCCTGGGAAACTTGTACGCCCCAAACAGGAAGACCTGCGCCATATGAATGAGGACGATCGCGACCATAAAATTCGATCCCCATCCGTGCAGGGCGCGTATGAACCATCCGAGTGCTACCTGATGGTTGAGAACCTGCAGGCTGTTCCACGCTTCTCCGGCGGAAGGAACGTAAAGGAGGGCGAGCAGAATTCCAGTAACCAACTGAAGGCCGAAAACGGCCAGTGCCGCGCTGCCAAAGACGTAGGCCCAGCTTGCGCTCTTCCGTGGTACGCGATGCTCCAATGTCTCGCGAACGGGCTTCGCCAGTTGCACGCGCTGTTCGAACCAGTCCCCAAGCTTCTTCGTCAGGCGCATGGCGATTTTCCAATGGCAATGTTGATGAGGCGCGCCGTTGGGCTGCCTACCGTAGGCATGTCGCCCGCCTGGATTAACAGATTTCCTTGCTCCACTTTGTAGGGATATTCGAACAGACCGCGCTCCGGCGGGCCGGAAGCACGCGCGCCGTCGGCATAATAAACGCCGCCATGACACGGGCACATGAACAGTCCAGATTGCGGAAACCAGCGAACCGGGCAACCAAGGTGGGCACAATTGATCGCGAAGACCTGCAGTTTTTGGCCATCGATGTTGCGAACCCAGCACGGGATCTTCGCCGTGTCGCCGTCGGTCACAGTTGCGACTGGATTTCGAAAGCTCGCCAGGCGCGTCTGTCCCTGTGGAAACTGCTCCAGTGGGCCAAGCGAGAGCCATGATTCGTAACCGGGTTTCCGTTCGCGAATTACGGGCGAAAGAAGATAGCGAACAATCGGTATCGCCAGAACCACGCCGACCACCCCGTTAAGCAGGACGCCGAGCTTAACCAGCATTCCACGTCGCGTCGATCCACTAGAGGGAGTCATCAGGGTTGTCCTTTCACTTGCGCTTCGATGGAATATGGTTGGCCGGGGAACTGCGGCCTTTGCGCTACTAGCCAAGCCACAACGTCAGAAACATCCTGAGCCGACATTGTTCTACCCGGCACGTCACCGCGCCAATCCGGCGCGCCCAGTTCAGGCCGTCCGACGATCACCGTGGTGCGAAGCCCCTGATCGCTGACCAGCCCGAGAAAGGATCCATCGACGATGGAGCTGGCCCGTTTGGTTCCATGCCCGCCTGTGCCATGACATGTCGAGCAATACGAAACGTAGGCCGCCGCACCGCGTCCCGGATCGCCGGGACTCGAAGCTGAATACGGCGGAGCGTCGACGCCGTCCAAAATATTGGGCTTGGACCACCGAGTTCGAATCCCCGTGACGATCGTCTCCACTTGCTCGTCGGTGAGCATTCCTCCGGAACGTTGCGCAAACGCCGGCATTGCAGTCCCGGGAACGCCATCAGCAATTACGTGACCGATGGTAGCGTCGTCCGCAATGGCCAAGTAGACGGGATCGCCCAGCGCTATCGCAGCGCCGCCCTTTCCATCAGGTCCGTGGCATCCGGCGCAATTTCGCGCGTAGAGATATTCGAAATTCAGAATGCCGTCGGGACGCACTGCCGGGGAATCAACAGGCGGACGATCGCAAGACGTCACGGCTAGCAAGGCGATTAGTGCGATCGACAAACGGATGTTCACGGCCGATCATCCCCGGTGCGATTTTCGTCTCTTAATCCCGGCGATTCCAGGCCCGCTCGAAGCATGAAGGGCGTCGCCTGCGAGGTCCTGACGCGCTCCTGCCGCGAAACTACGATCCCGGCGGCTAGCCCGAATCCAACCTGGGACAGCGCAAACCAGAACCAGTTGATCCTCTGATCCATAACCGGATTCACCACGCCAAGAATGCTGTACACAAGGCCCGACCACATTGCCGGCGCTATGAACCCTCCGAGCAGAATCGGATGCCGCGGGATCATGGGCAGCATGGCGCCATAGAGCAATCCAACCATTAGGGACATGATCAGGTGCAGCGGAATTGCAATGAGCAGAGCTTCCATGCTGAATTGCGCAAGCTGTGAAGTGTTCGCTGAGCCCATCCACCCAAAGAACCCGGCCACTAGAAGATTGATCGGATACCAGATGCTGGTCTGGCTAAGCAGCCCGTACGCCATAGCCAGGATTGCCATGACGACGCTTCCGGCCAAGCCGCCTTTCACACCTGCCGAGATCGGGTAGATTTCAACGGGTAGCCACGCGCGTTTCACGTTGGATGCCACCGCGATCCGCTCCACCTGCCGGCGAGTAGTGGCAACAACAGCTTGATCCGGCTCCACGGGCAAGTATTCGTGGGCCTCAGTGGGGAACATGACGCGAAACCAGCCAATGATACCCGCGATCGCCAGGACGCCTCCAAGGATACCGACCGCTGCGCCGGTGATGAATCCCGCTGCCACGGTCGTCAGCCCAAACGCGAATATCAGCGGCCATGCGGTGGGACGAGGAAGCTCAACCGTTCCGGTGGGTTTCTCTGGAGTGGGGTTCGTTTCCATGCTATCTTCCGATGAAATAAACTACCGTGAACACGACCACCCAAACGGCGTCGACGAAATGCCAATACATTGACAGGACCTCCAGACGGGCGGCGTGCTCCCGCTTCACTAGTCCGAACGCGCTGAACACGGCAACCGAAGCGAGCGCTATCAAGCCGACGGTCACGTGAAATGCATGCAGCCCAACCAGCGAATAGTATGTGGTCCCGAAGAGATTGGTAGAAATCGTCAGACCTTCGTCATAAATCAAGTGGCGCCATTCCTGCGCCGTTCCACCTAAGAAGAGAGCGCCTAAGATCAGCGTCAGAAGCCAGAGCAAAGCGAACATCCGTTCCTTCCCCGCTTGAAGCTGCCGCACTGCGAGATGTATCGTCAGGCTGGAAGACAGCAGGCATACGGTGAAGAAGATGGGGACATGCAGAACGTTCTGAGGTTGGGGGCCGGTGAGACTCTTGCCTATATAAAACAAGTAGGCGATTACGAAGATGGTGAAGATTGCGGACTCGGCAGCGATGAGGCAATACATTCCCACCACGCCGCGGTCTGGAAGAATCCACGGACGCGCCCGCGGCAGCGGGACAGACATGGCGCTCATGAAAATCTCCTTTTCATTCGTACTTCCAATCCGGGTCTTCGGGATGCTTCAGGTCCCAAAGCGGGCGCCGGCTGCGCACTTCGGGAATAACCGCGAAGTTGTAAGCCGGTGGCGGCGAAGCGGTGCTCCACTCGAGCGTCCACGCATCCCACGGATCATTGCCGGCGAGCGCACCTCGAAAATAAGACCACGCGAGGTTCCCGAGAAAAATCAGGATTCCTACTGCCTGGATGAAGGCGCCCGCTGTGATGATCAGATTCCAGGTATCCCAGCCGCGTCCGGGCTCATAGGTATAGATTCGCCGCGGCATGCCGAGAATGCCCGGAATGTGCATAACGGTGAAGGTGAGATGGAAACCGATGACGAAAATCCAGAAATGCAGCTTTCCAACCCGTTCGTTGTACATTCTTCCCGTGACTTTCGGGAACCAGTAATAGAACGCCGCGAAGATGGTGAACAAGATACCGCCGACGATCACATAGTGAAAGTGCGCAATGACGAAGTAGGAAGCCGTCAATTGCCAGTCGAACGGCGCAGCGCCCTGCATGATGCCCGTGAGGCCTGCCATCAGAAACTGGAACAGAAAAGCGACGCAAAAAAGCATGGGCGTGTTGAATTGGATCTTTCCGCCCCACATGGTGCCGAGCCAGTTGAAAATCTTGATCCCGGTGGGGACCGCAATGGCCATGGTGGAGAGGACAAAAAAGGTATTCGCGTTGGAGGTCATCCCGACCGTGAACATATGGTGCGCCCACACGCTCATGCTGATGAAGCCGATGGCAACTGTCGCGGCCACCATCACCGGATATCCGAAAATCGCCTTGCGGGAAAAGACCGGAATGATTTCCGATGCGAAACCGAACGCCGGCAGTACCAGGACGTATACCTCAGGATGTCCGAAGACCCAGAAGAAATGCATCCACATTACCGCCGATCCACCGGCCTGCGTGTCGAAAAAGTGACCACCCAGATAACGGTCCACCATCAACATCACTTGCGCCGCCGTGAGCGGGCTGATGGCCAGAATCACCAGGCCCGCCATCACCAGGTTCATCCAAGCGAGTAGCGGCATTTTGCCGAGCGTCATTACTGGACATCGCATACAAATGATCGTGGCGAAGATGTTGATGGCGGTTCCGATGCTGCCGACGCCTGAGACCAACAGCGATAATGTCCAGAAGTCCGTGCTGTGCCCAGGCGAAAATGTTTGGGATGTGAGCGGCGCATATGCGAACCAACCGACGTCGGGCGCGTTTCCGGCGCCGTATAGACCGTCGCCGCCTATAAAGCTGGAATAGAGAAACAAGCCTCCAAAGGCCGTCATCCAAAAACTAAAGGCGTTCAGGCGGGGAAAGGCCATGTCGCGCGCCCCGATCATCAGTGGAACCAGGTAGTTCGCAAAGCCAAAGAGCATCGGCATCACCACGAAGAAGATCATGGTGGTGCCATGCATGGTGAACATGCGATTAAAGACTTCCGGCGAAACAAAATGATTCAGCGGGCGGATGAGCTGGATTCGCATGATCATTGCTTCCACACCGCCGGCCATCAGAAGCAGCAGCGCGTAGCCTACGTACATAATGCCCAGCCGCTTGTGGTCTACCGTTGTCACCCAGCCATGCAAGATTTCGACGAGCGGCGTACGCTCCGGCGCCGCAGCATCCCAGGCTATCGATCCGGTGGACATCAGCGCAGTGTCTCCATATAGTCCGTCAACGAATCCAGTTGCGCATCGCCCAATCCCATCGCGGGCATCAGACATCCCGGTTTGAAATCGCTGGGATCGCGAATCCAGCGGCGCAGGTTTTCACGCGTGTTAGCTACGGCTCCGGAAGCGATGGTGTCGCGGCTCATCAAGTGTGTGAGATCCGGGCCGAAGCGGCCGTTGGCAACTGTCCCGGCGATGGTATGGCAATTGATGCATGCCGTGGATTCGAAGACGCGGCGTCCCTCAAAAACCGCGCCGGTCTCCGCGGCTGGCTTCGCCTGCTGCTGTATCCACTGATCGAACTCAGCGCGCGTTTGAACATAAACGCGCAGCAGCATCTTGGCGTGCTGCACGCCGCAATACTGGGAACACTGGCCGAGAAATAGACCCGTCTCGCGCGGCTCGATCCAGGTGCGATTCGGATGATTCGGGATCAGGTCCGTCTTGCCGGCCAGCCGAGGTACCCAGAAGCTGTGATCGGTGTCCGCGGAGAGCAGCGTGAGAAATGTAGGCGTGGGATGTGCGGGATCGCTCACGGGTACGTGCAGCTCGTTCGCGGTAACCACCTTCAAATCCGGGTAGCGATACTCCCACCAATATTGATGCCCGATCACCGTCACCGCAATTGCTTTCGGCGGAGCAACGGCGTTCTGAATACTCGCGATCACTCGCGCCGAGGCTAGAAACAGAACTACAACAATGAGCACCGGGATTACGGTCCACGCCAGCTCCACCTGCGTGCTCCCATAGACCTGTGCCGGCTCGCAATCATGGTCTTCCGGCTTTCGCCGGAACTTGATACTGGCGTAGGCCAGCAGGCTGAACACCACCACAAAGATCGCGCCAGTGACCACCAGCACGAACATCGACAGCCCGAAGATGGTGCTCGCTGGGGTGGAGACAGGTGCAAAGATGCTGGTCGGGCTCATGCCGCCGGGTTCAAAGCAAGCGGCGTACCACCGCCTTTTCAGCGTCGAAGCGATTGCTTAGCCGGAGGTTGATCGATGCCGTGTCTCGTGGCCGTCGTCGCCGGTGTCGATATGCCGACAGCGCCGACCGGATTCATCATTCGCCGCTCACGGTCGCAGGTGCACTTCGTGCGGTGGCGAGCCCCCCAGGCCACCAGTTCCAATCGCCGGCAATTCTGAGAAGCGCCGGACCGATCACAATGCGGACCAGCGTGGCGTCAATAAACACCGCTACCGCCAGCGTAAATCCGATCATCTTCACCACCAGGAACGTTCCGAATGTGAACGCTGCAAATACGACAATCATGATCGCGGCGGCGCTGGTGATCAGCCCGGCGGTTCTCGCCAACCCCTCCGGGATTGCATCCATTTCACTCAGCCCGCTTCTCCTGGCTTCAAGCACTCGGGCCACCAAAAACACTTCGTAATCCATGCTCAGTCCGAAGACGATGGCAAAGGCGACGATGGGCACAATGGGGAACACGCTGCCGGTCCCCGCACGAACGCCAAAGAGACTGCTTCCGTGTCCATCCTGAAAGACTAAAACCAGTGCTCCGAAGGAAGCAGCAACTGAGATCAGGTTTAGAGCGATGGCCTTCACGGCGGCGAATAAGGATCGGAACCCGCACAGCAGCGCCACCAGCGTCCCAAGCACTACCAGCGCCATTACCGAAGTGAAGCGCTCCGTGACGATAGTCTCGTAATCGGAGTTGAGCGCCGGGATGCCTCCAATTCGTAGCGTGGCGCCGGATATGCCCGTGAGAGCCGGCGCGCCGGTCTTCCTAAGCTCTCGCACCCAATTGACCTGGTCGCGCAGAGAAACGGAAGCTTTGGGTAGAACCTCGAGCAGCGCCGCCCGTCCGTCGCGGCTCAGAAACGTTCTACGCGTCTCACGCGAGAGATTGCCGAGGGAAGCCCGGTTGCTCTCGGCAAGCGTGGTGATAGAGATCACGCGGTCGGTACGCGGGTCATTCGCAAGCCGCTTACTGAGACGATCCACCGTATTCCACCCCGAGTCCGTTTCCGCTATGGAATCGGTTGGAAGTTCCAGAATCACGCGCAACGATTGAACAATGCCGGCGCGGTCCATTTTTTCGAGGGTATGCAGCGCGTGAACCGATTCTGCCGCGGCGGGCAACCAATCGCCCGATGGAACACTGGTGCGGAGCCGCATGGCCTGCGAGGCCAGCAGAAGCAAAGGCGCGCCGGCTAGAAATATCGCACGCCAGGGATGCGCGACAATCGCCTTCCCCCATTGCCTCCAGCGCTTTCCCGTGCGCTCGGCCCGGTCCGCATCCAATTTCGGAGTGAAGGGCAACCGGCCAGCATTAATTCGCGGCCCGAGCATCGCCAGCACTGCCGGAACCAAAGTATTCGTAAGCAGCACACTCATTCCAGCGACAAGGAATCCGGCTATGCCGATGGATCGGACTTCGCTGATGGGAACCGTCAAAAGAGCTAGAAATCCGATGCCTACCGTGGAGGC
>Ga0210388_10004767_pt1 | contig 10602 bp, 5 predicted proteins | sample IncBWC19OmetaG_FD_155485 | JGI IMG/M metagenome (GOLD analysis project Ga0210388, IMG submission 155485) | Forest soil microbial communities from Barre Woods Harvard Forest LTER site, Petersham, Massachusetts, United States - Inc-BW-C-19-O ...
TGTCGAGCACCAAATCGGTCATTCCGAGAATGCCGTGCAAGGGAGTGCGAAGCTCGTGGCTCATATTGGCCAGGAATTCTGTCTTTGCACGGCTGGCGGACTCCGCTGCCTGCGTGGTTCTGCGCAATTCCTCTTCTGCGAGTTTGGAAGTGGTGATGTCGCGCGCGGTCATACAGACCGAGGTGGGCCTTCCGTCTGAGGAAGGAATGACACTCACTCGAGCGAGGAACCACGTTTTCACCGGCAATGGCAATGAGTATTCGACGCTTTGCCTTTTGCCGGTCTCCAATACCTCTCCGAAAATCTTCAAGATGGGGTCGATGATATCCAGGCTCAAGAATTCACTGGCATGGCGGCCCAGCAATTGCGATTTGGGCCGAATCAAGAGAGTCTCGTCGGTGGTCCAAATATTCTTGTAGATTCCGTTGACATCGAATTCGAAGACGACTTCATCAATGGTGCTAATAAGGGCCTGCATACGGCCTTCGCTTTCACGCAGTTCGCGATCGGCGTGATTGCGCTCGGTAATAAGCGTTCCCAGACACAGCCCTGTGACCGAAACGATGAGCATGAGGATTTGCAGGGAGACCAGCCGAGTGAGGCTTTGAGGAAAAATGCGGAGCATAAATATCGTTCCGACATTGAGCATCAACGTAGCGGCAGTAGCTCCACGCACACCTCGCCGCACGGCAATCCAAATAATCGGCAGGAAGAACAAATAAAACAATTGGTAGGTGCCAGCGAAGCGTGATCCCAAAGCGATGAAGAGGACAGCGGCGATACTGGCGCCCTGCGCAAAGAACTCGAGGCTGTTCTGGAAATCGTGAGGTTTCGACCAACGATCGGCTTCCGTGGAAAGTTTTTTCGACGCGAACGGGATACCGCCCGTCAAGCGGGCCTTGAGCCATGGCGTTACGTAAACCAGAAGGAAAGGGCTAAGGCAGAACAAGGCAACGGAGTCGCCAATCCACCAATTTAACGCTGCTGCAAAGTAATGGTGAAGGGAGATCCTGTCACTCCATAGAAAGCTGAGGGCTCCGCCAAAGGCCAATGCGAGAGTTGCGGCCATCACAAAGAAGACGTAGCGGAACACGTCCTGGAGTGATCGCAATATACCGTCGAGGCGGATATAACGGCGCAAGACCGCAGCCATCGCAGCGTATGAGAGGGCAATCAGTCCATTTACATACCAAATAATTGCGCCAAAGGAAGAGAGGTGATAATTCACCATCGAAGTAACAAAACCCGCAACGAAAATCAATGGCGCATAAGAAAGACCCAGACCGATCAAGAGCGCCAATTCAAGACCGGCTGGCGGATACCAGGCGTCAGTGCCCACCCAACCTCGAGTAACGACAGATTCGCGGTCCAACAGTAAATGGAGCCCAACAAAGGTGACGCCAAGAAGCACGCGCCAAGGGTTGAAACCCCAGGTGAAGAAAGCGCCGCCGGCCCCGGGATTTGGAGGAGCTTGTTGGCCAGCTGATTTGTCGGGGGAGAGTTTCAACATGGCACCGCGTGCAGCAGGGTGGAAAGTTCCACGTAGAGCCGGTCCACTTCTATCTCCAAGCCGGCAAAAACGGCTTGAGCGGCGTTCCAATGTTCGGAGGATGCTAGTTTTTGTAACTCCTGGGACGCGCGAGCGATACCAGGGGCACCCAGGCTCGCTGACGATCCCTGCAGAGTGTGAGCCGCACGTACGAGAGCATTGCCATCGGATGCAGCCAAAGCGTGGCGAATCTCGTCCATCAATTTCTGACATGCCGGAGCAAACATCCGGGCAAGCTCGTCGAGGGTTTCTTTGTCTCCGATGCGCTCGAGCGCTGCAGGTAAGTCGAAGACCGCGGGAAAAGATGACGAGGCAGGTTCGGCTGTTTGAACGTTCGGTGCCGCCGGTTTGGAATCGGGATTTTTGATTCGAGCGACAGCGGCGAACAATTCCGTCGTGCGAATGGGTTTGGTCAAGTACTCGTCCGCGCCAGCATCCAAGCATCGTTCCCGATCACCTTTCATTGCGTGAGCTGTCAAAGCAATGATGGGAAGGTGCTGTCGGGATGATTGTTCGCTAGTCCTGATGATGCGAATGGCTTCCAGTCCATCCATGACGGGCATCTGCACGTCCATAAGGACCAAGTCGGGTGCCTGGCGGGCAATGGCATCAATGGCGTCGCGGCCGTTTTCGGCAAGAATTACTTTATGGCCGTGTTTTTCAAGGAGCTTTCTGACAAGAAGACGGTTCACGACATTGTCTTCTGCGAGCAAGACTTTCAATCCCGGCTCTAATTCTTCGAGAGGATGTGGCTCGACGGATTCATCCGCGTTTTTCGGCTTTGTTTTTGCCAACTTGCTTAACAGCGCGTCAAAAAGCTCAGATGGATCGACGTGTTTTGAAAAATAGGCTGCGATGTTCAATTTCTTGCAGCGTTCGCGGTCTCCTGCAACGGCACCGGAACTTAGTAGGAAGATGGGGATGTGCCGGAGGTCACCGATGTTTCTTACCTGTTCGGTGAAACTGAGACCGTCAGTCCCAGGCATGTGCAAGTCCGTAAGGATCAGGTCGAACTGGTTCCCTGTCTGGTGCGCCCGGTGGAGGGATGCCAAAGCAGATTGCGCACTTTCAACTCCCTGAGAACGGATGCCCCACTGAGCAAGCATTTCGACCAGGATTATCCGGTTGGTTTTATTGTCGTCGACGATTAGGACAGAGCGGCCCTGCAGAATTTCCGGATCCCAAGCTTGAAGCTCGTTAGGCTGTTGTTCGTTTAGTTTGAAATGACATGTGAAATGGAATGTGCTGCCTTGCCCTAATTCGCTCTGCACCCAAATCTTTCCATCCATCATTTCCACAAGACGCTTGGTGATTCCAAGACCGAGGCCAGTGCCGCCGTAAAGCCGCGTTGTAGAGCTATCGGCTTGCGTGAACGCTTCAAAAACGCCAGCTTGTTTTTCTTTGGCAATGCCGATGCCCGTATCGCGCACGGAAAAATGCAATTCCACTGCTGCGCCAGCTTGTGCAACTTTCGTCACTTCCAAGAGCACTTCGCCGCGCTCGGTAAACTTAATGGAGTTACCGACGAGATTCACGATCACTTGGCGCAAACGGCCGAGGTCACCGAACAAGTGCTCCGGCACTCCGGCCTCTACTCGCCAAGCCAGCTCGAGAGATTTTTGGTGCGCTCGAAGGCCCAACGTCTTCATGCTTTCTCCGAGGCTCTTACGAAGGGAAAAAGCGGCCAGATCGAGGTCGAGTTTGCCTGCCTCGATCTTAGAGAAGTCCAAGATATCGTTGAGAAGCAACAGGAGTGAATCGGCGGAGGACTTCACCATCCCGAGGTATTCACGCTGTTCGGCGTCCAGATCGGTATCGAGAGCCAGCTGAGTCATTCCTAGGATTCCGTTCATAGGGGTGCGAATTTCGTGACTCATGTTGGCGAGGAATTCACTCTTTGCCTTACTGGCCGCTTCGGCTGCTTCTTTGGCGTGAAGCATGGCCTCCTCAGCCAATTTACGTACAGTGATGTCTTGATAGAGCAGCAAAGCGCCGGTCCGTTTACCTTCCAATGCGAGAGGGACGGAAAAAGCTTCCACGTCAACAAAGCTTCCATCACTACGGCAGCGTCGCGTAACCAAGTGAATTGCGTGCCCTTCCGCGAGTCTTTTCCTATGCGCTTCCACCTCTGCTCGAAGCTCCGAGTTTGTAACGAGTGTGGCGAGCTTGTGGGCGAGGATAGCTTTTTGCGAATAGCGGAACAGCGTTTCGAAAGCGGGGTTGCACATTTGCACAGCGTCTTCGTTGTCGATAGCGGCAATCGCCACGGGGATATGCTCAATAAGGGAGGTAAGGAAGGCTTTGCGTTCTTCAAGCTCCTGTTCAACCCGTCTCCTTTCGTTAATTTCCTCCTGTAACTGCTGAGTCCGTTTGTTCACGCGACGTTCCAAATCGGCCTGCGCATGCTGCAGGGCCGACTCACGGCGTTCGATTTGTTCGAGCATCTCGTTAAATTTATCGACAAGAAATCCGATCTCGTCGTCATTCCGCTTCGCGACACGCAGGGAGTAATCTTTTTTGACGGAAACTTCATGGGCCGTGCGTGCCAGTTGGCCAATCGGTTCAGAGATTAATTTCTGCAGACGTGACGCGAGGAGGAACGAAATCGCGAGAGATAGAAGCACGGCGATAAATATGATTATCGAGAAACGCATTTCGCGAGCCCGAAGCGCGAGAAGGTCCGATTTGACATAAATGGATCCAATCACTTCTCCGTCGAAGCGGATTTGACGAGACACCACCAGGTAGCCAGAGCTAACGAAGGTCTGATCGGCGCGTGGCGCGGGGGGCGATAAAAACCTGTACGAGCCGCGGCTGTATTCTGCAAGGGTCGTACCGTTCTTGTTATAAACGCATGCTTCGGTGATGTGCTTTTGAAGGCTGAGTGAAGAAAGAGTTTCACCAGCGGCACTTCTATCGCCGAAAGTCAGCGCGGCCGTAAGATTTGATCCGGTAATTTCGGCAGTGGTTACCAAATCGCTGGCGAGCGAGCGCTTGAACGTTGTTACGTCATAGATGGCGAAAATGGCACAGACCACTAAGATGGCGGCGGAACAGGTGATCATTACGATGGCCGTCAATTTTGCGCGAAGAGAGAATTTGTTTAGAGAGTGCATGTCAGTTCCTTGCCGTGGCTGGCGAGTCGCGCACGATCTTTGCCAACGCTAGGAGCCTGGAACTGAATTTCAGCCCGGAGCGATCAGCGGCATCGGTATTTATGAGGAAACGGATACGGTTCTGTTCGAGAGCAAACTGGATGACGCCACCCGAGGCGGCAAAGTCCTCATTTTCACCGATCACTAAAACGGATTGGCCACGAAGCTTAGCGGTGACTTCGGGCAGCCGATTGCGCTCGGAAGCTGGAACGAAAAGAATTTGGCAGCCAACCATATCGGCAGTTCGCTTCATGCGAAGCAGAGCGACGGCGTGACCTTGAATGGAATGCCGGAGCAATGCATCGTCGAGCGCGCTGCCAAAGGGGTCAGGGCCGAGAACACAAATTAGAAAGGCGGACTGAGGATTTGCGAAGGCGCTGGGAGGCCATTCGACAAATTTTGCAAAATTGTAAAGAAAAGCGGCTTTTAGCTCATATTCGGTGGGGCCGGTAGATTGAGCGGGCAAGTATGCGGGGAAAACGCCCAAGGAGAAAATGACGATGATCTGCAAAAACAGGGAAGACACGCGAGGCGCGAAAATCCCTGTACGGGATCTTTGCGGCGATCGAGTGGCCGCTATGTGAAGCAGTTTCACTTGCGTGTCTCCGCTATCGGAATTGCCATGTGAACTTAACGTAGCCGCTGCGCTTGATCAGAGTCGATGCAGAGGCTCCCGTCGACTCAATGAATTCCAGGTGGTGATCTCTTACGAGATTCTGGCCTACCAAGCTAACCGACAGGCCCTCACGAAAATGCCAGGAAAGGGAAGTATCTACTCTGGTGTAAGAAGGAATTTTCGGATCGGTTAGCCGGCCGACGAAATACGCAGAGGTGTCCCAGGCGAGGTTATGAGAGAAACTAAAATGGGAGCGAAGCTGCATTGAATTCACGGGAGTGCTCCCCTCGGCGGCCCCCACAGAGGTGGTATCCAAGCTGGAGGGATCCAAGTGCATGTGGATCTGTTCGAAGGCGTATCCGGGGCTGAGAGTCCAACGATCCGACACCTTCCAGTTCGCGGCGATCTCAACTCCGTGAGTTTCCCCGTGCATGAGATTTTCGTTAGTGGACGGAATGAACAAATGGGGAGGAGCCGGAGTCGTCTCGAAAAAGGGAGTGGCGGGTTCGACGGTCCCCTGGTGTCCGTAATCGCCGTAAAAAGCCGCGAGATCAATCGACAAACGTTTCAATAACATGGCCCGCATACCTGCTTCAAAAGCGAGTGCGCTCTCACTTTTGTAGTGACGGTTACCTATTAGTCCAACTAAGACGGGAACGCCGCCAGCGCCGGGGAAACCACCAAAATTCAAACGTTCAGAGATATCAATGCTGGCAGGCGTGCGTTCAGCCCGAGAGATCGCCGCCCAGAACATCTGACGGTCGCTGGGCTGCCAAGTCATACGAATACTCGGCAGCAAGACAAAACCGGAGTAGTAATCGTGCTCGAGCTTGGTTCCCAGTGTAAGGAAGAGACGGTCCGGCATGAGCGCAATTTCATCCTGAATAAATGAACTCGCGATTTGAGTATCAAGGTCCGCAGGGTTTAGAGAGAAAGTGAGGTCTCCGTTGGTTTTTGAGGACGAAAAGCGGTAGCCCAAGCCCCACACGATGCTTTGCCGCTGCCCCCACAAAAAGTGATGTTGGAAGTCGAGATTGATTGTGTAGCGAGTCTCGTCGAGGACATCGGTGCGTTCAAAGTTGTCGTAAGACATTTGGAGGCTGGTATCCGAACGGGCAGAAAAAGTGTGAGCCCAGTCGAGCTGAAGGAAACCACCGGATAAATTAACTGTGCGTTCGACAGCCACAAGGCCTGGAGAGGTTACGGAAGGCAAGTCCAGGGAAGGATTTCCTTCTCGACCCCGGTATAAGCTCCCGGAGAAACCCAGCGTATCATTCGGTGATAGAGCGCTATTCGACCGGAAACCGGCGCTCAGATTGTGCCAACCATCGCCACCGCTTTGGCCGCCGAGGCCAGGCAGGTCGGCTTGGTTTAAATACTTCGCGTAAAAGCGATAGTCAGAACTCTTGCCGATGCTGCCACCATATTGCGCCATACCAAATCCCTGGTCGAGATTACCCACCCCAGCCACAACCATCGTTCCGTGAGTGTCGGCAGCTTTTTTCGTGATGATGTTGACGACACCGTTGACGGCGTTCGCCCCCCAGATGGTCGCTCCCGGACCGCGAATTACTTCAATCCGCTCAATGTCTTCTAAGGGAGTGTCCAATACATCCCAAGAGACGCCACCGAAAGTCGGGACGTATACCGTGCGGCCATCCACCATTACTAACAATTCGTTGCTGAACTCGGAATTAAAACCGCGAGCGCTGATGGCCCAAGTATTGGCATTGATTTGCGCCACGTTCATTCCCGGCACCATCCTTAGGAGATCGGGAATGTTTGTCGCCCCTGAATCGTGAATGTCTTCGGCGGTGATCACAAAAACCGCCGCCGCGGTGCGGGAAAGTTTCTCCTCTTTTTTTGAGACAGAGGAAACCTGGACGTTCATCAAGTCTTCCAGACTCTGAGAAGTGAGGTCTCCCGAATTCTGTTGAGACCATGCCGACAACACCAAAATCCCGACCATGCCGATTAGGCCGAAAGTGCGGAAAACGATCCACGCAAGAAAATGATTCCCTTCTTGCCGGTCAGCGCACTTGTACATTCCGCTTCCTCACAAAAGATTCGGCAACCTGGCGAGACATGAGCTTGGTGCGTCACCGTATTAGGCAGATGTAACGGGTCAGTAAAGAAAGGAGCAGACTTGAGGCCAAATCCATCTTGCTAGAGAAGGTGCAAGGCCCGTGGAATCAATGAACTAAGATGCCGAGGGATTCTTTTGGCGCGAACGTGCGCCGAAGGAAATGTTTCAGGTAGGGCCGGCTGTACCGATCTGGGACGATGTTAACGGTGTGTTAAAAAATGGCGGAGAATCTGCCACGGCTTGCTTCCGAGGTATGATTCCCCTATTGTGTGCACATTCCTCGATAAAGAGAGCCGATGAAACGCGTACTGGTGATTGAAGACGACAAAGACATCGTGGAGTTGGTGCGGTACAACTTGGAGAAGGATGGCTATCAGGTGTCCGCGAGCGCGGACGGCGCGACCGGCCTGGCGCAAATTCGCAAAGTGGCGCCCGATCTGCTGATCCTGGATCTGATGCTGCCAAAGCTTTCGGGCTTGGAAATCTGCAAAGAGATTCGCAAAGACGTGACTCTGAACCGGCTGCCGATCCTAATTCTTACCGCCAAAGGTGAAGAGGCGGATCGCGTCGTTGGACTGGAACTCGGCGCGGACGATTACGTCACTAAGCCGTTCAGTCCTCGAGAGCTTGCTGCGCGCGTGAAAGCGCTCTTGCGTCGCGCAGAGCCTGGCGCTCCTTCCGAGAAACCGCTCGAGATCGGCGCCTTGAAAATTGATCCGGCGGCGTACCGGGTCACGCGCGGGGGAAAACCGGTGCAGATGAGCACGCTTGAATTCCGGCTGCTATACTTTTTAGCGGCGCGTCCCAATCGAGTGTTTACGAGGGATCAGTTGCTCGACGCGGTTTGGGGTACGGAAAGATTTGTAACTCCGCGCAGTGTTGATGTATATGTTCGGCGATTACGGGAAAAAATCGAGACGGATCCGCAACATCCGGGATTCATGAAAACAATACGTGGAGCAGGTTACCTCTTCGAAACTCGTGCGAGCTAAGTTTTTTTGGAGACTGGGACTCGCCTATTTAGCCCTTCTGGCCTGTGTTTTAATTGCCGTCGATTTATATTCCGCCCGAGTAGTGCGCAGCCACGCCATACGATCCGCAAACGAGCAACTTATATCGCTGATGAGTCTTGGAGTGTCGCGCGCGCCAAGTGTATCTGCTGGGCCTGAAGTGCAGGAATGGGCCGAGTGGCTGGGGAAAAGCGGAGCGCGCGTGACGATCGTCGATTCGTCAGGGAACGTGCTGGCTGACTCATCGAACTTTGCGAATGCCACCTCGGAGGCAACTGCGAATCAGGCCGGGACGGAAGTGCAAGAAGCTTTCGCCAACGGAGCAGGACACGCTGTCGATTACACGCGTGGAGTCGTAAGCAGGGCGCAACGTTGGCAAGCGGCTTCCGGGCCCACCGATGTAATTCGCATGGAATTGCCGCTCACCCAAATTGATTTTTCCCTAAAAGAGCTTCGAGAGAGGTCGTTGGTTTCGTTTTTAATCACGCTGCTGGCGGGAATCGTGTTGTCGCTGATTTTCGCCCGCTTGTTTTTCGAACGGGTGAAACGCCTGAGAAATTTTTCGGAGCGAATAGCCCGCGGTGATTTCCGTGCTGAACCGGCCGAGGGACCGCGCGATGAAATTTCCGAGCTGGCAGACTCTATGAATCAAACGGCGGCGCATGTGGAACGCGAGATTCGTTTGCTGAGCAGCGAGCGCAACCGGGCAAGCGCGATCCTGAGAAGCATGGTGGAAGGCGTGGCGGTGGTCGATGCACAGGAACGGCTGGTGTTCTGGAATCGGGCGTTTTCTGAAGTCTTGAGCTTGCAGTCGGCCACGAGCGAAGGGAGCCCTTTGATCGAAGTGGTGCGGAGCTCGGATTTGCTGGGATTAATTCGCAGGGCGTTGCAAGGCGAAGAAGGTCTGCAGAGCGACATTGCAATGGGAATCGTACAACCGCAAAATTTTTCGGTGACCGCGGCTCCGGTGAAGGCCCTGGAATCGGACCGCTCGGGACCAGCGGACAAACCTTCAGGAGCGGTGGTGGTATTGCACGACGTGACGGAGTTGCGACGGCTGGAGCGCGTGCGCCAGGATTTCGTGGCGAACGTGTCTCATGAATTCAAAACACCACTGACCGCGATTCAGGGGTTCGCCGAGACTTTGCTGGCCGGGGCGCTGGACGATCCCAAAAATAACCGGCGGTTCCTGGAGATTATTCGCGAGCATGCTGCTCGATTGGCCCGCGTGACAGATGATTTGTTGAAACTCGCGCGGATCGAAGCGGGCAAGCTTGAATTGGAATTCTTTCCGGTGGGGTTGCAGGATTTAATTGAAGGCTGCACGGAGACGACATTATTAAAAGCGAGCCGGAAAAAAATTTCATTCAATGTGAAACTTTCGGCCGGACTTCCACCTGTCCGCGGGGATGCCATTTTGCTGCATGACGTGTTGCAGAACTTGCTGGATAACGCGATTCAGTACACGCCTTCCGGCGGGCACGTTAGAGTAGAAGCATCCGCCGGGGTGCATGAAGCAACCGTAACAATTTCAGATTCGGGAATCGGGATCCCGCTGGCGGACCAAGAGCGGATATTTGAGCGCTTCTACCGGGTGGATGCCGCGCGGTCGCGCGAGGCGGGAGGCACCGGCCTGGGACTCTCCATCGCAAAACATATCGTGGAGGCGCATGGCGGGCGGCTCTGGGTTGAAAGCGCGGTAGGCCGGGGGTCGAAGTTTTCCTTTTCCATTCCCTTGGCCACCTAGTGGGGCAGTTGTCTTGTAACATTCACTTCCCGTTAATTCTGTTGCAGCTTCCCTTTGCCATCGTGTATGCGCAGATATTTAATCTAACCCTGGTGAGTTAAGCCGGAGGAGATGAGATGGCGGCTACAAAGACGAGTACGACCGAAGGAATTTTCCAAAGTGTTTTGGTGAACTACCTGGTGTCGCAGGCGCGCACTGTGGAAGCATCCGTGAACCGCGCGTTATGGGCGCTGCTAGAACGCAACGAGCGGCTGGCGAGCGAGGTGTTCCTAAACGAACCGCGTATCAATGAAATGGAAATTACTATCGACGAACATGCGATTCGAATGTTGCGTCAGGGAAACTTGCTGGACACCGATGTGCGGCTTATCGTGGCGACGCTCAAGATCAACAATGACCTGGAGCGCATGGGTGACCTTGCGGTGAACCTCAGCGAACG
>Ga0210388_10004768_pt1 | contig 10601 bp, 8 predicted proteins | sample IncBWC19OmetaG_FD_155485 | JGI IMG/M metagenome (GOLD analysis project Ga0210388, IMG submission 155485) | Forest soil microbial communities from Barre Woods Harvard Forest LTER site, Petersham, Massachusetts, United States - Inc-BW-C-19-O ...
GACATCAACGTGCCGTTCGCGGTCAACATCGCGCCGATGCCGCTGCCGCCCGACGGAACCTTCGTCTGGGTCTTGACCGTCGGCGATCGAAAGTGGCGCGCCCCGTTTACGACGCGTCCGCTGCCAAGGATGCCGCAGCAATAATGCCGACCTTACGCTAAATGCAGCGCACTTGTATCGACGGCGTGTCCATGTGGTCGCAGTGGCAGCCCGACCGCGGGCTCTACTTTAACTCGTACTTCGTTCAGGACGGCCGCGAGAATCTGCTCGTCGACCCGCTTCCGCTCGACGACGCTGACGCCGAGCAGATCCTTGGATCGGGTGGCGCACAGTGGATCGTCATCACCAATCGCGACCACGAGCGCGCGGCCGCCGCCGCAGCGCAGCGTTTCGCGGCGCCCATCGCCGCGAGCGAGCCCGATGCGCGTGAGATGTCGGTTCGCGCCGACCGCATTCTACGCGGCGCCGACACGGTTGGCGTGGCAACCGTCATCGCGCTCGACGGTCTCAAGACGGCGGGCGAATTTGCTCTCCACTTGCCGTCGAAGCAAACGGTGATTGTTGGGGACGCGCTCTGGGGCGATCCCGCCGGTTCTTTGCGGATGATGCCCGACGAGAAGCTCAGCGACCCGGTGCGCGCGGCGCGATCGCTGCGCAGCCTGCGAGCGGTCTATCCACGCCATCTGCTCATGGGCGACGGCGCGCCGATCTTTGGTCGCGCATTCGAGGCGATCAACGATTGCCTCGAGCGGCGCGCGGACGCGCGAGTCAACATCGTCAATCTCGACGAGCTGCCGTTTCGTCGAGACGCCGGCCCGGCAAACTACTGTAGCGACGACGCGGAGGTCGGCTTTCGCTTAGGCGCGGAGAAGCTTGGCTACCGGGCGACGCGCCTACATCCGGGTGATGCGTTCTGCCCCACACATTGGCATACGGCCGAGGAAGAGCTCTTCATCGTTTGGGATGGAAGTCCGACCCTGGAAACCCCGCACGGCTCAACGGAGCTGCGAGCGGGAGATCTCATCGCCTTTCCAACCCGCGAGTTCGGCGCGCACAAGCTGGTCAATCGCAGCGACGCGCCTGCCACGGTAATCCTCATCGCAAATACCAGCCACGACGACGTTTGCTTCTATCCCGATTCGAAGAAGCTGCTCGTCGACGCGACCGATACGCTCGTCCGCGCCGAACCCATCCTCGACTACTACGACGGCGAATCGTAACGCGTTTCCCACGTCTGACGAGGCGTCGCTAGAGGCTGAGGCGGCCCGTTTCGTCGGCGGAGGATTCGACGAACCACATGTTGCCGTCGGGTCCCGGCGTGATGGTGGTTGGCTCCGCTTTCGGATTGATCCCGCGAGAGTATTCGTGGACCTTGCCGTTTGTCGCGATGCGGCCGATTTTCGAGGCGCGAATCTGGTATGAACCGTACGACTCGAATTCGGTAAACCACATTGCGCCATCAGGGCCGGCTGTCAAATCGGCCGGTTCTTCGGTCGGCGTGATGCCTTTCGAGTATTCGGTGACCTTCCCGTGCGTCGTGATGCGTGCGATTCGTCCGCCCAATGCTTCGGTGAACCAAAGGGCGCCATCGGGCCCCGGCGCAATCGAATACGGGTCCGCGCCGGTGCTAATGCCTTTCGTATATTCGGTAAATTTGCCATCCGTCGTGACACGCCCAATGGCGTTGTTGTACGGCGCGGTGAACCAAAGCGCGCCGTCGGATCCTACCGCGATATCCTGTGGTGTCACGGTGACCGGATAGAGGGTAAAGCGTCCTTTCACCGTGAGACGACCGATGGCTGCGCCGGCACCCGGCTGGACCGCGAACCACAGCGCCTTGCCCGGTCCGCTGACGATACTGTCTGGAAAGCTATAGCTCGGCAGCGGAAAGTTCGTGAACGAACCCTGCGGGGTCATTTTAACGATCTGTGCGTTGTAAGAGTCGGCAATCCAAAAATTACCGTCGGAACCTTGAACGATATCGCGAAACGAAGCGCCCTCGCTAATGGGGCCGGAGTAGTAGAAAGCATTCGTCATTTTCCCGGACGTGGTGAGCTGCACCACGACGTTTTCGCCGAAATCTTGATCGATGTCGTCGGTGACCCAAAGCGAGCCGTTTGCGCTGGTTATGGCGCTGGGTCCATAGTAGTCGCTATACTGCGGAAGGTCCGAAAACTCTCTGATTCTAACGCGATCCTTTCCGGGAACGGCTAGCGAGGTTAAACCGCTTGCTGTCGCTGCGGAGTTGGGCAGCGGCGTGCTGACTCCTGAAGCGGAACACCCCGCAGCAAGGAAAGCCACACCGCCGATGCGCAGGGCTACTATAATTCGTTGTATCATGTTCTTTCTTCCAATCCTTAAATGGTAAGCCGCCCGGTTTCGTCGGCTTTGGTTTCGACGAACCACATTCTGCCGTCAGGTCCCGCGGTAATATCCGAAGGGCCGGACTGCGAATTGAGACCTCGCGAATACTCGTTGATTTTGCCTTGCATCGAGATGCGGCCGATTTTTGCTGCCGCGTAGGGGCGCCGGGTCTCGGTGAACCACATCGCCCCATCAGGACCGGGCGCGATGCCGTTGGGATTTTCCATTGGGCTAATCCCGTGCGAATACTCGGTCACGCTTCCGGAGGTCGTGATGCGGCCGATCCGGCCGCCGCCGCTCGCGTCCTCGGTGAACCAAACCGCCCCGTCGGGACCCGCCGCGATCGACTCCGGCACTCCCGTGATGCCGCTGGTGTATTCCGTGATTTTTCCGCTCGTGGTAATTCGGCCGATCCCGGGCGGCCCGTAGATCTCCGTAAACCAGAGCGCGCCGTCAGGCCCTGCGGCGATATCCCATGTTTGTTGCGATAGCGGATATATCGTGACGTGGCCTTTGGTCGTTAGACGGCCGACTTCATAGCCAACGCCCGTTAGCGATTGACCCGTGAACCAGATGGCCTTGTCTGGGCCGGTCGCAATGGAGATTGGAGAGACGTCCAGCGGGAATTTGCTGTACACTCCCTTGGTCGTGAGCCGGATGATCTGCTCGTTGTTGTCGTCGGTCATCCAAAGCGCGCCGTCGGGTCCAACGGTGATGTCGACGAACGCCGCTCCCGAACTCGTTCCGGGATAATAGTACGCATGCCGCAGCTTTCCGGTGGTCGCGATCTCGATGACGGCGCCTTGGCCGAAGTCCAGGTCGATGTCGTCGATAACCCAGAGCGAGTTGTCCGGCCCCGACGCGATGCCCAGCGGAAAGTATCCTGACGAACTCGTTTGCGGAAGGTCTGGAAACTCGCGGATCTTGACGCCTCTTCGTGCATGAGCGGCTGAAGCGCTAGACTCTTGCGCAGAGAACGACGGGAGCGCCGTCCGGTTTCCCGCATTCGAGCAAGCCGACACGAACGCGGCCAGCCCGCCGAGCAAGAGCGCTATGCAAATTCGAGGGAACATTGGTGCCTCCCACCGGAAGTCGAATGCCGTTGGCTTAAAGTGTTACGCGGCCAGTACGGTTGGCGTCCATTTCGACGAACCACAGGTTGCCGTCGGGACCTTGTACGATCGTCGTTGGAGCCGATCGTGGACGGATCTTTGAGTATTCGGTGATCTTGCCGCTCATCGTGATGCGGCCAATTTTTGACGCGGTAACGTGATACGACCCAACGATTTCGTATTCGGTGAACCACATCGCGTCATCGGATCCGGCGGCAAGATCGTTCGGCTCTTCGGTCGGGGTGATGCCGCCCGAGTATTCGGTAACGTTTCCCGTTGTCGTTATGCGGCCGATGCGTCCACCGGCCATTTCGGTAAACCAGAGCGCTCCATCGGGACCGGCGGCAATCGAGAACGGTTGGGAGCCCGGCGTGATGCCTGCTGAGTACTCGGTGATCTTGCCGTGCTTTGTGATTCGTCCGATGCGGTCGCCGATTTGTTCGGTGAACCACAGCGCGCCGTCAGGGCCCACCGTGATATCTTGGAGTCCGGCGCCGCTCGAAATCCCCTTTTTGAAAAGGGTTATCCGGCCGTTGGTGGTGATACGCCCGATCGCGGCTCCCTGAAAGTAGTTCTCGACGAACCAGAGCGCATGGTCGGGTCCAGAGGTGATTCCAGCCGGACTGGCGTCGAGGGGATAAACCGTGAACGTTCCCGTTGTCGTCATCCGAAGGATCTGCCCGTCTCCCCAATCGGTCATCCAGAGCGCGCCGTCGGGGCCGGCCACGATGTCCTCAAACGCGGGGCTCGCGTCGTTTTGATAGTAGTAGGTGTTCGCTCGCTTGCCGGACTTGGTAAGGCGCGCGACGGCACTTGGTCCGGAATCCTGGTCGATATCGTCGGTGACCCAAAGGGCTCGATCCGGGCCGACCGTTATCGCCGTAGGAAAGTAGCCCGACGGATAGGTGGGGAGGTCCGCAAGTTGGGTGATCTTTATCCGTTCGAGCCAGGATAGAGCGGCAGCGCGTTGGCCGGATGGCGGCATCGTTGAGGCGGGACTTCCTAGCGCCGAGCATCCCCATGCCAAAACCGCCAATAGCGTCAGCCCGACGATTGAGCGAACTCGTGCCTGCATGCCTATCCCCTCCCGGGATATCTGGGGGTGGGCTTATGATTCGCCAGATGTTGACCTAAGTGCTTGCCTAAGGTCACCTTTTCCGATAGTTGACAGGGTCTGTCATGTTTGTAGTAGTTTGATGAGATCGTGAAAGCCGACCGACTTATCGCCCTGTTGTTGTTGCTTCAATCGCGCCGCCAGTGCAGCGCGCGGCTGCTCGCGCAACGGCTGGAAGTTTCGGAGCGAACGATCTACCGCGACGTCGATGCGCTTGCGGCGGCCGGGGTGCCGGTATACGCGGAGCGCGGTTCAAACGGTGGCATCGTGCTCGCCGACGGTTATCGCCGGGCGCTGACGCATTTCACGGAGGAAGAAATTCGAGCGCTATTCGTCTCGGGGGAGAGTCCGCTCGCCGACCTTGGGCTCGAGCGCGGCTTTAACCGCGCGCTCGAAAAACTCCATGGCGGACTTGCCGACGTGGCGCAGCGCGCCGCCGAAAAGTCACGGGCGCGGATCCATCTCGATCGACGGCGCTGGAATCAACCCGAGCCTCCGCGCGAGTTCCTGACCGCACTGCGGCGCGCGGTATGGGACGACCGCCGTCTTCGCATCAAGTACGCAGATCGCAACCGTGCGCTCTCCACACGCGCGATCGATCCGTTGGGACTGGTTTCGAAAGCCGGCGTCTGGTACGTGGTAGCGCGTCAGGATGGCGAGTTTCGCAGTTTTCGCGTCGAACGAATCCAAACGCTGGAAGAACTGCCGGAACGCTTCGAGCGGCCCGCAACGTTCGATCTCGAGCGTTATTGGAGCGACTCGTCGACCCGATTTAACGAAGTCTCGCGTAGCACCGACTGCATCGCAACGCTGCGCGTTCGCAACGCGAGCGTCGAACGCGTGACCTATTATTGGCCCGCCGAGATCGTCTCCCGAGGTAAACGGCACTCGCTGGTGCGCGTAACGTTCCCGGGGACCGAGGTTGCGGTTTTTCAGACGGTCGCGTGGTGCGAGTTCGCAACGCTGCTCGAGCCGGCGCAGCTGCGTGGCGCCGTGGCCGCAACGGCCCGGCGTGCGCTCAGGATTTACGCTGGTGAATGATGATGGCGTTACCTTCGGGGTCTGCTCCGAAGGACATAAAGCATACCGGCGACTCCATGACGTCGCTAAGCTTCAGCCCGCGGGCGCGGTAGTGCTCGACCGCGTCCTTTGCATCGCTCACCGCGAACATGATGGCCCCCCCGGTCTCGCCATCTTCCGGTTTCCAAACACCAAAGGTCGACCCGTCGGCGAGCGTGAACTCGGCTCCCCTTCCTTCGTCGTCGATTTCGGTCGGCGTCATGCCGAGCACGTCCCGATAGAAGGCGATGGCGGCTTGCGGGTCTTTGACCAAATAGGCGGCGATATCTATTCCGTTAATCATAGCTCGAGTGTAACGGTCGTATATGACACCTGCTGTCATATATGGCGCAACGGCTAGAGCATGACGCGACGGAAATCTGCGAGCAGCTCGGCGATGTAGACCAGAAAACGCGCCGCACCCGCGCCGTCGACCACACGATGGTCGTAACTCACGCTGATCGGCAGCAGCAGTCGCGGTACGAACTGTTTGCCGTCCCAAACCGGCTTCGTCGCGGCCCGCGTCGCGCCCAGGATGGCGACTTCGGGCGCGTTGACGATTTGGGTAAAGGCCGTGCCGCCGATTCCGCCGATCGACGAGATCGTGAAGCTGCCGCCTTGCATCTGGCCGAGCGTCAGCTTCCCCTCGCGCGCCTTGCCGGCGAGCTCCTGTGCCTCGCGTGCGATCTCGATCAGGCCTTTCGTGTCGGCGTTCTTGATCACCGGGACGATGAGCCCGTCCGGAGTATCGGCGGCAAAGCCGATGTTGTAGTAACGCTTCAGAATCAGCTCCTGCCCGTCGAGCGAGGCGTTGAACTCCGGAAAGCGCTGCAGCGCCGCGACCGACGCTCGGATCAGGAAGGCGAGCATCGTTAGTTTCGGTCCGCCGGATTTGGCCTGCTCGGCGTTGACTTCGCTGCGAAGCGCCTCGATCGAGGTCACGTCGGCTTCGTCGTAGTTGGTGATGTGCGGGATGCCGACCCAGTTGCGATGCAGGTTCGGACCGGAAAGCCTCTTGATGCGGGAAAGCGCGCGCCGCTCGACCGTACCATACTGCTCGAAGTCCAGCTTCGGCCACGCGGGCAGGCCCGCGAAAGCCGGCGCACCGTCACCGCCTCCACGCTGCAATGCGCCTTTAACGAATCCTTGCACGTCTTCGCGCGTAACGCGTCCGTTGGGTCCGGTGCCGCGCATCCGTTGAAGCTCGACGCCGAGCTCGCGAGCATACCGCCGCACCGACGGCCCCGCATGGACGAAGCCGGTCGCCGCCGGCGGTTGCGCGGAAGGTGCCTCGGTACGTTGCGGCGGCGGCGTCACCGGTTGCGCTGAAGGCGCCGCGGCGCGTTGCGGCTGCGCCGCCGGCTGCGCGGCTTGCAACGAACTCAGCACCAGAATCGGCGTCCCTGCCGCGACCTTATCGCCGACCTTGACCTTCACATCTTGTACGATGCCATCGGCCTGCGCCGGAACTTCCATTGACGCCTTTTCGCTCTCGAGCGTGATCAGCGAATCGTTCTTCTTAACGCGATCGCCGGCTTTCACCAACACTTCGATCACCGGCACGTCTTTGAAATCACCGATATCGGGCACGCGCACTTCAATCGTCGCGGGCGCAGCTGATGCGGCTGCCGCGCTCGACACCTTTGCGGTTTCGGAGGCCGTTGCGACTTCCGGCGCTTTGGCGGTCTCCGCCGCGCCGGAACTCAAAACGAGTATCGGCGTCCCTTGCGAAACCTTGTCGCCGACCTTCACCTTCACGTCCTGCACGACGCCCTCGCTCTCGGCCGGCACTTCCATCGAGGCTTTCTCGCTTTCCAGCGTGATCAGCGAATCGTTCTTCTTGACGCGATCCCCAGTTTTGACCAACACTTCAATGACCGGCACGTCGTTAAAGTCGCCGATATCGGGGACACGAACCTCGATCGTATCGCTCATCTACACCGTTATCGGATTCGGCTTATTGGGATCGATCTTGTACTTTTCGAGCGCCTTCTGGACCGTCTCTCTCGGAATCGTGCCTTCGTCGGCGAGCGCCTGGAGCGCCGCAAGCGTGACGAAATGCCGGTCGACCTCGAAGAACTCGCGAAGCTTGCGCCGGTAATCGCTGCGGCCAAAGCCATCGGTTCCCAACGCGACATAGCGCCGGCCAACGAACGGATGAATCTGTTCGGCAAAGGTCCGAATGTAGTCGGTCGCCGCGATGCCCGGCCCGGTCCGGCCTTGCAGGCACTCTTCAACGTAGGAAAGGCGCTGGCGCTCTTGCGGGTGCAGCATATTCCAGCGCCGCGCCGCGACACCGTCACGCTGCAGCTCGTTGAAGCTGCTGACGGCCCAGACATCGCCGAGCACGTTCCATTCGTCGGCCAGCAGATCGGCAGCCGCCTGGACTTCGCGCAGAATCGCACCCGAGCCGAAGAGCTGCACGCGCGGCAATTTTTTCTTGTCGGAGCCCGCACCATGCAGCAAATACATTCCTCGCAGGATGCCGTCTCGCGCGCCTTCGGGCATCGCCGGGTGTTGATAGTTCTCGTTCATCAGGGTGATGTAATAGTAGACGTCTTCCTGCTCGGCGAGCATGCGGCGCAGGCCGTCCTGCACGATGATCGCGACCTCGTAGGCGTACGTTGGGTCGTAGCTTACGCAATTTGGAACGAAGGACGCGGCAACCTGGCTACTCCCGTCTTCGTGCTGCAGCCCTTCCCCGTTGAGCGTGGTTCGCCCAGAGGTCGCGCCGAGTAAGAAGCCGCGCGTGCGGCTGTCGCCGGCCGCCCAGGTGAGGTCGCCGACGCGTTGGAAGCCGAACATCGAGTAGAAGATGTAGAACGGGATCATTGGAAGGTTGTGATTGGAGTACGACGTGCCGGCGGCGATCCATGAAGAGAGCGCGCCGGCCTCGTTGATGCCTTCTTGAAGAATCTGGCCGAGCTTATCTTCGCGGTACCACATCAGCTGTTCGGAGTCTTGCGGCCGGTAGAGTTGCCCAACCGACGAATAGATGCCGAGCTGGCGGAACATGCCCTCCATGCCGAAAGTGCGCGATTCGTCGGCAACGATCGGTACGACGCGCGGACCGATCTCCTTATCGCGCGCGAGCGTATTGAGCACGCGAACGAAGGCCATCGTCGTCGAGATGTGGCGGTCACCCGAACCTTTTAGCTGCACGTCGAAGGCCGGCAGTTGCGGAACGGTAAACGCGACCGATTTCTTTCGCCGTTGCGGGACGCTGCCGAGTTCGGCGAGACGTTCGCGCAGGTAGCGCATTTCCGGCGCATCGCCGGCCGGCTTATAGAACGGGATCTTTTCGCCCGAGATATCGGCATCGGGGATGGGCAGCGAGAAGCGGTCGCGGAACGTTCGCATCGCTTCGACTTCCATCTTTTTGGCTTGGTGCGCGATGTTCTGCGCTTCGCCGGCGACGCCCATGCCGTAGCCTTTGATCGTCTTGGCGAGGACGACGGTCGGCTGGCCTCGATGCTCGAAGGCAGCTTTATAGGCGGCGTAGACTTTGATCGAGTCGTGACCGCCGCGTTGCAGCGCCCAAATCTCGTCGTCGCTCCAATCTTCGACCAGCGACTTGGTTTCGGGATAGCGGCCGAAGAACTCGTCGCGCACGTACTTGCCGTCGCGCGACTTGAAAGTTTGGTAGTCGCCGTCGACGCACTCACTCATTAGTTGTACGAGCCGGCCACTGGTATCGATCGTGAGCAGCGGATCCCATCGGCTCCCCCAGATCACCTTGATAACGTTCCAGCCGGCGCCTTTAAAGACGCCTTCCAGCTCTTGAATGATCTTGCCGTTTCCACGCACCGGGCCGTCGAGCCGTTGCAAGTTTGCATTGACAACCCAGATGAGATCGTCGAGCTTTTCGCGCCCGGCCAGCGAGACGGCGCCGAGCGATTCGGGCTCGTCCATCTCGCCGTCGCCGACGAAGGCCCAGACCTTTCGACCGGAGGTGTCGAGCAAGCCGCGATCGTGAAGATAGCGCATGAAACGCGCCTGGTAGATCGACATGATCGGTCCGAGGCCCATCGACACCGTCGGAAACTGCCAAAAGCCGGGCATCAGCCAAGGATGCGGATACGACGACAGGCCTTTGCCGTCGACCTCTTGACGAAAGCGTTCGAGCTGCTCCTCGCTAATGCGCCCTTCGAGAAAGGCCCGCGCGTAGACACCGGGCGACGAGTGTCCCTGGAAGAAGACGAGATCGCCGCCGAATCGGTCGCTCGGCGCGCGGAAGAAGTGATTGAAGCCGACGTCGTAGAGCGTGGCCGCCGATGCGAAACTCGCGACATGGCCGCCGAGTTCGGAGCTGATCTTGTTTGCGCGCACCACCATGGCCAGCGCGTTCCAGCGGACATAGTGACGCAAGCGCGCCTCGAGCTCCCGGTCGCCCGGCATGGCGGGCTGGCGGTCGGCTGGGATCGTGTTGACGTATGGCGTCGCTAGCCCGAGCGAAACGTGGGCGCCGCCGCTTTGCGCTTCATCGACGAGCTGCGCGATGAGCTGACGTGCGCGCTCGTGACCTTCAACGGCGAGCACGCCGCGCATCGCGTCGAGCCATTCGCGAGTCTCTTGCGGGTCGGGATCGGGAGCGAGTGTCGACATAAGCCCAGCGGAGATTCCGCGCCGCCGCGAGATATCTTACTTGCGGCGCCCCGGACCAGGCCGTAGAGTAGTGGTAAGTTCACTTTCGCATCCCGCCGCGCAGGGCTTTGCGGCGCGCACGGGCAAGCGCTCGACCTCGACACGGTCCGGGCCAATCAAGGAGCGCGATAAATGAAGTCGTTAGATCTTCGCCGATGTTTGTCGCTCATCGCGGCGACGCCGCTCGTTCTGAGCGGCTGCAGCCAGGGCATGCCTACACCGGCCTTTTCCGGCGCTTCACCGTCGACCATTCAGTCGCGATTGACCGCTTCCCCGATCCAACACGTCGTCGTCATGATTCAAGAAAA
>Ga0210388_10004770_pt1 | contig 10599 bp, 5 predicted proteins | sample IncBWC19OmetaG_FD_155485 | JGI IMG/M metagenome (GOLD analysis project Ga0210388, IMG submission 155485) | Forest soil microbial communities from Barre Woods Harvard Forest LTER site, Petersham, Massachusetts, United States - Inc-BW-C-19-O ...
CACCGGACGCGCGCGTCGAAATTGTGCGTGCGCTGGAAAAAGCAGGCATGCACGTGGAAGACGGCAAGCTGCTAAAGACTGCTTTCGCGGTCAGCGGCGGCAGCCCGGCGCGCAGCGAAGCATTTCGCTCCGGCGAAATTTCGATTCAAGACGAGGCGTCTCAGGCAATACCCCTGCTTCTCGGCGTTCGCGCCGGCGATCGCGTGCTCGATCTTTGCGCCGCGCCGGGAGGCAAGACGGCAGCGCTCGCCCGCGCCGCGGGCAGCGGCGGTACAGTGATCGCCGCCGATCTGCACGCCCACCGCGTGCGTGCCATGGACGCGCAATGCAAACGGCTCGGCCTGCAAAACGTCCAACTCGTCGAACTCGACGCCACGCAACCGATTCCTCTGCCCGGCGAATTTGATCGGATCCTCGTGGACGCGCCCTGCTCCGGCACCGGCACGCTCGCGCGCCATCCGGAAATCCGCTGGCGACTGCGTCCGGAAAATCTCTCCGAATCCCAAAAGCTGCAAACGCAAATCCTCGCCAACGCTTTAAGAAAGCTTGCCGCCGGAGGCAAACTCGCCTATTCCACGTGCTCGATCGAGCCAGAGGAAAACGAGCATGTGATCTCACAGGCGCTGCGCAAGTCCCCCGGAATTCACCCAATTCCCCCGGCCGACGCCCGGCAAATGCTCGCGCCGCACCTCGCACCGGGAGTCAACGCATCGAGCTTGTTTGCCGCAGACGGATTTTTCCGCACCTCGCCCGCCGCACACCGCACGGACGGATTTTTCGCCGCCCTGCTCGAAAAGTCGTAACGCCAAACTGGCCCGTCCTCACACCAAGCTCCGCATCATCCATGGGTCCTCTCGAAATTAGTGGCCATTGCCTTGCTTCCGTACCCACTGAAGCCTTCTCCGGGCGCGGAGGTTCGCGTCTGCGGATCACTGAATTTTCAGGGGTTTAGGGGATAAAGCAATGAAAAGAACCGTCCTAGTATTCGTATATCTATGTGTTTTCGGATTTTTAACGCTCGCAGCGTGCCCGGCAAATGCGCAGGACACCACGGGCCGGGTCATCGGGACGGTCACCGACCAGCAGGGTGCCGCCGTACCGGGCGCCAAGGTGACGGTCACGAATACCGCCACGCAGATCGCTTCGACCACATCTTCTAAGGAAGACGGCACCTTCGAGGTCCTCAACCTCCCGATCGGACCCTACAGCGTGACCGTCGAACACGAGGGCTTCAACAAAGTGACCACGCAGCCTAATCGCCTCGAAATCAACCAGTCCCTGCGCTTCGATGTCGTGCTGCAGCTCGGCGCGGTCAGCCAGACCGTGACGGTGGAATCGCAGACGACCCGCGTGGAAACGCAGAACTCCACGGTCGGTGCCACGGTAACGGGCGAAGCGATTCAGGAAGCGCCGCTCAACGGCCGCAACGTTCTCGATCTGGCCAAGCTGCAACCCGGCGTCACCGAATCCAATCCGGATAACACGGGCGCCGGCACCTACAGCATCGCTGGTGGACGTACCGACTCGGTAACTTTCCTGATGGACGGATCGCTCAACAACGACCTGCTCGACAACGGCGTCGTGTTCAACCCGAATCCGGAGACGATTGCGGAATTCCGCATCCTCGAAAGCAATTACTCTGCGGAATATGGACGCAACGGCGGCGGCATCATCACCGAAGTCACCAAGTCCGGCACCAACCAGTGGCATGGAAGCGCTTACGACTACCTGCGCAACGGCGATCTGGACGCGAATTCATTCTTCAATCACCTGAACGACGTCGAGCGCGATCCGCTGCGCCGCAATCAGTACGGCGGCGCCTTCGGTGGACCGATCTGGATTCCCAAGGTGATGAACGGCAAGGACCGTTTCTTCTTCTTCGTCGCGTATCAAGGGCAGAAAGAGTCGGATCTGACGACGCCGGTCCTTACTCAGACCCAGGTGCTGAGCACGGCCGAAACGGCCTGCATCACCACACCCGCCGCGGGCTGCGATTTTTCAAGCGATCCCAATGTCGTGGCCTTCACGGAAGCGAATCCTTTCTTCCAGGCTCCTGGCCAGCCGAACGGATTTCTGAACCCGGCCGCGCTGAATCCGGTTTCGCTGAACTATATCAAGGACGGCCTGATGCCGGTCACCGCCAGCGGCGTGATCACTCCCACCAGCGCCCTGATCAACAACAACAACGAACTGACCATGCGCTTTGATTTCCAGGCGACGGCCAAGGATCAAATCACCGCGACGCTCGGCGGCGACCGCAATCCCAACACGGAACCGTTCCTGACCGCCTCGAACCAAGTGCCCTGGGCGGACGTTCCTGGATTTCCCAGCAGCACTCAGATCAACGACTATTTCCTGAATCTTGGTTACACGCACATTTTTTCGCCGAACCTGCTGAACGAGGTGCGATTTTCGACGCAACGCCTGTTTGAGGATCAAGGAAATCCCCTAGGCCCCAATGCAGCTGACACTGCCGCCAAGCTAGCCTTCACCAATCTGACGCCCGACAATTCCACTGGACCACCGCTGATCGGCATCAACGCCGAAGAGACCAACGTGGGCTACACCTTCTCGGGCCCCACCACTTTGGCCAACAACACTTTCGGGGTCTCCGACACGCTGACGTGGGTTCGTGGCAAGCAAAGCTGGAAGATGGGCTTCGGCGTTTCGGCCTATCAGAACAATCAGGTATTCGATTTCATCACCAACGGCCTGTTCGACTTCAACGGTTCCATTTCCGGTAACGGCTTCGCGGACTTCCTGCTCGGCGCAGCCACGGATTACACCCAGGGCGCCGCCGCTCCGTCGGATATCCGCACGAAATCCTGGTTCGGATTCTTCCAGGACGAGTGGCGATTAACCAAAACTTTCACGCTGAACCTCGGCATCCGCTACGAATACAACTCTCCGAAGCTGGACACGCTTGGCCGCACGTTCTCGATTATTCCGGGTGATATCTCCACGCGGTTCCCGGGCGCGCCTGTCGGCGTCGTGTTCCCCGGCGACCAAGGCGCTCCGCGTGGCGCCAACTTCCCGGATCGCACCAACTGGGCGCCTCGCATCGGGTTCGCGTGGAATCCGGACGGCCACGGCAAGACCAGCATCCGCGGCGGCTTCGGCATCTTCTACGACATCCTGAAAGCCGAGGACAATTTCCAGTTCAACGGCCAGCCTCCCTTCTTCAGCCTGGCGAATTTTACTTTCCCGACTACTCTGACGGGCAACGATTGCGCCGCTTCGAACGAGTCGGCTTCCCCCATCACGTATTTCTCCGATCCGTTTGATTCCAGCTGCAACATCAACACTTTCCCATCCGTAGCGCGCCTTTCCGGTCCCGCGTATTTTGCCACTCCCGGTTCACTGCCCTTCGGACCGCAGCTTTTCTTCGTTGATCCGCACCTGCACACGCCCTATACGTACCAATACAATCTCAGCGTCCAACGCGAGCTTGTCCACAATCTCGTTTTCGAGCTCGACTATATCGGCAGCAGCTCGCACGGCCTCACTGCCCTGCAAGACATTGATCCCTTCGTGCTCGGCACGACCGACCACGTGCTGAATCTGACTCCTGGGAACAGCTCGTGCCCGGATGATTCCGGCACCAGCACCTCCGGAGCATCGCCGGACGCCACCTGCAGCCTCGGCGCACTCGACGAGTTCCGCAATATCGTGAATGCGAACTACAACGCGGTCACCGCGAGCCTCACCAAACAAGTGGGAAATACAGCGGCCGGCAACTTCTATTTCACGCTCGGCTACACTTACGGTCATAACATCGACAACGCGTCGGGCTTCCGCCAGCGCAGCGATCAAGTGCCCTCATACGACCCAGAGCTGCTGCGCGCTTCCAGCGATACGGACGTCCGGAACCGCGTCACGTTCAGCGGCGCCTGGGATCTGCCGTTCGATCGCCTGTGGCAGTCGGGACCGAAGCGGCTGACACAGGGCTGGAGTCTGTTCCCCATCGTCACCTGGCGAACGGGTTTCCCGCTCGACATTTTTGCCAACTTGAACGACCAGGGATCGTTTGACGAAGGTCCGTCCGGCGCCGGGGATTCCATCGTTGCCAACGCCAACGTGATCGGCTCTACCAAAACTTTGAATCCGCGCTCGAACGGCTTGCTCTACTTCAATCCCAATAGCTTCACGAACAATCAGAGCGTCGATAACAATCCGGCGGATCCGAACCTTTGCAGCGAGCTTTCCACCGAGCCGGCCGGCACGTTCCCGTCCGACACGCAGGCGGTTTTCTGCCCGTCGTTGCGGACGTACGGTTCCTACCGTCGGAACTCGATCTCCGGCCCCGGCCTGATCAACTTCGACATGTCCATCTCGAAGACCACGACGATCACCGAGCGGCTGAAGCTCGAAATTCGCGGCGATTTCTTCAACATTCTGAACCATACGGAGTTCAACAACCCCGACACGGACATCCTCGATCAGGGTGCAACCTTCGGGCAGATACTAAACTCGCAGTCGCCCCGCATCATCCAGGTTGCGGCGCGATTTAGCTTCTAGTCGCACGGCCAAAAAGATCGCGGCTTCTCGTGCTAGTCTCATGGCAGGAGAAGCCGGCGAATGAAAATGAACACGACGGAGCGCCTGCAGTGGGTCATGCGCATGGCGTTTCTTCTTTTCATACTTTCGTCGGTCGCGTTTCTCAGCGCGCTGACGGCCATGCGCATTGCGGTACAGGGCCGCGAAGTGGCCATGCCGGACGTCGTCGGCAAAAGCATGGTGCCCGCGCGACAGATTCTTCACGGCCGCGGCATCGGCATGAAGATCGAAGACCGCATTTACAGCGAGCAGCCCAATGACACCGTCGTCCGCCAGAGCCCCCCGTCGAACGAGCGCGTGAAAACCGGCCAAAACGCCCACGTAGTCCTGAGTCTTGGCCCGCAGCGCATGACGATTCCACAACTCCAGGATCGCAGCCTCCGCGCTGCGGAAGTGGAGCTTCTGCGCGACGGCATGCAGCTCGGCGAAGTCTCCAGCTTCTATGTGCCCGGCGGCGTGGCGGACACCGTCAACGAACAGGATCCCGCGCCCGGGACTACGGACATGACCGGCCCGCACGTCAGCCTTCTGGTCTCGCTCGGCGCGCGTCCATCCGCCTATGTAATGCCGGAACTTACGGGACAGCCGCTCCCGGAAGCACAATCGAAACTGGGCTCCGCCGGTTTGCGGCTCTCCAAGCTCACGCCGGAGCCCAATACGAGCTCCCCGGCTGGCACGGTCGTCGGCCAAACCCCGGCTCGCGGCCAGAGAATCGACTCGAATTCAACCATCGAACTGACGGTCGCCGAGTAGCCGGACCCTTCGCAACGCGCCGTACCCCCTGTGCTAGAATCCCCGGGTCGCTCATGGCCTACGCCAAAATCGAAATCGCGCCCTCCATTCTGGCCTCGAACTTCGCGAAACTGGGCGACGACGTTCGGGCCGTCGAACAGGGCGGAGCTGACGTAATCCACGTCGACGTGATGGACGGTCATTTCGTACCCAATATTTCGATTGGCGTGCCCGTGGTTGTGTCTCTGCACAAAGCAACCCGACTGCCGCTGGATGTGCATCTGATGATCGAACGACCCGAGGAATACGTCGAGCGATTCGCCAAGGCAGGCGCCAGCCGCATCCTGATTCACCAGGAAGCGACGGTGCACCTTGATCGCGCGCTCACCCTGATTCGCGAAAGCGGCGCGCAGGCCGGCGTGGTGATCAACCCAGCGACGCCCGTGGCGATGCTGTCGGACGTGCTCGACAAGGTGGATACCGTGCTGGTGATGTCGGTGAATCCGGGCTTCGGAGGGCAGAAGTTTATCCCCGGGGCGATCGAGAAAATTAGACAGTTGAATCAGGGGCGCGCGCGCTATAATGGCGCCTTCCGGATCGAGGTCGACGGCGGTGTGGATGCGGAGAACGTCGCCGAGCTGGCCCGAGCTGGAGCAAACACGTTCGTCGCTGGGACTTCGATCTTTCACACCCCTGATCCAGCTGCAGCCGTACGAAACTTGCGTAAACTCGCGACCGAAGCTACGAGCCAGCGGGTTTGAAAGAGCGTGTGATGGGCCTATTTCTTATGAACAAGCGTCATCTCCTGATCGCCGGCATCGCGATCTCGCTGGCGGGATCGCTCTCTGGCGCCTCTTACGGACAGAAGAATCCCAAGATTACCAAGGTCAAGGACCCACCCGTCAAGAAGGCTGCCGCCGAATCGGCTGAGCCCGATAAGCTGCTGTACGAGAAGGCCATGTCGGAAATCAAGAAGGCCCACTACACCGAAGGCCGTCTCGATTTTCAGACGCTGATCAACACCTACCCCGATAGCGAATATCTCGCCAAGGCGAAGCTGGGGGTTGCCGATTCGTTCTACAAGGAAGGCGGCACGTCCAGCCTGACGCAGTCTATTGAGGAATATAAGAATTTCATCGTCTTCTTTCCGTTTCTTGATGAAGCCGCCTACGCGCAGATGCAGGTCGGCATGGCCCACTACAAACTGATGGAAAAGGCTGACCGCGACAACAGCCACGCGGAAGCCGCCGAAGATGAGTTCCGGACGTTCCTGATGAAATACCCGCAGAGCCCCTTCGTCCCGCAGGCCGAGCAGAGCATGCGCAACGTGCAAGAAGTTCTGGCCGAAGGCGAATATGGGATCGCGCGCTTCTATTACATGAAGAAGGACTATCGCGCCTCCGCCGCGCGCCTGTTCGAAGTGACCGGGCGGTATCCCCTGTTCAGCGAGAATGACGAAGCGTTCTGGATGCTGGCAGACGTCTACCAGCGCGCCCGGACAGCGTCGAAAAACGAAGACGACAAGAACCACTGGGCGGACTTGGCCGCCAAGTGCTACGACAGCATCGTTCAGAACTACCCTGCGTCGAGCTTGGCGCCGCTCGCGAAGGAGCGTCTCAAGTCGATGAATTTGCCGATCCCTGCTCCCAATCCGGACGCCGTGTCGCGCATGAAACAGCAGCAGATGTATCAGAGGGACCACCGCCAACTGGCCCTCGTCAAGATGCCGCTGAACATGGTGAAGAGCAGCCCCGATTTCTCCGCCGCCGCTCGCAGCGGCACTCCCAATCTTGCGCCGCCGGATGAAGTTGTCTCAGCGGTGGACGTGCTGAATCCGAACGCCGCCGGAACCTCATTCAACATTCGGAACGCGGGATCTTCGGCAGGCGCCGACACGGGTGCAGCGGGCTCCGCCGATTCCGATTCTGTGGACACCGACTCGACGGATTCGACCGCGCCCGCTCAAGCCGCTCCTGCGCCGACTGCTTCGACCGGCGCTCAAATTCTCGAAGCTCCTGGCGCAGGTTCCACCGCGGCGCCGGCTCCAGCCGCAGCCGATGCTCCTGCGCCTGCACCAGCTGCCGCCGATCCGCCGGCCGCTGCAGAAACCGTCGTGAATTCCACGGCGCCCACTGCCGCAACGGCGACAACGACGTCCTCCCAAAGCGGCGCATCGACGGCCTCATCGTCTCAACCCGCCGGTAGTACAGCTACAGCCAGCGGGGCACAAGCCCAGGCTGCACCGGCCGATTCCAGCACCGAATCCACCAGCAAGAAAAAGAAGGGGCTGCACAAGATCATTCCCTTCTAATGTTTGCCCCCTGCTAACAACTGTAGCACTCCTGTACTTCGAGTTCGTTGACGCACCTTTGCGGTAATGCTGCAATGGACGTAGGCAAAGGCAGGCGCACGCCGTGTGGGCGCGCCTCCAGGGGATCCCAGTGCCCAAGATTTTGGTCGCCGACGACAACGCCAACATTCAGAAGATGGTCGCGTTGGCGTTTGAAGAGCGCGGCATTCAGGTTGTCAGCGTCGGCAACGGGGAAGCCGCCGTCCGCCGCATCCCCGACCTGAATCCCGACCTCGTCCTCGCCGATATTTTCATGCCGGTGCGCAACGGCTACGAAGTCTGCGAATTCGTCAAGAAAGACGAGCGCTTCGCCCACGTTCCCGTGATTTTGCTCGTCGGAGCATTCGATCCGCTCGACGAAAAAGAAGCGCGCCGCGTGGGCGCCGATGGCGTCCTGAAAAAACCGTTCGTGCCGCCGGACCCGCTGATCGCCATGGTCACCTCCGCGCTCGAAAAGAATCCGAGAGTGGCCGCGGAAATGGCCAAGGCTCGCGAAGCGAAGGTGGCTTTGCCGGAACCGGAACTCCCGAAGCTCGAGATTCCTTCACGCGCCGAGCCCAAGCCGCTGCCCGACTTCCCCGAACCGACGCCGGAAGAGGCTGCGCTCGTCTACGGCTTCGGAAAAGGCGTGCGCCAGCTTGAAGATGAACAGACCGAAGTTGTCGCCGGACCCAAGCCTCCCGTCGCGGAGAAAGACGAAGCCGAGGACGACGATTTCGACGGTTCCTCGACCTCGAGCGATTGGCGCCGCAACGCCATGGACTTCGAAGTTCCGGCCGATTCGGTCAATAAGCCCGCCTTCGCCGACGAGCATCTCGATGAGTCCGATTTCCCGTCCGAGAGCGAGTATCCTCCCCGACGCGTTCGCGTTCCCCAGCCTGTCGAAGAAGCCGATCCCGTCGTGCAGGATGCAGCGCCCTCGCCCGTGCCTGCGCCGGTTGTCGCCGCGCCTGCTGCCGTGGAATCCGACACCGTCGAATCTGACACGATCGGCTCCGCATCGCCCGAGCCCTACAGAGCGCCGGTTGTCGAAGAGCCCGCGCCTGCGCAATCGGCCTGGACGAGATTCGACCCCGTTCCCGCCGCCGAAATTCAGCATGAAACTTCGGCCGGCATCGAACCTGAGCCCGAACCGAGCGAGCCTCCCGTTGCCGCGCACTGGATGGACGCCCTCGCGCCGGGACAGATCAACGCCACGGGCGGCAGTTGGCTGACTTCTCTTTCTTCGCAACAGGCGAGCCCTGTCGCTGCGACGGCTGCCATTGAAGAGCCTGCTCAGGAGACGGCAAAAGTGTCGCTCGAATCGCACGAGCAAGTTTTCCCATCGGCTGGGCCGGAACCCGCTGCGGTCGAGCCTCCCATCCAAACGACCGAATGGACAGAGTCGAACTCCGAGCACGAAGTTCACGCAGCCGTCGAAGCTCCCGCGCCGCAGGATCTCTTCCCGGTCTCGCACGCGGTCCACGACGGCGCGCTCATCGCCGAATCCGTTGCACCCGTAAACGCCGAAAAGGCCGAGTCCTGGTTCGCACCCGCGCCTTCGGTTTTCGAGCACGTGCCCGATCCCGTTTCCGAGATGGTTCCCGTCGCGCATTCTGAACCCGACCCGGGCCTTGAGCTCGATGGAGCCGCCAGCGACGCCCAGGTTTCGTTGCGCGATCCCGGCCTGGTGACGTCGCCCGCTGTGCACGTCACGCCCGAACCCCTTCTCATCGATAACGACGAAGAATCGCACGGTCCGTCGGAATACAATTCGCGACCGGCGCAAACGTCTCCGCTGCACTCATTCTTCGCGCCTGCTTCAGGCGATCCCGTCGTCGCGGATTCCGCCGCGGCCGAGCAATCGTCCACCGCGCGCGAGGAAATGACTGTGCCGTCATTCGAGCCGCCGGCAAGCGAACAGACGAACGGCGCGTCGAGCGGTGACGAGAGCGAGCGCATTCCAACCGGCCCGCCGCCGAATCGCGAAGCGCTGGCTTCGATTCCGTTCCTAACACCGCCGGCGGATTTCCGTGTGAGCGCGCCGGAATCGGCTGCTTCGAGTTCTGTCGCAACGGATGAAGTCGTCAGAAGGGTTCTCGAACGCCTCGAGCCGCAGCTGCACGATCTGCTCTCGCAGGGCGTTTTGAAGCCGTTGATCGAAAACCTGCTCCAAAACGAGCTCGCGAAAAAGGACAAATAATGGCCCTTCCACTCATTTGCGCCTGTGCGGTAACAGCAGTCTTCTTTCTGCGCGATCTCGCCGAGTCTCGCGTAGTTTCTGAAGTGAAATCGAGGGTCAAGTACTCGCGATCGTCCGATCGCCAATAGCACGCTGTCTCCGGCGCATTTGACGCCCCGCGCACCCGCCGCTTATCATTAATCGCTTCACCTCAGCACCAAATTCACGTTCAAAAGGCGTTCATGCCCCGGGAAATTCCCAAGGCCTACGAGCCGCAGGAGATCGAAGAGCGCTGGGCCAAGTCCTGGTTCGACGAAAAACTCTTCCGCGCGGAAAATTCCGCAGAAGGCGAGATGTTCTCCATCGCCCTGCCTCCGCCCAACATCACTGGCTCGATCCACATCGGCCACATGCTCGAGCACACGCAGATCGACATGCTCGTCCGTTGGCACCGCATGCGCGGCCATCGCACGCTCTGGCTGCCCGGCATGGACCATGCCGGCATCGCCACGCAATTCGTCGTCGAACGCCAGCTCGCCGCGCAGAAAATCCGTCGCCAGGATCTGGGCCGCGAGGAATTCGAGCGCCGCGTCTGGCAATGGCGCACGGAAAGCGGCGGCCAGATCAAGGAACAGATGATCCGCCTCGGCGCGTCCTGCGATTGGACGCGCGAGCGCTTCACGCTCGAGCCCGCTCTCTACCGCGCCGTGATCGAAGCCTTCCTGCGCCTCTATCACGAAGGTCTGATCTATCGCGGCCGTTACATCGTTAATTGGTGCCCGCGCTGCCAGACGGCCAT
>Ga0210388_10004771_pt1 | contig 10598 bp, 6 predicted proteins | sample IncBWC19OmetaG_FD_155485 | JGI IMG/M metagenome (GOLD analysis project Ga0210388, IMG submission 155485) | Forest soil microbial communities from Barre Woods Harvard Forest LTER site, Petersham, Massachusetts, United States - Inc-BW-C-19-O ...
CTGGCGGTGCGCACTTTTCGGGTCGCGGTAAGCGGCAATCTGTTCACCCGTTTGGGGATCGGCGGAATTCCCTTCCTGCTGCCGCTTCTGTATCAGGTCGGTTTGGGATTCTCGCCGATCCAGTCCGGATTGCTCATCATGCCGCAGGCGCTCGCGGCGATGAGCCTGAAGCTGACGATGCCGTTGATCCTGAAGAGATTCGGCTACCGCAGCGTACTGGTCGCCAACACGCTGGTGCTCGGCATCATGATCATGCTGTTTGCGACCATCGATGTCGCCACCCCGGTTTGGCTGATCGTTGCGATGGCATTCACCTACGGATTTCTGACGTCCCTGCAGTACACCAGCATGAACACGCTGGCATACGCCGATGTCGGCGAACGCGAGGTGAGCAACGCCAGCACCATCGCCAGCACCGTGCAGCAAATGGCCGTCAGCTTCGGCATCGCCACAGCTTCGCTCGCTGCGGCCTTGTTCATTCCGGATCGTCTACACGCCAGCGCGCCGCAAATGATCCACGGGATCCATCTGGCGCTGCTCGGGCTCGCCATGCTGACCGTCGTTTCCACCAGCGTATTTTGGCGTCTGCGGGCGCAAGACGGCGCAGCGGTCAGCCGTCACAAGCCGCAAATTCCGGCGTGAGCATCACTCCGGTTTGATGGGGTGCCCGCCGAATTGATTGCGCATGGCGGCGAGCAGCTTGTCGGTAAACGAATCGTCATCGCGAGAACGCAGGCGTTCGAGCAGGGATAGGGTGATTACCGGGGCGGAAACACCCAATTCGATCGCGTCGGCAACGGTCCAGCGGCCCTCGCCGGAATCCGCGACATAGGGAGCGATGCCTTTGAGTGTCGGGTTTTTCGCCAGCGCGCTCGCGGTAAGATCCAGCAGCCATGAACGCACGACGCTGCCATAACGCCATATTTCCGCAATCTGCGCCAGGTCGAGATTGAACTCTTTCCTGTGCTGCAAAATGGAAAAGCCTTCGGCGTAAGCCTGCATCAGTCCGTACTCGATGCCATTGTGGACCATCTTGGTGTAATGGCCGGAGCTCACCGGGCCGACACGGCCCCAGCCCTGATCCTTTGCGGGCGCCAGAGTTTCGAAAATCGGACGCAATCGGTCCACCACGGCCTTATCGCCGCCGATCATCAGGCTGTACCCTTCCGCAAGGCCCCAGATTCCGCCGCTGGTGCCGGAGTCGACGTATTGGAGTTGACGTTGTGCCGCCGCCGCCGCGCGCCGCTGGGTATCCCGATAATTCGAATTGCCGCCATCGATGATGGTGTCGCCCGCGGCCAGCAGCGGCATCAGATTGTTGATCGTGGTATCGGTAATTTCGCCCGATGGCACCATCAGCCACAGCGCGCGCGGTGCCTTTAGCTTCGCGACAGTGAGTTGTAGTGTGGCCGCGGTTTCGCCGCCGTTCTTTTCCAGCAATTCACGCGCCGCAACCGCGGGATCGAAGCCCACCACTCGATGCCCGCCACGCAGCAAGCGCTGCGCCATGTTGGCGCCCATGCGGCCCAAACCAATCATTGCGATATCCATAGTTGCACCCGTCGTCGCGCACCCGCAGTGCCCCCAGTATATCGCGTCAAGATCGCCTGAGCATGGTCATCACCGCCGGACTTCCCACCGGTTCGAAACGGCCCGTGAACAGCAGCGCACCGGTAGCGGCATTGATATGAAACGAGGTGATCGAATCGCCGCGGTTATTGCATGAATAGAGAAATGTTCCGCTGGGATCGATGCAAATGCTGCGCGGCGAGTCGGCGTGCACCCAGGCGTCGGCAATGCTGCGCAGTTGACCGTCGCCGGCCACGGAAAAAATCGCCACCGCATTGTGCAGCCGGTTCGCGACGTAGAGATAGCGACCATCGGCCGTCATCACGAGTTCCGAGGACAGGTTGCTGCCCGCGAACTTCGGCGGCAAGCTCGACACGACCTGCTTGAGTTTCAATCCGCCGCGTGCTGCATCGTAATCGTATACCGCCACCATCGCGTCGTGTTCATACAGGTTGTAGAGCACCCGACCGCTGGGATGAAAGATAAAATGCCGGGGCGCCGAGCCGGACGGGGCGGTGATCACCGGCACATCCGCCGGCAGCAGCCGCCCGGCCTGCGCATCGAAGCGCCAAACCCACGTCAGATCGAGTCCCGCGTCGTTGGCGATGACGAATTGCCCGCTCGGATCCGCCGCGACCATGTGCAGATGCGGGCCGTCGTGATCGCTGAACGCAAATTGTCCAGGCGGATCTGCGGCGGCGCGCGCATGGTGCCGCGGCCCGACACTCGGTCTGACGTCGGTCGCTTCGCCCAGCGCGCCCTCCGCTCCCACCGGAAAAACCGCGACATTGCCGCCGCCGTAGTTGGCGACAAATACGAATTTACCGGACGGATGCACGCTCAAGTGCGCGGGAGTGCCGCCGCCCGAACTCACCGCACCCAAGCGCCTGATCTGCAACGTGTCGTTGTCGATCGCGTACGAGACCACGGCCCCGCTGTGCGTATTTTGATAATTGTCGATCTCGCTCACTGCATACAGGCGCGTCTGAGCCGGATTGACTGCGAGCCAGGAAGGATTCCGTATGTCATCGACCACCTGCAACTGCGTCAGCGCCGCGCTGACAGGGTCGATTCGAAACAGGTAGATGCCGCCGCCGTTCGGCGTATACGTGCCGACATAGGCGTAGCTGTATGCCGGTGCGCCGGGGACGGCACTTGCCGCCGTCCGCGTGAAGCGCGGAAATGCGGCCGGCACGGCCAGCAGCCAGGTTGCCCGAAGTAGGTCGCGCCGGGTAATCCTTGTTTTCAACAACGAGCCTCCGACCCCAGTGTATCGCTAGAGGCTGGCAGGACGATAGCGGTCAGTTATTCAAAAAGAGCGTGATGCTGTTTGCGGAAAACGCAAAAGTCGAAGCCGTGTATTGCCCGACAGCCGTGATCCCTGTTACCAACACGGTACCGTTCAACTCCGATTGCAGCTGGGTGATGAAATTCGCATAGGTATTGAAACTCTCGGTAATGCCGCTCGCGGAGTGACCGATGGAGAATATCGTCGTCGAACCCGTTGCGGGCGCGATCTGCGGATCCGACGATAGACCTAGGATGTTGATGGTCTGAGAACCGACCTGGATCTGATGCCGCAGTCCGATGCTGGTGTTGAGCACATCGATGGTAATGGCCGAGGTATCGAAGGTCGTGAATGGCGCGGCGGTCCCCGCGCCCCAGTCGACCACCAGTTCCGCCGAAATCGTCGTCGTGTCGAGCAGCGTCGTGGCGGTGAAATCCGGGGACGTAACACCGAACGAGTTGGGAAATCCCGATACCACCACCGGTGCACCCACCACTGAATTCACCAGGTCCAGGGCGCCGGTATTCACCGTGTATTGCGTTGGATCGGCGCCGGTGCCGACGAAGTCATAGACGCTCACCAAACGCCCGCCGAGTGATCCCAAATCGAGCGTCAAGCCGCCGCTGCCTTGCACGGTGACCAGACCGGCCGCAATGGCTGGATCGAGCCGTACGCGCCCGGCGCTGGCATCCAAGGTGACGCCGGAACTGGTGGTGGTGGCCGTGCCAAATGCATCGATCGTGGATCCCACCGATATCTGCTGCGGGCTGTTGGCATTGACCGCACCCTGTCCGAGGAGCGTGACCGCCGTATTGGAACCGATCGCAATGATGCTCGTACCCGGCATGAAGGTATTGCTGCCATCGCTTGCTATCAAGGTGCCGTCTTCGATGGCCAGCGTATTGCCGCTGCGCGCCGATACCACTCCCGATAAGCGATCCAGGCCGGAACCTTCAACGCTGCTGCCGGCCAACACCTGCGACGCGGTGAATGACACCGTCGAGGTTGTGCTGGCGACTTCCGTGGTCCCGGTCACGGTCGGGGTGGTGCTGGTGGTTGTCGTTGTCCCGGTAGCCGTTGTCGCCGGCGTGGTGGTCGCCACGGCGGTGTCGGTTGTCGTCGTGCTTGAATTGAGCGTTCCATAGGTGACGATGGGCGCGCCCGCGCTCAGCGCGCCGATTTGCGCCAATCCCACAGCGCCTGTCGAAGCGATGCCATTGACCTCGTACGTGGTCACATCGCTCGACGAGACGGTGAATTCGCCCAAGCCGCCAACTGTTCCGCCGAACGGCACCACGCCGGTGGTGAACAACAGGCTGCTGGAATTGACCCCCGCGAGCGGTCCGCGCATCACAACCTGCTTGGTATCGATTGGCAGAGCGCTGGCCGCAAACATCGGTGTGATCGTCACGGTCTGCGCGCCGACGTTGACGATATTGGTTGCGGCCAGATTGAAATTCAACGCCACCTGCGCGGATTGCTTGGCGACGATCCTGACCGGATTGCTGGGATCCAGATTCGCGGTGACCGAAATTTGGCCGACGGCTTGACCGCTCGCGTTTACCGGCGACAGCTGCAGGCCGGCGGCGCTGCCATCGTCATAAACGATTTGCGCCGCACTGTAGTCGAGCGTGATTACGGCGCTGGTGTAAGTGCCCTTCGCAGCCGTCGGAATACCCAGCACTTCACTGAGATTGAGCAGATTTACGAAATCTACCGTCGTGCCGGCGGGAAGGACCTTCAATGTCTTCTTGCCGCCCGACGTCTGCAACTGCACCGAATCCAAGCCGACGCGGTAGGCGATGAATGTGTCCGTGGACGGCGTGGCGGTGACTGTCACCACTGCGGTGCCATTGCAGGCGGCGAGCGCCAACAGCGCCAATCCCAGCGGCACTGCCAGCAGCTTCGGCCACGGACCGCACATTCTTCCGGCTGCTGAAAACCTTCGCATGAAGAGTATTCTTCAGCGATTCCGGGTGCGTGAAAAGCGGTAAACGCGAAAAGATCTGTGAAGTCGGCGTAATCACGGCCGAGTCGTCGCCGCGCAGCGACATGTTACAAGACTGTTAAGTTCAAAACTCCCCGGGCTTGAGCGGCGACGGTTCGGCGGGCACCTCAGGAACACTCGAGCGCCGCTGCTGTTTCGCATCCTGGCGGGCTTTTCTCGCGGCCTCTTTTTGCTTCTTGGCGTGACGATAATTTGGCTTGGCCATCGATCCTCCTGAAATGATTCGCTGAATTCGATCTTACTCCGCCTGCACGGAAACGCGAACAGATAAACGATGCTGACCGCCGCCGATGATCACGCCTCGCAGCGGAGAAACATCGCCAAAATCCCGGCCCCAAGCGATGACGATGTGATCGGTGCCCACACGCAGGTCATTGGTCGGATCCAGGTCGATCCAGCCAAGCGGCGGACAAAACACAGACACCCAGGCGTGCGACGCATCGGCGCCCACCCACGCGGCGTCGGCTCCGGGCGGCGCCGCGGTGCGCAGGTAGCCGCTGACATAACGTGCGGCCAGTCCCTGCGAGCGCAGGCAGGCGATCATGACGTGCGCGAAATCCTGGCAGACGCCGCGGCGCGCCTCAAAAGCCTCGACAGCCGAGGTCCGAATATTGGTCGAACCCGGTGCGTAGGTGAACTCCCGATGCAGCTTGTGCATCAAGGTCAGGGCTCCCACCAGCAACGGACTGCCCGCCGCGAAGCAATCGGCGCCGTAGTCGGTGAATGCCTGTTTGAGTTTCGCGTAGCTGGACTCCATCCGGAATCGACATGCGTCGAGGTACTCCGCGCTCATCGGCCTTCCGCAATAGGTCAATGCATCGCGCACTTCCTCCCAGGGCTGCGTGGCGATGTCGGGCGCCTGCGGCGGCATGGCGACCTCGACACCAAGCTCGGCCAGCACTTCGAGACGATCGTGCGGCAGATCATATTCCAGCCGGGTCGCCAGATTGCCGAATGCGTCCAGAGCCTCGCCAAGGCTGCTGGGCTGCGGCTCCAGAGTGATGCGGCGCGAGTGGCAGCGCTGAGTCGCGGAATCGCGCGGGCTCAAATGCAGCAGTTGATGCGAGTGCGCCACATTGCCGCCGTAGTGATAGACCGTTTCATGGCGCACGCGATATCTCATGGTGTCACTCATGCCGCCACCGGGCGAATGCTGACGTCGATGAGGGAGAAATGTTTCAATGACAGCTGGTCGGAAAGCCTGCCGGCTGCCAGGCTCAAGGCATTCAGCTGTTCCGCCAGACTTTGCCGCGCGCGCTCGGCGCGCCCGCTGTCGCCATCGACAGCGCTCAATTGCATTTCCACAACCGCTGCCACGGCTGCGTCAAGAGTGCCATCCGGCGCGCCGCCCAAAGAAGCCGCCACGCGCACCAGGTAGTGCTCGATCTCGTGCCATTGAAACGCGAGCGCCCGCGGGTTGCTGTGGTCGAACACCAGCAGATCGATGGTCTCGCCGAGGCGCGGCGATGCCAGATAGCGCGTGCGATACGTGATCGTGCTGTCGCCGATATCGAGCAGCCATTCCAGTTCGCTCTGTGTTGGAGTCGCTCCCAACTTCAGGCGGTGGTAAAGCAGCTCGGCAAGGAACTGCAGGCGTTCCAAGCGGCGGCCAATCATCATCAATCGCCAACCATCGTCTTGAGTCATATCGTCCATCGCAAAGCCCGCCAGGCCCGCGAGCGAAAGCAGCAGGGTATCCAGTATGTCGCGCGGATCACGTTTGAAATGCGCGCCCTCTTCGAAATCACGCTGCAGAACGCTGATCGCGCGCCAATTCTCGGTGGAAAGTTGACTGCGGGTTCGCGCTGCGCACCAGGCCAGGCGCTGCAAATCCGCCTTCAAGCCCAGCGCATTGGTGGCGTCGAACAGCGGCAGACCCGACTCGGCGAGCTTGGTGATCGCGACGAAATGTGCGCAAGTCTCGAGCGCCTGCGGCCAGAGCAGCGCATTGGCGCGCACGTTCAAGGTTGCCCGCATCAGCCGCGCCTTGTCTTCGCAGCGCTCGCTGTAGCGGCCGAGCCAGAACAGGTTTTCCGCCAAACTCGACGGCAAATCGTCGTGGCGTGCGGCAACGCGTCCGGAGGTGCCGGCAACGCTCGCCTCATCCATCGAGCGGCGATCCGGCGCCAACACCCAGACATCCTTGCTGCCGCCGCCGCGCTGCATGGAAACGACGTCGGCGGTATCCGCGGCGATGCGCGCCAAGCCGCCGGGCATCACGCGGTACCCCGACGGCGTCGCCACGGCATAAACGCGGATCCCCAAGGCACGGGCGGAAAATCCATGCACCTGCGCGCCGCCGCCGCCGCCGCCCGCGCTGCCCCATACCGGCGCCTGCGAAAAGGCCAGGCGCTCTTGGGCCACGTAGGCGTGCGGCCGGGCGTTGAGCCGCTGGACCAGCTCGGTGCGCTGTTGCGGCTCAAGGTCGCGGCCGAATACCAGCTGAAAGTTTTGATTTGGATAGGTGGGCTTGATGACCAGCCGATCGATGTTTTCCAGCACATACTGCAGAGCCGCCGGTTCGCCGCACCACCAGGTCGCGACCGACGGCAGCTGCAGCTTCTCTCCCAGCAGCCGCTCGGCTGCCGCGGGCATGAAGCCCATCCAGGCAGCGGATTCGAGAACGCCGCTGCCCAATGCATTCGCCATCACCACTCGGCCGGCGCGGACCACGCCGATGAGGCCGGGCACCCCGAGCGCCGAATCGGCGCGCAATTCCACCGGATCGCAAAAATCGTCGTCGAGCCGGCGCAGAATGGCGTGCACGCGCCGCAGGCCGCCCAGCGTTTTGAGATATAGCGTGTCGCCGCGCACGCTTAGATCATGGCCCTCCACCAGCGGCAGGCCCAACTGCCGCGCGAGATACGCGTGCTCGAAATAGGTTTCATTGAAGGCCCCGGGGGTCAGGATCACGGCCAGCGGCGTTTCATCCTCGGGGGCGGCTGACAACAGATTTTCGCGCAACGCGACGAAAAAGGCGCCGAGCGAGCGCACGCCCACATCGTTGAGCAACTCGGGAAACACTCTCGAAACGATGTGCCGGTTTTCCAAGGCGTAGCCGGGCCCGGATGGAGTCTGCGTTCGATCCGCCAGCGCCCACCATTGTCCATCGGCGGAGCGCGATATGTCGACCGCGTAGACATGCAGCCAATTGCCGCCAACCGGTTTCAAGCCATGGCAGGGCCACAGAAAATTCGGATGACCGAACGGCAGCTGCGGCGGCACACTGCCGTCGGCCAGCAGCCGCTGTGGGCCGTAAATATCCTCGAGCAGCGCGTCGAACAGCCGTGCACGCTGCGCGACGCCCGCTTCAATCTCGCGCCATTCCGCCGCGGTGAGCAAAATCGGCAGTGGATCGAGCACCCATGGGCGGTCGCGTCCTTGGCTGTCGGCATAGACATTGTATGTCACGCCGTTTTCAACGATCAGGCGGCGCGCCAGGTCGACGCCGCGGCGCACCTCGTCTGCGCCGTCGCCGGCCAAGGCATCGATCAGCGGTCGCCAGTGCGGCCGCACACTGCCGGAGTTATCGAGCAATTCGTCGTAACGGCGCGCATCGCTCAAATAAGTTTCGAGAGGAACTTCAGCCATTACTCATGCGCAAATCGAGCGTGAACGGAAACTCTGCGTCGGGCGCTGCAATCGGCACCGCCATGGCGCCCGGACTATGGCCCATGCGAAAAAACCTTGCCAATCGCCGGCTCTCTGCTTCGAACGAATTGACCGGAAATCGCTCGTGGCTCAAGCCGCCAGGATGGGTCACATGATACTGGCAGCCACCCTCGGAACGCCTCATCCACGAGTCGAACAAATCGAAGGTCAGAGGCGCATTTACGCCGATGGTTGGATGCAGCGCGGAGGGCGGCTGCCACGCGCGATAGCGCACGGCGGCGATGAACTCGCCGACCTTTCCGGTCGGCCGCAGCGGCAGCGCGCGGCCATTGCAGGTAACCAGGTATCGGCCGGGCGCCAGCCCGGTAACCTTCACCTGCAGACGCTCCACCGATGAATCGACATAGCGCACGGCGCCGCCGGCTGCGCCCTCCTCGCCCATCACATGCCAGGGCTCCAGCGCCTGGCGCAGTTCCAATCGCATGCCGCGCGTCTCGAAGTCGCCATACTTCGGGAAGCGAAACTCGAAATGCGGCGCGAACCAAGCCAACTTGAGATCGTATCCCTCCTGCTGCAGTTCGGCGATGACGTCGGCGAAATCATTTTCGACGAAGTACGGCATCATGAATCGATCGTGAAGTTCCGTGCCCCAGCGCACCAGCTTCGCGGGCACATAGGGCGTGCGCCAGAAGCGCGCCACCAGGGCGCGCAACAACAGCTGTTGGGTGAGGCTCATGCGGGCGTGCGGCGGCATTTCGAACGCGCGCATTTCGACCAATCCCAAGCGTCCGGTCGGGCCGTCGGGAGAAAACAATTTGTCGATGCAAAACTCCGTGCGGTGAGTATTGCCCGAGACGTCGATCAGCAGATTTCGCAGCAACCGATCAACCAGCCACGGCGCACGGTTCTCGCCGGGTTTTGGAAACTGGCGGAACGCGAGTTCCAGCTCATACAGGGAATCGTTGCGCGCTTCGTCGACGCGCGGCGCTTGCGAAGTGGGTCCGATGAACAATCCGGAGAATAGGTATGACAACGACGGGTGGTTGTGCCAAAAACCAAGCAAGCTGCGCAGCAAGTCGGGGCGGCGCAGGAACGGCGAATCCGCCGGCGACGCGCCGCCGAGCACCATATGATTCCCGCCGCCGGTACCGGTGTGCCGGCCGTCCAGCATGAATTTCTCGGCAGTCAAACGGCACTCGCGCGACGCCTGGTACAGAAACGTGGTCCGATCGGTGAGCCCATCCCAATCAGCTGACGGATGTATGTTCACCTCGATCACCCCGGGATCGGGTGTTATGCGAAACTCGCCGATGCGCGGATCGCGAGGCGGCCCGTAGCCCTCGAGGATGATGGGCTGCGCGAGCGCTTGCGCTGCGGCTTCGACGGCCGCTACCAATTCCACGTAGTGTTCGAGTTCGCGCGCCGGCGGCATGAAGACGTACAGCACGCCATTGCGGACCTCGGCGCACATGGAAGTGCGTGTGAGATCGGCGGCGGATTCCTGCGGCAGCGGCGGCTGCGCTTCGGGCAATGCGCGCGCGCGCTCGAGGCCGCGGATCTGGCGGCGAATTTCCGCATGCGGCAACAGGGCGGAAAAACTCCGCGACGGATCGGGTGGATGAATATACGGGTGGTCGCCCTTGGCGGCCCAGGGTTGCGAGTCGAGCGGCAGGCGGTAGCCGATGGGCGAATCGCCGGGAATGAGATAACAGCGTTCGCTGCGCAAGAACCACGGTCCTGTCTGCCAGCGCGAGGCATCCTCGCTGCGGGCGACCGGCAGCACGTGGCCTATGACCCGGTCCAATCCCTGCTCGAAAATCCTCGCCAGACGCTCGCGTTCCAGCGGATCCTCGAGCCGCGAATCGAACGGATCGACATTCATCGGCAGCCGGCGTTCGCGCCACAGGTAATAAAAAGCATCTTCGTAAGCCGGAAACACGAATTTCGCATCCAACCGCAATTCTTCCGCGACACGATTCAAGAAGCGCAGCGCGGTTTCGTCGCTCAGCGCCTGGGGGGCTTGCTCGTCGGCGGTCAAATTCGGGTTCAGCCACAGCGGCTCGCCGTCCTTGCGCCAGTAGCAATTGAGAGACCAACGCGGCAGCTGCTCGCCGGGATACC
>Ga0210388_10004773_pt1 | contig 10594 bp, 8 predicted proteins | sample IncBWC19OmetaG_FD_155485 | JGI IMG/M metagenome (GOLD analysis project Ga0210388, IMG submission 155485) | Forest soil microbial communities from Barre Woods Harvard Forest LTER site, Petersham, Massachusetts, United States - Inc-BW-C-19-O ...
CGCCTGCCGTGGCACGACGCGCATTCGCGATCGAACGCATCGGCGCCCGGTGCCGCCTTAACCCGGGCCTGAGCAATGCCAGTATCCGTCGCGCCGAGGGGCGTGACACTGCACGCGGCAAGCGCAGAAACGGCGAGCGCTCCGACGAACCCCGCCAAGAGAGCAAGAACGAGCCGTGGACGAAGCGACATGGTTGAAAATTCCTTCCGCACTGAGTGTCCCGTATTCTGCCCAACTTCGGCCAGGAAATCCGCGCGAAATACTGCGGCCTTTTGGGACTTACTCGAAGTCCGGGCACGCGGGTTCGAGAGCTCACGTTCGAGGACCATGTCCAGTGTCTCGAGGGCGGGTGGCCGGCCGCCTGCTTTCCCTGGACCGTTCACGACGCTATGCTCTGCCGGTGCAGGGGTTTGCTCGAAGCGTGCTGCTGCTGGTCTCGTGTTTCATCGCGGGCTGCGCGCCGAGCGCGCCGCCGCGCTGGGCCGAGGGCGGGTCAGCACTGCTCATCACGCCGGCGCGTTGGGATCGTCCAAACGAGGACAGCATCGAAATTCAGCCGAACGGACGAGTCGTCGAGGGTGGACGCTTGCGCTTCGTGATCGATCGCGTTGGGCGCGTCACCGATGAAGACTATGAACCGTTTGCCGTACTGCAACCCGACGGGCACCTCGTGGGTACGGACAACGCGGCATTGGGCTACGTGGGAGTCAGTAACGCAGCACCACCGACCGGCGAGCGCGCATGGCTGAGTCTGCAGCCCGATGGTCGCGTCGTATTCTTCGAGCCGAACGGAGATCGTTCCGTTCATGGCGTCTGGCTTGGCTGTGACGGCCCGGGACGACGTGCGTGCACGCTGGTGACCCAAATTTTTGCTGTGCGCAACTACCGTGTGCAACCGCAAAGCGGCGTCAGCTTCGGCGTTGGGGTCGGCGTGGGCATCGGATTCTGAACACGTCTGAGCGCGATTGGGACTGGCTGGATTGTGCAAAAGGGCGTGGTTTACGCTATGACGTGTGCCTGCTCACTAGCGAGCAAGCACAAGGACACACAGGATGTTGGATGCACGCTACGTCGCCGATCACCTCGATGAAGTCCGGGCTCAGCTCGCACGGCGCGGCCCGGAGTTCGCGCAAGCTCTCGATGGCGTTGCGCTTCTGTCGAGCTCTCGCCGCGAGCTGATCCGCAAGACCGAGACGCTGCAAGCCGAACGAAACACAGCCAGCGATGCGATGGCCAAGCTCGCTAAGAGCGGTGACAAGGACGGCATGGCCGCGCGCCGCGACGAGCTGAAGGCTTTGTCGGAGCGCGTGAAGGGGTTGGAGGCTGAGCTGGCCGAGCTCGAAGGGCAGATCGAGGAGAAGCTCCTACACATTCCGAATGTGCCGCACCCTTCGGTGCCTGACGGTACGAGTGAAGAACAGAACAGAATCGTACGTACGTGGGGCGACAAGCCGAGCTTCGACTTCGAGCCGAAAGCACACTGGGAATTGGGCGAAAAGCTAGGGATCCTGGACTTCGAGCGCGCGGCCAAGTTGTCGGGGGCACGCTTCTCCGTGCTGTATGGGCAAGGCGCGCGCCTCGAGCGCGCGCTCGCTGCATTCATGCTGGACCTGCACACACTGGAGCACGGCTATACCGAGGTGTATCCCCCGTATCTGGTTAAGGCCGAGGCGCTGCGCGGCACGGGCAACCTTCCCAAATTCGAAGAGGACCTATTCAAGACCAAGCGCAGCGACCCGAACGACCCGAGCGCGCTCTACTTGATCCCCACTGCAGAAGTACCAGTCACCAATCTGCACGCAGACGAGATCCTGGAAGCGAGCGAACTACCGCGCGCTTACACCGCCTATACACCATGCTTTCGCAGCGAGGCAGGTTCCTACGGTCGCGACATGCGCGGGCTCATTCGGCAGCATCAGTTCGACAAGGTCGAGCTCGTGCGGTTTGCCGCGCCGGAGCACGCGCTCGAACAACTCGAAATGCTCACGCTCCATGCGGAAGAGGTGCTGAAACGCCTGAATTTGCATTACCGCGTCGTCGAGCACTGCGCGGGCGATCTCAGCTTTCAGGCGACCAAAGGCTATGATCTCGAAGTCTGGCTGCCATCACAGAACACCTACCGAGAGATTTCGAGCTGCTCGACGTTCGGTGACTTCCAGGCGCGTCGCGCCAAGATCCGGTACCGACCCGAGCCGAAAGGCAAGCCGAAGCTGCTCCACACTTTGAATGGCTCGGCGCTCGCGATAGGCCGCACTTGGGTGGCGATCCTCGAACAATATCAGCGGCGCGACGGGAGCATCACGATCCCCGAGGTGCTGCGTGCGTTCATGGGTCGCGATCTGATAGCGCCCGCAACCTGAGCGCGACTCAGCGACGTTTCTTGCCGCCGCTGCCGTTGCCGCTACCACCCCCGCCGCCTTTGCTGCGGGTTGGCTTGTAGCTCTTGCCGCCTGCCGTGCTGGACTTGGCCGCCCCCTTGCGCGTCGGGGTAGGACGATGCCCAACCTTCAACATCGGGGGAGCTGCGCGGCCTCGCACGGGAACACGCGGGCCCGGTCGGCGGCCCGCGACACGGGGCAGCGGCTTTTCTGACGTTTCTGTGTCCAGCGCTTCGAGCACACTGTCTGGAACGATGCGCTTGGCGTAGACCGCGCGGCGCAAGACAGCAACGTCTTCGATGACCACGGCCACGCGATCGCCCAGGGACAACGTGTCTCCCGAGCGCACGCCGACAACGCTCAACTCGTCCTCGGACAGCTCGTAGTGATCCGGACCCATGCTCTCGTGTCGTATCAGGACATCAACGAACGGTGCGTCCAGAGTGACGTACGCACCGCTGCCGACCAACGCGGTGATCGTACCTTCACACGTTTCGCCGATGTGATCGCGCATCAACAATGCGCGGTACAGGTCGACGACCTCTCGTTCGACGTCCATCGCGGCACGCTCTCGCGTGCTGGCCGCCGTGGCACTTTGCGCGAGCTGCTCGAGTGCAGCCTCGGTGCTCACGGGCTTCCCGCCGCGGAGCAAATGCTTCACGGCGCGATGCACCTGCACGTCCGGGTAACGTCGAATGGGCGAGGTAAAATGCAGGTAATTGCTGGATGCCAGCCCGAAATGACCGACATTCTTGATGTCGTACGCGGCTTGCTTGAGTGAGCGAAGGAGCAGCATCTCGAGCACCTGCTTTCTGGCGTGCGTCGAGATGCGCTGCAAGAACTTCGAAACGCCGAGCGGTTCGCTCATCTCGTCGGCGTTGAACTCGACGCCCAATTTTTCGGCGATGACTCCAAGACGGGCGAGCTTAGTCGGGTCGGGTTTGCCATGAACGCGAAAGATGGTCGGCGATTTCTTCTGACCCAACCAAGTCGCGACGAGCTCATTGGCAAGGAGCATCAATTCCTCGATCATGTTGTATGCGCGCTTGATGCCAGGATCTTGCGTGCGACGCGTGACGTCGACTGGAGCTTTGGTGATCGGATCGAGGGTGAGCTTCGCCTCGGGGAGATCGAGGTCGAGCGACCCGCGAGCCATGCGGGCCTTACGCAGCTTTTTGGTGAGTTCCTCCATCACGCGGAGCTCTTTTTTGAACGCCTCCGCGGGCGCACTCTTCGGCGGAAGCTCGCTAAAACCGAGGGTTCGAGCCACCCCGCCGTAGGTCAGCATCGCGGCTGACCGCATTACCCCTTCGACGATCTCGAACTCCTTCACTCGCCCGTCGCGGTCCAGATCGGCGATCACGCACAAGCACAGACGTTCCTTCTCCGGCAGCAGCGAGCACAGGTCAGCAGCGAGTGCCGCTGGCAACATCGGAATAGCACGGTCCGGCAGATAGATAGTGCAACCGCGGCGCAGCGCCTCTTTGTCCAGCTCGCTCCCCGGCTGAACGTATTCGCTCACGTCCGCGATGGCGATCCAGGCACGAAAACCTTCACCCTGCTTTTCGACCCAGACCGCATCGTCATGGTCGCGCGCGTCCTCCGGGTCGATAGTGGGCAATGGCACGGAGCGAAGATCGACACGGCCCTCCATATTCAACGGAAGCAGCCGGACCGCCATCGCCTCGGCTTCGCGGATCGCTCCTTCGGGGTGTTGCTCGGTGACTTGCTCGCGGATCAGGATCTTCGCGACTTCGACATTGGGATCGCCCGGAACGCCGAGCACCGTGATCAGCTCGCCCTCCGGATTTTCGTCGCCAAACTCGGGAAAACGGGTGATCTCGGCAACCGCCGCGTCCCCGTCCGAACCCAGCTTCAGATTGCCGGACAGGACGATCGGGCCGCGCAGTCGTGAGTCGTCGGGCTCGAGCCACACGCTGCGACCTCGCTTGCGCAGCACCCCCGCCACGCGAGGATTCCGACGCGCCACGACGTGCTCGACGCGCCCCTCCGTGCCACGCGAGGAACGACTGACGACGGTGATCTTGACGCGATCCCCGTGCATGGCTGCTCCGATGGCCTCCGGCGCGATGTACACGTCGTCGTGACCCGCCGCATTGACGAAGCCAAAGCCGCGCGGGTTCAGCGACAATACGCCCTCCCACCCCTCGCTCTGCGTCACCTCTCGCAGCTCCATCATGTAGCGCTGACCGCTGAGCCGCTTGATCCGACGCTGCTCGACGAGCACGTCGAGTGAGGCAATCAAGCGCGGCACGTTGGCGACGCTGATGCCGAGCTTTTGCGCGAGCTCGCGTGCGTGGACGGGCTTTTTCGCTTCGGCGAGCATGCGCAACACTTCGTCCCGCGACGGGATTCGACTGGCCATGCCGGGCCTTCTAGCATGGGTGTTTTCGCGCTTCGGGGATCCGGTTGGGCTTTTCGCGCAGATCACGGTAGAAGCTCGGCGTGCGCCAAGCGCTTGGTCTGTTCGGGGTGCGGCTCTCCGCCATTCTGGCGCTCGCGGTTTCGGCCGCCCTGTTCGTCGACTACACGAACACCCTACCGGCGTTCTGTGGCGCCGATTCCGGTTGTGCAGCCGTACGCCGCAGCGGCTTTGGCTATGTCGTCCTATTCGGCTGGCCCGTGCCCGTGCCGGTGTTCGGCATGCTGGGGTTCGCCTTGCTGCTGGGCGTCGCGCTCACTCGCGAGCTGCGCCGCTGGGTGCCGCTCGTCGCAGCGGTCGGCGGTGCAGCAGCGCTGGGGTTGTTCGGACTGCAGGCATTCAAGATCAAACACCTCTGCTCATTGTGCGTGACGGTCGACCTGCTCGCGGTGCTGGCCGCCCTTGCGGGTGGGGTGCTCTGGAAGGGCAAAACCGCCGACGCGAACGACGACTTTGCACTTCGGTGGGCGGCTTGGCCCGTGCTCAGCGTGCTCGCAGTGTCGGCTCCGCTCCTATGGCCGCGCCTTCGACCCGCCCCGCCAGTGCCGGCGGGAGTTCTAAAGCTCTACCAGCCAGGCAAGATCAATGTCGTCGAGTTCGCCGACTACGAATGCCCATTCTGCCGTGGCTTACATCCTCAGCTGAAGGCCGTGATCGCGAGCTACCCCGGCAAGGTGCACTTCACGCGCCTCAATTTGCCGCTGCATAGCCATGAATTTGCGCAAGTTGCCGCCGAAGCGCAGGTGTGCGCGCGCGAGCAGAACAAGGGCGACGAGATGGGCGACCTGTTATTCGCCGCTGACGATCTTCGTCCGCCGGCGAATCGCCTGTTGGCGCAAGGCCTGGGCCTCGACCTGATTGCCTACGATCGTTGTATCGCCTCCGGACGAGCGGACTCGACGATCGAAGCTGAATCGAAGATTCTGATCGACAACGGGCTACAAGGCCTGCCGACGACGTTCGTCGGCGCCAAGACGATCGTCGGCTTACAAGCTGAAGAGGTCTTTCGCGACGCCTTCGATCACGCCGAACGTGGTGAGGGCGAGAGCGGGATTCCCGCTCCGGCCTACTGGCTCACGGTGCTCGCGCTGGCTGGGGCGGTGATCTGGGTAGGTCGGCTGCGGCGTGCTACGCTCTGATATGGAACACACGAATTCGAATGACGGCACCGCTGGCGCGGCAGCCGATGGCAATAGCCAGGTTCAGGGGCACGTTCCGTTCGAGGTTTTCCGCGCATTGCCGAAGACGGACCTGCACGTCCATCTCGACGGCTCGCTGCGCCTGGAGACTATCCTCGAGCTTGCAAAGGCTGGTCGCGTCGAGCTGCCGGCCAATGATGTGGAAGGACTGCGCGCAGCCATCGGCTGCGGCAACAATTTCGGATCACTGGTCGAGTACCTGCGCGGTTTCGACATCACCTTACGCGTCATGCAGACTGAGGCGGCCCTCGAGCGAATCGCCTTCGAGCTGGCCGAAGACGCGCATCGCGAGAACGTGCGCTACATGGAGGTGCGCTATGCGCCGATGCTCCACACCCAACGCGGCCTGAAGCTGACCAAAGTGGTCGAAGCCGTGCTGGACGGGTTACGGCGCGCACGCGAGACGTACGGCATCAAAGCAAACGTAATCGTATGTGGGATCCGCAACATTTCCGCGGAATCCTCGTATCAGATGGCCGAGCTCGCGGTCGCATACAAGGGCCGCGGCGTAGTTGGCTTCGACCTAGCCGGCGCGGAGGCGGATTTTCCGGCGAAGCATCATCGGGCCGCGTTCCAGCTCGTGCGTGACAACAACATCAACTGCACGATTCATGCGGGCGAGGCGTACGGTCCAGAATCGATTGCGCAAGCCATTCACGTGTGTGGCGCGCACCGCATCGGGCATGGTTGTCGGCTCCGCGAGGACGGCGATCTGTTGCATTACCTGAACGACCACCGCGTGCCGCTCGAGTGCTGCCCGTCGAGCAACGTGCAGACGGGCGCTGTGAAGGACCTCGCCTCACATCCGATCAAGCTGTACTTCGACCTCGGTTTGCGCGTGACGGTGAACACCGACAACCGGCTGATCACCGACACGAGTGTGTCCAAGGAACTCTACTTGGTGCACACCAAGATGGGCGTGCCGTTCGCCGACATCAAGAGCATGATCGTCGCCGGCTTCAAGTCGAGCTTTCAGCCTTTTCACGAGAAACAAGCGGCTCTGCGCCGTGTTGGCGTCGAGCTCGACAAGTACGACGACAACGGCGTATTGCGCGCCGCGACTGCCGCGAGCGAGCGCCCTTCACGTCGGCCGCGGGGCAGCGCGGAAATCAGCGCCGACGCCGAGTAACACGGAGGCCGCTACGGCGCGGCGAGCACGTCAGAAGTGTACGTCCGCACGCACATCGCCGGCCATCGCGGCTTCGAGCGTGGTGACCGCGGCGTCGATCTCGGCGGAAGTCGTCGCAGGCAGCTTGATTTGGAAGCGAATGTACAGGTCACCCGTCTCGGCCTTGCGCTTGACACCGCGACCTTTGAGACGCGCGATTTGACCGCTCTGCGCGTGCTTCGGTACAGTCAGAGTGATTGGTCCGTCCGGAGTGGGCACGCGCACTTTTGCACCGCGGTAGGCCTCACCGACCGTGATCGGCAGATCGAGGTACAGATCGAGGCCGGAACGCTCGAAATACGGGTGTTTGGTAACGCGGATGCTGAGCAGCAAATCCCCCGGCGGACCGCCGTAGGCGCCAGGTGCGCCGTGTCCAGCGATGCGCACTTTGTCACCGTCGCCCGCGCCCGGCGGCACGCGCACGGTGATCTCGTCGCCACCGTCTTGAAGGCGCAGCTTGAGCTCGGCGCCGCGTAGCGCCGAGATGAAGTCGACGCTCACCTCGCTGGCGATGTCGGAGCCCTTCATGCCGGCGCTCGAAGTCCGCCGGCCGCCACGGCCGCCAAATAGGTCACCGAACAAGTCGCCAATGCCGCCCGAGCCCTGCGGCATGCCGCTCGAGCTGAACAAGTCCTCGATACTCGGCCCGTTACCACGAGCACGGCCCCGGCTGCTCGGTGCCCCACTGCGGTACGCACGCGCGGCCTCTGAGTTGAACCCCTCACGCAGCCCTTCCTCGCCGAATTCGTCGTAAAGTGCGCGCTTTTCCTTGTCCGACAAGGTCTGGTAGGCGCGATTTACGACCTTGAAACGTGTCTCCGACTTCTTATCGCCTGGATTCTTGTCGGGATGAAGCTGCCCCGCCAGCTTGCGGTAGGCCTTCTTGATCTCCGCGTCGCTCGCCTCACGCGACACTCCGAGCTCTTTGTAAAAGTCAGCAGCCATGGCTCTTTAAGAAGCTAAGCGCGCTCACGCAACCCGGCAAGGTCAGGAACGCCGAAGCCGTTTCTTCGCGGTAGGGTGGAGCTTGGCTCGACGCAGGATCGACGCCCCGCGTGGCTTCTTCGGCGTAGCGACACGGCAGCCCACGACCATTGAATCCACCCATTGGTCCGCGGGTTGATCGGTGAAATCCGCCGTAAAAAAGATGTCGCTGAAGCCGTTGTAGTGAAGGAGTGCCTCGACCTCGCGCGGGAAGTACTGCCGATGCGTGAGCGGCACCTTCCAGGGCTTGCCGCCTTCTTCCGGCTCGAACTCCATCCAGATCAGGAGCAACTGCCGCAGGCGGTCGTATTCGAAGCGCTCCGCGTAGCGCACGAGCTCGCCGGTGGTCGGGTGACGGATGCGCGGCGAGCCGTAGCTGCGCTCGGGGTCGCGCGAGAGATCCTCGCCGTGCGGTACCGAAAAATCGAACACGAAGCGCCCGCCGGGGGCGAGGTGTGCGCGTACCCGCGCGAGAAACGACTCGACATCAGGGCGCGTGTAGAGGTGCAGGAAGCAGTTGAACGGTGCGTACACCAGCGGCACGCGTCGCCCGAGCTCGTATTCGCGCATGTCGCCCTGAGCGAGCGAGACGCGAGCACGCACTTGTTTTGGCTCTAATTTGAGGCGCGCCTCGAAATCGTCGAGCATCGGGCGCGACAGATCGACGCCGAATAGCTCGATACCAGCGCGCGCGACGTGCAGCCCGATACGACCGTTGCCCACGCCATACTCGAGCACCGGCCCCTTCGACTCACGCGCCAACCGCACGTAGTAGTCGATGTCATGACGGCGATCCTTATACGTCTTCGAATAATAGGCGGGGTCCGTGTAGTGCCCGCTGGCGCCGTCATCGCCAGCGGCGCCAAAGTCACGAATGGTGCGCGCCGATTCGGCGCTGCGCGCCTTGCCGCTCAAAGATTCACGCGACCGAGCTCGTTGATGTACTCGGCAACGGCTTCGACCGACGGACGGTGAAAGCGGACTTTGCCCGCCGCAATCTCACGCAGGCTGATCACGGGCGCTTTGTTCTTCGCGTTCACGAGGGCCGGACCGCCTTTCATGATCGTGCGCGTCCGCTGCGCAGCGAGCACCACGAGGGCGAAACGGTTCTCTTCTTGTTCCAAGCAGTCTTCGACAGTGACGCGTGCCATAGGTGCAGAGCTCCTCGTGAGTGGGCCGGAAAGCTAGCGAATGGATCCGCGGGGAGCAAGGAAGCTCCTTGTCGAGCCGGATCGCACAGATAAACACCAAATAAAACAATCAGTTACGACTACCGGTGCCACGGCCCCACGCACTCCCAGCTCAGCAGGTCAGATTCGTCCCCGTTGGCACGCCGAGCAGCGAGCAGAAGCTTTGATAAAACTGCACGCGTTCGTTCACTGAGTCGGGGCTGCCGCCATTGCATTCGACCGCGCCGTTGATGACCTGGATCGTGAGCCCGAAGCCGGCTCCCTGAACCATGATGGTATGTGCGGTGCGGCCCTGCGGAGTCGACGTCATCCAGAACCAGAGCGCGGTCTCCCACGAGATCGTCGCGTCACTCGAAACGAGGCTGGGGTTGGCGAGGAGAGGTTGGCCGAGCGCCGCGCCAGCAGCCCCGTAGTTGTAGTTCCAACTGATCTGAAGTGGGCCGCGGCCGTGGTAGTCCTGACCGGCGGCGCACGGGTACATCTTGTTGGTGGTGTCGCAGTAGATGCTCTGCGGCGCGACCTCGTCGACATACTTGAGGCTCGTCGTCTCGTGCGCGACGTTGGCGAGGAAGGCGGCCACCTCCTGCTTCTGGGTGGTGATATCGCCGACGGCCGCGAACGTGTCGTATTTGGCGGCGGCCGCCACCAAGCCAGCGTACGTGTAGAACCCGTTGCGATTGGGGAACATCTGATCGAATTGGGCTTCCGTCAGCACGTCCGAGAAGTTCCGCGTCGGGTTGGTCGTGGCGCCGCCCGCGCCCACCGCGCCCCCCGCACCAGCCACCGAAGTCGAGCCGGCAGCACCGGTTGCTCCTCCGCTGCCACTGCCGCCAACGCCCATGCTCGGGGGTGGCGAGTCGACGAACGAGATGTTGTCGAGCCAGAAATCGAACGGCATTTCATTGGGCCCGACCTCGAAATTGAAGAGCATCACTTGGCTGCCCTCGAAAACGACGGGCGTGCCCCAGCCCGCTTGCTTGAATTGATCCCAATACAGCGTGTACTCCGCGAAGTCGGAGCTGAGGACGACGGTTGTCTCGTGTGAATCGTAGCAATTGGTGACGCAGGTGCCGCCTGCTGTCGTGGGCAGAACGCCTGGGACCTGCGCTGCAACGATCAGATTTGCCGGCCCCTTCGCCGTGAACTTGAAGCCCGTAAATTTGCTGAAATCGTAGCAAGATTTGGCATCCGCCAAGTTGAGGACCAGGCCCGCACCCCAGGTCGTGAAGCCG
>Ga0210388_10004776_pt1 | contig 10593 bp, 7 predicted proteins | sample IncBWC19OmetaG_FD_155485 | JGI IMG/M metagenome (GOLD analysis project Ga0210388, IMG submission 155485) | Forest soil microbial communities from Barre Woods Harvard Forest LTER site, Petersham, Massachusetts, United States - Inc-BW-C-19-O ...
AGGGACGGGTACAAGTCAGCCGGCAAAGATCGGGTGCAGCTAACGTCGCCGGTGCGTTGGGTATCGCGGTGCATTTGGCATTCCCAATACCGTTGTCATCCTGAGCGGAGCGAAGCGGAGTCGAAGGACCTGCTGTTCGCCTCCACTACCACGGCAATCAGACCATCAAAAAGCGACGTTGTCCCTACATGTGCGTAGCTAAAGACGCAAGGTTTCGTACCGCCTACTCCTTCACCCGCTTCTTGATCTCGATATTCAACCGCTTGATCTTCTGGTTCAGCGTCGAAAGCGGGATACGAAACTGCTCCGCCGCTTCCGTCTGGTTCCAGTTGCTCCGCTCCAGCTTGTCGATAATGATCCGCCGCTCAATATCTTCGAGAATATCGAAGAGGGAAGCGTCCGCATTGTGCTCCAGCAGACTGGTCGAGTAGCTCCTCCCGGTAAGATGTCCCGGCAGCAGGTCGGCTCCGATCACCGGTCCCGACGAAAGCACCACGCCGCGCTCCATCGCATTCTCCAGCTCGCGCACGTTGCCCGGCCAGTCGTAATCCAGCAGCGCGCGCAGCGCATCGGGAGCGAGCGAGCGCAAAGGCAGGCTGTTCTCCTCGGCATAATATTTCAGGAAATGCGCCGCCAGCAGCGGAATATCCTCCCGCCGGCTCCGCAGCGGAGGCAGCTCGATATTGATCACGTTCAGCCGGTAGAACAGATCCTCGCGGAACTTGCCCTCTCGCACCGCCTGGCGCAGATCCACGTTCGTCGCCGCAATAATCCGCACGTCTACCTGGATCTCATGCACGCCGCCCAGCTGCATGAAGCGCTTGTCCTGCAGCACGCGCAGAATCTTCGCCTGCGTATCCATGCCCATCGTGCCGATTTCGTCCAGAAAAAGCGTCCCGGTATTCGCGACCTCGAAGAGCCCCTTTTTCGAGGAAATCGCCGAGGTGAAAGCCCCCTTCACATGTCCGAACAGCGTCGACTCCAGCAGATCGGTCGGCATCGCTCCCGTATTCACCGGAACAAAAGGCTTGTCCTTGCGCGTCGAATTCGAGTGCAGAGCCTTGGCGATCAGCTCCTTGCCCGTGCCGCTCTCGCCCTGAATCAGCACCGTCGACCGGCTCGGTGCCACCTGCGCGATCAGATCGAAGATCCGCAGCATCACATCGCTCTTGCCGATGATGTTCGAGAAGCTGTAGCGCTGCTTCAGCGCCCGCTTCAGTTGAATATTCTCTTCTTCCGCGTGATAACGGCCAATCGCCGAGCGGATATCCGCCAGCAGCTTCTCGTTATCCCACGGCTTCTGGACGAAGTTCTGCGCGCCCGTGCGGATCGCGTCCACCACGTTGTCGACCTTGCCATACGCGGTGATCATGATCACCGGCAGCGAAGGATGCCGCTCGCGGATGATGGCCAGAATCTCCAGCCCGTTCTTGCCCGGCAAAGCCAGGTCCAGCAGCACCAGGTCATACGCGCTGCGTTCGATTGCAACCAGCCCGTCTTCGCCGTTCACCGCCGTTTCCACCACGTAGCCTTCGAGCACAAGCAGCGTCTCCAGCGATTCGCGGATCGCTGCCTCGTCATCGATAATCAGAATCCGTTCGGTGATTCCCGATTGGTTGGAGGAAGGAATGGTGGGAATTGCTAGTGTGCCCTCAGACATGCGCCGGTTTCCTTAACATGGGAAATTCCAGATAGAAGGTCGTGCCTTCTCCTATCTGGCTTTCAACGTGAATCTTGCCGGCATGTTCCTGGATAATGCCGTACGTGACGGCCAGTCCCAGGCCGGTGCCGCGTCGTTGACCTTCCTTCGGAGCGGATTTCGTGGTGAAGAAGGGATCGTAAATTCGTTGCAGATGCTCCGGCGCAATGCCCGAGCCGGTATCGGAAATGGCCACGCTCACATGCCCGTTCACTTCCGTGGCGATGCGCAGCGTTCCTCCGCCGTTCATGGCGTCCTTCGCATTCAGAAAGAGATTCAGAAACACCTGCTGCAGCTTCCCGGCATTGCCAAGGATCGGCGGCAGATCGGGAAGCAGCGACGCATCCAGCCGCACCTGCGAGGTCTTGAACTGGTGTTCGATCAGCGTCAGCGTGTCGCGAATAATCGCATTCAGATCGGTCTCGCGAAACTCCGTCGTCCCGGTCCGCGAAAAATTCAGCAGCCCGTTTACGATCTCCGACGCGCGGAAGGTCTGCTGCGTAATCTTCTCCAGCAGTGGCGAAAGCCGGTCGTCTCCACGCACCTGCTTGGTCAGCATCTGCGTATAAGACGAAATCACCGCCAGAGGGGTATTCACCTCGTGCGCCACGCCCGCGGCCAGCAGCCCAATGGACGAAAGCTTCTCCGCCTGCGTCAATTGCGCCTCAAGCTCGGTCCGATCGGTAATGTCATCCACCAGAATGATCCGGCCGACCGTCGTGAAATCCCGCGAAACCAGCGGAGCGATCGCAATGTTCGCCGTGCGAATCTCGCCTGTGCGCGTCTCCAGCCGAAACTTGTAAAGATTGTGAACGCCCGATTCAGCCTTCGCCCGATAGTAGGCCTCCATCAACGCCGTCTGGAAGACGCTCGCCACAGGCTGATGCAGCGCCTCTGCGCGGGGCAGCGCATACATCACTTCCATCTGCGAATTCCAGCTGTCGATGCGGTCCTCGAGATCCACCGCCAGAATGCCGACATTGATCGACTCGACGATGTTCTCGTTGAACTCCTTCAGCCGTTCGTACTCGGAGATCTTTTCTTCGAGGCTCGCATACAGCCGCGCATTCTGAATCGCAATCCCGATGTAGCTCGCCAGCGACTCCAGCAGTTCCACATCTTCGCTCGAAAGAAAATCGCCGTCCGCTGTGCGCCCCAGCCCAATCACCGCAATCGCGCGATCCTGCACCCGGCATGGCAGGTAGTAATTCAGATCGAGCAGCGCCGCGGCACGCCGCTCCGGCTCCGTCAAATGCAGAGCCTGCTGCGGATTCTCAAGAAAGATGTGCGACCCCGCATCCGGCTGATCGAAATCAAGCAGGCCGAGATCGAGTCCCGTCGTGAACGCGGTCGGCGGCAGCCCATGCCCCGCCGCCAGAACGAAGTGTCCCCGCGCGCCATCTGCGAGAAAGACGCCAATGCGCGTCACCAGCAGCGTCCGCGGCAGCCAGTCCACAATCGCATTCAGCAGCGCTTCGAGATCGGTCTGCGTATTCAATCCGCGTCCGAATTCAATCAGCGTCCGCCGATAGTCATAGCGTTTCCGGTCGAAGACGCGATCCACTCGCTCCTGAATCATCCGCTTGATCGGATCGAAGAGCTGCGCGGTAATGATGATCGCCGCGATCACGCCCCACGTCCCGAAGTTCGGCAGCCGCTTGCGCACCAGCTCCGCCGCAATCGCCACCAGCGCAAAGTACAGCCCCACCAGCGAAGCCGTGGCCAGCGTATACGTCACACCGCGCTTGAAGATCAGGTCTGTATCCATCAGCCGGTAGCGCACAATCGCCCAGCTGAAGGTCAGCGGCAGAAACACCAGCGAGATCCCCGCCAGCTTCGCCACAAAATCAGGAATCGGATAATTCGCCAGGTAGGGAATCGCATACAGCAGCGCAAAGGGGGTGACCGCGACGAAGGTTCCGCGCGTAAGCCACTTCAGCTGCTGCCGCCGCAGCGGAGCCGATGTCCGCTTGTAGCTGACGAACAGCACAACCGCCGCCAGCACATAAAACGCCGCGTCGTAGCCGATCCCGATCTGGTCCAGCCGGTGCCGCAGCACCTCCGTCGCCGACCAGCGCCACATGGCTACCAGCCGCAGTCCCACCACAAACGCGCCGGGCAGATACACCAGCGACATCAGCCGCGGCCGCCGCCGTCCCCGTTCATCCGCAAAAGCCAGCGCGAAGTGCAGGAACAGCGCGGGCTGCAGTCCTTCGGCAACGATGTTGCCCCAGTAAATCGTCCCGTCCAGCCCATCCAGCTGCCCCGTGTACTTGAACGAGTAGAGGACAAACGATGCCAGGCAGAAAATGTAAAAGTGCGTCGAGTGCGGAGCCGTCCAGCGCCGGAACAGCACGTAGAGCCCGATCCCCAGGTACACCAGCGCAATCAGTCGGAATCCATTGTTGAAACTGCGATCCTGCGCATCCAGAATCACCGGAACCTCGATCCGCACGCCGTCCCGCATCACCGTGTAGTTGATGGTGTTGTAGACCTTGGTGCGAATCATCTCCTCGGACAGCGCTGCCCAGCGCGGAACCGGCCGCTCGCCGGCCTTGACCAGCAGATCCCCAGGCTTGATTCCCGCATGCTGCCCGGCGCTTCCACCCGCCACTCTCTGCGCAATCAGGCCGCCGGTCGCCTCGACCCACACCACGCCGTCCGTGGGCGACTGATAGCCGAGTTCCTGACTGAAATTCAGGGAGGCCAGCACCGCCGCCGCCACCGTGAATACCGCCAGGAGAACGACCGTGATTCGAGTTTGGAAAGACTTCTCCATATCAGGAGGGGAAACGAGACCGTGGAGATTTCACCGATTGCCGTGCAACTTTCCTGCCAAGCTGCCAGCTCTCCCGTGAAACCACGCGTTGATCAGTATATCGTTCATTTCGAATGAAATATCTAAAGAGAGCCGGGCTGAAGAAAACGCCGAGGCTGGAAATCTGCGCAACTTCTATGCAGATTTTCATCGCAATCTATGGAAAACCATAGGGCTCAAAGCATCAGCAGAGCTGTTTTTTAGTAGGTAGACCCGTCCACGCCAGGTATTACCTTCTAATTAACCCTCCGCGCCCAAGGCGTCCCTCCCTCGCCATTAGCTCCGCCCCCAATCGCCCCCTCCCGGAAATCGTCAGTCGGCGTCCGGTTTTGCCCCCGGTAGCCGCTTCCTCAGGAACGCAATCTGTCCGGTGTGGTGTGCCTCATGCTCGCAGACATGAAACCACTCGGCGAACTTGTTGGAGGGGTCCTTGCCCCAGTCGTGCCCGACCGTCAGCAGCCACCCGTCGTCCCGTTTCTTGAACTCCGCCAGCGTCTTCTCACGAACTTCGCGCAGAATGTCCACGTAATACTGCCGGTCATGGCCCTTGATCGTGCTCCGGCCCGTCTCGCCCAGGTCCATCGCCGGGTCCCACTTCTTCTTGATCTCGTCGGACCAACTGCCCCACTTCATCCCGTCGAAGGTGAACATCCCGTAGTACACCTCGGTCGCTGCCAGATGCAGCATCAGCGCCCCGATCGTATTCGCGTTCTTGTTGAAGAGATAATCCAGATCGGCCTGCGTCAGCTTTTCCGTCGCCCGCAGCACCCCGTTCGCCTCGCGCATCCACGTCAGCTCGGAGACCAGCGTCCCGATCATCGGCGAATACCCGGCCTTAGGCCCGAGAACGTCCAGGTCGGCGCTCACCGTCTGCGCGGCAGCCTGTGCCCCGGCCAGCGAAGGCAGAATTGTGGCGGAAAGACCCGCGGTCAGCGCCGCCGATCCCCTGAGAAAATTCCTGCGGCTGGCAAGCTGCGGAACCGCGAACAAGTTCGCTCTGCTCATCATCATGGACGGCGACATGCCCTTCCTCCAGCCGTCGGCCCGCACCCCGTTTTCGAGTGCCGCCGCGGCGAGTACCGGGATTCTACACGCCCTACATCATGCTTGTGATCACGCTTGTGATCGAGAAGTGACGGTTGTGATCGACAAGTGACGAGCTGCTATTAGGGAACTGCCAGCAGCCCGTTCCAGGCGTCTAGTGATGGGAATGATGGTTGGAAGGCGCAGGCCGCGTAGCCCAGAGAATCGATACCGCAAAGATCACCACGAAGCTGCCAATCACAAAGAAAGTCAAAGCCCATCTCCCTTCAAGCACCAAAGTCCGCACCAGAATAACCCATGCCGGTGCACTCCCGCCTCCGGACAAACCGGGATCTTCACCATCTACCAATCCGGGCCGTGGGAAAATAGCAGAACCCATGAGCATCCGGACCCTGAGTACCCGCGAAGTCTACCGCAACCCCTGGCTCAGCCTGCGCGAAGACGCCATCGAGCGGGACAACGGTTCCAAAGGCATCTATGGAGTCGTCGACAAGGACGACTGCGCCATCATCATCCCCGTTCAGGGAGACACCGTCTACCTCATCGAGCAATTCCGCTACACCATTCAGGAGCGCGCCCTCGAACTGCCTCAGGGCGGCTGGGAAAGCCCCGACATCGTCCCCGAAGAGCTGGCCCGCGGCGAGCTGCGCGAAGAAACCGGCCTCGTCGCCCAATCCATGACCTACCTGGGATTTCTCTGGATCGCCTACGGCTTCGCCCGCCAGAAGCAGCACGTCTTCTTTGCCACCGGCCTGACCCCCGCCGGAACCGACCCCGACCCCGAAGAACACGACCTCGTCCTCAGAACCGCCACCGTAGCCGATTTCGAGCAAATGCTCCTCGACGGAACCATCCGGGACGCATGCACCATAGCCGCCTGGGGCCTCTACAAACTCTGGAAAGAGAAACAGCCGGAAACCGTCTGAGACTTCCGCACACCGGACGGGTGGCCCACACTTCGCCCCGCGGTCGGAAGATGTGGGCCACCTTCGCGAGCCGGGCGAAAACCTGTCAAGCCAAACCCATCCAAATTATTCATTCCAAAGGAAATCTTATGGCAGAGAATCCCCCCCAAATCTCTAGAATAGAAGCAGGGAAAGACAGCCATCCTCTCGCCCAATTTACAAAAGGCGGATAAGAGCATTTAGGAAAACCGAGCAGAATCAATGACCTGTGGCTGCGCGCCGATACCCTCCACAGCCCACCCCTTCCATCGCAGTCCATCCCCAACAGAATCAAACACTTCCCGAGCGATTCAATAGAATCAAACAGTTACCGGGAATGTCTAGTAAGCCCTGTGGAATGAAACACATCCCGGGATGGGTCAAAAGGGGGGAGGGGGTCAAATCGCAGGAACAAGAAGCTTGATCAGCAGGAACATCAGCACCCCGGCAAAGAAAACCAGAGCCATCCGGATCCCCGGCTCCCGATTCACCTCCGGCACCAGATCAGTCGCGGCCACGTAAATCGCCACGCCCGCCGAGAGCGGCAATCCCGCCTCGACCCAGCCCGGCAGCAGGTTGATCACCAGCACCCCAAGCACGGTGGTGAACGCCAGCACGATGGCCGAAATCAGCGCCGCCCGTCGGCTCCGGCCCGAGGCCAGCATCACCGAAGCGACCGTGAATCCTTCCGGCATCTTGTGCAGAAAGACGGCAAAGAAGATCAGCCAGCCCAGCCAGTTCGAAAGCACAAACCCGGAGCCGATTGCCACACCGTCGAACAGCGCATGCACCGCCAGCCCGGTCAACACCGAGTAGCCGGTATGCGCAGCCACGAACTCGTGGTGGTGAGTCTCCTCGCCGAAGTGGAAATGTGGCGTAATCGTATGTTCCAGCAGATGAATGGCGCAGTACCCGGCCAAAATCAGCACCGGAGACCACTTCGGCGAAAAATGCAGGCTCTCCGGCATCATCTCCAGCAGCGCGACCGACAGCATGAAACCCGCGCCGATGGCCACAAAGTAGCGCAGATAGCGCTTCTCCCAGTTACGACGCACCAGCACAACGCCGCCGAGGATATCGGCAAGTGCGGCAATCAGTCCGAGCGTAAGAGAAAGCAGCATAGTCAGTGAATCAAAGATGGCACAGCCTGGCGAAAAACCGCAGAAATGCCAATCCACCATCATAGCAGCGCAGGAAACAGCGGAAAATCGAGTCGCTTCTATAGCTTGGCAGGAGTAGTCTTCGGACCCAACGCCAGCAGAGCAACCAGAACGATTCCGCCCGCCAGCACGCCCTCTTCAACCTTCTCCGAAACAACATGCAGCTTGTTGAAGGCCACGCGGTTGGGATCGTCCGGAGGTACAGCATCAATCGCGCCGCCGGCGGCGATCCGGTAGCCTTCCATCCGGGGAATGATCGAGAACTGCGAAAACGCAGTAAGCCCCAGCATGATCAGCGTTACCACCACCGGAGCGGCAACCGGACGGGGAAGCGCCCGCACCGTCTGCGCCACCAGCAGCAGAAGGATGATCAGCGAGCCCGAAAGCAGGCCCTCGTAATGCAGGATGCGCAGCGACTTGGCCACGATCGTCCCGGCAACATGCGTATCGGCAATCGAAGAGAACGCGGAGTAGGCGAGGACGGGGAAGAACATCACCCCGCCCAGCCAAAGAACAATCAGCAGCAGAATCAACGCCCGGAGCAGGGTCTTCATCTATCGGTCCTGAACCCCGTACACACTGGGCCGCCCGATCAGCCGTTCAATCCGCTTCGGAATCGGAGGATGCGTAGAAAACAGGCTCGACAGATCGCGCGCGCTGATCACCGGCGCAACAATAAACAGGTGCGCATTCGACGCCGAAGCCGCCATCGGAAGCCGTTTCGAATACGCGTCCAGCTTTTCGAGCGCGCTCGCCAGCGCATAGGGATTGCCGGTGATATGGGCGCCCGTAGCATCCGCCTCATATTCCCGCGAGCGCGATACGGCAAGTTGAATAAGCATCGCCGCAATGGGGGCCAGGATCAGCATGAACAGAGCGCCCATGCCTCCGCCGCCGCGTTCGCGGTCACGTCCGCCGCCGCCGTAGCCGCCGAAGAGCGAGGCCCAGTAACCCATGCGGGCCAGCATCGTCACCGCGCCGGCAAGTGTCGCCGCGATCGAGCTGGTAAGAATGTCGCGATTCTTCACATGCCCCAGCTCATGGGCCAGCACACCCTCGAGCTCGTCGTCGGTCAGCAGGTTCAGGATGCCGTTGGTCACGGCCACTGAAGCATGCTGCGGGTTGCGGCCGGTGGCGAAGGCGTTGGGGGAATCGGAAGGGATGACGTAGATCTTCGGCATCGGCAGGCCGATCCGCTGCGTCATCCGCTCCACCACCTGGTAAACGCGCGGTAGTTGCTCGCGCGTCACCGGCTGCGCGCTGTACATGCGGAGCGCCAGCTTATCTGAGTAGAAGTAGCTGAAGAAATTCATGCCGGCGGCGATCACAAAGGCCAGAACCATGCCGTTGCGGCCACCGAAATGGTCGCCCAGCAATACCAGCAGCAGCGTCAACGAGGTCAGCAGAAAAGCGGTCTTGAAGGTGTTCATCGAGCATGCCCTCCCATCGGTCGAGCCAGGCATCTTAGTCATTGTTTCATGGAAGCCGCTCAGGCGCACAAACGTCGAAACAAGCCCTCTTTAAAGCAATTTCGTATGGTTGTCAAACCAGCTTTTGTTAATGATTGGGCAATGACTACATAGTAAATACAATTTCTTGTATTTCTCCTCCGGTTTCGTGGATTTCGAGGCTGTTCGAGCCCTTTTAGCGCCCCATTTTCTCCTCCGGGACTCAGAAATAAGCAATTGATTAAAAAAGAGTTAAAACGACACCTGCAGTCAACGCGGCAAAGGCGATTAAATTGCTTAATACAGGTGTATGCGAAATTACTGCCTGTATCGTTTTTCTCAAAAATTTTGGCTCGTATTGGGCTTGCTCCTCGGGACGCTCTTAGCGCCCGGGATGTTGCATGCTCAAAATGCTGTGACCGGCGCTTTGACCGGTGTCGTAACCGATCCAACCGGCGCCATCGTGCCGGGAGCAACCGTCAAGATCGTGGATACCGCAACGAACTCGACCGTCAACGTCACGACCAATGCTGAGGGACGTTACAGCGCCACCCTGCTCAAACCGTCGAAGTATGAAGTCACCGTTACGGCCAACGGTCTGTCCGCCGCCCCCACGACTGTGAATGTCCTGGTCGGACAGGTGCCCAACGTCGATTTCAGCGTGAGTCCAACCGGCAATAACACGACCGTCACGGTCAGTTCTCAGGCCGCGGAGTTGACCGATACGCAGTCTCCCGCCTCCATCACAACCTTGAATGAGACCCAGATTCAGAACCTTCCCGCCCCTGGCGGTGATATTACGACCGTCGCCTTCACGGTGCCTGGGGTAGTACTGAACTCCGGCGGTGCTTACGGCAATTTCAGTTCGGACGGCCTTCCCGGCGTCTCGAACCTCTTCGTCCTGAATGGCTATGACGACGAAGACCCGTTCCTTAACCTCAACAACTCGGGATCGAGCAACCTGACCCTCGGCCAGGGCGAAGTCGCCGAAGCCGCGGTCGTGCAGAACGGCTACAGCGCACAGTACGGACGCGCCGCCGGCGTCATCATCAACTGGACCACCAAGTCCGGCGCCAACCAGTTCCACGGTGCTGCCGACTACTACTACAACGGCAGCATCCTCAACGCCAACGACTGGTTCCGCAACCAGTCCGGTGTCGGACGCCCCAAGGCTGTCTCGAACCAGTGGGCTGGCAATGTAGGCGGTCCTATTATTAAGGACAAGCTCTTCTTCTTCGCCGACTACGAAGGCCTGCGCTACGTTCTGCCCGCCTCCGGTTACGTTGCCTTCCCCACGCAGCAGTATGAGCAGGCGGTTCTGAATAACATTCCCGCTGCGAACGTGCCCTTTTACCAGCAGGCATTTAACCTTTACAACGCATCGCCCAACTATGCACGGGCAACGCCGGTCGTGAACGGTCCCGGTCTCCTCCAGGACAGCACCAACTCGATGGGCTGCGGATCGGCTGCGGGACTGCAA
>Ga0210388_10004777_pt1 | contig 10591 bp, 8 predicted proteins | sample IncBWC19OmetaG_FD_155485 | JGI IMG/M metagenome (GOLD analysis project Ga0210388, IMG submission 155485) | Forest soil microbial communities from Barre Woods Harvard Forest LTER site, Petersham, Massachusetts, United States - Inc-BW-C-19-O ...
TTTCCAGCCGAAGACCACCGTCCCCGTGCCCGCGCCGACTGCGCCCTCCTCGACCGGACCGCCCTTTGCGTTCTTGACGGCGGCGAATACGTCCTCGGGCGTGAGGTGGCGGCCGCGAATGTCACTCAGCCATCCGTCATTGGTCTCGCCGACCACGGGGTTGATAGAGAGCACATCCTCGTTGCCCGGCAGTGCCAACATGTAACTGATCAGCGCGTCCGCCACGCGCGGCACACTTGTGGTGGATGTCAGCAGGATGGGCGTCTCGATGTCGCCCATCTCCTCGATCTGCGTGGAGCCTGCCAGCTTTCCGAAACCATTGCCCACAAAGATCGCGCCCGGCACTTTCTCGCGATAGAGATTGCCGGGATGCGGCAGAACGGCGGTCACGCCGGTGCGGATATTGTCGCCGCGGATAATGGTGGTTTGGCCGACCTCGACACCGGCAACATCGGTAATCGCGTCGAGCGGGCCGGTTGGCAGAACACCGACCTTGAGCCCGAGGTCGGAGGCCCGCGGGCGTGAAACCGGAGCTGTGTTTTGAGCGGCAGCGAGCGCGGCCGCCATCAGGACCGTAGCAACAATGAAAACCTTTTTGGCCATGGCAGTAGCATACGGCCAAATGCCAGTCGGTTGGCAGCGCCTAAGTCGAAGGTCTACGTGCTCAGCACCTTCTCCCGCTCCTCCGCATCCTGAAGTTCCTGCTGTGGCGAAGCCGGCAGCGCAATCTCCAGCACCTCGTCGATGGTCTTCACATAATGCGTTGTCAATCCTTGTAACTGTTCGGGCGTCAGGTCTTCCTCGACGTTGGTCTTGTTGTCCGCCGGCAGGATAACGTCGTGCACGCCGGCGCGTTTCGCGGCCAGCACTTTTTCCTTGATGCCGCCCACCGGCAGCACATTCCCGCTCAGCGTGATCTCGCCCGTCATCGCGGTCAGCGGACGCACTTGTTTGCCGGTAAGCAACGATACGAGCGCCGTCACAATCGTCACGCCAGCCGACGGACCATCTTTTGGAATCGCTCCCGCCGGCACGTGAATGTGTATGTCGTGATTCGCGAAGAATTCCTCGTCGATGTTCAACTCCTTCGCGTTCGAGCGCACCCAGCTCAGCGCTGCCTGCATCGACTCGCGCATCACATCCTGAATCTGCCCCGTGATGGTCAGCCCGCCTTTGCCTTTCATCTGGTTGGCTTCGACGAACAGCACGTCTCCGCCCGAAGGTGTCCACGCCAAGCCGACAACGACGCCAGCGCGCTTGGTGCGCTCGGCAATTTCGCCCTCGCTCCGCACCTTGATGCCGCCGAGAAATTCCTGCACGACTTTATTGGTCACCACCAACTTCTCGCTCTTGCCTTCCGCCAAACGCCGCGCCTGCTTGCGGCAAATCGTGCCAATCGTACGTTCGAGGTTGCGCACTCCTGCTTCGCGAGTGTAATGGCGAATGATGTAGCTCACCGCCTCCTCCGGAAATTCAATCTGCTCCGGCGTGATTCCGTTCTCTTCAATCTGCCGCGGAATCAGGTATTGGAAAGCGATGTGCACCTTCTCTTCTTCGGTGTAACCCTGAAGTTCGATGATCTCCATGCGATCGCGCAACGGCTCGGCGATCGGATCAAGCATGTTCGCGGTGGTGATGAACAAGACCTTCGACAGGTCAAAAGTCACGTCCAAATAATTGTCGCGGAAGGTGGCGTTTTGCTCCGGATCGAGCGCTTCGAGCAGCGCCGACGCGGGATCGCCGCGGAAATCGCGCCCCACCTTGTCGATTTCATCGAGCATGAAGACCGGATCTTTCGTCTCCGCGCGCCGTATGCCCTGAATGATCTGACCGGGCAAGGCGCCGATGTACGTGCGCCGGTGCCCGCGAATCTCCGCCTCGTCGTGCACGCCGCCGAGCGACAGGCGCGTGAATTTGCGTCCCAGCGCGCGCGCAATCGATTTACCCAGCGAAGTTTTCCCTACGCCCGGAGGGCCGACAAAACAGAGAATCGGTCCCTTCATGCTGGGTTTTAAGCGCCTCACCGAAAGGTAGTCGAGAATGCGGTCTTTCACCTTTTGCAAATCGTAATGATCGGCATCAAGAATTTCTTTCGCCTTGGGGATTTCAATTTCTCCGCCCGAAGTCTTCGCCCACGGCAGCACGGCAAGCCACTCGATGTAATTTCGCGTGACCGAATAATCCGCCGCCATCGGCGACATGCGCGCCAGTCGCCCTAGCTCTTTGAGAGCTTCTTTCTTCACATCGTCGGGCATGCCCGCCGATTCGATCTTCTGCTTCAGTTCTTCCGTATCGCGCGCGCCTTCGTCCTGCTCGCCCAGCTCTTTCTGAATCGCCTTCATCTGCTCGCGCAGGTAATATTCGCGCTGCGTCTGCTGCACGCGATCTTGCACTTCGGACTGAATCTTGTTGCGCAGTTGCTGCACCTCAAGCTCCTTCGCCAGGTGCTGATTGATTTTTTCCAGCCGCACGCGGACGTCAGTCGTCTCCAGCGTCTCCTGCTTGTCGGACGTCGACAGCGAAGGCAGCGACGAGGCAATGAAGTCGACCAGGCGGCCCGGCTCTTCGATGTTCATGGCCACGGTCGAAAGCTCGTCCGAGAGCGTCGGCGAACCGGCCACGATCTGCTGGAATAAGGTCAGCACGTTGCGCTGCAGCGCTTCAATCTCGGAATCTTTCGGGGGAATAATCTCTGGGATCGTCGTTACCCGCGCGCGCATAAACGGCGACAGCTGCGCGAAATCGGCCAGACGCACGCGCTCCAGGCCTTCGGCAAAAACAAAGAGGCTCTGGTTGGGCATCTTGACGACTTTGTGCACCACGGCCAGCGTTCCGATGGCGTAAAGATCGGTCGGCTGCGGCGTGTCGACGCGCGCCTCGCGCTGGGCGACGACGACGATCGTCTTGTCCTCGCCGAGCGAGTTGATCAGTTGGACCGAACTCTCCCGCCCCACCGTCAGAGGCAGCACGGCGTGAGGAAAGAGAACCGTGTCGCGCACCGGCAGAATCGGCAGCGAACGTTCGGTGGTTTCGTAGGAAGTAAGCTCAGTAGTATTAATAGGATCGCTCATGATTTTCCCTTGAGTGGGTTCCACTCAACCTTTGATGATTCAAACTGCGAAAAAGATGCAGACTAGAGGGCTAGGCTGTTGAATTCTAGACCTTTTTCCGAGTTTTGCAAGACACAGAATGGATATGGGCCCACTTCCGTTAATTGCGCCTCGAGACAGCGTTTTCCTTAAACCCTTGCCGGCATCCGCCGCAGAAAGCCTTTTTCTTCGCAGCACAGGTCGCAGCGGAGACGGCCCTCGTAGATCCCGGACTTCCTCGATCCAAAGTCGAAGCTTCGATTTCGGCTGTGTGGTTCCTCCCAGCGAGTTGTGAGGAAAAATCGCCGATTCGGGCGTTCCATCGCCGCATTTATAATGTTTCGATGCCCATCTCAGCTCGCAACAAACTGCGCGGTAAGATCGAGGAAATCGAACTCGGCGACATCATGGCCCACGTCGTCGTTCGCGTCGGAGACAATCTGATCGAGAGCGCCATCACCCGCCGCAGTGCTGACGAACTCAAACTCAAAAAGGGCGATACCGTTACTGCTGTAGTCAAAGCTACCGAGGTGATGATTCAGAAGGACTGACCTCTTTCGCGGCACGGCGTTCACGGTGCGGCAACAATCTTCAACGTCGTCACCTGCCTCACCCAGCGCGCCATTCTCTTTTCGTCGGGTACCACGATCCGGTATGGTCCCTCCTTGGCATCGAGCGGCTTGCCATCTTTCAAGAAGGCCAGAACCACCCGTTTGTCGGTGAACGCCGGATCGATCTCGGGTAAAGCAAACAGCACGCGATATCCGTCGGCGGCCTCCACCAGCAAATAGGAAGCCATCCGTTTTCCCTTCATCGTCTCGCCCAAGCCCACTCCCGCCTTTTCCAACACACGATCGAGTGCGACACCTTCAAAAGTCGCGGACGAACTGGATGAGCCCGCCGTGATCTTCGCTCGCGGCAAAGCCTCCAGGTCGGCCCGCGCCAGAATTGTCTGCTTCCCACTCTCATCTTGAATCGTCAACTGCTGGCCCGAGGCGAGAACAGGCAACACCATCACAGCGAGAAGCACGGCGGGATAGAATCGGCGATTTCTCATAGCAGACTTCTAACTCACACTTCTCAACTCAAACCCGCAGAATCATCACCTCAGTTGCTTTGATGAGCGCCGCCGCGGTCTGCCCCGCCTTCAGTTGCATTTCGCGGGCGGAGTTGGCCGTGATAATCGACGTGATCTGCTGGTCTCCAATCGAAATCTTGACCTCAGCCATCAACCCGCTGATACGCACCGAATCGATGCGTCCCACCAGTTGATTGCGTCCGCTGACGCGCCGCACCACTTGCTCCCGTTCTTTCTCGGTTCGACCGCGCGTCCGGAACAATAGCTTATCTACTTCGCTCTGCGGGATGCGGTGGTGTCCGCCCGCCGTCTGCACGCTGCGAATTTTGTGCTTGTAAATCCACTGCTTGATGGTCGGAAAGCTGATCCCCAGCTTGAGGGCGGCGTCCGGCAGGTGCAGCAACTCTGGCGCGTTCTGCCCGTCGGATTTGCCGCCCCTGCGCATCGGAACGAAATCCTACCGTCAATGCCGGTCACGGTCAACCGCCGCTCGCCCCGGGAGCATCGCCAAAATCGTCTACCAATACAAATAAAATCACATCGTATTTGACACAAAAAGTGTATTTCACATACACTTCACGATTCCTCAAAACGATCGATTGCCGGAGGTTGTTTTTATGCGCTGGACTGCTCCGTTCCTCACCCTGCCAATCATCTTGCTGCTTTTGTACCTTGGCATGGGGTCATTCCCGGCGTGGGCCCAAACCGGAGCGAGCCTTTCTGGCATGGTGACGGACCAAAACGGCGCAGGCCTTCAGGATGTCGCCGTGACCATCAGGAACGTCGACACCGGAACAACGCGCACGACGGCAACCGACGGCGTGGGGCACTTTCAGGCCTCCGGCCTGCCTCTCGGGCGGTTCGACATTCGAGCGGCAAAACCAGGGTTCGCCGATGAAACGCTCACCGGAATCAGCTTGGCGGTTGGCCAGGACACCACCGTCGACATTAAGATGCAGCGGAGCACCCCCGACGCCTGCGCCAGCGGCCACGAGTTCGCCACCACAGATTGCTCGCTGACCTGGCACGGCATCACGGTGTACGGTGCGTATGACGTCGGCGCCGGCTGGGTCAGCCACGGCTTGCCGGAAAACGGCTATAACTATGAAGGCGAATCTCTGGTGAACCGAAACGGCTTTCAACATCGATTCGTCGTCGCACCGAACAACCTGCAGCAGACAGGTCTGGGCATCCGGGGCAAGGTAGAGTTTCTGCCGGGCTGGTTCGCAGTGTTCAACGCTTCCACCGGCATCAATCCACAGTCCGGCCTGCTCGCCAATGCCTCAAAGACCGACATCATCAACAACGGCCTTCCCCGGGCCAGCTATTCGATAGCCATCGACGGCGCGCGCGCCGGCCAACCCTTCAATGACGAATACTATGGCGGTGTATCGTCCAAGCTTTTCGGCACGCTGACCTTCGGTCGTCAGCGCTCTCTCGGCACCGATGCAATGCTCCAGTACGATCCGGCCGGGGGCTCCTATGCCTTTTCCTACATCGGGTATAACGGCACCATGGCCGGCGGCGGCGACACCGAGGACTCCCGCTGGGATGACGCGGTGAAGTATCGCCTCGCCTACGGTCCGGTTCATTTCGGCGCGATGTATAAATTCGCCGATGGTTCTGCCGGCTGCTACTCGGCCGCCGCAGGCTGGACCGCCACCACCTGTACACCGGAATCGGCGCACAACAACGCCTATGGTTTCGACCTCGGCGGAACCTCCGGCAAATTCTCCGCCGACGCCGTCTTCCAGCATTACAACCAGGCGATCAGCGTCTTAAACCCCTTGCTCGGACCGCAGAGTCTGTCGGCGCCCTATCAGTCGACCACCGACAGCATCAACACCAACCCGATCAGCGGAGGCACCAATCTGATCGACCCGACCGATACCGTCTATGGCATCGTGACCGACAACAACGCCATCATGGTCGCTGCCAAGTATGTGTGGGAGCCGTTCAAGTTTTTTGCCGGATACGAATACATCTGGCAAAACAACCCGGCGAACCCGTTGGGCGTTGGCGCCTCGGACCAGGGCGGTTATTACATGAGCGGAGTCGAAGACAACAATCTTGATACGGAAAAGCTGGTGAACATCTGGTGGACGGGCGCGAAGTACACCTACCGCAGCAAAACCGATTTCACTTTCGCCTGGTATCAACAGCGGCAGAACGACTTCCGTCTTCCGCCGGAGTGCTCGGCCTCAGCCGGTTTCCGCGCCTCCTGCGCGGGCACTCTCAACGAGGGGTCGCTCTACGTGGATCATCACTTCACCAAGCGTTTCGACGCTTTTGCCGGAATTGCGTATTCCTGGGTGAGCGGCGGCCTGGCCATTGCCATCCCTCACGGCCCCGGCGTCCCCTATAACTCCGACAACAACTTTGCTCCGACAATCGGCGCTCGCTTCGCCTTCTGATCGCGGGTGTCCCTTCGCTCGTATCGAAGGGACACCCGCCCTCCCACCCCTGTCATCCTGAGCGGTGCGCTGTGAGCGAAGCGAAGCAGCGCGGAGTCGAAGGATCCCTGCCGTTCTTCTCCCGTGCAACCGCGGCGGGGAAGAGGTCTGGCCTGGCTCAGTCCCGCACGAAGGAACGAGGTGTGCCGCTCTGCGATTCTCCCCGGGTTGTGATTCAAAGTTTTTGGCGCTGACCAAATCTATGAGCGGATTCCGATTCTGTAAATCCTCAACCAACCAAGCACGACCTTGGTAGGTGTCGAACCGACAAACTGCCCTTGTGACCCCTGCGACACCAGTGTCAAGATCCGGTTAAGCGATAACGCACCATAAGAACAGAGGTAGGTCTTGCGCTGCTAACGTCACTACCCACCGAACGGACCAAACCGCGCGTCCACGGTGCGAGTGCAGTGCGTCAAACAGATTGACGTGTATGGCCGTCCGCAACTGTTTTGCTATCAGCCAAGCAGGAACGATCAACGCGAAATATAACGATCACGATTTTCAACGCACTACACTCGTTGGCAACTCGTTGGTGGGTACGAGTTTTCGTTGTTACTCGCCTATGCCGACGATCACAGGCGTTCCACGCGGAGATTCGTGCGAGCCGCCCTCGGGTTCGAGTGTGACCACAAAGTTCTTGGCCTCGACACCCTCCGGCAGCGGAGGATTTACGACCGTGGCGCTGCCATGGGCATCGGGCTTGAACAGGCCCGCTGGGATGGGCGCACCGCCGTTAGCGGGAAACAGCCACAGCTCATAGACTTTCTCCGTTGGCAGAGGCGGCAAATTACTGGCAAAGAAAATCAGATTGCGATTGCGTCGCTGGTAGATCGCCTTGCCTCTCGGCTGCGGCTTGTTGCCCGCGGCGACCAGTTCAATCCTCGTCGCGTCTGGGTCGAGCAGAGTCGCTACGACTTCGTTTGCTTGCTTGAGCTTGCTTTCCTGGTCGGTGAACCGCGCTCGCTCTGAAGCCAGATCCTGCCGCAGTGTCAAATTTTGCCGCAGCCAACCAATGGCGACGAGAACGAGCGCAACCGCCGCCACCCAGCGAAGACCAGGCCATCCAAAAGAGGCCCACCATGAACGTTGCTTCGGTTCCGATGCACGTGCGGCCAGCGGCAAGCGCGGCTCCCTGGCAATAGCCGACATCAGCCGTTGCCGGGCACGCGCGGGCGGCATGGGGCCGGCGGCGGTCAGCGCCAGCAGGCTGAGGTCGCCGCGCAACAATTCTAATTCGCGGCGACAGGAGGCGCACTCCTCCAGATGCTTTTGGAGCGCATCGAGCTCCGGGCCGTCGAGCGATCCGAGGGCGTAGAGCGACAAGTCCTCCGCGAATTGTCCGTGCACGCTCATGTGGCCAACGCTTTTCTTAAGGCGAGTAATCCGGTGCGAATCCTGGTCTTAATTGTGCCCAGCGGCTCGCCCGTCTTCCCGGCGATCTCGGAATGAGTCAAGCCTTCGAAATATGCCATTTCGAGCGCCGACCGTTGTGGCGTGGGCATCGCCTGCAGCGCCCCGCGAACCTTATGCATGGTGCGCGATCGGTCGGCTTCGCTCGCCAGGTCGTGCTCGACAGAAACTACCACGTCTTCAATGTCATTTTCCGGGCGACGGCGGCGCAGGGCGTCGATGGCACGGTTTCGTGTTATTACTGCCAGCCACGCGACCATGTTGCCGCGGCTTGCGTCAAAAGCTCCGGGATTGCGCCACAGCTGCATGAAGATATCCTGCAAAACGTCCTCCGCGGCGCCGGTATCCTGCAGCACGCGCAGGGCCACCGAATAGACGATGGAGGAATAGCGATCGTAGAGCGCCGTCATCGCGCCCCGATCGCCAGATCGGCTCGCCGTCACCAGCGCCAGGTCGGACGTTATCGCGTTGGGATCCGCGCTCGGCACGTCGATCTTCATCCTCCTGAAGTACGTCTCCGAATGAGCTTTGGATGGTTGTAGGCCCAGGGCCGCCCTAGCCCTCGTGGTTTGTGGTTCAACGAAAATACCAGTCTGACCGGTCGCAAGCAAGTGTAGATGCTCGTTCAGTGGATTGGTGACACTCTCGTTAAAGACAGCGCCGCAACCAGTGAATCCGAAAATGCCGGGCGGGAATCGTCCGGGCTCGATTGACTAGAAGCCTTGCTGAGACAAGCGTCCACCCCATTCGAAAGTTGGGTCAGACACTAATTGGGCATGACCACGGAATCAATGACATGGATCACACCGTTCGATTGGAAGACATTCGGGATCGTCACGAGTGCGGTGCCGCCCTTTTCATCGTTCAAGAGGATGTGGTTGCCATCTTGCATCGACGCCCACAGCTTGCCACCCTCCACGGTTGTGAGTTCCGCCTTGCCGTTGCCCGCTTTGATTTGCTTCTTGAGATCGGATGCGCTCAGCCTTCCCGAAACTACGTGATACGTGAGCACCTTGGTCAAAGTGGCTTTGTTTTCCGGCTTCAGGAGCGTGTCCACGGTGCCGGCAGGCAGCTTGGCGAAGGCTTCGTTGGTGGGTGCGAAAACCGTGAACGGTCCAGGACCTTCGAGTGTTTCGACCAGTCCAGCGGCCTTTACTGCAGCCACAAGAGTGGTGTGATCGGCGGAATTTACCGCGTTCTCAACGATGTTCTTGGTGGGATACATCTCCTGGCCACCAACAACCGGATTCTTCATTCCGGCTACGGCTGAAGTTACTGTGATTGCAATGATCGCCATCAGAACTGCAAATTTCTTGTTCATGGTCTCTTGATCCTTTCAGAAGTGACTTTTTGACGCTCACCTATTACTACGGACCTGATCTGAATTCGGATTTACCAGATTGTTATGGGCCGAACCGAATCCGTTTTCTGGTTTTACTAAGGAGGTGAGGGGCGAGTCCCAGAAGTAGATGCGGCACCGGCCGTTTTCGACGAGACGCTTCAGGATGAGGAGAACGAACCGAAGCCGGCTGGAGTTAGATTAGAGCTTGCGGCGGTCGTTCAGATTACGCGGTTCTCGATCAGTTGATTTTCCTGCGAAGCCATCATCAGGAATGGACATCTGCCGTCAGTGAGGGTTTCCCCGTGGATCGAGCCGGAATCAGCCCGCGGCAGTAGTCACCGGCGCCGATGATTTGGCTTTCCACGCGAAGATCGCCCGAAAGCATGAAGAGTTCCTCGATAGCCGCGTGATGGTGGCTTGGATCATGAGCGCCAGCCTCCATGCGGACCAAAGACGTGTTGCCGCTTTCGAGCGGCGTCCTCATACAACGGCAAGCCATGCAGATCCCTCTTCGGACCGCGCCATGCAATCCCGCAAAGAAAAATAGAAGTGGCGTCCATAACCGCCTCCACAACCCTGGTATTGCTTTGCGCGGGCTTTGCGCGACTTGCGAAAAGCCGGTTCAGAGCAGACGCCGTTCTGCAATACGGAAAGGCACGGGGCAACGGTTTCCTGAAATGACGCAAATTATTGCGTCGCTGCAGGAAGGCAAAGATCAGGCAATAAAGTGGGGTGCAAGAAATCCGATTTGCGCTTCTGCCCGTATTCATAATGTAGGCGGGTCGATGGTCAACGCTCCGGCAAGCGCCGGGCATTCGCAGCAATCCGCTTGGCACGGCGTTATTTGCAACCCAGTGAGGCTGGAATGTCCAAGTGGCTACTAGTTCTTCTGTTCCTTTGTACCGCATCAGTATGGTCTCAGACTGCGCCTTTTGAATCCGTCGAGCGGAACCGCCTCGGCAATACATCGGAGACGGACAAGCAGATTCAAACCTTGCAAGATCATGTCAAGGAAGCGCCGGGCGACTACGCAGGATATGACGGTTTAGGGTCTGCCTTCCTTCAGAAGGCCAGGGAGACCGGCGACATTGCCTACTACGACCTGGCCGAGCAAACGCTCGAGCAGGCGCTCGCTCTGGCGCCGCAAGACTTCCGAGCCTCGGACCCTCTAGTTCACATGGCATTGGTGTATATGGGCGAACATCGCTTTTCGGAC
>Ga0210388_10004778_pt1 | contig 10590 bp, 7 predicted proteins | sample IncBWC19OmetaG_FD_155485 | JGI IMG/M metagenome (GOLD analysis project Ga0210388, IMG submission 155485) | Forest soil microbial communities from Barre Woods Harvard Forest LTER site, Petersham, Massachusetts, United States - Inc-BW-C-19-O ...
CACAGGCGTGACAGGAGCTACTGGTGTAACCGGAGCCACAGGAGTAACTGGGGCAACCGGAGTGACGGGTGCTACTGGCGCTACTGGTGTAACCGGAGCAACGGGAGTAACTGGGGCAACCGGAGTGACGGGTGCTACTGGAGCTACTGGTGTAACCGGAGCAACGGGAGTAACTGGGGCAACCGGAGTGACGGGTGCTACTGGCGCTACTGGTGTAACCGGCGCTACTGGCGCAACAGGTAATACAGGAGCTACTGGTGTAACCGGAGCAACGGGAGTAACTGGGGCAACCGGCGTAACGGGTGCTACTGGTGTAACCGGCGCAACAGGAGCTACGGGAGTAACCGGAGCAACGGGTAATACAGGAGCTACCGGAGTGACGGGAGCTACAGGTGTAACTGGAGCCACTGGCGTAACTGGAACTACAGGTGCTACTGGAGTAACCGGAGCAACAGGAGCTACCGGAGCAACAGGAAATACAGGAGCAACAGGTGCAACTGGTAACACAGGTGCTACTGGAGCCACAGGAGATACGGGAATAACAGGCGCAACTGGTAACACAGGTGCAACCGGAGCAACGGGCGCAACAGGCGCTACCGGAAATACAGTTTTAAATCAGCTTACACAAGGAACAGGAATTACAACCTTTACATATGATGGTTCTTCTGCGCAAACGGTGGGAATAGCAAACACAGCTATTGCTCCGGGCGGTACCTATGGCAGTTCATCTGTAATACCTCAATTTACAGTGAATGCACAAGGACAAATAACAGGCGAAACCGACCAGGCAGTAACCCCTGCATCTATAGGAATGCAAAACCTTGCACCGGGCACAGGCTTAACGGGTACAACATACAATGGCTCGGCAGCGGTATCAGATTGGTCAGTTACCTATGGCAGCGCAGCAAATACAGCCGTACAAGGTAATACACAGTTCACTATTACCCCGGGTACAGGTATGTCGGGTGGTGGAACAATAACGGAGGGTAGCGGTGGAACATTAACATTGAACAATACAGGGGTACTTTCTTTAGGTGTTACTGCTCCAATTGTAAATACAGGTACTTCTACAGCTCCTGTCGTTGCAATTCAAGACCCAAATAATACCCCGGGCGGAGTTCTTTATTCTGCAGGCTCAGGCGTTAGTGCTGCATACACTGCCGCCGGAACTGCTCCGACTCGCGCTGCCGGTACAGGCATTGCAGGGGGAGCACAGGTATTAGTATCTCAAGGTGCGGGAGCTCCAACCTGGAATACTGCAGGTGGTGGTACGATAGTTTGGTACAGAGGATCAACAACTGCCGCAGGTACTGCCCCAGGCGAACAAAGCGTAACAGGATTTACAAATAGCACAACAGGTATTTATTATTCAACAAACTACTATAGTGGATTTACAGCGCCAAATAGTGAGGTTGAGATGAAGATGCCTAAATGTGTCATTACCCGTCTTCATATTAACCTGGTTCAAGATAATGCCGGAGCTATTCAAACCTTTTTTGTGAATGATATTACAAGGGGTGTTAGTACAACCATGGGAATTATTCCGAACGGTTCTGCAGCCGGTTTGTATGACCTTACATTAGGTTCTGCAGTAATAAATGACGGTGACCTGGTTACAATTGAATCTATTGGTTCGGCTAGTGCAGGCGCAATGTTTATCTCTAAAATTGATGTGGATTATTACATATTACCATAATATCTGATTTGAATACAGAAATGAAAAAACGGGTTGTATTAGTTAGCATGTTTGTTTTCTTTGGAGTAATCAAGGGTTTTTCCCAGGTTGCTGAAAATCCGAAATCAGGTGGCAGCACCTTGGTTAAAGATTCAACAAAGAGTAATACATCGCAGTTAGCGCAATCTGCTGGTGTAGTTCCTAACCCTGCATATTCTCAAATGGCGCAGAGTGCAGGTACAGTTCCTAATCCGGCATATTCTCAAATGGCACAGAGTGCAGGTACAGTTCCTCTCGTTCCTTTAAATAAGGAAAAAGAGAATACTAATTCAACACCTACGAAGCAAAAATAAATTCTTCGATTAAAACCCTTAACTTATTAAACCCAGCCTGAATTTCAGGCTGGGTTTTTAATTTGTGGTGCAGTTCCTATCCTTTTCAAGTTCCTTTTATATTTCCTTAAAACGGTGCATTACATTTATGTCCCATTTGCATGGCAAATGCCAAAGCAAAAAATGGGTCACAGTAAAATATAAACTATGGTTTGTTTATAATATGCTGATTATCTATAAATAGCATATAGTTTGGAACACTTTAAAACAGGGTAAAAATGCAGCATTCGCGATTTTTAAAAATCGGATTTTTTTAACTAAAAATGACAGGATGAAGGTGCCGGCTTTGGATAGTGGCTCAGTTTGTAAGATGAATCTCTTTAATCAAAAACAATAGAAAGAGGCCGAAACAAGTTCGGTATGACAGAATCCACTTTCAAGGAAGGGTAAGGCGAGTACCAATGTCATCCTATGTTTGCATTTTCAAAGATGGCATCCTATGTTTGCATTTTCAAAGATGGCATTTGTATATTGCATAAAAGAAGAAGTATGGGAAAAGAGCAAGATTACCGTTTGTCATTGGTCCGCGAGACCGTTCGGCATGCTAATCCCTTTTCCCTTTACTGCTAAGAACTTGAACAGTTCATTAGGCCTTGAGCCTGTATGCAGGATTGATAAGTCAAAGCAGTATCTTCTTCAAAGAATTAATCTCTAAACACAAAGTTATGAATTACGTTGGAATTGACATCTCAAAAAACTAGTTTTGATGTAGCGATTGAAAAAAACAATCGGTATTATTATTACAAATTCAGCAATGACAGAGCTGGATTCAAAGAATTATTAAAAACAATAAATGAAGAGGACTCATGGTGTGTGATGGAAGCCAGCGGGCCTTATTATTTAAAACTTGCCTGGTATTTACGAGAGCACAGTATAGCAGTGAGTGTTATAAATCCATTAGTGATAAGAAGGTTTTGTCAGATGCGACTAATACGGGCTAAAACCGATAAGAAGGATGCAGCCATGATTGCAGAATACGCAAAGACAGAAAGGCCTCAGGCATGGAAAGAGGAAGATGCGTATGTGATGGAGTTAAAGCAAATGCAGGCGTATGTGGATATTCTTGAAAAAACACGTACCGGACTAATCAACCAATTAGAGGCTTTTGACCAAAGCCCAGTTCCGTCAGTTACAGTTAGAAAGGGATTGGTTAAGATGATAGGTCAAGCAGAGAAACAAATGAAAGAAACGGAAAAGCAAATGGATGCCATTGTAACAAAGTACCACGGAGAAATGATGGAACAAGTAAAAAGCGTTCCCGGTATAGGCAAGAAGACGGGATTGCTTTTAGTGGTTGTCAGTGGAGGTTTTAGTAAGTTTGAAAATGCCAAACAGTTGAGTTCCTATTTGGGATTAAGTCCACGGATATATCTTTCAGGAACCAGCGTGAAAGGGAAGGCGCGAATATGTAAAATGGGAATGAGCCGAGTAAGAGCTATGTTGTATGTCTGTTCATGGTCAGCCATTAAATGTAATAAAGCATGCAAAGAACTTTATGAAAGACTGGTGGCAAAAGGCAAATCTAAAAGACTGGCTTTGATAGCAGTAGCCAATAAATTACTGAAACAAGTTTTTGCTGTAGCTACCAAAGGAATTATGTATGATGAAAATTATTTACAAAAAACTTGTTTTTAAACACAGTTCATGCTGAACTTGTTTCAGCATCTCGAAGTTTGGGATGAATCTATTAATTCAATCTGAGCCGCTACCGTCTTCTGCGAATGCCAGTAATTCCCTTTCGCTTATTTCTTTTTCTGCGCCAATGCAAAGTTTACATTATTCTTAGCAAGCGTAAAATCAGGTTTTATTTGTAAGGCTTTGTTGCCTGCCTTTATGGCATTGTCCCATTGTTTTAATCCGTTATATGCTGCACACATATTATTCCATGCGAGGGCGGAATTAGGATTGATTAAAAGGATTTTTTGGCAAACATCTATACTTTTTTCGTACTCGCCTTTATTAAAATATAACAAACTGAGGGTGGTATATTCACTTTCTGAAGGGTTTGGCTTCTTTAATATCGCAGCTTCAGTGGTATCACTATCAGGTTGCGGTCTTGTTGTGTTCATATTCTTTAATAAATCTGAAGCTAATGTATATGAAGGGTCATCCTGAAGAGACATTGATAAAAGCGCTATTGCCTCTTTGTCGTGATGGTGGGTATGTAAAAAATCTGCATAATAGTAACATGCCTGGTGATGATGTTCTCCATAAAGAGTCACCGCTTTGGTAAAATTAACATTTGCGGCAGCCGTATCATTTACCAAGGTGGATAATATGCCAAGATTGAGGTAGGGCAGGTCATAATCGGGAAAAAAGGCTTGCGACTTGGAAAAACAATCACGGGCCGAATCTATTTTTCCTCTTTCCATATAATACACACCCAGGTTCGCCAGTGTGTATCCGTCGGTCGGGTCCTTGCTAAGTATATCTTCCATCATAGCTTTATCATTTTCCCATATTTTTACGCGCTGATAAGCGCCGTAGCTAAAGGTGCTTAAAAAAAACAGGCATCCGGCAATAACCACCGGCAATACAAGTTTCGATTCCTGCCTGAATCGTTTCGCAATAAGCATAATAGCACAGGACATAGCGAAGGATAATCCTATCAGGCTTGAAAAGGTGTAATACTCTGCATAGCTAACCGGAAAAGGAAAAACACTGCTGGTAGGCATTAAACTAATAAAGAACCAAGCAAGCCCGAAAGATATTATACGGGTGCTTTTACGAAGTGATAACAGGTAAATGGCAATGAAGGAAGTCATAACAAAAAGAAATCCGATGAGAAAATGATAATCGTGAAAGGAAGTTATGAAGGCTTGCCTTCCATACGGATTAATATATTCCGGCATAAGAAATAGTAAAAAGTACCTTAAAATTACATGCGATTGGGTAAGGAAGGTAGTTCGAACGGATGGGTGGGCATGCTCTATTATTTTTGCAATTTCCGGGGTAGGTATGCTTTTATAGATGATAAGTGTAAATATGAGCAGGCTGGCAATAAAGGTTGGAATCATTTTTTTAAAACTTGATAGAAGCGCCTTAAAGGCCCCCATATTAAGCCCTGTATCATACTCAAAAAAGATAACAAATAGCCAAAGCAAAGGCACGAACATTATAGCGGTTACCTTGAACAGGCAGCCAATAAAAAGAGGAATGATATACAAATGATACTTCTTAAAAAACGGAACATAAAGCCAGGTTACCATAAATATCATGCCATAAAGCGTACTGAATATATTGGAACGGGCAGTCAGGTAGTTTACAACATCGGCAGTAAGCGGGTGAAGGGCGAAAATAGATGTGGCCAGCAGGGCAGGATAGAAAGGAGTATCTGTAAAATGCCTGAATAGCTTTATATTGAAAAAGAAACATACCAGCAGAAGAATAACGAAGCCTATAAAAGTATGAATATGCATAACAAGCGGGCTATTGCCATTTGCTATGTAATAATCTATGGCAAAACTGAGTATGAAAAGCGGGCGGTACTGTACCTGGAATTGCGGAAGGGTGGATTGGGTGCGGCTATCGGTAAAAATAGCCGGAATATTTTTTAGTGATCGAACAGCCGGATTGTCGCTTATAGATAGCGGGTCATCATTTTGATAGCCATTGTTGAAATGGTGGGAATAGATAAAAAAAAGCGCAAGGGCAGCCGCTAAAACGGAGAGTATCTTTAAACTTTTACTTGACATTAGGGGTGGCATTCTTAATAATAATAGTACAGGGCAAATATAGATATATTTCAGCAAGGTTTTTATGCTGATTTAGCAGCTGGAAAAACGCAGGATTCTAATATACCATGTTAATATTCAATACTATATAATGGCTTGTAAAGTTCCCACCAAATTTGCAGCATTGGAATGAATATTTTATAGGGGGCTGTTAAGTATGCAATAGTTATCTTAGCTGCGGAATTCATGATTTTTTTGCATAATGAAAAAGATACATACCGGGCTTTATTTAGTATTATTAATGATAGTGGGATGTGCGGGTCCAAAACAAGACGGACTGGTCTATTTCAACGATTTCGAATCGGTGAAGGGCTGGGCGCCGATATATCTTTCCAGGTGGCCTGTTCATTCGGGAAGGCTTTCCAATAAACTTGACTCTAACCACGCATATGGACTTAGTTTCTGGCTTCCTTTCAGTCAAGTATCTCCCAAAAAGCTGAAAGCTGTAAAAATTAGCGCCTGGGTTTATTTAACGGTAAGGTGCGACGCATTTCTTGCCATGGAAATTAAAACACCCGACAATAAAAGCCTGGTATGGAACGGGGTAAATGTTGATGAACAAGTGAAAGAAGTTGGCAAATGGCAGCAGGTAACCGCTATGTTTTCACTCCGTAATAAGGACTTTAATGTTCCGGACAATTTTATTAATATTTATACCTGGGATAAAGGCAAAAAAGATGTCTACATTGATGATTTATCCATTGAATTCATCGAAGAACAATAGCGTATTTTTAATATGAACTGTAATAACAGAGTAAAGATTAATTTCGCTCCCCATATTTAATTTTTAATCTTCAGTTTCTTCCCCTTGCACAAATCGCGTATATTGGCTTTCATGCATAACAAAATCTGGTTAAAAGCGCTTATTGTAATAAGCATGTTTGCTGCTTTTATGGCAATATATCACTTGCTTCAGCAAAAGCCAATATACAGTAACACGCTCGGAAAAATAACGCTTAATTATGAGAGGGTTGATACTAATCGAAACTCAATTGTAAAAGAGGTCAATGTTCCGTTTGCTAAATTTACCGAGAAGAATGCCGTTCACTGGGATACTAAATTTTATTCCAGTATTCGCGATAGCATATATGCCAGTAATAGCACTTCGGCAATATACAGGTATGCGTTTTACCCGTTTTTTCCTTTAGTCTGGAAAGCGTCGCACACAAATGTCCATGGAATAGTTTTTCTCAATTATCTCTTCTTTGGCATATCCCTGATTTTGCTTTCGTCTATTTTTCTTAACGGGTATAAATCTGAGATGTTTTATTTCATGCTGGCGCTGGTATTACCGAGTACAATTGTATTTTATCTGCCCTATACCGAGTCTCTGTTTATGCTTACCTTTTCAATTGCTGTAGTAGGGCTTTTTAAAAAGAAGTACTGGTTGTTTTTTATTGCCATAATATGTTTCAGTATGACACGCCCGTCCGCATTAATTTTGGCTATGGCATTTATTCTTATAAATACACTGAATCTCTTTTATCATAAAAAAATTAAATGGTTCCTTAGAGATTGTTCTTTTACTGTTCTGCCAATTTTACTCGGATGGATGGCAGTAGTGTATATTCAATACTATTATAGCGCTTCATGGGATACATATACTATTGCATGCAGTTTTTGGCTTAAAGAGTCGAGCCTTTACAGGTATGCTACAGATTGGTCGATAGAAGGCTTTGGGATGACGGCATTTGCCATTTTTGCATTTATTATTCCAGCCTGCATATATGGAGTTGTGTGGGGAGTATCAGCTGTACTGGGCAAGGAAAAAGAAAACCGGATATCTTTATTTAGCGGAGATGAAAACTATATTAAGAAATTCCTGTTTAATACTTCCGTGCTTTTTATCATAGGGTTTATTTTATATAATTTATTCACAAGCGGATATAATTTAAATGGCATTTACCGTTATAGCATGGCAACTCCTTTCTTTTTTATTATCTTGTTCCAGTTGCCGGAAAAACTTAAATCCGTTCCATTGCAATACAGGCTTTCCGGATTTGTGCTTGTTTTTATTAGTATTACCCTATTCTTGTTATCGACAGAATATGCGGGTAATTTACTCCGGTTTAAATACCTGGGGCTTTATTTGTTGCTGATATTATTATTCTTTACAGCAATTGAATCGTCTATATCAAATAAGGTTAAAATTATTTTTTTTATTCTTATACTTATACCTTGCTTGGTTTGGCATGCCTATTTATTTAATATGTACCTGGCCGATGCATGGATATTTACCTGAGTTTTCAATGAAGTTAAACAATCGAATGTTGGTAACCAATTTTTATAATTTGCAAAATACCTGATGAATCTGCTGGTGCTTAACTATGAATATCCTCCACTTGGGGGAGGGGCAGGTGTTATTACCCAAAACATTTCTGAACGGCTTGCCGCGATGGGACATAAAGTAACTGTGGTTACCGCATGGTATAAAACAGAAAAAGAAACAGAAGAATCAGGCAATCTGAAAATTATTCGCGTAAAATCTAAAAGAAAACATACCTATAAAGCCAATATAACTGAAATGCTTTCATGGATAAAGGAAAGCAAGAGGTTCCTTAAGGAGTATTGTAAAAAAGAATTGTTTGATATATGCTTTGCTAACTTTACAATTCCCGGTGGCGTAGTTGCATTGTTTTTAAAAAAACAATTCGGGTTAAAATATACTATTATCTCGCATGGACATGATATTCCATGGAGGTTTCCTAAACAGATGCTGCATTTTCATATAGCTACATATGCTATGATTAAAAAGATTTGCCTGGAATCTGAAATTAATTTTGTGCAAACCAGGGAAATGAAGGAGAACATTGATAAATTTCTCGGAGAAACACACACGGCAAAAAATAGACTTATTTTAAACGGCATTGATGCACGGCTGTTTATGCCTGACTATACCCGTAAAAGCAAGCAATTCAAAATGGTATTTACCGGCAGGCTCGTGAAACAAAAGGACCCCTATACAGTTCTTAAAGCCATAAAATTATTCAGTGAAAAGAACAATAACTTTATTTTGCATATACTGGGAGATGGTATACTGCGCAAAGGGATGGAGCAGTATGTGCATGAAAATGGCCTTGAGGATTATGTCAAATTCTTCGGGTGGGTGTCGAAAGAAGAGATGGTTAAAGAATACCAATCTGCACATGTTAATCTTATCGCCTCAGTATTTGAGGGCATGTCCATCGGGATATTTGAATCGCTTGCATGCGGCTGCTTTCTTATTACCACACCTATAGATGATATTGAGCATATTATTACGCAGGAAGAAAATGCGGTTATGGTAAACTTTTATTCGCCGGAAGAAATGGCGGGAAAACTGGAAGAGTACTATGTTGGCAAGTACTTAAAAAACTATACTGTCCCTGAAAAACTTATTGATGACCTGAAGACAAAATTTAATTGGGATAAGAGGGTGGAAGAATATGAAACAGCATTTACAAAAATTATGAAACATGTGTGAAGTTGAATTATACTGTGCGTAATTAAAATGGATTTATAAATTGATTGAATGAAATACCTTTTTTTCTCCCCTATGGCATGGAACCATTATAGGAACAGGCATGTAGAAATCCCTATGGGCCTGGCTGAAGCAGGGAATGAATGTATTTTTGTTAACCCCGTCAAATATAAAAACTGGGAAAATGGCTCTATGCGCTTGCACAATATCTCCTCTCATCCTTCCAATTCGGTTAAGGTTATCGACCATTTTACAAAAATGCCTTTGTCCCCACTTTTGATAATTTATGAGAATTATGAAAATGTAAGAATGGTTAAAAGGTACAAGCCCGACGCTGTTGTTTCGTGGGACCCTTATATGAGCCTTTTTATTTGTATCTATTGCAAATGGAAGCACATACCTTTTATTTTTGATGCAATGGATGATTGGGGAGAGATGGGGAAAAATTATTTTATCAGGTTTTATTTCAAATGCTTTGTAAACCCTGTATTAAAGCGTTTGTCTTATGCCGTTACTTCCACAAGCCATAGGCAGGCAGAAGTATATGGAAAGTACAATAAACGGGTTTATTTAATTCCAAATGGCAAACCAATGGATTTTATTAAAAAAGCCGGAGAATATGCCTCCCTCAACTCAATAAGCTATAAAAGTAACGTTGTAAACTTTATTGCGACCCTGCGGGATTGGTATGATTTTGACTTATTATTTGAAGTATTCAGGGAATTTCCGGAATTACAATTGAACCTTTATGGAAAGGGCGAGTTATATGATTATTTGAAAGAGAAATCTTCCGGATATCCCAATATTGCTATAAAAGGGCATGCTGACAGTGAAATTCTTCCGAAATTAACGGATGAATCTTTATTCGGGATACTGCCATTAAAATTTACTAAGCTCAATGAAAGCACATGCCCCATCAAGCTATTTGACTATTGGAGCGCGAAGAAAGCTGTAATTGCAAGCCCTACTTATGAAATGAAAAAAATGGCGCAAAACGGAGGAATAATTTTAGCGAGAACAAAAGAAGACTATATTCATGCGATTAAATCGTTGCTTTCGGATGTTGTTTTGAGAGAATCTATTGGGAACAAGGGCTACGAAAATATGATTACGAAGTATAATTACAATATTATAATCAAACAGTTTACAGACTCATTGGCATTGGGAAATTAACAGATGGAGGTAAGTATTATCATAGTAAATTATAATGTTAAGCAGCTACTTTTAGATTGCATACGTTCTATATATGTACATTTAAAATGTGTTTCATTTGAAATTATTGTTGTGGATAATGATTCTACCGATGGGAGTATGGATATGCTTAGCAAT
>Ga0210388_10004779_pt1 | contig 10589 bp, 9 predicted proteins | sample IncBWC19OmetaG_FD_155485 | JGI IMG/M metagenome (GOLD analysis project Ga0210388, IMG submission 155485) | Forest soil microbial communities from Barre Woods Harvard Forest LTER site, Petersham, Massachusetts, United States - Inc-BW-C-19-O ...
AATGCTTCCAAATGTAGATTGCGCCCGCGATGAAGCTGTGGCTATGAAAATCAACGTGAATAGAAGCGCGGCTCCAATGACATAACGCAACCGAACGGCTCCATGCCGCGGCGATCCTAGATTCTGCGCGGTTGACCTGGATGAGGTTGGCGCTAACCGCTCACCGAGTAAGACGCGCTCGAGATGCAGACACATCAGGGAATGCGCAGTTACGGATGAAACAGGAGCTATGGAGCCCCTCGGAGTTATCCTTGTAAATTTCATTTCAGTTCTTCCAATCTGCCAACAGCGTTGGCCTGTCCTCCTCTCAGTCAATACATCGACCCATTACGACGGGGTAACGACAGTGGAGTCCTTACGGTTTGCTTGCAACTTTTCCGTCGCCGCTTGAAGAGCGGGTGCAGAAGATGCCAGGCATCGCGATAGCTCATTTCTCCCTTAGCCAATCCTTATGAGGTCGGAACTAGCCTTTGATTGAGAGATGAAGTACACGCACGGAATCAGGCGTCTGCTGCGAAGCGCGATCGCCATCCCTTTCTTCGCGATCGTCGCAATCGTCGCCTATCAATGCCACGCCAAGCCGTTGACAGCAGGCCTCATCGATCTGGCTCTCGTCATGCTGATTGCGTTTCGATGGGGTTTTGTCGAAGCCGCAATTGCATCCGTGGGGGCAGTCGCGTGTTTGGACTTCTTCTACATGCCGCCGATTTTCTCTCTCTACGAGAGAGACCCACAGGACTGGATATCCTCGCTGATCTTCGCGACAATTGGGCTGCTTGTAAGTCAATTTGCCGACCGCCTGCGAAGGCAAGCTATCGAGACCGCGAACGAGCGGGCAAGGCTGGAGAAACTCTACCTGACCAGCCGGGACATCATCATGATGGACCGGAAGCAGGAGGCCGGTGCACATCTTGCACGCCTCATCGAGGATCTTTTCAAGGTTGATGCGGTGGCGATCTGGGATGCGCGTGAACTAAGGATGGAGAAATCGGGGCGTGCAGCCGTCCACGACGATGAGGTTCGTGCGATCTACTTTCACGAGTTAGTCGAAAACGACCCTGCTTCCTGCACATTCAAACGAGTCCTCAGGCTTGGTGTAACTTCAGTTGGTGCGCTTTATATCGCAGGTCCTTGTCACAACGATTGTTTGGACTCCCGATCTGTCGATGCGATCGCTTCCCTGGTTGCGATTGCACTGGAGCGAGCTCATTCCTTCATCGCAGAAAGCAATGCTGAAGCAGCCAAGCGCAGCGAACAATTGAGATCCACGGTGCTTGACGGATTGGCGCACGCGTTCAAATCTCCGCTGGCTACGATTCATACGGCCAGCGCCGGACTGCTGGAGCTTCCTCGACTTGAAGCTACGGGAAAAGAGCTTGCTACTCTGATCGAGACAGAGGCAGAGCGGCTTACAAGGCTGACTGATAAGGTGCTGCAGACAGCCAAGCTGGACGAGCAACAGCTGGACGTCGATGAGGAAGGGATTGATCTCGACGAACTCATGCGGCACTTTCAAGACTGGTTCGTTCCCGCACTCGGCGATCACACGTTACGACTCATCCGCAAGGATTCCGCCGATCACGTGTGGGCCGATTTCTATCTTCTGAAGATGGCTCTTTTGCAGTTGGTGGATAATGCCGCGAAGTATGCGCACCCCGCATCGCCGATCACGCTCGGCATTCGATCGACGGACGACGAGATTGTGTTCAGCGTTCATAACGAAGGATCGTATGTCCCACCGGAAGAAAGACTGCGGATCTTCGAGCGTTTTTATCGGTCTCCGGCAACCCAATACAAAGCGTCGGGAACCGGCATCGGGCTGTCGGTCACAAAGCGAATTGCAGAAGCACACCGCGGTCGAGTCTGGGTAGAAAGTGATGCCAAAGCGAGCACCACATTTTTCTTCTCGCTGCCGCGCATCGATGGGGAGGATTGAAATGGATGAATTACAAGGTCGTGTCCTGATCGTAGAAGACGATGCATCACAGCGCCGCAGCCTGCGCGCCACGCTTGGCATTCTTGGGTTCGATGTCGGGGAGGCGGCCAACGGAGAGGACGCCCTCCTGCGCCTGCACATGGTTGATTACGACGCAGTGCTGCTCGACATCAACATGCCCGGATTTGGAGGAATTGAAACCTGCCTTCGCATACGACGCACCTTCGCGAGGCTCCCGGTTCTTATGCTTACTGTCCGCGAGAGCGAAGACGACACGGTGCAGGCTTTCGAGGCGGGAGCGGACGACTACGTGACGAAACCATTTCGCATCCGGGAACTGACGGCCAGGGTCAGCAACGCAATTCGCCGTTATCGCGCCCCGGAAGGCTTGTCGGAGGTGCCGATTACGATCGGCGACGTCACGCTCGATCCTGATCGGCGGCGCCTGGAGAAATCCGGAATCGAAATACGCCTGACACCTCATGAGTTCGACATCCTGCGATTGCTGATGATGAATGCAGGCCGCCCCATTACGCATGCGCGGCTTCATATTGCTCTCCATCTCCCAGGTGAGATCGCCAATCGCAGATATCTACGCGTCCTGATTGGTCAGCTGCGGAAGAAGCTGAATGACAACTATGCGGATCCCACTTATATCCTCACGGATGGATACATCGGGTATCGGTTTCGCACGCAGTAGCGTGATTTGTCGGGCTATCTCCGTTACGATGGGCGCGTGGCCCCTCTTCTTGAGATCGAACGGCTTTCTATCAATTTTCGCTCGGCCCCTGCTGTCCGCGACCTGAGCCTGGCTCTCGATGCCGGGCGGGTTCTGGGCCTGGTGGGAGAATCTGGTTCCGGCAAGTCGGTGACTGCTCTTGCTGTGTTGCGCCTGTTCGATGCGTCCGCCCAGGTGGAAGGCGCGATCCGCTTCGAGGGCAGCGACCTGTTGCGGCGCGCCCCGGAGGCGATGCGCCGCCTGCGCGGCCAGCAAATCGCCATGATCTTCCAGGAGCCGATGACGGCGCTGAATCCCGTGCTCACCGTAGGCGAGCAGATTGCGGAGGCCATCCGCGTGCATCACCCAGAGCGCTCGCGACGACAGGTTCGAGACGAGGTTCTCGAGGCTATGGACGCGGTGGCCCTGCCCGACCCGGCGCGCCGGTACAAGGATTATCCTCACCAGTTCTCCGGCGGCCAACGGCAGCGGATCCTGATTGCCATGGCCATTGCGAACCGCCCCCGGCTGCTGATTGCCGATGAGCCGACGACGGCGCTGGACGTTACCGTGCAGCGGCAGATCCTCGATCTGCTTGCCGATCTGCGCGACCGTTTCGGGTTGACCATGCTTTTCATCTCGCATGATCTAGCCGTGGTTTCACAGGTGGCGGATCGCGTCGCCGTGATGCGCCACGGATTGTTGCTCGAGGAGGCGTCGCGGGAGGCGATCTTCCATCACCCGGCCCATCCTTATACGCGGGCGCTGCTCGGAGCCATCCCGACCATGCGAACCGACGTTCATCTGCCGCTGGCCATGCTCGAGCGCAATGCCGATGCGGGGAGTCTGCCGCTTCTGGAAGTCGCGTCCGGGCACTGGGCCAGAATTGGAATGGGTGAAATGCCCTAGACGCGAGCTTTGATCTTTTCATCCAACTCTAGTGGGACTAGATTGGAAAAGGTCTCAAATCCGTTTTTTGCTGAATCGTTTGTCATGCGCGTACTGATCGTTTCCGACATTCACTCCAATCTCGAAGCTCTGCAGGCCGTCGTGGATACGGCGCCGGAACACGATGTCGTGTGGAATCTGGGAGATGTGGTCGGATACGGCGCGAATCCCAACGAAGTGATTGACCGCGTGCGCGGGCTTGGGCATATGTTCGTCCGGGGCAATCACGACCGGGCGTGCAGCGGGCTGACCGGCCTGGAGGACTTCAATCCCATTGCCAGCCGCGCAGCGCGCTGGACGCGGATTGTGCTGTCTGCCGAGCACACCGACTGGCTGCGGCAGATTCCGGCGGGGCCGATCATGCCGGATGGTCCGCAGGTGAGCTGCATGCACGGCTCGCTCTTCGACGAGGACGAATATGTCACCACGGTGCGGGATGCGTGGCGTCCGCTGCAGGAGGGGACGACGCGGATTAACTTCTTCGGACACACACACTTGCAGGGCGGCTTCGCAACGAACGGGCATGAGTGGTTCCGGCTGACTCCGCAGTACGATTCGCGGGATGAGGCGGAGGAGTTCGAGCTGTCTCTCCGACCGAATGGGCGATACATGATCAATCCCGGCTCAGTGGGGCAGCCTCGGGATGGTGACTGGCGGGCGGCCTTCGCTATTTATGACGACACGCAGATGGTTGTCACCTTCTGCCGGGTTCCCTATGACGTGAAGCTGGCGCAGGCTCGGATCGTGGAGGCGGGCTTGCCGGACCGGCTCGCGGCTCGTCTGCGCGAGGGGCGCTGACCCCCTCCCCTCTCCCCCTTTCGTGTAAGTCATTCATTCTAAATGAACTTCTCTTGTAATTAAGGCGCTAACTCGTTCATTTTCTGGATTTTGCCAGTTTTTCATTGCTCGGGATCGGGGTTGAGCTGCTGTCCTCGGAGGGAAAGCTTGTTGTAGAGCTGTACGGCGCGGCGCGGGCTGATTTGTCCGGCCAGATCTGCGGCGATGACTTCGGTGAAGGCGGGCAAGATTTCACTTTGGGTCATTGCGGGGACGCGGCGGTTGAGCCCGTACCAACGGTATCCGGGGCGGGTGGTTTGGCGACGTGGCCGGGTGAGACCGCCTGGTCGTCTGTGGAAGTAGCAATGAGCCTGGTTGCGGAGGGCGGGTGAGCCGCAGGTTTGTCCGTTGGGCCGAATGTGGGTGCAGAGCTGGACCATGTTTCCCCCTTTTTCTCCGGGCAAAGAAAAAAGCCCGCTCGGGGAGCGGGCTTCTTTACCTCCTATTTCAGTTTATCGAGTTTGAGGGTAATTCCCTGCCAGGGTTGCGTGGGTTTTCGGAAGGCTGATTCCCGTTTTGGGAATGCTTGGAAGCCTCTTTTCAAGCGTCCTTCCGGAGATGGGTCATGGTCTGTGGCCTATGCGAAAGATCCGCTGCTCTCGCGTGGCCTGCGTGATATGTTGCACGGTAAGGACTTTGCCCTCGCTGCGAGCACGATCCCGCTTCGAGGCCAGTGGCAGGCTCCATTCCCCCTAACGTATCGGAATTGGAGAAAAACATGGCCACAGACGCGGTCCAGCCGCGGTTCAAGACCTCGGCTCGCAGTGTTCGCCCAGTCAATCGTAAGGTCGAGCGCGGGTTTTTTGGAGGGATGGCGATCCTGCTGTGCGCGGTCGTCGTCTTCGGCTTCTCGCACACCTATTTTCTTGCCGGCATGGTGCGTGCTCCGCTGCCCAATGCCCTGCTTCATGTGCATGGAGCGGCCTTCACGCTCTGGATGGTTCTGTTTCTGGTGCAATCGGCGCTGGTGTCTGCACGCCGCGTGGCCTGGCATCGCTCGCTGGGGACCGTCGCTTTCTGCCTGCCGCCGATCATGATTGTGCTGGGAGTTGTGACCGCGATCGATGCGCTGCGGCGCGGGGTGAGCATCGGTCCGCTCGATCCTTCGGTGTCGTTGGCCATTCCGCTGATCGGCATCGTCGCGTTCGCGATTGTCATCCTGGCGGCATGGCGCACGCGCCGCCAGCCGGACGCCCACAAGCGTCTGGTGATGTATGCCACCATCGGGCTGTGCGAGGCTGCTTTTGGCCGCTTTCCCTGGGGCTCGATGGGAATTCCGCCGGCGGCGGGGGCTGTGATCGGTCTGGGGGTGCTGGTTCTGCTGATGATCGGCTACGATCTTTTTTCGCTGCATCGCATCCACCGGTCGACTTTGTGGGCTGCGCCGCTGACGTTCGTTTCCGGGGCCTTTGCGGTGCCGATCGGGATGACTCCCATGTGGCACAGCTTTGCGGGGTTTCTGGCGCGTTGGGTTGCTCCGCATGTTTGAGGGGCTGGCCGGCGTCTCATCCTGATGCCAGTGGAATCCCACGTCTCAGAATCGAGACGTGGGGCACCGGGTCGGCGCCCCTGACGCCCGCACCAGCTCTGGAAGACTGCTTCCGTGTACCGAGAAGAAAGGAACCGCAGGTCCTTCGACTGCGCGGCCTTTGGCCGCTTCGCTCAGGATGACATCTGGGATGGATGAATGTAGATCTCCCTCTCAAATGTGATTCGTGCGGAAGCCGGCTCTTTCTCTTTGGGCCATCTCGAGGTTCGGATGATCCTGTGCTTCGTTGCTAGACGGGCGGAAGGAATTCGGTTTTGTATTTTGGGGCCAGCGACTCGGCTTTGGCTCGGAACGCGGCCTGGGCTGCCTCATCGAGCGGCGGTGGAGGGGTGGTGCGGGTTGCGACCGGAACTCCGACCTGGGCGAAGAACTCCTCCTGTCCGGCGGGAGAGCAGATGCAGAGGAGGCGCACCGGCTGGTCGCTCGCGTTGTGAAACTGATGCGGCGCGTTGGCGGGGATGTGGATGGTTTCGCCTGCACGCGCGACAGATTTTTCTCCGCGAAATGTGGCTTCGATTTCTCCTTCGAGCAGGATGAAGGACTCTTCGAAGTCGTGCCGGTGCGGGGGTGGGCCGCCGCCGGGTGGGATGTGCATATCGATGAGACAGAATTGTCCGGCGGTGTCTTTACCGGAGAGGAGAACTGTGTAAGTGTCTCCCACCAGGCCGATGTGAGGTAGGTTCTCGGTGTCGGCGCGGGTGAGGATGCGGGCCAGGTCATCGGGTGGGATGGTGGATCCGGCGATGGACGTGTTCATTGGGTCTCCGTTGCTGCCTTCAGTGGGATGCTTGGTCTCGCACAGAGAGGTCTGGGAGAGCTGCCGTCTCATGTTAAGCGCAGATCTTGCCAACGATTGACATCCCAAAATTCAATATCCCGCACGGTTGACGGCCAGGGTTTGCGGCCTGGGAGATGAAATTCGTGGCGAAGATAATCGTCGAGATCGAAACCGTAGTAAATGATGTCAGTCTGATGGACAGACAAGACAGGGTTGCCGGCAGAAATAGGGCGATCTGGCATCATGCGGTGATAGTTGACGGGTATGAGTCGTGGCGCGTTGCTAACCTGCCATTCAACAATTTTCTTAGCGTCCTCAATTTGCGCCGGTCGCGGACCCCACTCCGGAAGCCAGAAATCATTTTGCTCTACGTCGAACAGAATGCCGTGTAGAGACCATTCAAGCCGCTCTCTTATGCGCGATTCGTCGTCCGAGCGCCAATTCAGAAAACCAAAACCCGTGGGAAGGGCGGTCTGTAGCAGGCTTCGCAAATCGGGTGGGAAATGAAATCCATACTTCGCTTCGATTTCCGAAACCTCTGCATCCGTGAGCCCGTCAACGAACACCACATTTGCGCGGTCGAGAAGTTCGATAAGCTCCGACCAGTCATTTAGGTTCACGGAAACAGCGTAATACGGCAACGACTCGATCTGTGAAACGAAACCGAATCAATTCGAGAGAATGTTCGAAGTGTATGGGAAGAGCTCGGCCGTTGAATCGTCGGATTATCTCGCGGCCGCATTGAAATGGATAACTCGGCGGCAGAACGGCACTGCGCACCGTCGCCCTCGGTCGCAAGAACTACCTCTTCGCTGGCTCACATGAGAACCCGTTACTTTTCCTACAATCTTGGTTGTGACTAGCTGAGCCACAGCAGGTCCTTCGACTGCGCGGCCTTCGGCCGCTTTCGCTCAGGATGACAATGTTTTGGAGAAGCGAAATGACAACATTTGGGTGAAGTGAACGGTTGGGGAATTCCGTCTCAAATGCGAGACGTGGGGCACCGGCCACCGCAGGTCCTTCGACTGCGCGGCCTTTGGCCGCTTCGCTCAGGATGACAATGTTTTGGAGAAGCGAAATGATTGCGTTTAGGAGATAGCGTTAGCGCGAGGCTGCGGCGGCGGGGAGGATATCTTCTACGTCTACCCATTGCGTTGGGTATTCGCCGGTGTAGCAGGCTACGCAGAATTTGTTTCCTTCGCCTCCGTCGCAGGCTTTTTGTAACCCATCGAGTGACAAATAGGCCAGCGAGTCGGCTTCTATGTATCTCTGTATCTCTGCTATGGAGTTATTGGCGGCGATCAGCTCGGACTTGCGGGGTGTGTCTACTCCGTAATAACAGGGCGAGATGGTGGGCGGGCAACTGATCCTTAAGTGGACTTCTTTGGCTCCGGCGGCTCTTACCATTCTTACGATTTTGCGGCTGGTGGTTCCTCGGATGATGGAGTCATCGATGAGGATGATGCGCTTGCCTTCGAGGAGATTGCGGACGGGGTTTAGCTTGAGCTTTACGCCGAAGTCGCGGACTCGCTGCTCGGGCTCGATGAAGGTGCGGCCTACGTAGTGGTTGCGGATGAGGCCGAAGCGGAACGGGATTCCGGATTCGGCGGCGTATCCGATGGCTGCGGTGACGCCGGAGTCGGGGACGGGGACGACCAGATCCGCAGGTACTCCGGACTCGCGGGCGAGCTGGCGGCCCATCTCTTCGCGGCTCTCTTGCACCCAGCGGTTGAAGATTTTGCTGTCGGGGCGGGCGAAGTAGACCTGCTCGAAGATGCAGCTCGATTGCTCGACTCCAGAGGAGAAGCGGCGGCTGGTGACTCCGTCCTGCGTGACCATGACCAGCTCGCCGGGCTCGACGTCGCGAACGAACTTGGCGCGGAGCAGATCGAAGGCGCAGGTTTCCGAGGCGAAGACCATGGTGTCGGGCCCGTCGGGATTCTCGATGCGTCCCATGGAGAGGGGTCTAAACCCCCTTGGATCGCGGGCGGCGAAGACCTTGTCGCGGGTCATCATGACGATGGAGAAGGCTCCGTCGACCTGTGAAAGCGAGTCGGCAATGGCGTCAACCAGAGTGCTTTCGCGCGAGTGGGCGATGAGCTGGACGATGATTTCGGAGTCGCTGGTGGTCTGGAAGAAGGCTCCGTCGCGTTCGAGGCGGGCGCGCACGTTGCCGAGGTTGACCAGGTTGCCGTTGTGGGCGATGGCGATGAGTCCCTTGGTGGACTCGACGCGGATGGGCTGGGCGTTGAGCAGGGCGGAGTCGCCGGTGGTGGAGTAACGGGTGTGGCCGATGGCCATGTCGCCCTTGAGCTTGGTGAGCACGTCGTCGGTGAAGATGTCGGCGACCAGGCCCATGCCCTTGATGTTGGAGAGATTCTTGCCGTCGGCGGTAGCGATGCCGGCAGATTCCTGTCCGCGATGCTGGAGGGCGTAGAGGCCGAGGTAGACCTGGCGGGCGGCGTCGGGGTGTCCGTGGACGGCGACTACTCCGCATTCTTCGCGGAGTTTGGGATCTTCGTCGGTGGCTCGGACAGAAACAGCAGGTCCCTCGGCTTCGCTCTGCTCCGCTCGGGATGACAACGTTATTGTTTCTTCGCCCTCTATGCCTTCGATCATGAGGTGCTTCATGCGTACACCTCGTTGGCGGTGTTGTCGTGGAGCGTTTGTTCGAGGGATTGAGACCAGGGATGTTTGAGGTCGGCGATGGTGGTGTCGATGACGGCTTTGCCGTCACGCCGGATTTCGTATTTGTCTTTCACCGTTTTTCCGACCGGGACCGCGAAAAGCTGGTCGTACTTTGCGACTGTCTTCTGCAGATCGTCAACATTGGCTGAGGCTACGGAGATGACGATGTGCGAAGCGGGCTCGCGGAAGATCATGTCGGGGATGGAAAACTCTGGCGGGCCCTGGAGGTCGATCTCGGCTCCTACGTTGTTGCGGAAGGCGCATTCAGCGAGGGCAACGGCGAAGCCTCCGTCGGAGATGTCATTGGCGGATTGCAGGAGGCGCTTGTCTGCGAGCTCGGCTAGACAGCGATGAAGCAGAGCTTCCTCGGAGAGATCGATGAGCGGTGGTTCGCCCCAGAACGCATTGAGGACAACCTTCGCGTATTCAGAAGAGCCGATGCTTTCGACGGATCGCTCGGCGGCGCGGCCAGCAGACTTCGCTACGAGGATGAAAATTGTGTCGCCGGGCTGCTGAAATCCTGCGGGCACTGACTTCGTGATGTCCTCGATGATGCCGACGATGCCGATGACCGGCGACGGATAAATGCCTTCGCCCCTGGTCTCGTTATATAACGACACATTCCCGCCGGTGATAGGAGTTCCGAGAGCGATGGCGGCTTCTCCGATGCCGTTTACGGCTTCGGAGAACTGGGCCATGATTTCGGGCTTCTCGGGATTGCCGAAGTTGAGGCAGTTGGTGGCGGCTACGGGGGTTGCTCCGGTGCAGGCTACTTTGCGGGCGGCTTCGGCTACGGCGAGCTTTGCGCCTTCTTTCGGATTGAGATAACACCAGCGGCTGTTGCCGTCGAGAGCCATCGCGAGGCCGCGATTTGTGCCCTTGATGCGCATGACTCCGGCTTCTGCTCCGGGACCTTGCACGGTATTTGTCTGGACCATGCTGTCGTATTGCTCGAAGACCCAGCGCTTGCTGCAGATGTTCGAGGAGGTGAGGAGCTTTTTGAGGTCGGCGGTGTAGTCGCGGGGGGCTTTCAGGGCTTCGAGGACTTCGGCTGGCGGGTCGAGCGGGACGGGCGCTTTCCAGGTGCCGACGGGGCGGGTGTAACAGGGCGCTTCGTCGGTGAGGGATTCGTTGG
>Ga0210388_10004781_pt1 | contig 10587 bp, 5 predicted proteins | sample IncBWC19OmetaG_FD_155485 | JGI IMG/M metagenome (GOLD analysis project Ga0210388, IMG submission 155485) | Forest soil microbial communities from Barre Woods Harvard Forest LTER site, Petersham, Massachusetts, United States - Inc-BW-C-19-O ...
AGGAAGCCGTCGAGCGCGCGATCAGTTCGCGACAGGCCACTTCGCCGTCACTTGATATCTTGTCGTCGCCCGAAGCGGCTCAGAAGCACCTCGACGACTGGCGAAAAAGCCTGGAAGACACCGCCCAGAATATCCGCAGCCAGACCGTGGAACAAGCGAACGCCGAAGTCGCCGAAGTAAACCGCCGATGGCAGGAGACATTTGACTCGGCGGTTGCCGGTGCGTCCCAAAAACTTGGCGCTCAGTTGAGTGACGCCGCGCAAGCAACTCTGTCAAAGGCACAGCAGGAGATCGATGCTAAAAAGGCGAGCGTTCACAATTCGCTCGACGAGGCAGTCTCCGGCGCACAGTCGGTCGTCGCGTCGCTAAAGGCAGGCCTCGAGCAGGAACGCGCTCGTACCGAACAAGCGAAGTCGCAATTGGAAGAGGCCGCCCGCACAACCGTCGAATCCGCTCGGGCAAATCTCGAGCAAGAACGCACTCGCGCTGAAGAAGCAAGAGCTCAGCTTGAATCTGCCGCGCAATCCGCAGTCGAACGAACCCAGCAGCAGCTCGACGGTATCCTCTCGACGAAGTACGAAGAGATTGGACGCAAAGCAGACCAAGCGATCGCCGATCGTGCCGAAATGATCGCGCCAACGCTTGAGGCTGCGGCGCAAAAAGTCGTCGAGCGCCTGTCGGGCGAGCTCGATCGTTCGCTCGCGTCCAAGGTCAGCGACGCGAACTCCGTAATTTCTCAGCTTTCGAGCGCCGAGGAACGCGCTGCAGAGACACAAACTGCCCTCATCGAACAGATCCAGCAGATTGCTGAGCAGTCGAGCCACCTTCACGACACCGCACGCGGACACGTGCAGCAGATTTCAGATCATGCCACTCGACTTCAGGGCTCGCTCAAGGAACAAGCCGAACAGGTTGCAGAGCAAGCGGCCGAACTGCGTGGCAGTTTCCACGAGCAAGCTGAGCAACTGACTGAGCATGCTTCGCAGATTCAAGAAACCGTCCGTCAGAACGCCCGCCAAGCGTCCGAGCAAGCAGTCCAGGAATCGCTCGAGCGCCTGCGACAGGAGGCCGCCAAACTTCCGGCCGAGGTCGAGGAATCGTCCCGGGCTGTCGTAGCGAAGGTGGTGGAAGAGATCGAGCGCAAAGGCGTCGAGGCTGAGCACACCACGTACGAATCGCTCCTCAAAGCATCCGAGTGGTACCAGAAAAAAGCCCAGACCACTATGCAGACGTCGATGGAGCGCGCCGTCGAACAAGCCACCACGTCGCTCCGCGACCGCGCCGCTGAAACCTCGAGCTTGCTCGCTTCAGAGCTCGATCACTATCGCCGGACCTACGTAGAACATAGCCAGGCCCAAATCGAAGACGCCGCGAAGGAAGTGGTTGACCGGGAACGGCTTAAGCTCGGAGAAAACGCCGAAATCGCATCGGCGACTTTCGCTAACCAAGTGAATCGAGTGACGATGGAATCGCTCCGGCGGTTCGAGGAGTCGTCACGCGAGGCGCTCGAAAAAGCGCGCTCGGACATGGAATTCAATCGCGAAGGCTCGCTCGCGGACTTCCAGGCGAAGCTCGATGACCGGATGCTCGACGGCGTCGAGCAGGCCCGCGTTTATTTGCAATCGCAGCTCATGCCTCTGGTGGAAAACTGGGAATTGCAGCGCGAAGCAGAAAAGAAAGAGTGGATGGAGCGGCTGAAGAAGGAAACAGACGAATCCATCGAGCAATACAAGGGCCGCCTCGAAAATGCGTCGAACTCATGGCTGCTCGCTTCAGCCACAACGCTCGGGCAGCATTCGCAGACCGTCCTCGATACCATCGCGAAAGCTGCGGAGAAACGCCTGCGCGACACATGCTCGGAGGTTCTCTCGGGGATGGGAGACACGCTAAAGAAACGGCTGTTGGGCCTCTCCGCCGATTTCAGTACCGAGGGGGACGACGCCGAAGATATCGACCCGCCGACTCATAAAAAATAGCCGTCTCGCCTGCCAAATTTCTTCCCTCACTTCACCGCATGCTTTTCCGACTCTGCCGCGATGCCGGTATAATGGTGCGGTCATGCCCAATCAGGCTTACCTAAGCATCTGGTGCAAGGATTTCTCCGAAAGCAAGATTCTTGAGCAGTTCGGCGCGCTGCTCGCGTCAGTCCCCTTCTCCGCTACGAAGCCCGGGTTCAGCTATCTCGTGATTCGGGCGGTAGACGCTACAGAATCGCCAATTCTCGAGCAGGACTTGCGCGCCGTCCCGCTTGACGCAAGCCATGTGATCGAAATCGCGCAGGCGCATCTGAACACGGACTGCGCGTATGAGGTCCAGTCAGACTGGGATTTGTGGGCGTTTGATGATGCTGTCGCACGGTGGCAGCAGCAGCCCCAGCCGCTCGAATTGCTGTGCCATGGCGAGGACTATGACGACGGATTCTGGCGCGAAGCCGGCCATCTGGAAGTAAATCTCGGCCTGGAGCATTTCTTCACCGGGCACGCAGGTCTCCTCGGATTTCGCCGTGGCGACAAGGCGGCTGCGCAGAGCCCGGAAGAGCAAAGCTTCCTTGCGGCGATGGAACGGCCTGAAAACCTGCGGAATTATCAGGAGAAGACCTCGGATAATATTCGTAGACTCCTCGACTGGGTTCGCCGCATCGAAAAGGTATTGCCTGTGGACCGCCTTAGGCTCTGGTCCGAGGGGGAAGAGAATTTTGAAGCTCGCATCGAGGAGATTCTTGCGGCACCCTCGGCGTGACTCGGCGCGGTGCCGGTACTCGGTTAAGCGGGACCAGGGAATTCCGATGCTTCGGGTTGTTTCGTGACAGGCAGCAAAAAAGTTACAATTGTTAACACATTCATGAAATCGATCGTCTTGATCACAGTAGCCGCGTCGATTGCGCTCACTTGCGTCGGCTGCGATCATTCGTTTATGTCTTCCTCCGTCGAGTCCACTAAGACGGGCACCGCAAAGACGGCCGTTCCTCCGAAACCGACAACCCCGCCGGATATTCAGGTGGCAGCTGATTCTGCGCTGGGTTCGGAAACGGAAGTCCTCGCTTTTGGCGACCTCGCAAGAAGCGGCAAGCAGCAGATATTCGCCGTGAACCGTCTAAAAGCTACTCCGCAGGGTGTAATGCCGGGAACCCTCATCAGCCGCGCGGTCGTGATCGAAGACGACGGCGGAAAGTGGAAAGAGATGTTTCGCTGCGACGAGCATCTGCAGAATCCGAAAGGCTATCTCGGCGGCACTCCACTGGCCCCGGTGAACGCATGGCGACTTCAGTTCGAGCAGCACGATGATAAAGGCCTCGAAATGTACTTCACTCCTCTGGCCAAGCCTGCCGGAGGATACATCGAAACAACGGGCGTGCGCTGGAACCCGGAGTTAAAGTTGTACGAATCGCTCGATCGCACCTACGAACATTTTCTCGGCGAAACTCGCAATCTTGAAACGCCCGAATCGCAGGTCCGCCAATGAGCGCTATCGCCCAACCCGTCTCTGCCGTCGCCCGACCGCCGAAAAAGCCGTCAGGCTGGGAGAACTTGAAACCGCTGCTGCCGTACGTCGCTCGCTACAAAGGAATGGTTGCGCTCGGATTGATTCTGGACGCGCTGATGGGAATTGCGGGGGCGCTACCGCTGCTGATCCAGGGAATTATCGCGGATTTGCTCAACGGCCTTCCGCGGCCCCTTACAACGCTGACGGGGACGGCGCGCGCGACTCTCGCGCCTTTCCTTAGGCTCTACTCGCCTCTCAATACTCACGCACTCGCGATCTATTGCTGGATCATCGTGGGAGCGATGATCGCAAAGGGAATATTCTCCTTCTGGACGCGATGGATTCTCATCGGGGTATCGCGCGAGATCGAATTTGACATTCGTAACGATCTGTTCGACCGATTTGTTCGCCTCGACCCCGAATTCTACGTCCGGAATCGTACGGGTGATCTGATGTCTCGCGCGACGAACGATCTGAATGCGGTGCGAATGGTGCTTGGCCCAGGCATTATGTACACCGCGACGACGATCGCGACGTCCGTTGTCGCGCTTTATTTCATGCTCAAGTTGTCACCTGGTCTGACACTCTGGGTCCTAGCGCCGGTTCCATTGGTGGTGATGGCCGTCTACCATTTTGGCCAGACGATTCACCGACTTTCCGAGAAGATTCAAGCGGCGCTGGGTGCGCTTTCGACGCGAGCGCAGGAGAATCTCACCGGCGTGCGGGTAGTGCGCGCCTACGCGCAGGAAAAATCAGAGATCGAACTGTTCGAAAGTGCGAACCGCGACTACGTAGACCGCAACGTCCAGCTGATCGGCACGTGGAGCCTCTTCTTCCCTGCTTTGACGGCGCTCATCGGCGTGAGTTTCGTGATCTTGCTGGGTCGGGGCGGCATCTTGGTGATCGGGCAGCGAATCTCTCTGGGGACGCTCGTTTCGTTCTACGCGTTCCTGGGGCTTCTGGTATTTCCGATTATAGCCCTCGGGTGGGTGACGAACATTTTCCAGCGTGGCGCCGCCTCGATGGGACGATTGAAGCATGTGCTCACTGCCGAGCCGAGCATTCGTGACTCGGAGCTGATGCCTCGGAATGGCGACGCGAACGGGCATTCACAGGCGACGACCGCTCTCGATATCGAGCTGGCGAGTACGGCAATGCCGATTCGCGGCGAAATCGATTTCCGTCATCTAACTTTTGTGTATCCGAACGCGCCGAACGAACCCGTGCTTCGCGATATTTCGTTGCACGTTCCTGCCGGTACCACTCTTGCGATTGTTGGACCGACCGGCAGCGGCAAATCGACATTGGCGACCTTAATAGCGCGTCTGTGGGAGGCTCCGCCCGGCTCTATTCTGATCGATGGGCGCTCGATACGAGACTATCCCGTCGCGGAGCTGCGCCGGGCCATCGGCTACGTTCCGCAGGACACGTTTCTTTTCAGCGAAACGCTTCGGGAAAATATCGGCTTTGGGGTCGACAACGCAGTTGATGAAGCTGTGCTCGAAGCCGCTGAAATTGCAAGCATATCGGGCGAAATTCAAGGCTTTCCGGATCGGTACAGCACGATGCTGGGAGAGCGCGGCATTACGCTTTCGGGCGGCCAGAGGCAACGGACGTCACTGGCGCGCGCGATTATCCGGAAGCCGCGAATCCTGATTCTCGACGACAGCCTCTCGAGTGTGGACACATCCACCGAAGAACGAATCCTGAACGCTCTGCAAACGATTATGAAGGAGCGTACAACAATTCTTGTGTCGCATCGCGTCTCGACTGTAAAAAACGCCGATCAGATCGTGGTTCTGCGCGACGGTCGAATCATCGAGCGCGGAACGCACGATGAATTGCTGGCGCTGGGCGGGTATTACGCCGACCTCTACCAGAAGCAGCTTCTCGAAGCCGAACTGGAACGCGAATGAGCGATTTCCGCGAAGAAGAGAAACTCGGCAAGCTGTACGACACGCGGCTGACGCGTAGGTTGATGAGGTATTTGCGGCCATACCGCTGGCAGGTTTTTCTCGCGATAGCGATGAGCCTGGCAGTGGCGGGCATGGAGATGGTAGGTCCATTTATTTTTGGGCGCGGTGTGGACCGGTACATTCTTCCGGGCTTTCGCAGAGAAATTGAACTGAAGGTCGCGCTGGTCGGCCTTGGATTGGTCGTGCTTGCATACCTCGGCTCGCTGGCGGCTAGCTTTGCGCTCCAATACCTGCAGATGCGCATCATGCAGTCCGTCGGACAGAAGACGATGTACGACCTTCGCCGGGAAATTTTCCAGCACCTACAGCGCCTGCCGATGAGCTTTTTCGACCGCACGCCGGTGGGCCGTCTGGTAACGCGGGCGACAACGGATGTGGACGCGCTGAACGACTTGTTCGCCTCAGGCGTCTCGGGGATGCTCAATGACTTTGTGCTGCTGATTGGGCTCGCCGTCTTTCTGATCCGATGGCACCCGGTGCTGGGATTGGCGACGCTCTCGCCGCTGCCGTTCATGGTGCTATTGACTTACTTCTTCCGAAACCATGTGCGGGAAGCAAACCGCAATATTCGCACCGCCATCGCGCGAATCAACGGTTTTTTGCAAGAGCATCTCAGCGGGATGTCCGTGGTTCAACTCTTCAATCGTGAACGAAAGTCGCGCTCTCAGTTCGCGGAGCTAAACCGGATTCACATGGAAGCGTACAAAGACGCGATCGACGCGTTCTCATACTTCTATCCCGCGGTGGAACTTCTGAGCATGTCAGGTGTAGCGCTACTCTACTGGGTGGGCGGGATCCGCGTGATTGCAGGGACGTTCACGATCGGCGTGTTGATGTCATTCATCTGGTACGCACAGCGCTTTTTCCGTCCAATTCAGGATCTCAGCGAAAAATTCAACATCCTGCAGGCGGCGATGGCAGCCTCAGAGCGCATCTTCGGGCTACTGGACGAGCCTGTCACAATCGTTTCGCCGGCAAAAGTTCACTCAATCGATTCACCGCGCGGCGAAATCGAGTTCCGCAACGTATGGTTCGCCTACAACGGTGGTGAGAATCCCAGCGAACAAGACTGGGTTCTGCGTGACGTCTCGTTCCGCGTAGAACCCGGCCAGACTCTAGCGATTGTCGGCCACACGGGCGCCGGAAAAACCACGATTATTCAGCTGTTGCTGCGCTTCTACGACGTCCAGCGCGGCGAAATCCTGCTCGACGGCATTAACATTCGCGAACTCGATCTCCAAACCCTCCGAAAAATGTTCGGAATCGTGCTGCAGGATCCATTCCTCTTCACCGGCACGCTCGAATCGAACGTGAAACTCGGCACAGAATTCATCGATCGAGCCGGAACAGAAAACGCACTTCGTGAAGTAGGTCTCGGCCCATTTCTCGATTCGCTCGCGCAAGGTGTTGACACGCCCGTCACCGAGCGCGGCTCCACACTTTCCGTCGGCCAGCGCCAGCTCGTGAGTTTCGCGCGCGCCCTGGCTCACGATCCGAAATTCTTGATCCTCGACGAAGCCACATCGAGCGTCGATACGAAGACCGAGCTTTTAATCCGCGAGGCCCTCGACCGTCTCCTTCAAGGTCGTACGGCCGTCGTGATCGCGCATCGCTTGAGCACGATTCAGCACGCGGATCGCATTCTGGTGTTTCACAAAGGAAAGCTGCGCGAACAGGGCTCGCATCAGGAACTTCTCGCTCTGCGCGGAATTTACTATCGCCTCTATCAGCTTCAGTACAAGGAGCAGGAGCTTTCGCTTCCCGTGCCCGGCGCCGGGTCGTCCGGATTCTCGCATCCATTGCCGGCCAACGATTGACGATGCGTGACGCGCCCGCGCACGCCTGTTATCTCCCTGACTTCCATTCCTCGCTCAACATCTCAGAACAAACAGACGATCAAGTCGGGGCACAGCATGCCGTGCCCTTGTGTGCACGTGCGATACCGTCGGAAACTCGAAGACGTGGCGTCGTGCCTTCCGGGATTGCGCTTTGACGCCGCCCGAAATTTTGATCTCCGCAGGCGAAGCATCGAGTGACATGTACGCAGCGCGCCTCGCCACCGCTCTCCGCGCTCGCACCGGAGTGCATCTATTTGGAATGGGCGGCGCTCGCATGGCGCTAGCCGGAGTCGAAATCATCGTCGACTACCATCGCGTCGCAGTTGTCGGTATTTCAGAAGTGCTCCACAAAATTCCTACCGTCATCGGCGTCCAGCGCCAGCTCGCGGGCGAAGCGCTGCGCAGAAATGCAAAGTTTGCAATCCTCGTCGATTCACCCGGAACGCACCTAGGTGCCGCCCGCCGCCTCAAAGAAAAGGGCATCCGCGTCGGCTATTTCATCGGGCCGCAAGTGTGGGCGTGGCGCGCCGGCCGCGTACAAACCGTCAAGCGGCTCGTGGAACGCATCGTCGTGATTTTTCCATTCGAAGAGAAAATCTATCGGGACGCCGGCGTGCCCGTCGATTTTGTTGGCCACCCCCTAGTGGACGTAGTCCGCCCGTCCCTCACGCGAATAGAATTTGCTGCCGAGCACGGACTAGATCTGGGTCGCCCAATCGTCACGCTGCTTCCCGGCAGCCGCCGCAGCGAAATCGCACAGCACTATCCCCGAATCATGGAAGCCTGTGAGGGCCTAGCCCGAGGGCCCCAGCGGAGTGGCCAAATCCAATTCGTTCTTGCGGCTGCACCCGCCCTGGGTCCCGATTTGTTCGCACCGTATGCGCGTCCCGACATCAACATTAAGCGCGTCGAAGGCGCCACCTACGATGCACTCGCCGCAGCCGATTGCGCGATCGTTGCAAGCGGCACCGCAACCATCGAAGCAGCGCTTCTGGGAACGCCTATGGTCGTGATCTACCGTGTAAGCCCGTCGAGCGCATTTGTCCTTCGTCGGATGGTTCGCTCACCTTTTATAGCGATGGTGAATCTAATCGCAGGACGTCGCGTGGTACCGGAATTAATTCAAGACCAATTCACGCCTGCCGCCGTCGAACAGGAAGTGCGGTGCCTTCTTGAATCAGACAGTGCTCGCGAAGAAATGAAAGCAGGTCTCGCCGAAGTACGCGCGAAGCTTGGCCCCGCCGGTGCTATCGAGCGTGCCGCGGACATTTTTGCAGGGATGTTGTAATCTTTCGGGATAGGCAACTATGCCTGCCCGTCTGGTATCTTACTTATGCAGGGTCAACAAGCTGCTCGAGAGAGGCTTTTTCTTGCTCAAAACTCATCGACTGGTCATTCTGCTCGCGGGTTTTCTTGCCTTCTCGGCCCCTGCGATAGCGCAGGCGCCCCACAGCTTCCCATTTCACGCGACGAACTATGATGTTGAGGTAATTCTGCATCCGGAAGATCAAACCATTACGGCCACCGTGAAGGTGGATTTCGTCGCTGACCAAGTATCAAAGAATCTCGTCGTCGAATTGCATCCCGACCTGAAGATCGCCACGATCCACACGCCGAACGGCAAGCCGCTCGAATTCAGCCGCGACACAAATTTGCCGCTCCTAATTACCGTCGGCCTCCCGGAAGCCGCTGCTCCCGGCAAAAAAGTTTCGTTGCAATTTGATTACGCCGGGCCAATTTCGAGCGAGGACGATAGTCCCACGCGAGGCGTGCGTTTCGCGAACATCGACAAGACATCCGCATATCTTCTGCTTCCTGCACGATGGTTTCCGCTAACGAATTTTCCTTCCAACCGTTACACCGGAACATTCAAGCTAATTGTCCCCGATACATTCGCCGTCGTTGGCACGGGAAAAGCCGATTCACCGGTCGCCCAGCCTGCGCTTGGCAGGGGCGACACCGCAAAATCTGCGTATACATTTCACTGTGATCAACCCGGGCCCGTCGGAACATTTGTTGCCGGAAGCCTGCAGCTTTCGCCGGTTCAAACGGAAGGCTTCACCGCTTCTGTGTACACGCCACCCGCGCAGGCGACCACAGCAAACGTCTACGCCACTTCGCTCGCTCACATCCTTTCGTATTTCTCCGAGACCTTCGGCCCGCTCGAATCTGAGCCGGCATGGACGATCGCTCAGCTGCCTGACGGCACCTTACAAGGCTACTCAGCGCCGGGCTTGTTATTAATTAGCGCGCGCCAGTGGACTGCCAGGGCCAACGAGCGAATGCTCTCACAGCTCGCTGCCGAACAATGGTGGGGCGAACGCGTTATGCCGGCCACTCTGTCTGACATGTGGCTCACCGGTGGACTTTCGCGTTACGCCGAGGCAATGTACGCGGAGCAGTCCGACGGAGTTGCTGGCCTGCACAAGGCGCTCGAAGATTTCGCCGTAGGCGCGCTGATGTACGAAGACACAGCCCCCATCACTCAGGCACAGCGCCTTGCGACGTTCTCGAACGAATACCGCTCGGTAGTTGCCGACAAAGGCGCGCTCGTCTTTCATATGCTCCGCACCGAATTGGGCGACGATGCGTTCAATTCCTTGCTGCACGATTTCTACAAAAAGTACGAAGGCAAGACGGCGACAATTCCGGAATTTGAAGCAATGGCGAAAACGAAAGTGCCCCCTCCCGTCAAAGGCCAGGCGCCTATAAACCTCGTTTCGTTTTTCGCACAGTGGCTGAATTCCACCGGCATTCCGGAATTCAAGCTCGAATACATCACCTATCGCACCGCCAAGGGCTTTAAAGTCGTCGGAAAAATCCACCAGGATCTTGATACGTTCAGAATGCCCGTCGAAGTACGCGTCGATACGGAAGGCAATCCAGAATTTAAGAAGATTCTCGTCACCGGCACTACTTCCAATTTCATTATCGAGACTTTCGGACGTCCGAAACCCAATGGCATCACGATCGATCCGAACAACAACCTCCTGAAATCGAGCCCCCGGCTTCGCGTTCATGCGGCGATTGCACGCGGTGAAGGTTTCGCCGAGCTCGGCAAATATTACGAAGCAATTCAGGAATACCAACACGCACTCGACCTGCAGCCCGGAAATTCGCTGGCGAATTTCCGGATGGGTGAGGCGATGTTTTACCAGAAGAATTACCAGGCTGCCGCGAATGCGTTTCGCTCGGCGCTCAGCGGCGATCTCGATCCCAAGTGGACGGACGTTTGGAGTCACATCTACATCGGAAAGATTTGGGATTTGCTCGACCAGCGTGCTCGCGCG
>Ga0210388_10004786_pt1 | contig 10583 bp, 11 predicted proteins | sample IncBWC19OmetaG_FD_155485 | JGI IMG/M metagenome (GOLD analysis project Ga0210388, IMG submission 155485) | Forest soil microbial communities from Barre Woods Harvard Forest LTER site, Petersham, Massachusetts, United States - Inc-BW-C-19-O ...
ATGTTTTCCACGCGCCTGTCGGTTCCTTTTATCAAAAGCCTGCACCCGAACCTGCAGTGGCATTCGTGGCCCACCACTCTTCCGCACATGGCGCTGTTCGCATTTGTGCCGTTCGTATTGTGGGTCGTGCTGTGGCTTGTGGGAACTTCGAATGCCGTGAACCTTACCGACGGACTCGACGGATTGGCCATTGGATGCACCATCATCGCCGCCGGCGCGCTTGCCGTGCTCACTTACATCAGTGGCCATGTGGTCTTCGCCGACTATCTTGAACTGCAGCGCATGCCCATGGTGGGCGAGCTAACTGTCTTTTGCGGGTCCATGGTGGGCGCATCAATCGGCTTTCTCTGGTACAACGCGCATCCGGCGGAGATTTTTATGGGCGACGTGGGCTCGCTCGCGCTGGGCGGCGCCATCGGCACAGTGGCCATCATTATTCGGCAGGAGCTGCTGCTACCGTTTATCGGCGGCGTCTTCATTCTTGAAGCGGTCTCGGTCGTCCTGCAGGTAGGCAGTTACAAGCTGCGCAAGAAACGAATCTTCAAGATGGCGCCGCTGCACCACCACTTCGAGCAACTTGGCTGGAGCGAGTCAAAAGTGATCGTTCGCTTCTGGATCGCCGCCCTGGTGTTTGCATTGTTTGCACTCACTACGTTGAAATTGCGCTAGCAGCAACCCACGCCATGGCGCGCAAGGCGCACAATAAAGCTATTGAGACGGCGTCAGCGACAAAATCGTCAGGAATAAACAATGGAATTGAAGGGCAAAAAGGTTCTCGTCGTGGGCCTGGGAAAATCCGGGCTGGCGGCGGCACTGTTTTTGCGCCACAAGGGCGCTCAGGTCACGGTCTCCGATATTCGCTCGGCTGACTCGCTGGCCAAAGAGATTCCGGCGCTCCTCGACGAGGGAATCATGGTGGAGGCCGGTGGCCACGGGCTGCTGACTTTTCGCCGCCAGGATCTGATTGTGGTCAGCCCCGGCGTCCCGCTGAATACTCCGGAGCTGGTGCAGGCCCGGAACCTGGGCCGGCCGGTGATCGGCGAGCTGGAGTTGGCGGCACGTTTTCTGAGAGGCAAAATCCTGGCCATCACCGGGTCGAACGGCAAGACGACAACCACCGTGCTCGCCGGCGAAATTCTGAAGGAGGCCGGTTACCCAACGCTGGTGGCCGGGAACATTGGCGTTGCCGTGGTGGGGCTTATTGACGACAGCACCGACGACACGTGGTCGGTGCTTGAAGTTTCCAGCTTTCAACTGGAGAGCACCGAAGAATTCCATCCGAAGATTGCGGTCATTCTGAACATTACGCCCGATCATCTTGACCGGCACGGAACCTTTGAAAACTATGCGCTGGCCAAGGAGGGCATCTTCGCCATGCAGGACGGGCACGATTATCTCGTGCTGAACGCAGACAATCCTCGCACCGCCGAGGCAGCGCCTCGCGCGCACTCACAGGTCTACTGGTTTTCGGCCAGGCACGAAGTGACCCGCGGTGCGTGGGCGCAGAACGGAAACGTGATCTACCGGTCGGCACCGGATGCGGCAGTTGAGACCATTCTGCCTGTCAGCAAGATTCCGCTCAAGGGCGAACATAATGTGGAGAATGTGCTTGCAGCGGTATGCGCGGCGCGGCTGGCTGGCGTGTCAAGTTCCGTGATCGCAAGGGCCGTCGAAAACTTCCGCGCAGTCGAGCATCGCCTGGAATTCGTCGCCACCGTCAATGGCGTCGAATACTACAACGACTCGAAGGCCACCAATGTGGATGCGACTGCGAAGGCAGTGGCTTCGTTTCCCAGCGGAATTCATCTGATTCTGGGCGGTAAGGACAAGAATTCGGACTATTCGACGCTTGCGCCGTTGCTGCGCGAGCGGGTCCGCGCCGTTTACACCATCGGTGCGGCCGCGGGCAAAATCGAGTCGCATCTGCGTGGCGCAGTGCCGATCCATGCATGCGCGACGCTGGCCAACGCAGTAAGCGCAGCTGCAAGCGCCGCGCGCCCCGGCGACGTGGTGCTGCTGGCGCCGGCTTGCTCCAGCTTCGACCAATTCGAAAATTACGAACAACGCGGCCGAGTTTTCAAACAGTTGGTCGCGGACCAAAAAGATTGGAAAGCAAAACAGGACGCTTAGAAATCTATGGCAAAACGAGTTGGCGTTGACAAATGGCTGTTCTTCACCACGCTGGTGCTGGTGGTTACCGGGCTGGTGATGGTCTTCTCGGCTTCGGCCGTCGTAGATCAGGAGAGATACCACTCGGCCTACACCTTCATCTTTACGCAGACTGTCTGGGCCACCGTTGGCGTTGTGGCAATGCTCGTCCTGATGCACGTGGACGTGAGCCGCTACAACTCGCCGCGCTTTATCTATCCCGTGCTCTGCGTGACCACTGTGCTGCTGGTCATGGTTTTTCTCATGCCCGGCTCGCACCATACGCATCGCTGGATTCGCTTCGGCAGTTTCTTCACGCTTCAGCCGTCGGAGATCGCCAAACCTGTGCTGGTGTTATTTCTGGCGTGGTTTCTGCACACGCGCCTCGGCGACATGCGCGACTGGAAGCATACGCTGCTGCCGGCTGCGATCATTCCCGGCCTGTTTATCGTGCTGATCGCCGCGCAGCCCGACCTGGGCACGGCGTTAGTGCTCGCGGGTGTGGCCGCGATGATTCTTGTGCTGGCCGGAATGGAATGGAAGGTTCTGCTCGGCACTGTTGCAGCTGCGTTGCCCGCGCTGGCCGCGCTGCTGCTTCTGGTTCCGTGGCGGCGCGCACGCATGCTCGTGTTTCTCAATCCTGAATCCGATCCGCAGGGCGCCGGCTACCACATCTATCAGTCTCTAATTGCCGTCGGCACCGGCGGATTCACCGGCCGCGGCTACATGGAAGGCATGCAGAAGTTGTTTTATCTGCCCGAAGCCGCGACCGATTTCATCTTCGCCAATATCGCCGAGGAACTGGGCTTCATCGGCGCCATGTTGATCTTGATTCTGTTTGCCATCTTCGGCGTGCGCGGGCTGCGCACAGCCTTTCGCTGCAACGATCCATTTGCGCGATTGGCCGCCTTCGGCATCACGATCACGATTCTGCTGCAAGCCTTCTTCAATATCAGCGTAGTGCTATCGCTCGTTCCCAACAAAGGCATCCCGCTCCCGTTGATATCTCACGGAGGCACTTCGCTCTTCTGCACACTGGCCAGCATTGGCATTCTGCTCAATATCAGCCGGCGAGCGGAGTAAAGCAGGGACCAAGGGAACAAGGGCCCAGGGGAACAAGAAAACGGCCCCGGAGCTTCCGACGCTGACCCGGGTGCCGCCCGCGAATGCGCCCGAGATAAACTCCCAATATGCAATTCACGAAAAAACTGCGCGAGCGAGTCAGACGCGGAGAAATCACATCGAGCGTTCGCATCTGGATGCGCCCGCACGTGCGCGTCGGCGGGCGATATCGCATGGAGGAGGGTGAGATCGAGGTTGACTCGATTGAGCCCATTGGTTTCCCTGACATCACTCCCGAGCTCGCCCGCGAATCGGGATTCCTGGGCGTGCTCGACCTGCTCAAAACCGCCAAGCACGGACGCGGCGAGAAGATTTATCTTGTCCGCTTCCACTACGTGCCGCCGCGCGGCCCTAAAAGCTCCGAAAAACCAACTAGGAAGAAGCCCGCGCGCACTGCGTGTTGCCAATAACAAAGCCCGATAACACAGCGCGACAATTCCGCCCGATAACTGCTCAGATGACCAACCGTGAACTGCGCCGAGTCAGTCCGAACGCGGGGCGATACACTGGGCCCTATACTGGGCGTCTCCCACTGCCAACATGAACTCAACATTGCGTATTCTCATCGCCGGCGGCGGCACAGGCGGGCACATCATTCCCGCGCTGGCCGTGGCGCGCGCGCTCGTCGAGCGGCACGGCGCTGAAATCCTGATGGTCGGCACCGCGCGGGGGTTGGAATCGCGCCTTGTGCCGGAAGCTGGTTTCGCGCTCAAGCTGATCGACGTGGGTCCGCTCAATAGCGTCTCGCTTATGACACGGATTCGGACGCTGGCCCAACTGCCGCGCAGCATCGGCGATTGCAAAAAACTGATCCGCGAATTTGGGCCCGGCGCCGTGCTCGGCGTTGGCGGCTACGCTTCTGGTCCCGCGATGTTCGCCGCGCTGCGTCTCAAGATTCCCACCATGGCGTATGAGCCCAACGCCATGCCCGGCCTGGCCAACCGGCTTGTGGGCAAGCGTGTGCAGGCCGCGGCCATCAACTTTCCGGCGGCTGCAAAATGGTTCCGCAATGCTGAGGTCACCGGCGTTCCAGTGCGGCCTGAATTCTTTAGCCTCGCCGCGCCAACCGGGCCGCCGCATCTGCTTATCTTCGGCGGTTCGCAGGGCGCGCGGATATTCAACACGCATCTGCCGCACATCATCAAGGCTCTCCTCGATGCGGTGCCCGGCCTCACCGTCCTGCACCAGAGCGGATTGCGCAACTTTGAAGCCACTCAAGCCGCTTACGCGTCCAGCGGCGCAAACACCGCGCGCTGGCAAGTGCAGCCGTTTGTCGACAAGATGGCAGCGGAGTTCGCTCGAGCGCACCTGATCATGTCGCGCAGTGGCGCAACCACCGTGGCCGAAGAGGCAGCAGCCGGCAAGCCGGCGCTGCTGGTTCCGTTTGCCGCCGCAACCGACGAGCACCAACGCCGCAACGCTGAAGCCATGGTGGCAGCCGGCGCAGCCGTGATGAACGAAGAAAAGGATATGGACATTCCCGGCAAGCTGCTCTCGACTCTCGCCGGTTTGCTCTCGGATCACGAGCGGCTGGCCACAATGTCCGCAGCCGCGCGCACGCAGGCGCATCCGGGCGCGGCCGAGCGGATTGCCGATCGCCTTGCGGAGCTTGCAGGAAAGCAGCAGAGCTAGCGGGGTTGGCGTGAAGAATCCGGATCACCCGCCGCTCAACGACTCCTAGTTCGGCGTAGGCTGCTCCACGATGTGGTCGATCACCAATACAGGCACGGGGCGCTTTTGCTTTTCCAGTTTCACGCCCAGCTCGTTTTTCACGGCGTCGAAGAGTGAAATAGCGCCGCTCGGGTCCGCGGCTTGCTGCGTGTCGTCAGACGCCGGAGGGCCCCCGGCGCCTGGCGCGAAATGACCTGCAGAGCTGAAGCTCAGAGTGAAATTGTAAGAGCCTTTCAATCCCGTATCGTCGAGCACCGGGCTGAAGATGAACCCACCGGCCAGGGATTGAAGCAGAACGCCGAACTGCGCCATGGTGATGTTCTGGCATGTAAGCAAACGGTCGAGCACCGGGTTCGCGGTTCGCGGGTCTTTGCCGTCCGCACCAGGGCCTTCATCGCATCGCGTCCGGCTTTTGGGGTCGGCCTTAGCCATTTTGGGGTTTACAGCCACCAGGTTATATGCGGTCACGGGGCGATTCTCCCAATGGTCCTTCATTTGAAAGCGGTCTTCAATCAGCGCACGCAACATTTGCCGCAGCTCCTCATCCAGAAGTTGCGGAGCCTTGGGCGTGGTGCCTTCGGAATCGTCGCTCGCCAGCTTGGCTAGAATGTCGATGCGATCGTCTCCCAGCCAACTGGGAGCGCCAACCAGCGCTTCGTGGTCATTGGGGTTCAGATCCCACGCATAGCTGATGAAATCTTTAACGCTGATTGCCTGCGCTTTGATCTGATCGCCGTGGACGTCAAAGTTTCCTCTTTCGTCGGGCTTGGAGGGATTGATCGCCGCGACGTCAAACTGGGCCGGCGGCAATGGCGGCAAAAGCTTCTCGAGATCCGGCGGATTCGGTGTCGGAGTTTCATTTACGCTGTCGACGATGAGCACCGGCCGCGGCGCGGTTTGGAGCGTCAACTTAAGGCCCAGCTCTTTATCTACTGCATCGAAGATCGAGATGCCGTCGGCCCCCGCGCGACCGAGCAGTTGGCGTGGAGTCCACTTGATGTCGAAATCGTATGCTCCCTTGAGCCCGGTGGAGTCGACGACCGGCTGAGTCAGATAGCCGCCCGCCCAGTTGTGCACATCCTCGGCAAACCTCTCCATGGTCTCGTTGCGGCAGGTAAACACAATTTGCGGAATCGCCCCGGCGGCCTGGTCAGCGGGCGGAGGCTGAAATTCGCAACTCGGATCTCCGGTTCCATCCGACTCTTTCAGTTTTGTTTTGCCACTCTGAGCAGTCAGCACAAAAGCCGGCATGGGCGCGCTCCCGGTATGGGTCACAAGACCGAATCGCTGCGCCAGCAGCGACTGAAGCATCAGCCGGATCTCCGCCTTGGAAGTTGTCGCCGGCGCTTTCGCCACGATGTCGAAGTGATCCCAGTCCAGCCAGCTCGGTCCGCCCTGCACGTTAGTCGGATCAAGGTTATAAGCGGCGCCGATGATCTGCGTCATCGTCGCCTGGCGCAGAATATACCGGTCGCCGGAAAGATTCCCGCCATCCATGAACGGAAATCTTAAAAAGGGACTCGCGTGAACATCGGCGACGTCAAACTGAGCCGAGGCAGGCGCCGACGCAGATGTCGATCCGGACGCGGGCCCAGACGCGGCCGCTGATGCCGTCTGCGCCATCGCGCATGGCGGGACAAGAGCCATGATTGCGGCCACAAGAATCTTCAGCGTACTTCGGAAAAGGCCACGCATCATCTGAGTTATCCGCGATTTGAAGTTATCAGATTAGACGCCGAGAGTGCCTGAATACATTGATCTTTTCATCCAGCCTGAAGGCAGAGCTTGCTGCTGGAGCGAATTGGAAGAGGCAAACGTCAGGTACTTGCATCATTCCTAAGCTTTCGTAACGAGCGTCTCATGCGCACCCAGGCTGGCATGTGCCCGCCTCGCGAGAGGGTTCACGATATGAAGGTCAATGCATTCGCAGGCAAAATCTATTTCAACCGGAAACCTAGAAGGAGCGCAGCGGGACTGGTGGCGCTCGCTTCTTCGTTTGTATTTGGCTTGGCAAATTTGCAGCTGAAGGCCCAGGCCACGGAAGGTGAGACTCCATCGGAAAATTCGAATTCAACGCCCGCATGGCAAATCGCTGCCGGCGGTCACACTTCCTTCGAAGTTGCTTCCATCCACCTCGCGGAGCCCGGAGCAAGTTGGCGTTCGAATATCGGTTTTTTTGATGACTCGCCGACGCCGCCAGGCGGCGACATTAAGGCCACTGTTTCATTGCCCGCCTACATCGAGTTTGCTTACAAGATCATACTCATGCCGGAGCAGGAGCAGACAATGGTTTCGCATCTGCCTAAATGGGTCGGCACGCAGGCCTTCGTGATCGAGGCCAAAACGCCCACAACTGATGCCACGAAAGACCAGATGCGCCTGATGATGCAATCGCTCCTCGCCGATCGTTTCAAGCTGGTCGTTCATTTTGAAACGCAAGAGCAGCCGGCACTTGCCCTCGTCCTCGCTACGGAGGGCAAGACCGGACCTCGCTTGCGGCCACATGCGGAGGGACTCGCCTGCGATGCCAAATGGACTGCTCCCGCTGACCGCACTGCATCGTCAGTTCCGCCGGGTGGCTTCATGCCGACTTGCGGAGACGTCGCCGCAATCTCTGGACCAAACCACACGTCTATAGTCGGTGGCCGCAACGTCAGCTTGCACTTTATCGCGGCGAACCTCGGCACCATTCCGGCTGTTGCAGACTTCGGTCGTCCTGTGGTGGACCAAACGGGACTTGCAGGAACCTACGATTTCTCCCTGAACTGGCTGCCAGATCGCGGTGGAAATTCGTCGGGTGCAACCGAACCACCGGACGCTCAAGGACCACCTTTTGAAGAGGCGCTCAAAGATCAGCTCGGCCTGAAACTCAAAACGACCAAGGCTCCCATTCAAACGCTCGTCATCGACCACGTCGAGCAGCTTTCGCCGAATTAGAGGCGAATGATCGCGCTCCAAATCACCGCTGCGCCCACAGTTGCCACTGTGTCCAGATCACTCGGCAAGCTGGATTCCGGGGACTGATTCGAAACGGTGGAACTTCTGGATTGACGACCAGCCACCCGGGATCAAAGGGCAGAGCCTTTCGGGAAGACGCAAAGCAGGTCCGGCGAAGCGACCAAGCGAGGATGGTGTTTAACCTTCGCCGGACTCTCGGCGCGGTTCGGCTGGCCGCACAAATGCCCGCACAAACAAAAAGCCCGCTTGCCGAAGCAAGCGGGCTTTTTTATGAATCAGCGGAAATTCAATCTTCCGCCGTAAGCCGGGAAAACCGGAATCGATTACCGGTGTCCACCGCCGCCGCCGTGGCCGCCGCCTCCACCATGGAAGCCGCCTCCACCGCCGCCGCTGAATCCGCCACGCGCTCCGCCACTATAACTGTGCGCAACGCCGCCACCCGTGTATCCGCGACCACCGCCACCTACATAGCCGCGTCCTGCTCCGCCCGCATAGCCGCGTCCCGCATAGCCGCCGCGATATCCATATCCGCCGCGACCGTAGCCGTATCCGCCGCGATAGCCGAAGCCGCCGCGCAGGTAGTAGCCGGGATGTCCGTAGAAGCCCCAGTGGTACCAGGGTCCGGCTCCGATGAAGAGGCCGCCGTAGAACCAGTTCGGCCCATAATAACCGTAAGGTGCGCAAGCATAGGGGTAATAGTTGTAATAGCCCCATTCGCAATCCGGCGGACCGGCATACGCGTAATCAGGAGCCACGACTGCCGGCCCGACGCCGACGCCTATACCGACCTGGGCGCTCGCCGGGAATGCAGCGAACGGAAGAACCACAAGCAGTGCCAATAAAACCCAACCTAACTTCTTCATGAAATCCTCCTTGTGCTGCACCGTCCTGGTCTTGCCCGGATCGGATCCCGGAGCCATCTCCGGTCTTAGCACTTGCCCGGCCTCTGTCGTTTCATCTTCTGGCCGGCCTTCACTTCCTCTAACACAACTTTCGCCCTTTTGTTGCGGTACTTAGAAAGCATGAATTACTCCGCTACGAAAAGGCAACAATCTTTTGCACTTCCGAGCTTCCGCCATCACCGTCGCTGGAATTACGCCTCATTCCAAGTCGGTTACGCCACACCGTATGAGATGCGTCAAACTGCGAAACGGCCTAAAACATTTCGTCTTCGAGGACATATTCGGAGCCTTGGTTTGAAGCCCTGGTTTGAAGCCCTGGCCTCAAGCAGCGCGTTCATCAATAAATTGCGACCCTGCCAGCCATCTCCAAAGGCAACCTGCGAAGAGGAGATGTCTGAAAAAAACGGCCCCTCCAGTTTGGAGAGGCCGCATGGAGCAGGCAGCAGAAGGCGGAGCTGCCCGCGAAAGTGAGAAGCTACCTGCGATAGCCGTGGTAGATGCCGCCACGGTAAAATCCTCCGCGGTAGAAGCCCGGCCCGCGACCCACGACGATGCCGCCGCGAAATACGGGACCGCGGACGCCGACGAAGTTCCAATAGCCGGGCACCCAGTAGCCGTTATTCCAGTAGCCGCCGACCCACGCATAACCCGGTCCAGGGCATGCTGGAACTGCGACCGCACGCGCGCCAACATAAACGCCGAAGCGCGCTGCCGAAGCGGGTGCTGCGCTCATGGCCAGCGTGCCCACTGCCAATGCCGCGCCCAAAAAGAACTTTTTCATGCTGCTCATAATCCCTCCATTCCGTGCGGACCGCTTTGCCTGTCCGCCCCGGCTTGCCCATCACCCTGGGGCTTGCCGGTTCTGCTCATGCAAACACTACGGCTGCGGAAGGTTGCGGCTGTCCGCGAAAATAAAAGGCCGCAACTTTTCGGCGGCTTCGTGTTGAGTGCGGCTGCATTTTTTAAGGAGAACGCGCTCTCGAGGCCGTCGCGATATTCTGAGGAAACGATCAGTATTACTGACACTGTTGATTGGCGCAGCATTGCCGCGCTGCAATTTCAGCGCACGCCGCACTTAGCCTGACTGTCTGTCCAGAGGAGACCCCAATGCATCACGCTCAAGGTACTTTCACTGTCGACGTTCATCCGCTTTCGCCCGCGCCCGCCGAAGGAATCGGGCGCTTCTCGATCAATAAAACTATTCATGGCGATATTGAAGCGAATTCAATCGGCGAGATGTTCACCGGCGGCGATCCAAAGAAGGGCGTGGCTGGGTACGTAGCAATTGAATTCGTGACCGGCGCGCTCAGCGGCAAGCACGGCAGCTTCGCGTTGCAGCACTTTGCCACTATGGATGGCCGCGGCCCCAAGATGCAGGTGATCGTGGTGCCGGGATCGGGAACGGGCGAGCTGGCCGGCATCAACGGCACATTTACCATTCGCGTCGAGAATCGCGAGCACTTCTACGAGTTTGACTACGCGCTGCCGGAGTAAAGAAGCTTCCAGCCACTAGCTTTTAGCCTCTAGCTTTTCCGTGCCTCGCCAGCGTTTGAGCTGAAGGTCGGTAATCCGCTGCTCCCAAGAAGCCTGAAGCTGGGAGCTAGAAGCTAGAAGCTCCCGTCCCTCTGCTACCCTGATGCTTCACTCTAATGTTTGCCACTTCGCAGCACGCGCACTTCATCGGAATCGGCGGCATCGGCATGAGCGGCATTGCCGAGATCATGCTCAACCTTGGCATCAAGGTCTCGGGTTCCGATCTGAAGCGCAGCGCGGTCACTGATC
>Ga0210388_10004787_pt1 | contig 10583 bp, 8 predicted proteins | sample IncBWC19OmetaG_FD_155485 | JGI IMG/M metagenome (GOLD analysis project Ga0210388, IMG submission 155485) | Forest soil microbial communities from Barre Woods Harvard Forest LTER site, Petersham, Massachusetts, United States - Inc-BW-C-19-O ...
ATGATGCTTGATAAAGGACGTAATGGAAGGCATGGCTTGAGGGAACTCCACTAGATAAGCTACCACAGCTGAATTGAAGGAATGCTAATGGGAGGCAGATGTGTATTCAGCGAGCCGAGCGCGGTGGGACACGAAGCTGCGGTTTTATTGGCAAGTGCAGCGAGTCAGCCCCCGCTGTGCGGAATAGCGAGTCAGCAAGTCAGCGCCCGCTCAGGACGATACGACAGCGGGCGGCATATGTGACGCAGAATTTGAAGGCTCCGCAGGCGTCAGAGACGCCAGTTGTCGGGACGCCAGTTCTTGATGCGCTCCTTGATCTGCTTGCGGGTTAGCTTCTGTTCGAGGGCTTGCTTAGCTAGTTCCACGACTTCGTCGTCGGAGGCGAAGCGGAGGCCGATCAACTGATCTTCAGTGAGGTGGTAGATCTGTGCGTGCCATTCGGCCGGAGCCAGCGCCTGCAGGCGGAGACGCTCTTCGAGACGGATGACGCGGTCCTGTATTTTGAGCGGATAACTGCGTAGTTTCCCGAAAGGAATGAATGCGGCGATGGAGAGAACTACCATCCACTCGGTAAACCAGCTGAGGTGCTTGAACGCGTAGCAGCACACGATGAACAGGTTGACGGCGAGAACGGTGGTGAGGACAAAGTGGTAGGGGGGATCGAACCGGGCGTGATTTTTGAAACTCTGCGGAGCGGAATCGCTCATGCTTAGCCTTCAATTCTTTCTGGCCGGGATATGCTGCCTGGTTTTACTGCGCATCAGGGGTGTTTTTGGCAGCAGCGGCGGAGGCCTGAAGACCCGCGCTGTCAGGAGTTTGCGCGGGAACGATGGGCTGTGTCAATCGAGAAAGGCCGTTGGGTGAGAGGACAGGAACATTACTTGGAACGAGGCGGCGGCGGCTGTCGATGGGGTAATCGACGAAGAGTCCGCGGGCGTGGACGAGAGACTGGCGAGAGGCAGGCGCCTCTGATAACGTTTCTATTTCCGAAGACTTCAGCGGCAATCTGTGCTGAAACTCTGCATGTAATTTTTCAATTACGAGGCGATCCATGAAACTTAGAAATCCTCTGAGGAAATTTCGAATTCCTGCGCGGCTTGGCTGGATGCTGGTCGCGATTTTGTGTCTGGCCGGAGCTTTGGACGTGGCGGGACAGGTGACTCTGCCCAGCGTTCTTTCCAACCACATGGTGGTACAGCGGAACGTTCCGGTGCACGTATGGGGGATGGCGCCGCCGGGTGAGGGAGTGCAGATAAGCTTTCGCGGTGAATCGAGGGGGGCGACGACGGGGCCGCTGGGCCGCTGGAGCGTGTACCTGAAACCGGGCGAGGCGGGCGGGCCGTTTGAGCTTACGGTGCAGGGTACGCCTCCGCTGGGGGGCAGTTCCGCGGCGGTGCAGACGATTACGCTCACCGACGTTCTGGTGGGGGACGTGTGGGTGGCGTCGGGGCAATCGAATATGGAATTTGCCATGCGCCAGGCGGCTACGGCAGCGGAAGACCTTCCGAAGGCGGGGAATGATCAGATCCGGCTGATGATTGTGCGACAGAAAGCTTCCGAATATCCGCTTGCCGATGTGGATACTTCAGGGTGGGCGGCGTCGACGCCGGAGACGGCGAAGGATTTTTCAGCGGTGGGGTGGTATTTCGGTCGGGAGATCAACCAGCGGGAGCATGTGCCGGTGGGGGTGATCGACTCCACCTGGGGCGGGACGGTGGCCGAGGCGTGGACGCGGCTTGAGGCGTTGGGCGAAGACGCGGCGCTGGCACCGATTTTTGTTCAGTGGGCCAGGATGACAGAAGGGGAAACGGACGTGCAGGCCCGGCTGAAAGACCAGCAAAAGCAGATCGACGAGGCCAAGGCAGCGGGCAAGCCCATTCCGGATTTCCCATGGCATCCGCAGATGCTGAGCTGGGGTCCGGGAATGCTTTGGAACGGGATGATTGCGCCGTTGACGCCGTTTCCGATTCGCGGCGTGATCTGGTACCAGGGCGAGAGCAACAGCGCGCTGGTGCGGGCGCCATTTTATCAGCGGGTGTTCAGTACGCTGATTCAGGATTGGCGGCATGAGTGGGGAGTGGGGGATTTCCCGTTTCTGTTTGTGCAGATCGCGAATTTCAAATCCAGCGACAGGGAGAACTGGGCAGAACTGCGGGAGCAGCAGTTGAAGACACTGGCGCTGCGCAATACGGCTATGGCGGTGACCATCGACATTGGAAACCCGGACAATGTGCATCCGACCGACAAAGTGGATGTGGGGATGCGGCTGGCGCTGGCGGCGCGTGCGCTGAGCTATGGGGAGGATGTGAGCTATTCCGGGCCAATTTTTCGCCAGGCTACGCCGGAGGGAAGTGCGATTCGAGCGTACTTTGAACATCACGCCAAAGGGCTGGCGGCGCTGGGCGGGGAACTGACCGGCTTCGAGGTTGCGGGAGCGGATGGACGGTTTGTACCCGCGACGGCGAAGATCGACGGGAACACCGTGGTTGTGACCAGCGATGCGGTGCTGGAGCCGATGTTTGTGCGCTATGGGTGGGCGAATAGCCCGCAGTGCAATCTGTTCAATGGGGAGGGGCTGCCGGCTTCGCCGTTTAATTCGGCGGAGTAACCACCTGCGGTGGGCAGACGCTCGCTATTCGCTCGCAGGAGGTTTGTGCCTCGCACTCCAGCAGCAAAGACAAGAGCGTGCTGGCCCGACCCCGACGCCGACCCCGACCCAGAGGGTGCCCCGGTCGTGCCCTGACACCTTTTGCCGCTGCCGATAAGTTTCTCCGCGAGGTGTCAGCCCGAAAGGCTTGGATCGGCTCCAGTGAGCTATATAGGGCGTCTGTTTGATTGCTTATCGGGTAGATAAGGAATTCGACCCCGCTCGGCACTGCCCGCGCAGGACAACGATCTTCTAACCGGCTTCGGCGAGGACTTCAACTGCATTGTCCTGTCCGACGCTCGACTTTTTTACCGGACCGTACTTAAGCTGTCTCTTGAAGTTCGCGATGGGACCTTCAATGAATTTGTAACTCAACGTCGCCAGCATCAGTGTGAGAATGAACGCCATGGATCCCGACATAAACACTGCGATGGTATGCGGCATATGCCTGGTCAGACCCGGTATAACGGTATTCTGAAACCACATGACATAAGTGAAATGAATTACGTACAGGCCGTAACTGATTTTACCCATCCAGCAAATCCAGTTCCGGCTGCAGACCCGGCAGAGCCAGCTATCTTTCTCCATGACGGCCACAACCATTGCAACGCAAGTTATGTCCACACATGGAAACATCAAGGCTACGTCTAAATAGTTAAAGGACCATGCGTTGCCAGTCAACACTGCCCGCACGGCCGCGATTGAAAAGCCGGCCAGGACGACGTATTTTGCCATCGGCACGAGTCGCTCGTAAATCTTGTCGTGGCGGACAATCGCAAGCACCACTCCCAGCAGAATGGCGTCGACCCGCGTCGGAGTCGAGAGGTAGACTTTTTCAAACGACAGATGGAGCCATGGAGAAGCCATGCGAAGAATGAAACTGGATGCGATGAGGATGCATGTAATTCTCAATAGCTTGCGACGCGCGGGGAAAAGCCAAACGACCAGCGGCCAAATGAAGTAGAACTGCTCTTCAACAGCCAGAGACCAGAAGTGGATGGTCTGATTTGTGGGCGCACCGAGGACGGTGGCATAGCCGGGAAGCAAATTCTGCACATAAAAATAGTGCGACCAAAAGTGGTAGTCCAGCCGAACACCGCGGTGCAAGTCCAGGAGAGTAATGGCGAGGAGGGTCAGGTAATACAGGGGGAATACGCGCAAGATGCGGCGACTATAGAAAACCTTGAAAAAGCCTTCTCTGTGCCTCGAGTCGTATAGGATGCCGCCGATCAGATATCCAGAGAGAACAAAGAATCCAGGGACGGCAAAGGTGCCAATAGCAGACTCGACCAGCGCCGGGTAAAAGAATATCCGGCCCGAACTTGCAAACTGTTCTGGGCTGAAATAGTGAGCAAGGAACACCGCAATGAAGCCATATCCTCGGATCCCTTCGATGGAGGGGATGTATCTGCGCTGAAAATCGGGTCCCTGATTCTTCGCCATGCAAACTCACATTCGAATAGTGCCCGCCGAAGATAGGAATTGCATCTGCCCGGCAAGTGGGTTTTAGGTTTCAAACCTATGGGCCAACTACTAGGTTTGAGGCTAAAGCTAAATGGATCCCAATTCTTGAGTCAAGGCAAATGCCTGCTTTGATTCCATTCTGGTTAACAGTAAGAAACAACGCGCCGGACTGGTTACGCAGTTCCAGGTATCGAGTTCGGAGTTACCTTAGATGTCTCATATTAATGATTTGGACGGAGGTCCGCACTGATTCATTGCGGGCGCACTGAACCATGGTAACTGAGAGAAATTACTTTCTGGCCATAGCGCAGAAGCGAGCACCGTGAGCTCAGAGTACGTCAGCGAGTGCGGACCCGGCCCACACCGCGATGAGACCGAGGATGAGGCTGCCCCCGGCATAGAGCGCGGCCAGCACAAAGGCGCCTGAGCGCAGCGTGGACAGCGTCTCCCACTCGTAGGTGGAGAAGGTGGAGTATGCGCCGATGAAGCCGATTGGAAAGAGAAAGCGCCAAGCGGGATTCAGGTCGACGCGCTTGCCCATGTAGGTAAGCGTAAAGCCGATGACGAGGCAGGCGGTGAGGTTGACGATCAGAGTGCCGTAGGGGAAGCGGATTCCCATGCGGCCGGTAATGGCCGATGTGACCCAGAAACGCGCGATGGAGCCGAGCGCGCCGCCGATGGCGATGAGCAGGTATTTCTGCAAGGCATTCTCCCTTGAGGGCCCACAATGGACACGCGCGAAAGGCCGCGGCAGGGTGGGCACCTGAAATCAATTCAAATTTTAAGGGCATCGCGCCGGGACATGACTCCGCAACAGGATTCCCTGTCAGGAGTCATCATCTGTCCGGCCTATCGGTGGGGACAGCGGTTAAGGGTGAACTCCTTCACCACTCACAACGTAGAGATTGTAGCACAACGAAACCGGCGCGCAAGTGCCTTAAAACAGTGGCGTTCAATCAGCCATGCGGCACGTTGCCCAATCGTTGATAAACGTAAAAGGTGTCCCACCATGCAGATGGCTTGCGAAAGGCACGAAGTTCCTGCAAGCGCAGACTTATGCACGTCTGAGCGGATAATTCACTCCCGCTGATCACGATAACCGGTAATTGCGAGGCGCGGGAAATATCATCCAGTTCGCCTGCGGTTACGATTCGATCAATATCTCTGCCCGCTCTGAAGACTATGAACGAACCCATGCATCGACAAGCCGGATAATAAGCCGACGGGCGCTCCAGATAGCCGAGCAATTCAGTGCCGCTAAGATCGGGTTTCATCACGACCATGGGGTTCATGTCGAGGCCGGATTGCCTGAGCCAGGATATTGTCTCTTTATCCGCTGGATTGTTAAGACTCCACTCGAACCAGGATTTTGTTGCGGCCTTCGCGGTTTGCATGCCCAGAATGACAAGAATCACGCCCAATGAAACGGGCTTCGGGAGCCATGGCCGGCTGATTCTGACGGGCACGGTGTAGGCGTCCACCAACAATCCAATGAGGAAAGCAGCAAAAATCAGACCTAAGTGGTGAATCTCAGGCCGATGAACTGTTGCGCCCATCGCGAGTATTTCCAGCGTACAGGCGATCAGGAATATGGAACGGGCCTGAACCGTCTGGAGCGCAACGGTGACGATGAGAAAGAGGGCCAGCGAAAGCCCGGCAGCCGCACCGATGCCGATTGGATGGTGATGGGAGGAGAGCCAGTCACCCGCGCGTGCCAATAGTTGATTGCCCGGAATCAGGCCTTGCCATGCTTGACCTTCTGTAGCCAGGAAATAGTAAGGCAGGGAGCGATGGCCGAATTCAAATTGCGGGGTATAGATGTCCGCGGTTGGGCGAATTGTGAGATAGGCGGCCAGCACGCTTGCAATCAGGACGAGAGACGCAGCCTGAAACTCGAGGTCCCGGAATAACCGGCCCGGGCCTTTCAGGGCCTTCATCCTCGGCAGGCAATACATCTGAATGAAAAGGACGGCTGCGATTGGAATTGCGAAGAAGTGGGTGTTGATGGAAAGCGCGATGAAAAGAATTCCGAGTTTCCGGTGTTGACGCTCTCCCAGCAGGCATCGCGCGGCGGCAGTCAGCAGTAACATCGCGAGCATGTAGTTCCTGGCATAAAGGCCATATTGGTAGAAAACAAAAAAGGAGAAGACAGCGAGCGCACGGATGGACCAATGGAGCTTGCGGGCAGAGAGAATCAGCCATGCTTCGGCCACGGCAAACACATAATTGATCGCATGCATGGAAATGGGGTTCCACGATATGTGAGCAGGGATATAGAGGATCAGTTGCCATAGTGCGGGATGGCCCTCATAACGCATGTGGTGAAACAGTTCGGCCAGGGAATTGCTGTCGCGGGCAATCAACCAAGCCTGCATCTCGTCGCCTGCCATCGCATGCCGTGAGGTCACCAGCGCCAGCAGGAGCAAATAAAGGCCCAGCAATGACCACTCAAATGCGCGACTGCGCCAGCGACCTTGTGCCACCGCTAATTGGCTTCCACCTTGAGCTATGCGCGATTCTGTGACAGGCGGAACAAGCGATTCCGGCACCAACGCTCCTCCTTGATTTGTCTCATCTTTGTTATTCGATAATTCGTCGCGGCGATGTGCGCCCACTCCATCTTGTATTGTATTCATCTCTTATGGCATGGCTAACGATGCGAGTCTCAATCCTATCAATATGTATGTTGCAATGCCGGTGCGTCTGTTTTACCGTAGGCGGGCAGGTCTATCAGAGAGAATAATCTTTGCATCGCGAGGTTCCGCCATTGCGAACTCCCGAGTCGCCGGCCAGGAGAGACGGATGAAGACGCTGGCAAATGCGATGGATAAAGATGAACTTGTCCTGCGATTGCGTGCGATAGGTCCGGACAGCCAGCGGCAGTGGGGCAAGATGAACGTGGCGGAGATGGTGTGCCACTTGAACGATGCGCTGCGTGTGAGCATGGGCGAGAAACCGGCGCGCTCCGTAAGCAACTGGTTCTCACGGTCTGTGTTCAAGTGGGCGGGATTGTGGTTCCCGACTCAGTGGCCGCGCGGAGTGAAGACGGTGGCGGAGTGCGACGCGCGGGCGGGCGGTACGAGGCCTGCTGAGATGGATGCCGATCTGGAAGAACTTCGAGAATCGCTTGACCGGTTTACTCGGCGGCCGCGCGGCTATGAGTTGCAGGCGCATCCGATTTTTGGGCCGATGACTGAGAAGGAATGGATGCGCTGGGGTTTTCTGCACATGGACCATCATTTGCGGCAGTTTGGGGCTTGAGATGCCGGTTGGCAGGCCGGGGATTTATCCCCGGCATTGATGCAGGCGAAGTCGACGGGGTTTTAACCCCTGAGGTATGCTTTCATCGACCCGCCATGGAAACCTATGCGCTCACGACTGCGACAATCCAAAGGCGGGCGCTGTTCGTCGTGACAAAAAACGCGGAGTTGCTGGTCAAGACGCTCTTCCACTATCGGGATCAGGGACGGTACCAACTGCATGGGTTCGTTGTGATGCCGGAACACTTGCATGTTCTGCTCACCTCATCCGAAGGCCAGACGATTGAATGCTGCGCTCAGTGCATCAAGCGCGGTTTTTCGCATGAGGTGCGGAAGCAATTTGCCGGGGAAGTCTGGCAGACTGGATTCCACGGGCATCGGATTCGCGACTCGGAAGATTTTCAGCGGCAGCTCGGGTATATTGCAGCGAATCAGGGGAAGCGCGGCCTCGTCGATTATCCGTTTGTGCACACGCGTTTTATCAACAGGCTCGATCCCATGTCTGCGGATTTGGTGTGAGTTTGGTCGCGAACGAAGAGCATACCTCAGGGGTTAAAACCCCTCCCGTAAATGCCATCGTAGGCCGGGGATAAATCCCCGGCCTACCGCTCCGGGGCCACCGCTTCCAGCCTACCGCTTGCGAAGAACAACCGCAGGTCCTTCGACTCCGCTGAAGTGCGCTTCGCTCAGGATGACAGAGTTAATGGTGAATTAAAAGTAGTCCGGGCTAGTTGTGTTTGCCTTTCCACTCGGCGTAGGGGCCTTGGAAGTCTTCTATGCCATCGGACTTGAAATTCCATAGACGGGTGGCTACTTCGTCTATTAAGTCGTGGTCGTGAGTTACTAACAACACTGTGCCTTCGTAACGCTGAAGAGCTATGTTCAGGGCGTTGATGGCTTCCAGGTCTAAGTGGTTTGTTGGTTCGTCGAAGATTAGGAAGTTGGGCTTGGTCAGGATTAGCTTGCAGAAGGCTAACCTTGCTTGCTCTCCGCCGCTCAGGGCTTTGGTTTGCTTGTCGCCTTCTTCGCCACTGAATAACATCTGGCCCAAGATGCCGCGGATTTCTTCTACGTGGGAGTCGGGCTTCCAGCGATGGAGCCACTCGGCTACGGTGAGGCCGTGCTCGATGGTTGCGCCTACGTCCTGGGGGAAGTAACCGATCTGAGCTTCGTGGCCCCAGAAGACGGAGCCGGAGTCGAGGACGAAGTCTTTGTCGGCGAGGCCGGGATAATTCGAGAGCAGGCTCTTCAACAGAGTGGTTTTGCCTGCGCCGTTGCGACCCATCAGGCAGATTCTTTCGCCGCGCAGGACGTTGGCGGAGAATCCGTCGAGGACTTTGTGGTCGTCGTAGAGCTTGGTGACGTGCTTGAATTCGAGGACGTGCTTGCCGCTGGGACGCACCTGGTCGAAACGGATATAGGGGCGCTGAATGTTGGAGCGGGCTAGCTCGTTGGTTTGCAGGCGCTCGACTTCTTTGCGGCGGCTGGTGACTTGCGAGGAGCGGGTGCCGGCGGCGAAGCGGGCGATGAAGTCGTTGAGCTGGGCGATCTTTTTTTCGCGCTGCGAGATTTGCGATTCGAGCGTGGAGCGGATCTGGGTTTTGGCCATGACCATGTCGTCGTAGCCGCCGGTGTAGATGATGATGGTCTGGTAGTCGATGTCGGCGGTGTGGGTGGTGACGGAGTTGAGGAAATGGCGGTCGTGAGAGATGGCGATGAGGGTGCCATCATAGTGGTCGAGGAAGTCCTGGAGCCAGTGGATGGAGTCGAGATCGAGATAGTTGGTGGGCTCGTCGAGCAGCAACGCTTCTGGTTTTCCGAAGAGGGCTTGCGCGAGCAGGACGCGGACCTTCTGACCGCCCTGGAGTTCGGACATCTTGCGCTCATGGAGCTCTTCGGGAATGTCGAGGCCGTCGAGCAAGATGGCGGCATCGGCTTCGGCGGTGTAGCCGTCTTCGTCACCGATAACGCCTTCGAGCTCGCCTAATCTCATGCCGTCGGCGTCGGAGAGGTCGGGCTTCTCGTAGATGCGGTCGCGCTCTTCCATGGCGGCCCAGAGAGGCTTGTTGCCCATGATGACGGTGTCGATGACGCGATAGGCATCGAAGGCAAACTGATCTTGCCGGAGGACGCCGAATTTGCGTGGGCGGACTACGGTGCCTTTCTGGGCATCGAGCTCGCCAGTGAGGATCTTCATGAACGTGGATTTGCCGGAGCCGTTGGGGCCAGTCAAGCCGTAGCGACGGCCGGGAACGAAGCTGACACTGACTTCCTCGAAGAGGATCTTGGCGCCGTAGCGCATGGTGACGCTGGAGACACTGAGCATTCTTTTTCTGGTTCCTAAATTGTTGGCCGCAGCGGGATTACGGCGCCGGCGGGCCGGATCGTGTCGGGATTGGTTCTAGATTGGGGCGAGCGAGTTGCGATCCCATGTCTCAAAGGCGACACATGGGGCACCCAGAGGGCCCGGAGGACATTGGCTCTTCTAGTTTCTCATAGATGCAGCCACTTGCGCCTATAATGCCCCTATGTGGCGTGGATGGCTGGTTTTGATGATTGTGGTGCTGGTGGCGAACGGAATTGCTCCGTTGATGCAGCCGTGCACCTGCAGCCAGCCGGACGCATCGCCCAGCTGCTGCGCTGGGACGGCCTTGATGCATGCAGGTTGCGGTGGGCATATGCAGGACCTGAAAGCAACGGCGCTTATCGCGGAGAGTAATGTTGTAGCCGCGACTCGGCCATTGACGCGCCTGGAAGTTGCGGTTGGCTGCTCTGAAGGGCGGGATTGCGGTGCGAGTTTTGCTGATCCTTCACCGGGCGTGCACGAGCCTACTGTCATTCTTCGAACCTGATTCCTTCAATTGCATAGTGATCTCTGCGGCTCGAAGTGAGCTGCGATGTTCTCGTGTGCGCAGATTTTTCTGGAGGAAGCGGTGCTTCGTTGGGGTCTTGTTGTCTTCATGGTGATTGCTGCGCCGTGTGTCTTGGCGCAGATGAACATGGGTGGGCCGGCCGGGTCTATGGCTGAGAACATGCTGAGGCATTCGGGATCGGGGACGGACCTGGAGCCAGCTTCAGGCGCGCCGCCGATGCTGATGAAGATGCGGCCGAGCGGGTGGATGCTGATGCTGCATGGCGAGGGCTCGGCCGTGGAGCAGCAGCAGACCGGGCCGCGCGGGCATGACAAGCTCTTCTCTGTGAACTGGGCGATG
>Ga0210388_10004788_pt1 | contig 10582 bp, 7 predicted proteins | sample IncBWC19OmetaG_FD_155485 | JGI IMG/M metagenome (GOLD analysis project Ga0210388, IMG submission 155485) | Forest soil microbial communities from Barre Woods Harvard Forest LTER site, Petersham, Massachusetts, United States - Inc-BW-C-19-O ...
GATTGTCGAGGGCCGTCATCCCGTAATCGAGCAACAGGAGATGGCCGGAGGCAGCGAGCGTTTCGTTCCGAATGATCTTTATCTGAATGCAACCACCCACACGATTCTGTTGCTGACCGGGCCGAACATGGGCGGCAAGTCTACTTATTTGCGGCAGACGGCGCTGATTGTGATTCTCGCGCAGATGGGCTCATTCGTTCCGGCTCGCTCGGCGCGGCTCAGCGTGGTGGATCGCGTGTTCACCCGCATCGGGGCCAGCGACAACTTGGCGCGCGGACGCTCGACCTTTATGGTCGAGATGACGGAGACGGCCGCGATTCTGCACACGGCAACGGCGCGTTCGCTTATTTTGCTGGATGAAGTTGGACGCGGGACTTCGACTTATGATGGATTGGCGATTGCGTGGGCGGCGATCGAGTATCTGCATGCGCGGGTGCGCGCCAAGACTTTATTCGCGACGCACTATTTTGAGCTGACGGAATTGGCCGAGCAGCTCGCGGGAGTGAAAAACTATCATGTGTCCGTGAAAGAAACCGGGGGCGGCATCGTCTTCCTGCGCAAGGTTGAGCCGGGCGCAGCCGACCGCAGCTATGGCATTGAAGTGGCAAAGCTTGCAGGTCTGCCGAACGAGGTGATTGTGCGGGCACGCGAGGTGCTGACGGAACATGAGTCGGCGGAGCGCGAACTGACTAGCCATCTATCGCCTGGGGCTACGCCTCCGGCGACGCAGTTGACGATCTTTACGGCGCTGTCGCAGCCGGTGGTGGAGAAACTGCGGGACGTGGACTTGAACCGGCTCACGCCGCTGGAAGCGTTGAATTTGTTGGCGGAGCTGAAGAAAGAAATCTAGAACTCACCACGGAGACACAGAGGCACGGAGAAAACCGCGTGGGCGCTTGAGTTTCGAGGACGCGTCTGCGCTTGGGACTTAGATGGCTGCGCACACATGATTACTCGCACATGATTACGCAAACATGATTATTCACACCAGGCAATCCAGATCGAAGCACGATCCGGGCCAGCTTCTGATCGTCGGCTTCGAGGGTACGCAGATGACGCCGCGGCTCAGTTCCCTGCTCACACGTCTGCAACCCGCGGGTGTGATTCTGTTTGCGCGGAACATCAAGAGCGCCGAACAGACTTGGCGACTGCTGCGCGATTGCCAGAGGTGCGTAGCTACGCCGCTGTTTACCTGCGTCGATCTCGAAGGCGGGCGCGTGGACCGGTTCCGCGATTTGTTGGGTCCGGCGCCTGCGGCGGCGGATGTGTTCTCCTCCGGTGATCGCACACTTTTCCGCAGGCACGGGCAGGTGATTGGGGAGAACTGCCGCGCTTTGGGATTCAACGTGGACTTCGCGCCTGTGCTCGATCTGGCGTTTGCAGCCTCTCGCACGGTGATGGGTTCGCGAGTGGTCTCGACGGATCCACGCGATACGGTTGTTTATGCGCGTGCGTTTCTTGCCGGGCTGAGGGCGGCGAGCGTGATGGGATGTGGCAAGCATTTTCCAGGACTGGGCGAAGGGACGCTCGACAGCCATCACGAGTTGCCGGTGATCGAGCAGCCGCTGAAAACGCTTTGGGCTGAAGACCTGCTGCCTTACCGCAGACTACGTGCACAGTTGCCGATGGTGATGATTTCGCACGCCGCGTATCCGATGGTGACGAAGGATCGGACTCCGGCGTCGCTTTCGAGAGTTTGGATCACTGACATTCTTCGCAAGCGTATTGGGTTTCGCAATCTGATCGTCTCGGACGATCTGGAGATGGGCGGAGTCTTGTCGGCCGCTCCTGTGGGGCAGGCTGCGGTTGCGTTTGTTCGAGCCGGCGGAGATCTGTGCCTGGTCTGCCATCGCGAGGATTACATTGCGCAAGCTTACGACGCGCTGGTGACGGCTGCGGAGCGCGACCGGAAGTTCGCCCAGCGGGTCGCTGAGTCGGCGGGGCGCGTGCTGGCGTTCAAGAAGAAGTCGGCGAAGATGATGCGAAGGTTGAAAGAACCTTGTTCCACAGCGATTGAAAAACTTTCACGGAGGCTTTGGGAATTCAGCGAACAGGTGGGACTGGAAGCTCTGGTTCGTGCGGAGAAGGCGCGGACGGAGAAAGATCTCGAAAAGAAATTGCGGCGGCCGCGGAGATGACGACGACAAAGGAAATGATTGTGGCCGGAGTCATGAGCGGGACGTCTGCTGATGGCATCAACGTGGCGTTGGTGCGAATGGGCCCGCGGGTCGACTCACTCGCGGCCTCGGTTGCGACTTCGACAGTTCGCGCGCCGGGGCGCCCGTGCCGCATTCACCTTCTTGGGCACGCCGAGTATTCCTATTCCAAACACGTTCGGGGGGCTGTGCTGGGTGCGATGAATGCTTCGCGTGCGAGCGTGGCCGATCTGGCTCGACTGAATTTTCTATTGGGCGAGCTTTATGCCGATGCCGTGCTCGCCACGGAGCGGCGGTTCGCGGTGAAAGTGGATTTGGTCGGTTGCCATGGTCAAACGCTTTACCATCAGGGCGAGGCACAGATTTTTCTGGGACGCAAGGTGGCGGCCACGTGGCAGACGGGCGAGGCGGCAATCATTGCGGCAAGAGTGGGCATGCCAGTGGTTTCGGATTTTCGTCCCGCGGATATGGGTGCGGGCGGCAAGGGTGCGCCGCTGGTTCCGTTTCTTGATTACATGCTGTTCCGCGATGCGCGCGTGGGGAGAATCGTGCAGAACATCGGGGGCATCGCGAATCTTACTGCCATCGCCCCAGGGGCTGCCGCGGATGATGTGCTTGCGTTCGATACCGGGCCAGGGAATATGGTGATCGACGCGGTCACGGAGAAATTGTTCGGTGAGCGCTTCGACCGCGGCGGGAAGATTGCAGCGTCCGGGAAGGTGCTGGAGAACGTGGTTTCCGCAATATTGCGGCGGGAGTTTTTCAAGAGAAAGCCTCCTAAGACGGCGGGGCGCGAGGAATTTGGGCGGGAGTTTGTGCGCGAGTTTCTGCGAAGCTGCGGACGTTGCCGAAAAGAAGATATTGTGGCGACTGCTACAGCGCTGACCGCGAAGTCGATTGCAGATGCAGTGCAGCGATTCGTCGTAAAGGAGCCAGGCATCACGCGAAAACCGTTGTTTCAGGAAATGATTCTTTCCGGAGGCGGAGCGAAGAATTCGGCGCTGGTGGTCATGCTGGCCGGCGAACTCGAAGGGCTCGGAGTCCGGCTGCGTGTCTCGGACGAATTCGGCATGCCTTCCGCGGCGAAAGAGGCAGTGGCGTTTGCAGTGCTGGCGCATGAAACCTGGCATCGGCGAATGTCGAACGTTCCTTCTGCGACTGGGGCGAAGCGCGGTGCGGTGCTGGGCAAGCTTTCTTATCCGTAGAATCGCAAGCATTCAACTTGCTAATGTAAACGACAGAACTCATGGCGACTTACGTTTCGATGCTTCGCGGAATCAACGTGGGCGGCCACAAGCTGGTCAAGATGGAACGGCTGCGTGAGTCGTTTGAAGCTTTGGGGTTCGAGCAGGTGAGGACTTATATTCAGAGTGGCAACGTGGTTTTCAAAGGCGGCAAGATCTCTACTTCCACGTTGTCGAAGAGAATTGAGGAAAAGATCCTGCACGACTTTGGATTCTCAGTCTCGGTAATTTCAAGAACTGCGGACGATGTGAGCAAGGCGATTGAGAATAATCCGTTCTTGAAGGAGCGCAGCATAGACGCAGGAAAGCTTCATGTTACTTTCCTGTCTGGGGCGCCCGCGCCGGCTGCGCTGAAGAGTTTGGCGGACTTGATGGTCGAGCCTGATCGGTTTTGTTATTCCGGCAAAGAACTTTTCTTCCACTTACCGAATGGAGTTTCCGAAAGTATTCTGATGAAGAAGCCTGTGGACCGGATACTTGGGGTTGTGATCACTACGCGCAACTGGAAAACCGTGAATACTCTCCACCAGATGTGCAGGGACTGCCGCTGATGCGCCGGGCTTTATTGGTTCTCGCGGTTGTGGCCTTGATGGCTTCCCTGCTCTCCTGCTCCAGCAAACCCGACCCTAACACCCTGGTGATGGTGATCGAATCGAGCCCTACGAATCTGGACCCGCGGGTGGGAATCGACGGGCAGTCGGAACGCATCGACAGCCTGATCTTCGACTATCTTCTCTCGCGCGGTGACAACTTGGACGTGGCACCGGGACTGGCCGAGCGCTGGGAGATTCCCGACCCGCTGACCTACATCTTTCACTTGCATCACGGTGTCAGGTTTCACGATGGGCGCCCGCTCACGTCGCGCGATGTGAAGTGGACCTTCGATTCCCTGCTGACCGGAAAACTTCGCAGCCCTAGAACAGCGACGTATCGCTTTGTAGATCACATCGAGGCCCCGGACGATCACACCGCGATTTTTCATCTGAAGGAGCCCTTCACTCCACTGCTCTGGAATCTCTCCAACGGAGCAGTGGGCATTGTGCCCTATGGTAGCGGCAACGAGATAACTGCGCATCCCATCGGCTCCGGTCCATTCAAGTTCGTCAGCGCCGAGACCGACAAAGAAGTTGTCGTCGAGCGCAACGACGATTACTGGGGCGACAAGGCGAAGCTGGTTCGCGTGCGTTTCGCTGTGGTGCCCGACGCGACCACGCGCGCGCTCGAACTACGCAAGGGCAGCGGCGACGCCACGATCAATGCGCTGACACCGGATACTGTGGCGGCACTGGAGCGCGATCCCTCGCTCGCGGTCGAACGCGCTCCCGGAACCGTGCTGGCTTATCTGGGGTTCAATCTGCGGGATCCGATCCTTAAAGATGTGCGCGTGCGGCAGGCGATCGCCTATGCGCTCGACCGGCGGCCGATGATTGAGTATTTGTGGCGCGGCGAGGCACAACCCGCGCGCAGCATTCTTCCGCCGCAGAGTTGGGCTTATGACGGCGACGTTCCGCTCTACGACCACGATCCTGAAAAGGCGCGGAAGTTACTGGATGCGGCGGGATATTCGCTGACGAACGGAGTGCGCTTTCACATCACCATGAAAACGTCGACAGACGAGAACACGCGCCTCATGGTCGCCGTGATGCAGCAGCAGTTGCGCGAAGTAGGGATAGCGCTCGACATTCGCAGCTTCGAGTTCGCAACGTTTTTCAATGACGTGACCCACGGGACGTTCCAGATGTACGGGCTGCGATGGATCGGCGGGAACGAAGACCCTGACATTTTCGAATATGCGTTTCACTCGGCGAAGTTTCCGCCGAATGGGGCGAACCGCGGCTTCTACTCAGATCCCAGAGTGGATGCGCTGATTGACCAGGCCCGCCGCGAAGTCGATCCCGCCGTGCGCAAGCCGATCTATGCCGAGATACAGATCATTCTGGCTGAAGACCTGCCTTCCATCGATCTCTGGTATCTGGACAACGTTCTTGTTCACAATAAGCGCGTTTTGAATTTGAAGTTGAATCCGGCGGGAAACTACGATTTTCTGCGGACAGCGGAGCTGGCGCCGACCGGGAATTAAGCCGCAAACTCTGCGTGGTACCATCGAAGCCTGGGACGATTGCGGATGCCGGCGGTACGCCGGCGCTACGTTTCTATGCGGATTCTCTTCATTGGCGACATTTTCGGGCGGCCGGGACGGACCATCGTCAAGGACCGTCTGCCGGGCATTGTGCGCGACCACGCGATCGACCTCGTCATCGCCAACGGGGAGAACTCTGCGGCTGGTTTCGGCATTACTCCGGCGCTCGCCGAAGAATTGTTTGAGCTGAATATTGACGTCATCACCACTGGCAACCACGTCTGGGATAAGCGCGAGATTCTGGATTACTTTCAGATGGCCGAAGGCAATGGCCAGGGCCCGCAACGGCGCGTGCTTCGTCCGGCAAATTATCCCACGGATATGCCGGGATGGGGCTTGTATCAGGGTCACAAGGGAAAAATCCCTTACGCCGTGATCAATTTGCAGGGGCGCGTGTTCATGGCATCGAACGACGATCCGTTTCGCACCGCCGATCTGCTGTTGAAAAAGATTGAAGCTAAGGTGATCTTTGTGGACTTCCATGCCGAGGCGACCTCGGAAAAGATTTCACTGGGCTGGTATCTCGACGGGCGCGTGACCGCGGTGGTAGGCACGCACACGCATGTCCCCACTGCCGATGAACGCGTCCTGCCTAAGGGAACGGCGTACGTCACCGATGTGGGCATGACCGGCCCTTATGACGGCGTGATTGGAGTGAAGAAGGAATTGGTAGTCAACAAATTCCTGAATGGCATGCCGGTGCGCTTTGAGCCAGCCACGGGCGACGTCCGGCTGTGCGCCGTGGTGATTGACTGCGACGAGAAGACCGGCAAAGCGCGGGAGATCGAGCGGCTGATGCTGAGTTAGATTTACCTTGCAAGGACGCCTGCCTGCCCCGTTCTTCTTGCGGTCTATTCCATCCCCTGATCCCCCATTGAGACCGAAGGTACGGGGACTATTAGCGCTCGGCGGGGAGTCAGGGGCAGGTTAAAATCAAAGCGATGCAGCATGTGTGGTCCATTTTGGCGGGATGTCTTTTGGCGGCGATGGCGGTGCAGCCCGCGTTTGCCGGGAGCGACGCGACCGCCGAAACGGCGGTGATTTCCTGCGGCAACGGAGTGCCGGGCGGCATTCACTGCGCTCCGACAAAAAAAGATCTGAAAGATGCTCACGACGCTTACACCCATGGGCTGAAACTGCAAGGCCACGAACATCTGGATGAAGCCTTTACCGCGTTCGATGAGGCGGCGCGGCTGGCGCCGCAAGACCTGCGGTTCCTTTCAGCGCGGGAAATGACGAAGTCGCAGCTAGTGTTTCAGCACACGGAGCGCGGCGACTCGCTGCTGGCGGAAGCCCGGCCGGAGCAGGCTGCGGCCGAGTTTCGCGCGGCTCTGCAACTCGACCCCGACAACGCTTATACCGAGGAACGGCTGGCGGAAGCGATGCACGATCCCCTGGAGGCGAAGCTGGGCGGAGTGGCAGCGGCGCTGGCCGACTCCAGTGAAATCCGGCTTCAGCCCAAAGCGGAGCGGGCGACGTTTCACTACCGCGGCGATGTTCGCGGACTCTTTACCGAGCTGGGCTCGGCTTATGGCGTGACTTCCGAGTTCGACGATTCGGTGGCAACTAAGACGGTGCGGTTCTACGTGGACGATGTTGACTTCCTCACCGCCCTCCACCTGGCGTGCCGCGTGAGCAAGACCATGTGGACTGCGCTGGGCGAGCACCAAGTGCTGATCGCGGCCGATACTCCGGAAAACCACAAGCAGTTTGACCGCATGTCGCTCGCCACGTTTGCCGTGCCGGGCGCAACCACGCCGCAGCAGGCGACCGAGTTGGTCACTTCCCTGCGCAACATCTGCGACTTCCAGAAAATAAGTACCGGGCAAATGGGAACAGTGGAAGTGCGCGCTCCGCAGGCGACGCTGGAAGCTTGTACCAAGCTGGTCCGGCAGCTGACCACCGAACGTCCGCAGGTGGCGATTGACGTTGAGATCTACCAGATCAGCCACAACTTCACGCGCGAAATCGGGATGCACATTCCGAATACTTTCACGATGTACAACATCCCGGTGGCGGCGCTGGCGGCGTTGGGAGGGGCGAGCATCACACAGCTGGTGAACCAGCTGATTTCTTCCGGCGGCATCAACCAGGCCGGGAGTTCGGCGCTTTCGGGCCTTCTGGCGCAACTGCAGGCCCAGCCAAACTCCATTTTCAGCCAACCGCTAGCGACGTTCGGAGGCGGCCTAACGTTCTCTGGCGTGAGCCTCGATCACCTTTCGGCCGCGCTTTCGCTCAATGAGTCCTGGGCCCGCAGCGTGAGCCGCGTCACCATGCGCGCGGGGCAAGGCAACGATGCGACGTTCCACCTGGGGGAGCGTTATCCCATCCTGAATGCCACGTACGCGCCCATTTATAACTCGCCGCAGATTTCCGCGGTGTTGGGCAATCAGAGCTACGTCCCGCCATTTCCTTCGGTGAGTTATGAAGATCTGGGATTGAGCCTGAAGGCAAAGCCGGTGATTCACGGCAGCGGCGAAGTGAGCATGACTCTCGAACTGCAAGTGCGCTCGCTGACCGGGTCCAGCTCGAACGGCGTGCCGGTGATTTCCAACGAGGAATACAAGGGCAGCATACGCCTTCAGGATGGCGAATCGGCCGTGGTGGCGGGAGAAATCACCACCAACGATCAACTCTCGATGGCCGGAATTCCGGGGCTGGCAGCGGTTCCTGGCTTAAATCAAGTCGCGTCAGACAACACTCGCATGAAAGAGGATGACGAATTGCTCATCCTGATCACCCCGCACGTGGTCGCCAACCGCAACCTGGCCACGGATGAGATCTGGGTGACCGAGAAGTAGCGGGCTTCGGGCTCCGGCTTTCGGGCTTTGGGCTCCGCTGTCGTGGTCCAACTTCCGGCCGAGATTGAAAGCCCAAAGCCCGTTCGCCGAAGCCCGAAGCCCGACCTTACTTCCCTTCCTTCGCGGCGAAATCTACCAAACTCCTCAGCGACTCGGGCGGAACCTGGCTGATATTCCCGATGGCGCGGCCATTGACAAAAAGAGTGGGGGTACCGGACACGTTTAGAGCTTTGCCCAAGGCAAGGGAAGCATCCACGTGAGCTTTGGCGACGGGAGTGCCGGCGCAGGTTGCAATCTCTGAGCCTTTCACGCCCGCGGCGTCGGCGAGCGCAGTCAGCTTCTCATCGGCATTTTCTGCCGTGATGTCGGCCTGAGTGTCGTAGGTCTTGGCGATGAACTTCCAGAACGCTTCATTCGATGCGCGGCCTACGCAGTCGGCGTATGCGGCGCCCTTTGCCGCCCAGTTGTGCATGTCGAGCGGAAAGTTCTGGAAGACAAAACGCGCGTTTGGTTCAGCCGCAACGAGTCCTTCGATGGCGGGCTGCGCCGCTTTGCAGGCTGGACACTGCAAATCGCCGAACTCGACAATCGTGACCGCCGCGTCTTTGGGTCCGCGAGACGGGCCGGTCATGCCCTTCTCCAGCGCCTTCTTCGCCGGATCGAAAGGTTTGGCGCCGAATGGAATGATATCGCCGACTACAGCGTGCTCGCCATCCGCCGTCACATAGAAGCGGCTGGCCTGCTGGCCCTGGGGACTGGCCAGGATCACATCGACCTGAGCCAGGCCGGGCACTGGCGCCGGTTTGATGCTCGAGATTTTCCAACTCACCTGCGACTCATAGCCGAAGGTTTGCTGCATAAAGGAATCCACCGTGGTTTCCGAGGGAAGGACGGTGGCCACGCCGGAGGCTGGCTTATCCGCCGATTTCGCGGTCGTCGAGGTCTGGGCTGCTGCCAGGCTGCAGGTGAGCAGAATGATAAAAATCAGGTTGGTAGAAATAGACCGCATGGTGTTTCCTTTCGAATCGGAAATTATTGTAGAGCAGGACTTTCAAACCTCGCTCTTCGCGGCGATGGGAAAACGGCGCCCGTAGCCGAAAGCTTTGGGAGAAATCTTGATGCCTGGCGCCGCCTGCTGGCGTTTGTACTCAGCCCGGTCAACCATTCGGACGACGCGGCGCACCAGTTCGAGATCGAAACCGCGATCGGCGGCAATCCGCTCGGCCGAATGCGCATCTTCTACGTAATCTTCGAGCACGGCATCCAGAATCTCGTAGGGAGGCAGAGAGTCGCTGTCTTTCTGGTCAGGCCGCAGCTCCGCAGAGGGCGGCTTTTCCAGCGTGGCCAGCGGAATTACCGGCCGGCGCGAATTTGCGTAATGGCTCAGCCGGTAAACCAGCGTCTTCGGCACGTCCGAGATGACCGCTAGGCCCCCGACCATGTCCCCGTAGAGTGTACAGTAGCCCACGCCGAGTTCGCTCTTGTTGCCGGTCGATAGCACGATGGCGCCGAACTTATTAGACAGCGCCATCAGCAGCGTGCCACGGGCCCGCGACTGGATATTTTCTTCTGTAACGTCTTCTTTCCGGCCGGCAAACACTTCTTTCAAAGTCTGTCGGTACGCTTCGAATGCCCGATCGATGGAAAGCAACTCGAAGCGGATGCCGAGATTTTTGGCCAGGGCGCGGGCATCGTCGATCGATCCCGGGGAAGAGTACGGGCCCGGCATGCCAATGCCGATCACGTTCTCTGGCCCGACGGCGTCGACGGCGATCACGGCGGTGAGTGCCGAATCGATGCCGCCACTGAGGCCGATAATGGCCTTTTGAAACCCGCACTTGCGCATGTAGTCGCGCGTGCCCAGGACCAGCGCGGCGTAGACGCTGGCTTCCTCGCCTTCGATCTGCTCGTGCAGATCGCCGGTAAGAGTCTCGGAATCGAAGTAGATAAGGTCTTCTTCGAACGAACGTCCCTGCGCTATGACGTTCCCTTCCGCGTTGAGCACGATGCTGGAGCCGTCGAAGACCAGGCTGTCATTGCCTCCGACTTGGTTGACCAGCGCGACTGGAACTTTATGGTGGCGGGCGATCGCGACCAGCATGTTGCGGCGCAGCTCGCGCTTGCCGATCCAGAAAGGCGACGAGGAAATGTTGAGCACGAAGTTTCCCCCGGCGCGGATCAGGGTCTCGATGGGATCGACCGTGTATAGGCGCTTAGGCCAGAACAGCTTGTCGTTCCATG
>Ga0210388_10004791_pt1 | contig 10576 bp, 10 predicted proteins | sample IncBWC19OmetaG_FD_155485 | JGI IMG/M metagenome (GOLD analysis project Ga0210388, IMG submission 155485) | Forest soil microbial communities from Barre Woods Harvard Forest LTER site, Petersham, Massachusetts, United States - Inc-BW-C-19-O ...
GTCGAAACAATCGCGACGGAGATGGCTTGGATCAAGGTGACTCCAGAAGGGCTGGTGCTCGAAGAGATCGCCCCCGGCCTGACGGTCGACGATGTGCAGAGAGCAACCGAAGCCAGACTGATCGTGAGCGGCGTGGTCAGACAGATGATCTCCTAAGGAGCGCAACACTGAATCGCCCGAAGTTTCCCATCCGCCTTCTCAGCACTGGACTTCTGTGTATCCTCACAATTGCCGCGTCGGCATGGTATATGCGGCCGGGAGGAATCGATTGCAATCATCTGGCGCCCTTAACGGTGCTGGCTACGATTGCCGCGTTCCTCATGTCTATCTGCTTTCGTCAGATGGCGAAGCACAAAGAGCGCTCGCAGCGTTGGTTTCTTGCGGTGTGTCTGCTGATTGCCGCCGTGACGCTGTTCTCCGATTTTCGCTATGTGCGGCGCAATCGCGATCTTTGCGATTCGGTCCAACAGCAGTTCCGCCCCGTCAAGTAAGTCCGTCGCGCTCTCAATTTTCGATGGTTACGTTCTGGTCCGTCGCCTTGCCAAGTGCGCGCAGATAGGCGTCAATCGTCGCCGTCTCGCCGAGGATGAAGTGCGAGGTGAAGCGAAAGATCGGATTGTAGACTTCGCCATCTTCCGTGATGCGAACGCTGGTTCCGTTGTCCGCCGGGGTCAGCGTAAATGTCCAGGTCCCGGAGTAGGGAAGGTTGGGCGTTGCAATGCGCCGCTGGATGGAATGCGAAGGCTTGCTCGCCAGCAGCTCGTAGGTCATCGTCTCGTTGCGGCGATTGGTTTCACGTTGAAAGTGACGCCCCTCGTTCTCGGTGATGTCTTCACATTGGGCGACATCGGGACGCCAGTTCTGGGGCCCGGCAATCAGTGGAAAGAGCTGGTCAGGGCTGGCGTTGAAGTGTGCGCTGCGTGTGGAGATATGGTGCTTCGGAAGCAGCGCTCCGATCGCAACCACGATGAGGACCAGCAGAACCACTGCGGCGACGGCGATGAGGAGAATCTTCATCAGTCTCGCTCTCTCTTTCGCTGACGAAGTACGATGCGCGCGTGCTTTGCCAGGCATTCTATGCCCCGAAGGGCAGATTCAACCTCGTTGGGATTCATCTTTCGCAAAATCTGCCTCACCAGCTCAGGATTCAGAACTGCATTCTCGTCGCGCACCCTTGCTCCTGCCCGGGTGAGAGTCAAGGCCACCGAGCGCGTATCCATGGTGCTTCTGCGCCGGAAAACATAGCCAGCGCGCACCAGCCGAGAGATGGTGATGCTCATCGTCGACCGGCTGACGCCCATGTGCTCTGCCAGCTTCGAAGGTGTAGTGGCCTGCTTCTCGTCCAGGTGATCGAGGACACTGGCCTGATGTTCGGTGACGCTTTTGCCGTCACCGTCTTCGCGCACATGCTGGCGATGGCAGGCGAGGAAGATCGCCGGATACGCAACCTGCAGACGTCTGACCCGCGAATCCAACATAGGCGAAAGGATGCGCGCGATGGTTTGATTCGTCAAACAAAAAGGATTGACCCGTCCAGGCATCCGCGCCCTTGTCGGGACTGCGCGTCCAGCGATACGCGCCTCCGGCGTATGCTCCCGGTGCTCGCTTCTATGCCCGTCTTACTGTTCGTCTTTCGACATGCTTCTCGTATTTTTCGCCCTTCAGGATGCGCTTGACGTAGATTCCCGGCGTGATCACGTGGTCCGGGTCGATCTCGCCCGGCTCGACCAGATCTTCCACCTCGGCGATCGTGATGCGCGCCGCGGTCGCCATCATGGGGTTGAAATTTCGCGCTGTCTTCCGGTAGATGAGATTGCCGGAGGTGTCGCCTTTCCACGCCTTGATGAGGGCGAAGTCCGCGCGTAGCCAGTGTTCGAGAAGGTAGGGTTTGCCCTCGAAATCGCGGGTCTCCTTGCCTTCCGCAACCAGCGTTCCCACGCCGGCTGGCGTGAAGAATGCGGGGATGCCGGCGCCTCCGGCGCGGATTCGTTCGGAGAGTGTGCCCTGAGGGATGAGCGTAAGATCCAACTCGCCCTTCAGGACCTTCTCTTCCAGCAACTTGTTTTCGCCGACGTAGCTGCCAGTGTGCGAGGAAATCATCCCGGTCTCCAGCATGCGCCCCATTCCGAAGCGGTCGATGCCCATGTTGTTGCTGATGGTGCGCAGGTTTTTGACGCCGCGCTCAACCAGTGCCGAGATGAGGTTTTCGGGGATGCCGCTGAGACCGAAGCCTCCGACCATGATGGTGGCGCCGTCCGGAATGTCGGCGACGGCGGCTTCGGCGCTCGAAAAAACTTTGTTCAACTGAAAGCTCCCTTCGATCAGACAAAAGAATCGGAAATGAGTACCGGGAAGAATACGTCAAGATGTCCTGCGAAGACCAATTTTCGGGATATTTTGCTGATCCAAGAGATGAAAAGCGGCTGACGGCTGTGGTGAAAGTCTTCAGTCAGGCACACAGACTGCTGTAGGATGGCGGCGAGCAGGCAATTCCACAAATCAACATCGAGGAGCGTAGCAATGTTGAAAGGGTTTCGCGATTTTATTCTCCGGGGTAATGTGGTCGATCTGGCGGTTGCTGTAGTCATCGGCGCAGCGTTCAGCTCCATTGTCAACTCCCTGGTCAGCGATCTGATCAATCCGTTGATTGCGGCCATCGTGCACAAACCGAATTTTTCCTATCTGGTATGGAATGTGAACGGAGGCAAGATCACCTACGGTAATTTCATCAACGCGTTAATTCAGTTCCTGTTGGTGGCCTTCGCGGTTTATTTCTTCGTGGTCCTGCCATTGAATGCACTGTTGAAGAAGTTTCATCCCGCGAAAGCGGAGCCGCCCAAGACCCGTCCCTGCCCCCAATGCCTGAGCGATATTCCGGTCGCGGCAACGCGCTGCTCGCACTGCGCGCAGCCGGTTCCCGCGGTTTAGCACGAGCAGTCCGTCCTGCTCCGGAGGTGCGGGTCGTTGGAGGCGCAGTTTCGGTGGGTGTGCAGTTCCTGCCGAATGCTCGATCCCTGCCGTAAAATCAGGGATTGCTACCTCGGGATCAATCCGACCGCCTGGGCGTGGTGCTCGTCGCCACGCGCAATCCCTTGAACATCGGTGCAGCCGCCCGGGCCATGAGCAACTTCGGCTTTTCGAGGTTGCGCGTCGTTCGCCCTTACGATCTGGCCTTTCGCGAGGCGAGATCGGCGGTTGGCGCGCCCGAGCTATTGAGGAATGCCCAGAGCTTCGAGAATGTATCGGACGCAATCGCCGATTGCTCGCTCGTCGTAGGCACCACGGCAGTGGGTTCGCGGCAGATCGAGCATCCGGTGCATCGACTGCAGGATGGCGCGGCGCTGCTTCGCGAGCATTTGACGACCGGTCGCGTCGCGCTGCTGTTCGGATCGGAGAAGCGCGGTCTGGCCAATGAAGATCTCAGCTATTGCCACTGGCTGATCCGCATTCCCACCCGTGCAGAGCACATCTCGATGAACTTGGGGCAGGCGGTCGCGGTCTGTTTGTATGAGCTGATCCGCGCAGAGGGTGCGCCCGATTCAAACACCGTTGGGAAGTCCGTCGAGGCCGCCGCGGCCGGCGAACTGGATCGGATGACGCAGGCGCTGCTCGAAGCCCTCGCCGTCTGCGGTTATATCAAGCCCGGTACAGAGGTGATAACCGAAGAGAAGACACGCCGGCTCATTCGCCGTCTGCAGCTGAGCTCGACGGATGCGGAGACGATGACCGGGATGTTCGCGAAGATTCTTAAGAATAGGATGTAGAGGGCAGAAAAAGACGTCGCCTGCGCCCTATACGCTACACCCTCTCTCCCGCACCATATTCTGCTAGTTCATGCTATTGCGCTGGTTGATCAGTGCCTTGTCGTAGCGGTCGATCCTTATGATGCCTACGCGCGGGAACTCGAGATCGAGGATGGTATAGATGGTCACCGTGAGGGCTACCGCATAAACAACGGTGTGCAACCACGGACGCCTGCGCTGTTCGCCCATGCCGAATCCGGCGATCAGCGAGCTGGCCAGGGCGAGGACGAAGAGCAGAATGTAGATCGGCAGCGGTGGGTGCGTGTCCAGTGCGACGGCCCGCGTGGTAGTGATGTCGATCATGTCATTCAGCGATGACAGCACGAGTGAGAGCGTGGCCGGAGAGGGATCCTGACGCGCGGCTGCAATCGATTCCGACCATATCTTTGTCTGCAGGGCATTCGAATTGGCGAAGTCCGCCTTTGCCTTGATCGGATCGTCGGTTAGATCTCGGTAAAAGCCGATTCGATCGTCGACATACTGCCGATAATCCTGCCTCAACTGCGATTGGGCTGCCACAGGCAACAGATCGACCCGGAGCCACGCAGTGCCGATAGCGTTGGTCTCCTGGACGATGAGCTGCCGCCGCGCCTCAAAGCGCGAGTCGGCTCCTGAGAACGCGAAGGCAAGCAGCAGGCCCAGCAGTCCGAAGACCGCGCCGTCAATCACGCCTAGGCCGGAACTCGCTTCCTGATCCTTGTGGCGCAGGCGAATCCGGCGCCCGGTCTCGATGCTGGCGAGCAGGAGTGCCATGAGAAAAAGTGTGATCACCACAAAAACCGTCATCCTATGATTTCTCCAGCGATAAAGAAATGCCCGAATTCTGAGCCGCAAGCCGGTCGAATCCGCAGCATGAACGGAGTGTAACGGAGAAGAGGCACCACGCGGATTCGTCGTTTTCAGACGCACGAGGCTTGTCGGAAGCCTCCGAATTTACCAGGGCGCAACGGTTTTCTGGTATCCGCGGAAGCTGCGGATTTCTTCCGCGGCGAAATGGAAGCAGGCAACGTCTGTATCTGGCAGGCGGTAACCGCCGTCGAGTTGTATCAAATTGAATTGGAGACAAATGAAGTTTTCGAACGTGTTGCCGGCTGCAGTGCTGGCATTTGCCTTCTTACCTGGAATGATGAGTACTTCGAGCGCGTTGCCGAGCGGGATCGAGAACGATGCGAGTCGCGCTCCCCGCGTTGTCATTGTGATTCGCCATGGGGAGAAGCCGCCCAAGAAGGAGCATTCGCCCGATCTTACGGCTATCGGGCAAGAGCGGGCCAAGCGTATACCCGGCCTGTTCGCGGGTTCAGCCGATCGGAAGGCGGTGGTCCCGCATCCGGATGCGCTCTTTGCCACACATGCCAGCCCCGGCAGCAACCGCGAGATAGAAACATTGACCCCACTTGCCCGCGCCCTCAATCTTCCACTCGACGACCGCTTCTCCGAAGACCAGGGCGGGCAGCTAGCCGCTGAGCTTCTCAGCGGAAAGTACGCGGGCAAGGTCGTCGTCATTTGCTGGCATCACGGGCAGATTCCAGCACTGGTTACTTCTCTAGGCGTCGCAGACGCTCCGAAGTGGGCCGATACCACCTTCGATCGGATCTGGGAGGTCGAGTGGGATCAAGGTAACGCGGTAATGAAGGACCTTCCGGAGAACCTGATGCCTGGAGACTCACAATAGGACGGCGTCTTGCGTCCCCCAAAAACTCTGGGTCGTCGATAGGTTTCGACGACCCAGATGAATCCGTAATCGATATGGTTATTTGTTGCCGGCTTCGGTGCTGCGGATGAACGTTGCAACATGATCGTGAAGCTGCTTAAGCGACTCGTCGCGGACATAAACCATGTGCCCCGACTCGTACCAATCGAACTGAATGTTCGAAGCCAGGTCCTGCGGGATGGGCAGGTGCTTGTCCTCATACCAGGCGGCGTAGAAGGGTGTGGCCAGATCGTAGTATCCGCCATTCACCATCACCTTGAGTCGGGGATTGGTCTTCATCGCCGTCGCCAGATCCGCGCTCACGTTCAGGTCGATGGGATTGCCGTTGTGCTTCAGATTCCACTGCGCAGAACCGAACTGGGCCTCGGGTAGATAGGTCTGTCCGTCGCCGTATTTCAGGTCGCGCCGAATGTAGTCGTTGAAGAGCGAGACGTATGCCGACGAGATGGCCGAACTCTGGGGATCGTACTCGGACTCTTCACTAAGCGGATTGAGCGTGGGGCCCGAGAAGCGCGTGTCAAGGCGGCCCGTGGTCAGGTCCTCGTCGTCCTGCAGGTTCTTCGTGAAGCCTCCACCGCTGACGCGCAGATCGGCCTTGACGAGATAAGCAACCGGAAGCCCGGTGTACTGGTGCAGCTTCTCTGCGACCTGCTGCTTTTCGGTGGCTGAAAGATCGGACCCCAGCGATAGAGCGTGGGCATATTCACTGAAGGCATAGTCTTCTACTTCTTTCAGGAAGGGCTCGAGAGCGGCGGGCTGCTGTGGCAGCTTGTGGTGGTAGTAGGCTGTCGCGGCGTAAGTAGGCAGAGCTGTCTCAAAGGGCAGATCAATTCCTGGATTTGTCCGCGCCGCATCGATGTCCGCTGTGAAGTTGAAGATCTGCGACAGGAGAATCACGCCGTTGAGGTCGATGCTCTTTTCATTCTCGAGAATGTTGGAGACGACCGCGGAGCGCGTGGTGCCGTAGCTCTCGCCGAAGAGATACTTGGGCGAGTTCCAGCGGTTGTATTTGCTGATGAAGCGGGCAATGAATCGTGCGAAGGCATGCCCGTCCTCGTCCACTCCCCAGAAGGACTTTTCCTTATCCTTGCCGACAAGGCGGCCAAAGCCGGTGCCCGGCATGTCGATGAAAACCAGGTCGCTCACATCGAGCAGGCTGTAGGCGTTGTCGACGAGCTTGTAAGGCGCCGCGGGCAGATGCGTATCTTCTGAAGTCACAACGTGCTTCGGTCCGAACGATCCCATGTGCAGCCACACGGTCGAACTGCCCGGGCCTCCGTTGTAGAGGAAAGTGATGGGCCGGTCTTCCGCCTTCGCGTCCTTCTTGAAGTAGGCGACGTAGAACATGCGCGCCACTGGAGGCTGATCCTTGGGCTCTTTGACGAGCGAGGCGTCGGTGCCGGGAAGAGCGCTACCGTCGGGGCCGAGCTGCGCATCCTGCTCATCGGTGGCGCCGACGGTGATGGTTCCGGCGACGGCCTGATAGGCGATCTTCTGGCCGCCGAGGGTGATCGATCCTTCGGTGGTTGAGTCGAGTATCAGAGCCGGCGCTTTCGCGGGAGGGAGATCGTCTGCGGCGAAAGCAGATGCGGTAAGCGTGGCTGCCAGGAAAGTAGCGAGCAGCGGGGCTGATTTAGCCATGGGAATTCGTTCCTCTAAGTTTGCAAGTCGCGTCGGGGAAGTGCTTGCAGAATGTATGCCGAGTATAAAGCGTGGGCGCGAGTGACCGGTTCCGGACAGTCTTCTGCTCGCGGCGACAGGGTGGACCGGAACCTGGGTGCCGGCCAATGCAGCAAAAGTCGGATTTGGTGGACCTCAACAAGGTACCGATCCATCAACGCTGGCGATGAGGGGAGTTCGGCGCATCGCTGGTGGCCGGCGACGCGTCTAATATAGGAATCGAATTCAAACTATGGCTGATCAACTTTATTTAAGTCTCTGGTACCCCAACTTTCGCCTGATCGCACTTCCAGCTGCTCTCGAAAAGGTGATGGAGCAGTTTGCTGTGATCTCGGGATCTGCCCGCGTCAAGGCTGCCGCTGTCTATCCGATCTCGTGGAATGAGGCGCCGGTCTACCAGCGCATTTACGACGAGGAACATGAGCCGGACGTACAGGCTTCCGAGCCGCGCGAGGCAATTGCCGCCGCCACGGAATCGTTGCACGACGATTTCGCCTACGAGTTTGAGCTGCTCTGGGAGTTGTGGGCTCCGGAGACTGGAGGCGGGTTGGAGCCGGTCTGGAAGAAGGAGCCGCGCATCGTACGTATCGTCGGCTACGGACCGGAGTTCGACGAGGGCTCGTATGAGCAGAACGGGCACGTTCGCATCGACTTCGGGCCCGATACGCCCTTCCTGCAGGAAGACGTCGATTTAGACGAAGAGGCAGCGGTCCACGTCAAACAAAATGTCCAGATGCTTGTCGAGTTCACCAACGCAGTCCAGCACCGCGCAGGGATCTCCAGCCGGCTGCTGTGGTCGGAATCCGGCGAGAGCCTGGCCCAGAAGCTGATTGCTCGTCTGCAGAGTGTTAACTAGGGGTTGAGAAGCCACCCCTTTTCAGCTCTCCCCATCTGAGAAAATACCCTTATGCGCATAACGGTGGCGAGGCTTCGCCAGAGCATTGTGGTGCTGGCTTGCCTGCTGGTGGTAGTTCTGGCTGGATTCTTCCTTTATGCCCGCTATCGTTTCCGCCATTTCGAGAAAGACCTGCCCGGCAAGCTCGGCATCAACATTCAGCAGACGGCGGACGGCTTCACTTACTCCCAGTCCAGCCAGGGTCATACCCTCTACACCGTCCATGCTTCGAAGCTCTTTCAATACAAGGCGGACGGGCATGCGACCCTGCACGACGTGGAGATTACGCTCTACGGCGCGCCGGGATCGAACCGGAGCGACAGGATTTATGGCTCGGAGTTCGACTACGACAAGGCTGCCGGGATTGTAAGCGCCAAGGGCGCGGTGCAAATCGACCTGTCCGGACTTGAAGCAGATAACGGAGGAGCACCAAAGCCGGCGTCCCCTCCGGTGAATCAGGATGACGGCGGCTCGGGGCAGCACACAATCCACATCAAGACGAGCGGCCTGGTCTTCAACCAGAAGACGGGCGATGCCGTTACCAGCGAGCACACTGAATTTTCACTGCCCAAGGCGGCGGGCAGCTCAACGGGCGCAAGCTACAACTCGAAGACCGGTCTGCTGGTGTTGGACAGCCAGGTTGAGTTGACGACGAGCAATAACGGAAATCTCGCCGTGATTCACGCAACCCACGCTCAGCTTCTTCGCGACTCCAAGCAGGCGTTTCTGCTGAACGCATCGACCGAGTACGAATCGGAGAAGAGCTCCGCGGACCAGGCGATCGTGTACTTCCGCAAGGACGGATCGGCGGAGCGGATCGACGCCCAGGGCCACGTGAAGCTTACGACCGACAGCGGTGCAGTGGTTACCGCCCGGACTTCGCAGACTCAACTGGATGCGAAAAGCCAGCCTACGCAAACCGATGCCGGCGGCGGGGTGAACTTTGTTTCCAATAGTGACAATGGCAGCATGCACGGCACGGCAATCGAATGCACGCTGACCTTTGGAGCGAACACGTCGCTGAAGCATGCCCAGTGCCGCGATGCGGTGAGCTTTGTGCAACAGCTATTTACGCTCGCAAACGATCCTAAGGGCACAGCTTCCCGCCAGATGCAGGCGTCCAAGTTGGACGTCGATTTCGTCCCGGATGGCAAGAAGAGCGTTCCGCAGAAGGCGCTGGCGACGGGAAGCGCGCAGGTGAATCTACATACAATTCCGTCGAAAGGTGCGCCGCAGCTCACCAACATTAGCGGGGATCAGCTGCTGGCAACGTTGGATTCAACGGGCACAGCGATTCGCCAGTTGGACGGGGCGGGAAATACAAAGATTGTCGACCTGGCACAGGACGGCTCGACCAACACCAGCAAAGGCGACCGGCTGCATATGACCTTCACGCCGCAGCCGAAGGCAACGCAAGCCGCCCAGGCCAAAGTTGCGGATAAGCCTTCCGGCAAGTCGAAGAACGGCGGCGACTCCGAGACATCCCAGGTCGACACTGCGATTCAGGATGGGCATGTGATTCTGACCCAGATGCCGCAGAAGAAGGCAGATGCGAAGGCCGATCCGGCTGTACTGACGGCTTGGGCGGATCATGCCGAGTATCACGCCTCGGACCAGATTCTGCATCTGACAGGCACTCCCCGCCTGAATGACGGCCAGTCGCTGCAGATGGCAGCGCAGCTGATCGACTATCACCGCGATTCGGGGGACGCGGCGGCGCAGGGAACGGTGAAGGCGACCTACACCCAGGCATCGGGTACGTCTGCCAATGCTCCGAGCCCAACTCTGGGCGGCCAGGGCCCGGTGCATATCACGGCCGACCGCGCCCAGCTTCATCATGCGACGAATGTCAGTTACTTTTACGGTTCGACGGCAACTCCGGCACGCATGTGGCAAAGTCAGGACTCAATCGCTGCGCCAGTGCTCGAGCTGACCCGGAATCCGCAGTCTCTGAAGGCTCATGGGACCGAGGGCAATTCCGCGCCAGTGGTGAGCGCAAACCTCACCTCTAATCTTGGCGAGAAGCACCGGCAGAGCGTGGTCCGCATTCACAGCCGGACGCTGGATTACTCGGATGTGGACCGGCGCGGTGATTTCCGTGGCGGGGTCGTGGCCGAAGACCCTGATGGCGTAATCCACTCCGACCGGGCCGAGGTCTTCCTCACGCCTAAAGCCCCAGCTCCGCTGGCTAAGGAGCAGGGCGGTCAAGGGCCAGCACAGCAGGGATCGGGTCAGATTGACCACATCGTAGCCACGGGTAGCGTAGTGATGACCCAGCCCGGCCGGAAGGCCACGGGCGAAAACCTGGTTTACACAGCCGATGACGGAAAATATGTTCTGACCGGAACACCGGGAAACCTGCCCCATGTTTACGATCAGGTTAAGGGCACGACCACCGGCTCGCGATTGATTTTCAATAGTCAGGATGATAGCGTCGTGGTGAGTGGGGGGCAGTCGAGCGCCGTCTCCGAGACGCGCACTCCGAAG
>Ga0210388_10004792_pt1 | contig 10575 bp, 10 predicted proteins | sample IncBWC19OmetaG_FD_155485 | JGI IMG/M metagenome (GOLD analysis project Ga0210388, IMG submission 155485) | Forest soil microbial communities from Barre Woods Harvard Forest LTER site, Petersham, Massachusetts, United States - Inc-BW-C-19-O ...
ATGAGCATGACCTTCTCGAATGTATTCTGCCGTCACTTCTGACACCGTGGTAGTCTGCGTAACTTTACGTATGTAGACCAGAGCAGCCAGAATCATCCCCGCCTCAACGGCGACAGTCAGATCGGCAGAAGCAAGTCTCGAAAACGGGCGCGTCCGCGGCGAAGAATCAGTGACAGCTTGCTTTCGAGAGAGATCTATCAAGGGACTGTGCAATATTGACCAGTTTTGCCACAACATATTGTCATCGCAGGGCGTTTTGACCGCGCGAAGACTAAAGTGCGATCCCGGACGGGGCGGGGTGAGACTATTTCTTCTGAACTGATTTGAGGTAATTCGTGAGATTAGTAATCCGCAGGGTGACTGGAGTTTCATCCATGCCGGGGCAGAGAGCCTTCCAGCGGTTCATAGTATCGAAGATCGGGCCCCAGACGGGCATCTCCCCGGAGCCGTGAGCGGGATTCTGCACGCCATTTTTCAAGACGTTTGAGACATAATCATCCGGAAATTTCCCGTCGTGACGCTGGGCCAATGTGGTCAGGTCGGGCGGCGGCACCTTGAGCGCAGTCGCAACAGGGCCATCACCCTTACCGCTGGGTCCGTGGCAGACGGCGCAATACTCCTTGAACATCTGAGCACCGAAAGCAGAACTGGTGGGCTTGACCTGGGTTTTCTTGATTTGATTCTCCTGGGCTCCGGCGATAGTGTGTATGGAAACCAGCGCCGCGCCAAATACGAGCAGATTGCAAACGAGCCGGATCATCCTCGAAGACCTCCGTGTGGAATTTCGAACTCGTTGTCCAAGTTATAGCCGCCTGCGGCCCGCGAGCTTCTCGAAGTGGCTTGGCCCCTTAAATCCCGCTCAACTCCCAGTCGAGAAGGCGGCGAGCCTCACATATCTCTTGCGGAACCTGCACCTGAGGTTGCGAAATGCTGATCTACCTCGGAGCGCGGCGCGAAGTCGAGGACCACGCGTGATGGCACATCGCCGTGCTCAAGTCGGTCGAAGATCTGGTTGATTGACGATAGAGGCTGTAGCTCGATATCGGCTTTGACCTTGCCTCCGACAGCGAAGGCGAGGGCCTCGGCCATATCCTGGCGCGTGCCGACGAACGAACCGCGAATGGTTATACAGTTCGCCACCACATCCAAAAGCGGAACTGGGAATTCTCCTGGCGGCAGCCCGACCAACACGCAAGTGCCACGCTTGCGGGTCATGCCAACGCCCTGCTTGAATGCGATGAGCGAAGGCGCCGTAATCAGAACGCCGTGAGCTCCACCGCCGGTCGCCTTCTTAACCGCGGCTGCCGGGTCTCCAATCTTGGCATTGATCACGAAATCGGTGCCAAGGCGCGTGGCATGGGCCAGCTTGCCGTCGTCGATATCGATTGCACAGATGAGTAGTCCCATGGCCTTTGCGTACTGAATGGCCAAGTGGCCCAGTCCACCGGCCCCAGAGATAGCTACCCATTCGCCGGGCCGAGCCTCGGTCTCCTTGACGCCTTTGTAAGTCGTGATTCCGGCGCAAATTAATGGCGCGGCTTCTGCAGCCGTAAGGCCGGCAGGAATATGGGCAACATAATTCGGATCGGCGAGGAGGTATTCGGCGAAACCGCCGTTCCTGGTGTAACCACCAAACTGCGCCTGAGCACACACCGTTTCCCAGCCAGTCATGCAGTACTCGCAGTGACCGCACGCCGAGTAAAGCCACGGCACGCCGACTCGGTCGCCCTCCTTCACAATTGTCACGCCCGATCCAACGGCAGCGACCAGACCGATGGCCTCATGGCCAGGGATGAACGGGAGCGTAGGCTTCACCGGCCAGTCGCCGTGGGCTGCATGGAGATCGGTGTGGCATACGCCGCAGGCTTCAGTCTTGACCAGAATTTGCCCCGCTCCGGGAGAGGGAACGTCCAATTCCAGAAGTGATAAAGGTTTTCCGAATTGCTCGACAATAGCGGCGTGCATCTTGGGCGCCATGTTTGACTCCTCTTTATTCTTTTTATTCTTTGCCCGAGTAGGAAATTCGAGCGTATCAACCGCCTAGTCGTCTTTTTGAGCAAGAGTGATCAGTCTCGCGCTCCTACTTCATTCCTAGATCCGACAGGATCTTGGGATTGGTTTCTCCCGATACGATGATTTGATGGCACGCGGAACAGTCATTGGAAATGGTCTGGCCGTCGGCACTGGTGTGACTGCCGTCATGGCAGCGGAAGCAGCCCGGCGAATCCATGTGGCCAAGGTTATTCGGGTGCGTGCCCCAGGTGATACGCATGTCGGGGAAGATATTGCGGAGATAGATCGCCGCCACCTCCTCGCCCGATTGCTGCACCGACGCGCGCTGCGCCTGATCGATTTCAGGGTAATTGGTTTGATAAAACTTGTTGATCTCGGCAGTGATGCTCTGCTGGGCGATGTCGCGAGTCCTGTAATCTACCTTGAGGACCTCGACTGCTTTCTTCTTAATATAGGGAAGATCTGCGCTGATTCGCCCGATCGACATCTGCTTGTCCACTGCGCTTTCGGGCAGCTCGGCGGCATGCGCGGGTCGGTTGTGGCAATCCAGACAATCCATCACGCGATGTTCTCCCTGGTCCAACTGCTTTTGAGTTGGCTTGGCATCACTGGAAATGAATTCCGTGGTCTTTCCTTTATCGTCGGTGTAATACACGGCCGGGATCGTCTGCCGCTGGGGGTCGGTTGAAATGTAGCGGATGCGACCCGCGTCGGCGAGATGGTGCCCGTGGATTCCGCTCACTCCCTGCCCATTGCTTCCTCCCACGTTCAGCATTACAACGTCTGTCAGGGGTGTGTTTTTCTCATCGTCCGTATAGCTGGTGCGAACGAGCAATTTGTCGCCGGCAAAACGGCCGGGCCAGTGACATTGTTCGCAGGTTTGGCTGGCGGGACGGAGGTCCTTTACCGGCGAAGGGATGGGGCGCGGATACCTATGAGTGGCGACCACGTAAACCTGCCGCAAGCCGTTGACTTTGGCTCGCACCATCCAGGGCAGCCCAGGGCCAATGTGGCAGTCCACACAAGCTACATGCGCGTGTGGGGAAACATGGTAGGCGGTATTCTCGGGAAGCATAACGTGACAGGTGGTTCCGCAGAAATTCGTCGAATCCAGGTACTCCACGCCGCGGTAGGATGCGGTTCCAATGATAAGAAGATTGATCCCGGTGGCCACGATCACCCAATCCAAAATGCGCCGCACCACGGGCAGGTGCAGGTCAATGGCGGGAAAGACCGCCGGCAGTTGCCCTCTTCTACGCAGACTTCGACGCCTGAGCCAAACGCCGAGTGGAATCAGCAGCAGGCCCAGTACGAAAATAGCGGGGAGGGTGAGAAAGACCAGGATGCCGATGTAGGGATGCGGCGGTCCCGGTAGGAAGATCTCAAAGAACCAGAAGGCGATCGTGGTAAGCGCCGTGCTGGTAGTGATCACGGCTCCCGTGAGCGTGATAGGATTCTGGCCCAGAAAATAGATTGGCTGCGACGAGTCTCGGATTCGTTCTCGCAGATTCATTGGAAACAGCCCCGCTCTTTCCTTGTAGCGTCTATCCGGTTCTGCGATGACACTCTGGGCTTCGCGGCGGCTCGTTTCGGCCGCCCTGAACCACGCGATTACTTCTTGAATGCCCGGATATAGGCCACCAGCCCTTTAATATCCTCCGGCTTCAGAGACGCCCCATACTTGGGCATCTTGTTCTTGCCGTTCGTAATGATAGTGGCGAGATCTGCGTCCGACATTCCCTGCACGTCGGCCGTTGTGAAATCGTGGGCGCCCATTTTCTTTCCCGTCGCCGAACCGGTTCCGTCCGCGCCATGGCACGCAGCACATTTCGACTTGTAAAGCGCCTCCGACGCGTTCTGCGCGTGCGCCGACAACGAGAGAACAAACACGGCGGCGATAGCTGTCACTGAGGCGAACACTTGCACCTTGATTGCTTTCATATTCAAACTCCAGTCGATTCGGTTCTCAATTTACTAGGTCCAACAACTCTGAATCATGTTTCAGGTTAAGGTTTCTGTGGTTGCCCCCTGCACCTCGATGAAAACGAGAACATCAGAATGCGTAACGCAGGGACTCGGATAACGAGTTGGCGTGAAAATAGCGTGGCGCTGTCGGGCCGACAAACGAACCTTCCCCGTACTGGTAATAATTCCAACCCGTGTTGAGAGCCCACTTATGACCAAGATCGACGCTCAGGTTGGCTACAGGCTGCTGATACTTGTACTGCACTGTGCCGAGAGGCTGCAGAATATTGAACTGGGGCACGCTGCCGTCGACACTGGTGATGCTGTAGCCGACATTGGCCAGCACTTGCTTCGCGGGCTTGAATCTGACGGTAGCCATTCCGAAATTCGTGCGGTTGGTATAGAACGAGTTGGCCAGCAGAGGATTGCCCGAATCGTTCAGTGCACAAAATGAAGTGGTGCCATTGGCGTTGGTCACGAAGGGGAGGTTCACCCCGGTTGGCGGAGTGTCGTTGAAGCAGATCAGGGCATTCTGGATCGCGCTGTTGAAGTTGTACGCCAGATCCATTCCGAACCGCTCGCGCGGCGCGAGCGACGCGGTCAGCCCGTAGTTTTGGTTGTGGCCCACGTACTGGGTTTGGGCGTCGGCGTTGGATTGTCGGAGGATGTTGACGGATCCGCCCAGGGTAGCCCACGAACGTGGTGTGTAGGTCGTCTGGAACCGGTATCGAGCTTCCTTGCGTGGTGACATGCGGACGAATACAGCGTTGAAGTTCGTGTGCTCCAGATCGAAGTTCAATCGCAAGGCATGGGTGGGCCGTGCCCAGAGCCCGAGGAGCGCCGTTTTTTCCAGGCCCACGAAGTGGTCTTCGTCTCCGGCCAGAAAATCGTTGAAGTGGTTGAACTCCCGGTCGCCCCAGCGGTAACCGATGCGAGCCCCAAATTGTTTTGAAATGTCCCAGGCCAGTTCGGTCTGATTTCGTGTCCAGGTCTGGTTGAAGGACGACGTGGCTAGAGTGGGCGTCCCCCCGGGGACTTCCGGGGTGGTGAGCGGCGTACTCAGCAGCGTGCAAGGTGGGACTGCACAGGTGTAGTCGAGCTCGTTGAAATTGCCATTCTCCGGAATGCGGTAGGCCCAGAAATAGAGTTTCTCGATCAGGCGCAGATGCTTGGTGAGATGCACGGTGGCCCCGAGATCGGCCGTGTCGGAAATTCGGCTGGCTATGGCTGTCCCGGTGCCGGTAAAGGCGAGAAGGCTGTTACGGCCCAGGCCGTTGAAGGCTTCGTTCAGTGGCGTATTCGTTTCGGCGTCACTGTAGGCAAAAGATGCCACCAGCTCTACGCGCTGAAAGTAATTGCTGCGCAGGCTGATGCGCTCGGTGGGTGTGGAAGTACGAATCCGCTGGTTGCGCGAGTAGCTGAAGTAGGCGCTGCATGCGACATTGGTCAGGGTCCCGTTGACAATCAGACTGGTTGCCGGTGGCACCACGGTGCAGGGTTCCTTGTTTGCCGTATCGATGGACAAGCCCAACGAAACGGAACTTACTGGCGTCGTGGGCAAGAGCGCCTCATTGATTGGATTCAACTGGTAGTCCGTGTCTCCCTTGTAGTAATCGAGGAATTGGTCGTAGCTGACGACAGTTCGCGGCGCGATCCTAAAGTCCACTCCCAAGCGGTAGGAGTTCATGGTTGTATTCCAATCTTGCAGGAGCAAAGCTTCCGTACCTTCGTGGATGCTGCTGTACGAAGGCCCAGTCATGTTGTTATGCGAATATCCCAAACGGAAGCTCACTGTAGACTGCGGAAGCAGGGTAAGATCGACGTCGCTCATGCGGCGCGTCGTGGCGAACGAGTGAGGCGAGCTCAGGATCGGAATCGATGGAGCAGAGGTCGGGGGATTCAGCGGATTTGCCAGCAAGTCGTAGTCGAAGAAACTTTGATCCCGACGGAAGCTGCTTTGGAAGTTGTACCATTTGTTCTTATCGGCGCGAAGACGCGCGTAGTTGTTGGGATCGCCTCCCCACCCCACGCTGTTGAGGTAGAGATTGTCGAACAGCAGGCCCTGGTGATCGACCGACTGCATCGTAAGCGTCTGGTCAAGAATTCGCGGGCCAGTCTGCAGATTTACCAGTGTGTCGTACATGTCGCCGCTGCCGCTCACGTCGGTACTCCGGTAGCCCAGTTCGATGGACTGGTGAATCTGGTACCCGCCGCGGGTTATGCCATCGGCTTCGGCGGGCGGGGCTGGGGGCGCGGTAGGATTCGCGGTTGGAGTTTGGGCGAATAGTGTTTCAGGCGATGACACGATCATTGCGAACAGAAGCACCGCCAGGGCCATCGCTATTCGACGTTTGCTTTGGCCACAGGCGCGCGCTAAGCTGCGCTCGGCGTGCACGCACGCGGACGCCGGTCTCTCGATTAGCGAAGACTGATGCACGAGTTTTCTTGGCGGCGCCATTCGGTACTCCCTACTTGAAAAACACACTGCTGAAATTGGAGCCATGAATCTGCGTGTGACACATCGTGCAGGCCTGATACTTCGCCGACTGATTGTGCGCGGGACCGATTGGCCCACCAGCCGTCAACGTGGTCGAGAACGTGTGGCACTGCAGACAGAGCATGTTCACCGGCATCACATTGAGCAGCTTCGGATTAGTGGATCCGTGGGGCGAATGGCAACTTGTACAGCCCTCAGTCTTCACCGGCACATGTTCGTAGACAAAAGGACCCTGCTTATCGACGTGGCACTTGTAGCAAATGGCGTCGCCGCTCGGCAGACTCCGTAGCTGCCGTAGGGTTGCTGTACCATGCGGGTTGTGGCAGTCCACGCATTGCATCAAGCCCTCGCTGACGCGGTGGTGATAAGGTTTGGCAAAGTCCGCCTTAGCGGAGATGTGGCATCCGTAACATAGCTGGGGTTGCTCCTGGACTAGCAGGAACTCTTTTTCCTTGGCGTGATGAGGAGAGTGGCAGTCGAGACATCCGACATCACTACCGGAGTGGGGGGACTCGGCGAAATGCGATTGCTGGTGAGCTTCGCCGTGGCAGCTTAAACAACGAGCGCTAGTCTCCTGCCGTGACTTTCCCTCGAACACAAATATCTTGGTTTTGTCACCGCCGCCCGCCACGTGGTCGGCTCCGGGGCCATGGCAGCCCTCACAACCTCGCTGGGAGGGACCGCCCTTTATGTTCAGTGTGGTCTTCCAATGCGGCGTTTTCTCCCAGGCGTTATAAATTTCCTCATGACAGGTTTTGCAGGTCTCCGCTCCCACGTACTTGGAACCTTCGGAAGAAAGCGCGGTAGCCGTAGGTGCGCTGGTGGATTGGGCGTTCTTACCAGCAGTCTGCTGGCTCGCTTGGCCGGCGGCATAAGCACCCGCAACGAAAAGATATAGCGCCGAGAACAGGAGAACTCGACAGGCTTTGTGACAAAGTTCGTGGCTCATAAGTTTGAGTCCCTCAGCTTCATGTCATCAAGCAGGGCGAGACGCCCCCCAGTCACCAGTTTGATTTCCTGGAAATTGCAGAAATTCTAATGTGACTTGCAATTTCAAGACTGTTCACAATTGCTCAACACTCAAAGAATCAAACAGAGACACCTGATTCGTGCTAATTGGTCTCAGCAGTCGATTGACTGTGGGAGTAGCACCTGCAGGCCGATTGTCTACTGGCAGACCAGCGCAGTTCTGTGATCCGATCACTCAGCGTGCCAAAACGGGAGAAGGTTTTCAGACTTGAGGAAGAGTGCTGGGCCTCAAGTAATTTCTGTAGACCTGTTTTTGTCGTCCTGAGGCTGGCGTCACAGGATTCAGAGGCCAAGCACGGCCGATATGGAAGAGAAGTCGGCCGGCGGTCGCAGACGAAACCCAACTTTCTTGAAAATACGTTGCACGGTCAGTTGTCCCGCAACATTTCGGTGGAGACGCTACTTAGTTTCTCGTCGCGCGCGATCTGGACGGTTCGGCGCAGCAATTCGATTCCCAGGCCTTGCTTCTGGAACTGATCTGACACCAGGATCGCAATCTCGGCCTCGTTCTTCGTGGGTAATTTGATCAGCCTGCCGACCCCCAGGATCCCATGCTGGCCCGTGACCTCGTCTTTGTGGTCCACCACTAGAGCCATCACACGATCATAGTCCACCAAACAAATGCGAACCATCCGCTCGTGCGCCACACGTGAGCTTAGGCTCGGCGAGGAAAAGTAACGCATATAGATGCTTCGCTCAGAAAGCGTCTCATGGAATTTACTCATCAGCGGTTCGTCTTCGGGGCGGATCGGCCGGAGTGTAACCTCCGAGCCTTCCTTCATCGTGAATTGTGAAATGTACTGCGACGGATAGGGACGGATGGCCGGCATTGGGAGTTGGTCTGGGCGCAGGCTCGCGTCGTGCAGAAGCACACGCGCATCTTGAGCCAACAGACCTCTTGACGAGGCGAGCAGAGGATTAAGGTCAATCTCTTCGATCCAAGGATATTCCACCACCATCTGGCTGAAACGGACCATGAGGTTCTCCAGAGCAACTAAATCAACTGGCAGACGCCGCGCACTCCCTTTGAGCGCACTTTCTGCAAGGCCTTGTTCTTGATGATTCTGCGCCAGCGGACCCTATAAAGCAGTGGCCGAGATCACGGCTGTACCTGATGTCAATCACACATCGGGTGCTACAATACGCTCACTTCCAAGGCGCCGAATGCGCGCCCCTTACGGCTTGAATATCATCGATAACTGCCTCATCTGTCCGGTGCGGGAGGAACATTTATTCTGCAATTTACCTTTGGCTGCGGTACAAAAGCTGAATGAAATCAAGTCCACGGCGGTTTATCCGAAATCCACCATGCTATTTATCGAGGGCCAACAGCCCCGCGGGGTGTTCGTGCTCTGTGCGGGAAAGGCTAAACTGTCAACATCCTCGACCGAGGGCAAAACCATCATCACTAAGATTTCGGAGGCCGGAGATGTCCTGGGTCTGAACGCGACCATTTCCAATCGGCCTTATGAGGTTACGGCCGAGATGATGGAGCCGGGCCAGGCCAATTTCATCGCCCGCGACGCGCTCCTGCAATTCCTGCGCGAACACGGAGCGGTGGCATTGCGAGTTGCGGAGCAACTCAGCCGTAACTACTACACCGCATATGAGGAGATTCGTACTTTAGGTTTGACGAGTTCACCTTCAAAGAAGTTCGCAAAACTACTACTCTCCTGGTCGCCGAACGCGGGGAACGCAACCGAGCCTGCGCATCTGAAATTGATGCTCACTCATGAAGAAATCGCGGAAATGATTGGAACTACGCGCGAGACGGTCAGCCGCCTGTTCGCTGATTTCAAGAAGAAGCAGTTGTTGCAGTTGAAGGGATCCACATTGATCATCCGAAATAAGCCTGCCCTGGAGAAAATCGTAAACTCCTGAGTGTGCCGTTTGCCGCAGGCCGCTCTGCACGAACCGACAGACAACCTTCCCCCTAGGCCTCTGCCAGCTAGGAGAATTCGACGCGCCTCCAACAACGGCTCCGTCAATTTCGCAAGCTGCCGTTCGATCGGGGTGATCTCGCTGTGACTCACGTTACAGCCAAAGCACGGCCTGTGATCCTGATCACATAGGCCGGTGATGACGGCCACGGCAACCCAGAGCCGTTTCTGCGACCCTAGCTCTTGTGAGGGTGAGGTGGCATATGGCGCAAGACGAGCGTGACTTGCTAGATGTCCTTAAGTTTGAGCTGAAATTTCTGGAAGACGGAGGCTACGGACGGTCTCCAAACACACCGCGGCGTCACCAAGTTGCGTTTGAGGACTCGCCTACATGTCCTAACTTCGGCAATCCTACCAAGCCACATTCATGCGCCGAGTGTCTGCTGATGAGATTTGTTCCCCGCGAGCTTAGAGGCCAGGTCTCACCGTGCCGGCATATTCCACTCACTGACAAGGGTGAGACGATCGACTATTTCTACCGCTGCGGCACGCAGCTGGAATTGCTGAAATTGGAAGAGGCCCTCGCCGGCTGGTTACGTAAGCAAATCAGCCGGATCGAAGAACATCGTGAAGCTGAGCATTCAAGGAACAACTCGAACGGGCTAGAGCGACTTCGTCAGCAACAGTGGCTGGCGTTAGCGGAAAATTTGTGCTCCCTCGGCAACCTCCATCGCGAGAGCCACAACTACGTGGTGGCGCATGCGCTGTACGGTCGCGCTCTCGCAACAGCAGAGAGGGTCGTATCAGTCGGGGATGATCTGCGCTCCCTGATCGAACGAATCCGTACAAACCTGCAGGCGGTGTCTGAGACACTGCAGGTTGGAGACACGAGCGTAGAGCAAGCTCCATCGGAAGAGCTACAGATAGCGGGTCGATAGGAAGCGGCGTCTTTACCGCCGCAGATTGGGTCTGAGGTAAGCCACATCTTTCAAGACGAAGAAATATCATTACTTCTACTGCCCAAACTGGCATCTTCCGGACGTGGCTCCGAGGGTTCAGGGTGCATGCTTTTGGCTCGGTCGAGGGCTTCCGTCACGCTCAAGCAAACATTCTGCCGTCCGAGATGGCCGTGAAGTCCCGCCTCTTGCATCCGCTTCGCTGGTTGTTCCCTGGCTCCGCAAAGAATGAGTT
>Ga0210388_10004793_pt1 | contig 10571 bp, 5 predicted proteins | sample IncBWC19OmetaG_FD_155485 | JGI IMG/M metagenome (GOLD analysis project Ga0210388, IMG submission 155485) | Forest soil microbial communities from Barre Woods Harvard Forest LTER site, Petersham, Massachusetts, United States - Inc-BW-C-19-O ...
CTCCAGCACGACGCGCAGCGCTTCCTCGTACATCGGGTCCTGATCGCCAGGTATCGCATCTTCCGCCTCGGCATCGCCTTCCTCGCTCGGCGGTGCGATCAGGTATGACTGATCGTAATCCGGCTTGGCCTGCGCCTTCCAGAAATCAACCACGCTGTTGATCTCGCTCTCGGTGACGAACGCTCCGTGCACGCGCGTGAAGCGTGACGACCCCGGCGGCAGGTACAGCATATCGCCCTTGCCGAGAAGATGTTCGGCCCCCATGCCATCGAGAATGGTGCGGCTATCCACGCGCGTAGCCACGCGAAAGCTGATGCGGGCAGGGAAGTTCGCTTTGATAATGCCGGTGATCACGTCCACGCTTGGGCGCTGCGTCGCGAGCACGAGATGCATTCCCACCGCGCGCGCCATCTGCGCCAGGCGCGTCACGGATTCCTCCACGTTGCGGCCTTCGAGCATCATCAGATCGGCAAGTTCGTCGATCAGGATCAGCACGTAAGGCAGCGGCTTCACCTCTTCGCGTGCAGGATCTTCGTCCTCAAACAGGCTTCGCGGCTCCGCCTGCAGCTTGCGGATTTTCTTGTTGTACTGGTCGATGTTGCGCGCGCCCTGCTCCGCGAGCAGTCGCAACCGGCGTTCCATCTCCAACACCGCGTTCTTCAGCGCGTTGGTAGCTTTCTTCGGATCCGTGATCACGGGCGTGAGCAGGTGCGGGATGCCTTCATACATCCCAAGCTCGACGCGCTTCGGATCGACCATGATCATCTTCACTTCATCCGGCGTCGACTTATACAGGATCGACATGATGAGCGAATTGATCATCACCGATTTGCCCGATCCCGTAGACCCGGCAATCAGCACGTGCGGCATCGAATCGAGAGCCGCCACTTTAATGCGGCCGTTGATGTCCTTGCCCATCGAGATCGTGAGGAACGAGCTCGATTCCTGAAACTCGTCCGATTCGATCACCGCGCGCAGACTGATGACTTCGCGCTTTGTATTGGGGACCTCGATCCCGATGGTAGGCTTGCCCGGAATGCGCTCGATCAGAATCGATTCGGCTTGCAGGCCGAGGCATAGATCTTCAACGAGCGTGGTGATGCGGCTGTATTTGATGCCGGCTTCCGGTTTGAACTCGAACGTCGTGACCACAGGGCCGGGATTGATCTGCACCACCGAGCCGAAGACGTTGAACTCTTCGAACTTCGCCTTGATGGCGGCCGCGGTGTTCTTGAGCTCCTGCTCGTCGAACGCGGAGCGTATCGGGATCTCGTTGAGCAGATCGGTTGCTGGCAACCGGTAAATCGTGTGGCGCTTCGGAAGCGCGTCTTTCTTCAGCGGCGCGGTGAACGGGAACTCCAGCAAATTCGCCGCTCCAGGCTCGGGCGTTTCCGCCAGTTGGCAGATGGGGATTTCATTAGTGCTTGCGGGAGGCGTCTTAACAGCAGCCGCAGGCAACAGTGGATCTTCCCAAGGCAGCAGCGTCTCGACAACCGGCTCCGGCTCACGCCTGCGGGTGCGTTGCGTGATGGCGGGATCCGGCACGGGAAGCGTGGCAGTGGCTTCTTCGTACTGCACTCGCTCTTGTTCGAGATGCCGGGCTTCGACCGCCTGCCGGCGTTCTTCGTGCCTCTGCAGGGCGCGTTCCCGGCGGCGCTCCATCGCTCGGCGCCACTTATCGCGCAGGCCCGCGAATACGGCAATCAGCGGCGCGAACCAGTCGTTCAGTTTCGCCAGCGTGAAGGCGGACACCAGATAGGTGGAAATCACCAGAGCGGTCGCCAGCACCACGCCCGAACCCACCGGATTGAGCATATGCTTCAGCGCGTCGGAGATTAGAAATCCGGCCGTGCCGCCGAGAAGGATCGTGCTTTCGAAGATCCGCCAGTCCGGCAACAGCGCCGCCGTCCCGCAGGCCGACGCCACAAGAATGGCGCTGCCGATCACCTTGATCGCGGGCGCTTCGAGCGCCTCCGAGCGAATCCACTTCCAGCCCAACCCGAAAATCAGCAGCGGGAAGAGAAATGCCGCGAGGCCGAAGGTTTGCAGGAAGATATCGGCGATATGCGCGCCGGTGGGGCCGATCAGGTTGTTCGTGCGCACCGCTCCGGCGGCAGTGTCCCAGGAGGGATCGCGCGGATGGAACGACGCCATGCTCAGCAGGAACAGAATCCCCGCGGCAAGGAATAAAAATCCCGTCGCCTCATTGAGGCGTCTTGATTGACCCGGAGTAAAAAGCCTCATCCGACTGGCGGCCGGAAGAAAGACGGAGCAGTATTAGTATCGCAGATTCGGGTCAAGGGATGCCTGCCTTGCAGCGTCGCTCAACGCGCCGCAGCGCGTGTCATAGTCCAGATGTTGCCTGTCTGCTCCGTGAGCGCAAGGCCGATCCGGCTACCACTCGCCGACCAGCCTCCCTGTTGATAGGACAAGCGTCCGTGCAGATGTTCCGCCGCGAAGGCCTCGCCCGCCGGCTGGTGCGAGCCGCCATCGATTCGCTGCCCCCACAGGCAGTAATGTCCGTCTCTCGCGGAAGTAAAGTACAGCGTCTTCCCATCCGGCGACCAGTTGGCCCAGTCCTCGGGCCCTTCCTCCGCGATCGTGATCCAGGCGCTTTCGGGAATCGGCTTCGCTCCGTCGACGGGCGCGATCGCAATACGCCCGTGGTTTGATTCCGTTCGAGCCGTAAAACTGACCCAGCGATTGTCGGGCGAAAACCGTCCGTAGAGCAGGCTCCAGCCAGCATGCTTCAACAGCGGCGTCTGCCGATGCGTGGCGATATCAAGCAGATTGACCTGATAGGGATTGCCACCGAACATTAACAGCGTCTTCTCGTCGCGCGACCAGTCTGTCGCTCGCAGACATCCCTCGCAAAGCTTCTCCGGAGTTCCGCCGGGCGTCGATAAGTACACCGCCCTCTTGTCCCCTTCATCCACCGAAAACGCGATTCTGTCTCCCGACGCGTTGCTCACGGGGAACCGCTGCCGAAACGCCGATCGGGCCACGCTCGATTCTTTCCCCGTCGCCAGATCCCTCTTCCAGATGTTTTGGAGCCCCGACTGATTGGAAGAAAAAACCACCTCGCGCCCATTGTTCGAAAACCATGGATAAAACCGAACGGCCGGACCCTGTGTGATCCGCTCCAGCGCTCCCTTGGCCGCCCCATTGTCCATATCGAAGGGCAGCCCCCAGATGTCCTGTCTGGTTTCCACATTCGTGAATGCCAGGGCGCCAGCGGAGCTGCACGCCGGGTCCACTTCGTTCCCGGCGCCCGTGGTCAAACTCCCTGGCGCGCCATTCACTTTGCCCGTTCGCGGTGAGATGCCGATCTCCCACAGGTTGCGCGTATCGCCGTTCGATCTGGAAAAGATGACGCTGTTGGCGGACCAGCAGCCGGGCATAAGCTCAACTTGAGCAATCGCTGCGACAGTGGCCCCTCCAGGCAGTGCTCCATGGAGCAGCGCATCCTGCGCGCCGGTCTTTACCGCTTCTCCCCCATTTGGGGACATAAGCCACCAATCGAGGCTGGAAGCCTCGCCCGCTCTCGCCGATGTGTATCCGACAAACAGCACGCGCCTTCCATCCGGAGACCAGCTCGGATAGCGGGCGGAGGTGAAATTCGGCCCTACCTTCTGCGGTTGGCCACCAGCCGCCGGGACAACCCAGACGGTGCCGCTTCCGGGCACCATCGGGGACACGCCTTGCTCGCCAACCCAATATGCCACTTGAGAGCCATCCGGTGAAAACCTGGGATTCAATCCGTCCCGCGCCACGGGCCGGGCATCGCCTCCAAACGCCGGAATCTCGTAGATGCCTCCGCCATTCCGGTTCGAACGGAATACGATCTTGCTTCCGTCAGGCGAAAAATCCGGCGTCGTGTTGCCCGCGCCATCCGACGTCAGACGAACCGGTTCGCCCCCGGCAACCTGTTTGATGTAGAGGTCCTGTGCGCCATCAAGGCTGCGGTCGGAAGAATAAGCCACCAGCTTGCCATCGGGCGACAACGCCGGAGAGCCCGAGAGTCCGGGGTCGCTGGTCAGCCGGGTCAGGGTCCACGGTGACACCGCTGCCACAGGCCGCGCAGCGCGATACCAGCCCGCGGCCGCGACGACGAATCCGATCGCCACCACGGCCCCCGCAACCATCCACGTCGACCTTCCGCGCCGCGGCTGAGCGGGGGCGACAGTTGGCTCATCGCCCTGTACACCAACACCATCAATCGCCACCCGCGCCTCACCGATATCCCGCAGCCGGTTCCGGACATCCCGGTCGAGACACCGCCTCAGTAATTGACGTACCGTGCGGGGCGTGTCTTTCGGCAGCTTTTCGAGATCGATAGGCGCGCGCAGCACATCGGCCAGCAGGTGCGCCATACTATCGCTCTGGAACAGCCGCTTGCACGTCAGTATCTCGTAAAGCACTACCCCGAACGCCCATATATCGGTGCGTTTATCGACCGCCTGCCCCGCCGCCTGCTCGGGGCTCATATACGCCACCGTCCCCAGGATCATCCCGGGTGTCGATATCCCGGACATCATGATCGTCGACGAATCCGCAGTTGTCTCGGCGTGCTCGCCCGTCTTCGCCAGCCCGAAATCCAGCACCTTGACCGACCCGTCAGGCCGGATCTTCACGTTCCCCGGCTTCAGGTCGCGATGGACAATGCCCTTTTCGTGCGCGGCTTCGAGTGCATACACAATCTGTTTGGCAATACGGAGAGCCTCATCGACCGGTACCGGCCCGCGCGCGATGCGCTCGGCCAGAGTTGCGCCGTCGATCAACTCCATCACGAGGTAATTCGGCCCGACGTCGTATAGCGTGCAGACGTTGGGATGATTCAGCGAGGCTATGGCCCTCGCCTCTCGTTCAAAGCGATCGCTGAACTGATGCGCCGAAATCTTAATGGCGACATCTCTTCCCAGCCGCGGATCGCGAGCCTTCCACACTTCTCCCATCCCGCCCTTGCCGAGCAGCGAGACAATTTCGTAGGGGCCGAGTTTTGTGCCGGGTCGCAAGTCCATGGGAGACGCAGGAATCGCTTTCCTTAATATACGGAATCCAGCGTGAGTAAGTATTGCGTTGTGGACAGATGCGGGATCGAGCGTACCGTCTGTTCAATCCTGACTAACCCACTCGGTTTCCAGCCGCGGCGGCCGAATCAGGGTCTGCATCACCACACAATACTGTTCCGTCTTTTCCTGCAATCCAAGCAGTTGTTCCGGGGTAGCTCCAGGAGCCGTAACATCAAACCGAAGACGAATGCTCTCAAACCCGACGGGCACGTCGCGGGATACGCCCAGGGTGCCTCGAAGATCCAACCCTCCCTCCACCGTTACCTCAATGCGCTCGGTTGGTATGCCCATGGCCGTCGCCACCATCTGACAGGTGATTTGCGCACAAGCGGCCAGCGCACCCAGCAGGAGGTCACCCGAACAGGCGCCCGTGCCATTGCCTCCCACCCCCTGGTGGGCTTCGGCCTGGTAAATAGCGCGCCCGATGTCGACTGAGCAGGCGATCGGAACATCCGTTTGCCCGCCTTTCGCCCGGATCAGGATCTGCGAAGCGTCCGGGTCGCTTCGATAGCGCTCTTTCAACGGTTTCTGAAGCGATCTCAGATCCAATAGGTCCTCGTTTCCCTGAGATATGCTAGCATCAACCGGAGGACTGATGCCTAAGTACGTGATCGAGCGGGAAATACCCGGCGCGGGAGATCTATCCGATACCCAATTGCGGGAAGTCGCCCTGAAGTCGATCGAGGTTCTGAAAGGAATGGGTCCGGAGATCTGCTGGCTGCATAGCTACGTAACGGGCGATAAGCTGTATTGCGTCTACCTCGCGGCGGACGAGGCGTCCATCCACGAACATGCCAGGCGGGTGGGTGTTCCTTCCAACCGTGTATCCGCCGTCCGCCGCCTGATTGACCCCACCAACCTGCAGCTCTAAGGCATTTTCACAGCGATAGGTGGGGCAGGATGGCATCCTGCGCGGGGTTGGTAACCCCGCTGTTCAGGCGACGACCGAGCCCAGGCCGATCGCCAGGCTGCCCCACAATCTCGCACTACGATATTTGTGAAACCGCACCTAAGGGCTGGCCACTGTCTCCGCCATCAGGGCTTGTTCGATGGCTCTCTCGATCGATATCGACCAGCCGTCCAACCAGGCCGTCGCGCTCGCAGTGTTGGTCAATGCCTGCCGCGCCGGGTTGAGCAGGGCCTCCAGTTTGGCCTGCTCCGCGGGCGTGAGCGGAGCTCCGATATTCTGGCGCAGCGCCGCTGCCGCGCCCGCCAGCCGCAAGGAGCGTTCCCCTTCGAGCTGGACCACCGCCAGGCACGCGAAGCACTCCAGCAAACGGGCAATTCCGCGTTTGTGTTCCAGGGTCTGGAAAATTTTGAGGCTTTCCCGGTACAGTGAATGTGCGGTTGGAGCTTTGCGCTGCTCCCTGGCCAGGTTACCCAGATCGGTCAGCGTGCCGGCAATGCCCCAGTAATCCCCGAGTTCCCGAAAGATTGCCAGGCCCTGTTCGTAGAGCATTTGCGCGCCTGGAAGGTTCCCTTCATCCCGGGCCACGTCACCCTGAGCGTTCAGCGACCATGCCACTCCGGCCCGATCTCCGAGTCCCCGGAAGATGGAAAGACACTCCTCATGCAGGGAGCGAGCCCGGGCGAAATCACCCTGCGATTTGGCGACATTCGCCAGGTTACTGACGGAACGGGCGACAGCCCTTTGATCGCCCAATTCCTTCCACAGCAACAGGCTTTCTTCGAACAGCGCGTGCGCACCCGCGGCCTCGCCCCGGTTCCGATCGTTGATCCCGAGGGCGTTGAGGCAGACGGCGATGCCCCGCTTGTCGCCCAACTGCCGGGCGATATCAAGCGACTCCTGAAAGAGTGGATCCGCTGCGGCGTAATCCGCCTGCCCGCATGCGAGCACGCCCGCGGAAAAAACCGCGCGCTCCCGCACCATCGTGGGAGGCGCCGGGAGCTTCAGCAGCTTGCCCAGGCTGTCGCGGCCCTCGGTGATGAACTCGCGCGTCTCCCAGAAACGAAACAGGGCCGCTCCCAGACGCAACCCCCACTCCGCATTGCCGGTTTCCGTCAGCCATTCCAGGGCGGCGCGAAAGTTATCATGTTCCGCGGCGAAACGTTCCAGCCAATCGGTCCGTCCCGCGCCACTTCGCTCGCCGGCTTCTTCTTCCGCCAGCACGAGGCAGTAGGCGGCATGAGCGCGTTTCGTCGCAGCCTCCTCCGAGCTGGCTTTCAGTTTCTCGAGAGCGTACTCGCGAATGGTCTCAAGCATCGTGAACCGCGAATCTCCGTTGGCTTGTTCCATCTGTTGCAGCAGGCTCTTGTCCACCATGGACGCCGTGCCATCCAGCAGATCCAGATCGAGATCGCCGAAGTCGCATACCGCTTCCACGCCTTCCAGATTCGATCCACCCACGAACACGGCTAATCTGCGGAACAGCTTCTGCTCGGCGGCCGTCAGCAGATCGTAGCTCCAGTCCATGGTTGCGCGCAGCGTTTGCTGGCGCTGCGGCAGGTCCCGCGCGCCGCCCGTCAATAACTGCAGGCGGCTGGCCAGGCGGGTCCGCAGGGAAGAAGGCGAAAGAACTTTGACCCGGGCCGCCGCCAGTTCGATTGCCAGAGGCAGACCGTCCAGTCTGGCGCAGATCTCAGTCACGGCGCGGGCATTTTCCGCGTTCAGCTCAAAATCCGGTTTCGCGGCGATGGCGCGTTGCACGAACAGCGCGATGGCGGGATATCGCAACAGCGCTTCCAGCGGTGGCGTGGAACGCGCATCGGGCATCGCCAGCGGCGGAGCCGGAAATTCATGTTCTCCATAGATGTGCAGCGCGGAGCGGCTCGTCACCAGGATCTTGAGATTGGGGGCGATGGCCAACAACTCCGCCACGGTGGGTGCCGCTCGAATCAAGTGCTCGAAATTATCCAGCAGCAGTAACATCGGCGCGCGCAGCGAATCCTGCAAACTCTTCCTGAGAATTTCGAGCGGCGACTGATTCCCCGTCTCCCTGATACCCAGGGTCTGAACGATTACCGATGCGATCAGGCCCGGATCGCTGAGCGGCGACAGCGGGATGTAATGAGCGCCACCGGGAAACAGATCGACCAGGCCCGCCGCCACTTCCACCGCGAGACGCGTCTTGCCGATCCCTCCCGGGCCCGTAATGGTGACCAGCCGCACGTCCGGACGCAACAACAGCTCTTTCGCGGCCGCTACCTCCTTCTCTCGTCCCACAAAGCGAGTCCGCTGCACAGGAATATTCGCGGGGCGCGTCTCCACCTGCTGCGCCGGCTTATCCGCGAAGTGCTCGCGTATTGCGGCCAGCTCGCGGGCGAGATCGCGCGTAGAGACATAGCGTTTGTCGGGTTCTTTCGCCAGACAACGCTCGATGGCCCAGCACAAAGGAGCCGGGGCGTCCAGATTCAGCGCACCGACCGGTTCGGTTCGTTCGCGCAAAATGGCCACCAGCGTCTCCGCCGGCGTGCGTCCCTTGAAGGGGTGTCTTCCCGTCACCATTTCGTACAGCACCAGACCCAGTGAGAACTGATCTGACCTGTAATCCACCTGGCCGTTCCCAGCCTGCTCGGGGGACATGTATTGCAGCGTTCCCATCATCTGGCCCGGTTGACTCTGCCACTCGGACATGATGGTCGTGTCCAACAATTCCCGGCTGGGCAGGTCGTGCTTCGCCAGGCCAAAGTCGAGGATCTTGACAAAGCCGTCGTCGGAGACCATCAGGTTCCCGGGCTTCAAGTCGCGGTGCGCGATGCCTGCCTCATGCGCCTTGGCCAGCCCCTCCGCAATCTGCGCTCCGATTTCAATGGCGGTTCGTATGGGCAGCGCGCCTGCCGAGAGTAGCTGGGCCAGGGTTTTCCCCTGTACCAGTTCCATCGCAATGTAGTGCGTGGGACCATGCTGGCCCAGTTCGTGAATGGTTACGATATTGGGGTGGTTCAGGGCGGAGGCAAGGCGTGCTTCCCGCTCGAAGCGGTGCAACCACTCTTGATCCGCGGAGAATGCGGCGGACAGGATCTTGATCGCAACGCCACGCTCCAGCCGCGTGTCGTGAGCGCGATAAACTTCGCCCATGCCGCCCGCGCCAATCGGCGCTAGAATCTCGAAAATCCCCAAACGAGTTCCGGGTGCCAGCGACATATAACGTCTAACGATTCTATGGTACCGGGATGTGGTACGGATTCACGTGGGTGAGAATACTGTAGGTGGGGCAGGATGGCATCCTGCGCGGGGTTGTTAACCCCGCTGTTCGGGCGCCGACCGAGCCAGGCTGTCGTGAAAATGTTCTAAGCGGCCGATGCGCTTTGAGGAAGGAATGGATTTGCCGCACCGCCAGGGGAATCCTCTCTTTGGGCTCTTTCCAGGGAAAGATGCTCGCTTCGGCTTTCGGCGCGAGCATCGCGCACTCCATTGCGACATCGTCCGGCAGGACCAGGATCGGGTTCTGGCAACCGCGCACAAAATCCCGTGTCACGGTAAAGACAAAGTCGGGGTTGGTTTCGAACATTCTGGTCACAAATTTGTCCGCGATCGGCATCGTGATCTCGGACGCTGGGCGGTCAGCGCCGCACCCCAGGTCCTCCAGAACACGCCCGGGTACTCTCCACTGCAAGCACCCGGGAGCGCCGGCGGTCTCGCCGCCGGTGTATTTCGATGCTTCCAGTCTCAAGCCCAACTGCTCTTTCAACGCTCACGCCACCGGTGCTACGGCCTCGCCTCGGGCAGATTCATCATCCTCGCCAGCCCGGCCCCGCGCGGACTGGCGCGCAGTGGCGCCGCGATTGCTGTTTGCAGACCGGCCGGAGCCGAGGGGTGTCGTTCTTCAATCGCTTTCTCCCACCAATCCGCGGCCAGATCGATTTCGCCAGCGCACAGGTGGAAGATCGCCAGGCCCAACGGCGCTCCATAGGCTTCGCCTGAACCAAGCCTTTGGACCAGCTTGTTTCCCCGGTCCCGCTCACCTGTCCGGATCAACAGCCCCGCGCACCCGCCCGTGATACTCGGGTGCCAGGGAGCGAGGGAACAGGCTTTCTCGGCAAAGGGAAGCGCTTCCGCAAACATGCCGCGGGCAACGAAGAGATTGGCCAGTGAGTAGTTGGCGATGGCGAAGTTTGGATCCAACTCCAGGGCTTGACGGAGGTGAGTCTCAGCCTCCGCATAACGGCCGTCACCACCGAGGCAATGCGCGAGTGAGATGCGAGCTATAAGGTGGAGCGGGTCTCCCAGCACAGCGCGCTCGAGATGTTCCGCGGCCTCCCTCGGCTTGCCCGATCCCAGAAGGTATCCACCACAGGCCATGCGGACAAAGGGCGAAACGGCGGCGCCGGCGGTCGCCAGCGTGAACCGGCGCGCTGCCTCCTTCAAGTTGTATTCATATACAGCGGCGACGATACCCAGAGTGGCGTGCGCTTCCGGGAGCGAGGGGTCGAGTTCCAGCGCCTTTTGCGCCATGCCGCGGACGATCGGCATGGCCTCGCGCGCGGGCATCATACCGCCAATTGCCCGGCCGTAAAAATTGTCGGCATATTCTACCA
>Ga0210388_10004794_pt1 | contig 10565 bp, 9 predicted proteins | sample IncBWC19OmetaG_FD_155485 | JGI IMG/M metagenome (GOLD analysis project Ga0210388, IMG submission 155485) | Forest soil microbial communities from Barre Woods Harvard Forest LTER site, Petersham, Massachusetts, United States - Inc-BW-C-19-O ...
AAGGTGGCGCGCGGTGAGCTGTTTCATCTGTTCGGTGGCCAGGCGGACTTCTATTTCATCTTCGTCGCGCTGTCGGCGGCGACCGCGCTGGTGCTCGTCGCCTGCAAACCCTGGCTTCGCCGGCGGATGCACGGTCTCGATTCGTGAAGGTCGTCGCGGTCGCCCTCTGCCTGCTACTGTCTTCGGTCGTGAGCGGTGCACCGGCCGATCCCTACCGCTGGCTCGAGGACGGCGACGCGCCGGCGGTCGCGCGTTGGACCGACGCGCAGAACGCCGCGACCAGGAAAGCGCTCGATCACCTTCCCGGGCGCGCGGCGCTGGGGGAACGTCTCGGACGTCTCTACGCCATCGGCTCGCTCGGCGCGCCGGTGTCGCGACCGCACGCCGCAGGCCAGAAGGACAAGGCAGGCAAGCCAGGGGATGGCCGTCGCTACTTCTACACCCGCCGCGACGGCGCCCAGAACCAGGCGGTCCTCTATTTGCGCGACGGCCTGCACGGCGTCGATCGCCCGCTCGTCGACGTCAACCGGGAGCGCGCCGACGGTACGCGCGCGCTCGACTGGTGGTTCCCTTCCGACGACGGCAGGCGCGTCGCTTACGGCACCTCCGACGACGGCAGCGAGGAGTCGCTGCTCCGCGTGCGCGACGTCGAGAGCGGACAGGACACCGGCGATCAGATTCCGCGCACGCGCGCCTGCTCGCTAGCCTGGCTGCCCGACGGCAGCGGCTTTTACTACACGCGCTACCCGAAGCCGGGGGAGGTGCCCCCCGGTGAGGAGGCGTATCACCGCGGCGTCTTCTTCCATCACCTCGGCGACGATCCCGCGCGCGACCTCAAGATCTTCGGCGACGGCCGCGATCGCACCGACTGGCCCGGCGTCGATCTCTCGCCCGACGGACGCTGGCTGGTGGTCAGCGTCTCGCAGGGCTGGACCAAGAGCGAGGTGCACCTTTTCGACAGGCAGGCCGTCGCCGGAACGAGACTGGCCCCGACGGGCGTCCCCCGGCCACCGATCGCCGTGGCCACCGGCGAAGACGCGCGGTTCGAGGTCGTCGAGGCGCTCAACGACCGCCTCTATCTTCTGACCACCAGCGGTGCGCCCCGCGGGCGGATCTTGGCGGTCGATCCCCAGCATCCGACGCGCGCCCACTGGCGCGAGGTGGTCCCCGAGGGGGAAGACGTGCTCGAGCGCGCCGTGTATTTCCACGGTGGCCTCGCCGTCGGGTTCTTGCACGACGCCGCCGCGCGCCTGCGGCTGGTCGATCTCGACGGGACCTCTCCCAAACGGCAGCACAGCGCCGCGCCACGCGAGGTTCCGCTGCCCGGGCTGGGTGCCCTGACGGCGCTGTCGGGCGCGCGCGACGTCGCCGAGCTGTTCTACGGGTTCACCGGCCTCTTCGCGCCGACCACCATCTTCGACGTCCAGCTCGGAGCCGCACCCAAAAGCGTCGTCTGGCGCGCGCTCGAGGCGCCGGTGGATCCTGCGGCCTTCGAGGTCGAGCGGGTGATGGTCAGCTCGCGCGACGGCACCCGCCTGCCGCTGTTTCTCGCCCATCGCAAGGGGCTGCCGCGCGACGGCACCCGCCCCGCTCTGCTCACCGGTTACGGCGGCTTCGACGTCAACATGCTGCCTGCCTGGACGCCGTCCGCCATCCCCTTGCTCGAGAGCGGCGGGACCTACGCGCTGGCGATCCTGCGCGGCGGCGGCGAGTACGGCGAGAGCTGGCACCGCGCCGGAATGCTCGCCAACAAGCAGAACGTGTTCGATGACTTCATCGCGGCGGCGACCTGGATGATCGAACATCGGGTGACGGCGGCCGATCGGCTGGCGATCTCCGGAGGTTCCAACGGCGGCCTGCTGGTCGGCGCCGCCTTGACCCAGCGCCCGGAGCTGTTTCGCGCCGTCGTCTGCGGCGTGCCGCTGCTCGACATGCTCCGCTACCACCTCTTCCGCATCGCTGCGCTCTGGATCCCCGAGTACGGCTCGCCCGACGATCCGGTGGCGGCCCGCTGGCTGGCCGCCTACTCGCCCTATCAGCACGTTCGCGACGGGGTGAAGTACCCCGCGGTCTTCCTGCACACGGCAGCGTCAGACACCCGGGTCGATCCGATGCACGCCCGCAAGATGGCCGCGCGCCTGCAGGCGGCGACCGCCAGCGACCTCCCCGTTCTGATTCAGGTGGAAAGCCAGGCCGGCCATGGCGCCGGCAAGCCGCTCCGCAAGGTGATCGCCCAGCTCGTCGACGAGTGGAGCTTCCTGTTTTCGCAGCTCGGAATTTCCTACGAGGAAAAAACGCCGTGAAAAAGACCCGCGTCATCATCCTGTTCGGGGGCCGCTCGGCCGAGCACGAGATCTCGATCCTGTCGGCGCGCAACGTGCTCGCCGCGCTCGACCGCGAACGGTTCCAGCCGGTTCTGGTCGGCATCGATCGCGCCGGGCGCTGGCACCAGGAGTCCGAGCGGACGCTGGCCGGCGCGACCGGCGATCCGCGCGCGCTGGAGCTGGATCCCTCGGCGCCGACCGTGAGCATCGAACAGGGCCTGGTGGCCGGCGCCAGCGGAGTCGGCGCTGCCAGCGACGTCGGCGACGAGGTCGTGGTGTTCCCCGTCCTGCACGGCACCTTCGGCGAGGACGGCACGGTGCAGGGGCTGCTCGAGCTGGGCGACGTCGCCTACGTCGGCGCCGGCGTGCTCGGCTCGGCGATCGGGATGGACAAGGACGTCGCCAAGCGCCTCCTGCGCGACGCCGGCATTCCGGTGGTCGACTTCACGGTCGTCACCGCGGCCGGGTTCGCCCGCGATCCGGGGACGGCGCTGGCCGGCGCCGCCAGGCTCGGGTGGCCGCTGTTCGTCAAGCCGGTGAACGCCGGCTCCTCGGTCGGGGTCTCGCGGGTCAACGGACCGGAGGGTCTGGCGCCGGCGGTGCGCGCGGCGCTGGTGTTCGATCGCAAGGTGCTGATCGAGCGAGCGGTCGACGCGCGCGAGATCGAATGCGCGGTGCTCGGCAACGACGATCCGGTCGCCTCGGTTCCAGGCGAGATCCTCGTCCACCACAAGGACGGTTTTTATTCTTACGACGCCAAGTACGTCGATCCGAGCGGCGCGAGCTGGAAGATTCCCGCCGAGCTGCCCGCGGCGACCGCCGCGCGGGTCCAGACCTTGGCGGTCGAGACGTTCCGGACGCTCGAGCTGGCGGGCCTGGCCCGCGTCGATTTCTTTCTCTCGCGCGGGGAAGGCGCTCTCTACGTGAACGAGGTCAACACCCTCCCCGGATTCACCGCCATCTCGATGTACCCGAAGATGTGGGAGGCCTCCGGCCTGTCACAAAAAGCGCTCCTCACCCGCCTTATCGAGCTCGCCCGGGAAAGGTGGGAGGCCCGTCGCACCATTCATACAGGAAGGGATGCGAGTCACGACCCGTAAGAATTTTTTGTTTTCCGTGTATCCCAGGCGGGTGTGAGTCGTACATAGGGGCGTGGATCAAGAAACTGGTACAACAAAGCGAAGCGTCGGGCGTCCCTCAAAAGCGCAGCCATTTCGCGCCTTTGTGGTCAATCTGCTGCTCAAGCAGCCGAATTTGAGATCGCTGGAGATCGTCCGGCGGGCCCGCGACGCCGGTTATGAAGGCGGAAAAAGTGCCTTCTATTCGTTGATCGCCAGCGTCCGACCGCGTCGTAGCCGGCCACTCGGCGAGCACGACAAGGTGCCGGGAGAGATTTCGCGGCACGGGTTCGGCCAGGTCGATCTCAAGTTCCGTGACGGCTCCGAGCGCTCGATGACGTTCTTCGTCTCGCGCCTCGAGTACTCGCGCTTCACGATCGCGTCGATCGTCCCCGATCAGGGTCTCGAGACCTGCGTGCGGACGCTGGTCGCCCACTCCCGGTCGTTCGGCGGCATTCCGTTGCTGGCGGCGTTCGATCGGGCGCGCCCCATCGGCGTCGGGTCGGACAAGGACGGGCGCGTGCTCGAATGGGATCCGGCCTTTGCCTATGCGGCGCTGCAGATTGGCCTCGGGGTCGAGGTTCGTGCGCGGCGTGGGGCCGATCGCGGCCCGGGGACCAACCTCGGCAACTGGCTGAAGCTGGCATTCTTCAAGGACGCGGCCTTCGTCGACGAGGCGGACGCCGCGCGCCAGCTGGCGATCTGGCTGCGCGAGCAAAACGACGCTCCGCAGTCGGATGCGGGGGGAAAGTCACCGGCAGTGTTGCTGGCCGAAGAGCGCCAGCGGCTGCGGCCGCTCAAGATCGATCCGCAGGAGCTCGCGCTGCGGTTTCCCGTGCTGGTCGGGGTGCGCGGCGCCGTCATGCACGACGGCCAGGCCTACGCCATGCCGCCCGAGTCGGCCGGCCTGTCGGGCGCTTTGTACCTCTACCCCGATCGCATCGCCATTGTCGTCGGCCGCTACGAGTCGACGCATCCGCGTCACCCGGCGCTTCGCCTGCTCGATTCGGTCGCGCCGTCGTCGTCGGCTGCCTGGGCGGCCAGCGCCGCGGTGCCGCTGGCCGCGCGCGCCGGCTAGATCGCCTCTGCTTCGCAGTTCTACCCGCGTCCCATGCCGTAGTAGGTGAAGCCGGCGGTGCGCAGCTCGGCGGGGCTCCAGACGTTGCGGCCGTCGAAGATCACCGGCTGGCGGAGCAGCGACTTCAGGCGCTCGAATGAGGGGCGCCGGAATTCGTGCCACTCGGTGACCAGCACCAGCGCGTCGGCCCCCTTCGCGCAGTCGTAGTGCGCCTCCTCGTAAGCGATGCGATCGCCGAGCTGCTTGCGCACCGCCTCGATCGCCACCGGATCCGAGGCCGAGATCTTGGCGCCGGCGGTCAGCAGCTGATCGATCAAGACCAGCGCCGGCGCCTCGCGGATGTCGTCGGTGCCTGGCTTGAACGCCAGCCCCCAGACGGCGATCTGCTTCCCTTTCAGATCACCGCCGAAGTGCGCCAGGACCTTCTCGCCGAGGCGGCGTTTCTGCCGCTCGTTGACGGCGACGACGGCGTCGAGGACCTCCAGCTTGTAGCCCACGTCGCGCCCCGTGCTGATGGCGGCGCGCAGGTCCTTGGGGAAGCAGCTGCCGCCGAAGCCGGGTCCAGCGAAGAGGAACTTGGGGCCGATCCGGTTGTCGGAGCCCATCCCCTTGCGCACCAGCTCGATGTCGGCGCCCAGGATCTCGCACAGGTTGGCCAGGTCGTTCATGAACGAGATGCGCGTCGCCAGCATCGAGTTGGCGGCGTACTTGGTCAGCTCCGCCGAGCGGCGATCCATCACCAGCATCCGGTCGGTGGTCCGGGTGAAGGGGGCGTAGAGCGCGCGCAGGGTCTCGATGGCGCGCTTGTCGCCGGTGCCGACCACCACGCGGTCAGGCTTCATGAAGTCGTTGAGCGCGTCGCCCTCCTTCAAGAACTCGGGGTTGGAGGCGACGGCGAACTCGTGCTTCGTCCGCTTGCTGATGATGGCCTCGATCTTGTCGCCGGTCCCGACCGGGACGGTCGACTTGGTGACCACCACCGCCCAGCCGGTGAGCGCGTCGCCGACATCGGCGGCTGCCTTCAAGATGTACGACAGATCGGCCGAACCGTCGGGGCCCGGCGGTGTCCCCACCGCGAGCAGGACCACCTCGGCGCCCGCGACGCCGGCCTTCACGTCGGTGGTGAAGGTCAGTCGTCCTTCGGAGGCGTTGTGGGTGACCAGCTTGTCGAGACCCGGCTCGTAGATCGGCATGACGCCGTGCTTGAGGCCATCGATCTTCTGCGCGTCGAGATCACAGCAGGTGACGTCGTTCCCCATGTCCGCGAACCCCGCCCCCGCGACCAGTCCGACGTACCCGGTTCCGATGACAGAAATCTTCATGCCGATCGCATACCATGAACCGACAATGGTGCCGAGCCACCCGCGCCACCGGTCGGCAACGTTTGCGATGCAGGCCAGCGTCATGTTCTTGGCCGCCGGAAGGTCGACGCGTCTGGGAGCGCTCGGCCTGACGCTGCCGAAGCCACTGGTCCCGATCTGCGGCCACCCGGCCATCACTTTCGGGCTGCGGGCGGCGGCCCAGGCGGGGGCGAGCCGCGCCGTCGTCAACGTCTTTCACCGCGGCGATCTGGTGCGCGCGACCCTCGGCGCGCGCGCATGCGGGCTCGCGGTCGACTATGCGGTCGAGGCGGACCTGCTGGGGACGGGCGGCGGAGTCGCCAACGCCCGCCCGCTGCTCGGGCCCGGGCCGGCGCTGGTGATGAACGCCAAGGTGGTGGCGGATCTGGATCTGCCGGCGCTGCTGGCGGAGCACGCCGCGCACGGCGCCACGGCGACGATGTTGCTGCGCGACGATCCGGACCCGCAGCGCTGGGGCGCGATCGGCGTCGACGCGACCGGGCGGGTGGTCAGCATCCTCGACGCGCGCTCGCCACATCCGCCGGAAGGGGCGGTGACGCTGCGGATGTTCACCGGCGTCCAGGTCCTGGCCCCCGCGTTGATGGATCGCCTGCAGCCGATCTTCTGCGACCTCATTCGTGACGCCTACCTCCCGGCGCTGCGCGAGGGCGAGACGATCCGTGCGGCGACGCTCGGCGGCTACTTCGCCGAGCACTCGACGCCGGAGCGCTACCTGGCCGGCAATCTGGCGCTGCTGCGCGACCCGGGGCTGCTGCGCGACCCACCCGGGCCGCTCGCCGGCGTCGATCCCGGGGCGCGCGTGGCGGTGGGTGCGCGCGTGATCGCGCCGGTGCGGGTGGCGGCGGGCGCGGAGGTCGAATCGGGCGCCGAGGTGGGCCCGGACGCCGTCATCGACGCGGGTGCGCGGGTGGCGGCGGGCGCGCGGGTGCGGCGGGCGGTGGTCTGGTCGGGCGCCACGGCAAGTGGGGACGTCTGCGACGCCGTGGTCACCACTTCGGGCGTGGTGGCCGTCGATGGCGGGTAGACCTCCGCCCCGATCGCCTCCGCTCCTGGTCGAAGGGCAACCCCCTTACGTGCGGCGCGGACCTCGCGCTTCGATCGCGCGCTGGTCGCCGCTCGTAAGCCGCGAGTGGCGCCCGATCGAGACGCGAGGTTCTTGCCGCGCGCGTGCCGGGGTTTTCGTTGCTCGAGGTCGGTCGAGCGGAGAGGGCTCAGGCGGCTTCGACGCGGACGGCGACGACGGTGATGTTGTCGACGCCGCCGTTCTTGTTCGCCTCGCCGATCAGCTTCTCGCACATGACGTCGAGGTCGTTCTCGCTGGTGGCGATGGCCGAGATCTCCTCGTCCTTGACCATTCCCGACAGGCCGTCCGAGCAGAGCAGGTAGACGTCGCCCAGCACCGGGGCCTCCACGTGCACGTCGACCTGCACGGTGTCCTTCATGCCGAGCGCCCGGACGATCACGTTCTTGTGCGGGAACGAGGCGATCTCGTCCGGCGAGAGGTTCTTCATCTTGATGTAGTCGTTGAGGAGCGAGTGGTCCTCGGTGAGCTGCTTGAGCGCGCCATCGCGCCGCCGGTAGAGCCGGCTGTCGCCGACGTGGCCGATGACCAGCGCCCGATCGGCGAACAGCGTCGAGACCACGGTGGTCCCCATCCCGTGGCAGCGCGGATCTTTCTGGGCCTGCTCGTGAATCTTGAGGTTGGCCAGCTTGATCGCGGTGACCATCCGGTTGGTGTCGTAGCGGTTGCCGTGGTCCATCTTGAACGGCCAGGTCAGTTGCTGGTCGTCCTGCGTGGCCTTGAAAAATCCGACGATGGTGTCGACCGCCATGCGGCTCGCGACCTCGCCCGAGGCGTGGCCACCCATGCCGTCGGCGACGATCGCCAAGCGCTCGCTCTCGGGGAGATAGAACGCGTCTTCGTTGTGGGCGCGCTTCATGCCGACGTTCGAGTCGCCGGCAAAGCGAACGCGCATGCCGTCCATGGGAAACGACGAGCTCATTGCGTGGCCTCCATCGTATCGCGGTCGGCAGCGACGATCAACGCGCCGAACTTTGTTCGGGCGGCTCGATCGACATCTCGGCCGGGGGGAGTGCCGGCGCCCTTGGGGGCTCCCCGATCATGGAAACGGCCGGGAGCTTGACGAACTCGATGTGGGGGCCGACGGAGATGGTGAGCGGCCCCTCGCCCTTATAGATGTCACCATCGATGGTGTAGGCCATGCTGCCGCTCTTGGGGATGATCTTCAGCGTGGAGGCGACGGCGCTGAAAGCACGCTTGGGCGAGATGCCGCGCCCCCGGTAGACCGCGGGGAACTCGGGGATGAGGCCGGCGGGACGTCCGTGGATCGCCAGCACGCCGAACCGTTCGACGTCGTCGTCGGCGCGGTGGTTGAGCTTGAAGCCGAGGCCGACCTCGCGAACGGTCGCGGCCCCGACCCCGATGAAGACGCTCCGCTCGAGCGGCTGGCCGTCGACCTCGACCGTTCCCTCGAAGCGCTTGAAGAGCTTGTGAATGAAAGGGCCGTTGATCAGCGCCGAGCCGATCGCGCGCAACAGCAGCCAGGTCGCCCGGGCCGGCCCGTACTCGCCCGTTCCGTAGTACTCGCCCAGGAAGTTGGCCATCAGGCCGTTGCCGAAGATGAACCCCAAGGTGTCGCCGATCCGCAGGCAGCGGCGACGGATCGTCTCGAGCGGCTGGTTGGCCCGAACCGCCCCCACGATCGCCGACAAAAACGGCGCGGCCGGCTGACGAATACGGAGCGACGAGCTGACCACGTTCATCGTCCCGCCACCCAGGATCGCGATCGGGGGGATGGGCGTCTCGCCGAAGGCCACCCCCAGCGCCGCCACCGTACGGTGAAGCGTGCCATCGCCGCCGTGAACGGCGATGATCGACGGCGGGTCGGCGCGCAGCGCGAGCGCTTCGTCGGCCAGCTCTTCCAGCGTCTTGGGGGCGAAGACGCGGCCGTCGGCGCCGAGCAATGCCTGGAACTGCGACGCCACCCGCGGGTTGCGTCGATTCGCGCGCGAGCGCGGGTTGACGAAGAGCGCGACGGGGGTCAGTCGTCCCCGCCCGGGCCGTCGTCAGTTCTGTCTTGGCCGCTGTCGTCGTCGCCCGACTCTTCGCCGCTCTCCGCCGCATCGGCCGCCGTCGCCGCCGCCATCTTGGGATACCACTGCTCGAACACCTCGGCGATCTGGCGGGCCTGCTTTTCGTTGGAGATGTTGAACGAGGATTGCTTGCGGTAGCTCCCCTTCGATTTCTTGAAGCGCACGATCGCCATCTTGGGCGGCCGGAACTTCCCCTTCGCCCTGTCGAGCTCCTGGAACAGGAACATGATCGTCGCCCAGCTCCCCTTGCTGAGCACGGCGCGATCCAGTTCCTTGCGAACCAGCGTCCCCTCGTCCTCGTAGTCGTAGGTCAGCTCTTCCAGGGTCTCGGCCATCGATCGTCTCCTGCGTCTCCTGCGGTCGCCTAGGACGTGCGGGTGTCGATCGCGGCGCGGTCTTCGGCCGAGAGATCGACGAACTCGATCCCCATCCCCGGGGAGCGATCCTTCTGGCCGCCGCGGGTGACGCGGACGACGCGCCCCTGGGCCTTGATCTGGCGCCCGTTCGGGAGCTGAAATTCGACGCGCAGAACCTCGCCGACCTCGAACAGAATGTCGGCCCGCAAGAAGGCGCCGCCGCTCGAGAGGTCGGTGGAGGGGAAGCGGATCGGCTTGCGCACCTTTTGTGCGGCGTCCGACACCGAGACCAGAATCTCGAGGTCGACGCGCGCGTGCTGGCGCGTGTCGCGCCGGACCGGGCTCGGGCTCACGGGCGCAGCTCCGCGGCGACAGCCGAGCGGGTCTCCACGGAGACACGGGCGCCCGAGGGGGCCAGCGGCTCGCGCGCCCGGATCCTGCGCGCCACCTCGATGGAGACCGGAACGCCCCAGCCGCTCGCACGGGTGCGCGGCAGGTGAACCAGCAGTGCGCGAGGGACGTTGACCACCGCTTCGGTCGAGGCGTTGATCGGCACCGCGCAGATCACGGCGACCGTCGCCCCGAACGGGCGCAGCTCGACGAGCGCACCGGCCGCGCCGGTCAGTGACAGCGACAGCCCCTCGCTGGCGTCGATCTTCATTCCCCCCACAGGCGCCGCACCGTTGGCCGCCTGCAGGCGTGGCAGCGCCGGAACGGCCAGCTCGGCCACCGCCAGCTCGGCTTCCGCGCCGTAGATGCTGATGCGCTCGGGGAGAAGATCGAGCGGCTGCGGCGCCGCCTCGGCGACCACGCCGCCCACCACGCCGGCGACGTCCGGGAAGACGCGCGGGAAGGGACGCACCAGCGGCTCGCCGGGGCCGAGGCCGACACCCACGCCCGAGAGCTCCTCGAGATCGATCGAGCTGCCGCGGGCGACGAGCGCGCTGGTCGCCTCGTCGACGTCACGGAGGGCGCAGCCCTGATCGGGCGCCGCGGCCGAGAGCGGATCGACCAACCCCAGAACGTCGGGTGCGTCCGGCCCGGCCGTGGCGGCGCGGAATCCCAGCACCGACACGGTCGGCTGCTTGCCCTCGGCGACGTCGAAGCGGATCGACAGCTCCGCGGACGTCAAGCTGACGCTCGCCTGGGCGTCGGGGGGACGCGGGCCACTGTCACAGGCGGCCACGAGAACACCCGCCGCCAAAACGGCGGCC
>Ga0210388_10004795_pt1 | contig 10565 bp, 9 predicted proteins | sample IncBWC19OmetaG_FD_155485 | JGI IMG/M metagenome (GOLD analysis project Ga0210388, IMG submission 155485) | Forest soil microbial communities from Barre Woods Harvard Forest LTER site, Petersham, Massachusetts, United States - Inc-BW-C-19-O ...
GTCAGGCGCGCATCTTGCGGTAGACGCCGACCACCAGGCCAATGATGTTCACCGTCTTGAAGTCACGCTTGCGCACGATGATCGGCTGCATCGCCGCGTTGGCCGGCTGGAAGCGGATGGTGTCCCCTTCCGGGTAGTAGCGCTTCACCGTCGCCTCGTCGTTGATCATGGCGACCACGATGTCACCGCGGCTGGCCTGCAGCTGCTTGCGCACGAAGATGTAGTCGCCGTCGAAGATCCCATCTTCGATCATCGACTCCCCTTTCACGCGCAGCGCGAACACCTCGCGGGTCTGGCCGATGAAGAAGCGATCGACCTTGACCGTGTCCTCCACGTTCTCGACCGCCAGGAGGGGCACGCCGGCGGCGACGCGACCGACGAGCGGGATCTCCATCATGTCCTCGTCCCGGCTGGGGGAGCGGACCGGCGCGCCGCGGGGACCGACCGGGCGGAGCGCGCGCGACTTGAGATCCTCGCGCAAGAGGTGCCCCTTCTTCTCGAGCGCCCGCAGGTGGTCGTTCACCCCGTTCGTCGAGCGGATACCGAAGTGCAGGCCGATCTCCCGCAGCGTCGGCGGGTAGCCGCGCTCCCGGATCGACTGCGTGATGAAGTCGAGGATCTCTCGCTGCCGGTCCGTGAGGACACCGCGCGAATCGTCGCGAACCAGAGTCAGCGAACCCATGTATCCCTCCCCGTAGCCGATGCTGTTCTCATTGTCTCGGCGATCCGCCTGGCGATCGCTTTCACTGAACATGCGTAGCGTACGGAACAAATGTGCCGTATGTCAAACTTTTCGCGCGACGCGCACGAGCCGTACGTCCACCGGACGAGCGCATCCGTAGTTCATCCATAGAGGAATGAGCGCTCAAGCATGGTTTTTTCCGGCCTTTTGGCGTGCCGAACCGGAACGGGTCCCGAATACTGAACGACCGTTGGGCAAGTCTGTAGCAGCATCGGCGCTGCACCCGGCCGTCAATCCGACACTGGGGGCGCCAGAAAAGACCTCTGACCGGGCGCTGCTCGGCCGGGTCGCGGCCGGGGACGTCGCGGCGTTGCGTCTGGTCTATAACGAGCACGCGCCGCGCGCGATGGCCATCGCCCGTCGCATCCTCCGCAACGTGGAAGAGGCGGAGGACATCGTCCAGGAGACCTTCCTGGAGCTCTGGCGCCGCGCGCCTCAGTTCGACGGACGCCGGGGCGGCCTGGTCGCCTGGATCGTCACCATCGCCCGCAGCCGCGCCATCGATCGGCTGCGCTCGTCCAGCACGGCCGGACGGACGATCAACGAAGCGAGCGCCACGCCGGAGATCCATCCATCAGGTCCGCCTTCGCCGGTCGAACACACCGAGCGCCGGGTCACGGAGTCGAAGGTGGCCGAAGCCCTGGCGGCGCTGCCACCCGAGCAGCGCCAGACGATTCAGCTCGCCTATTTCGACGGCCTCTCGCAAACGGAGATCTCCGCCAAGACCGGTTGCCCCCTTGGGACCGTCAAGATGCGCGTTAAATTGGCGGTCGGGAAATTGAAGACCCTCCTCAAAGACGACTTCTCTTGAGCGCCAACGTGAACGCCCGCATGACCTGCGACGAGTTCAAAGAAATGGCGCCCGCCTACGTGCTGGTCGCGCTCGACGAGCAGGAGCGATCGGCCTGCGCGCAGCACCTGGCGACGCGCGCTCCCCACCAGGGCTGCCGCGAGGCAGTTGCTGCGGCGGAAATGGTGGCGGCGCGGTTGGGAGCCGCTCTGATCCCGCAGCGCCCCTCCCCGGAGGTCTGGCGCGCCATCGCGGCGCGGCTGCACGAGGATCGAGGAACCGGGAGCCAGCCTGACGACGTCGCCCGGCGGCGTGGCCTCTACCACCTGTGTGGCTGGTTGGTGGCCGCCGCGCTGGTCGGCGTTTACCTCTACAACGCGCCCCTCGATCGTCGCGCGCTGCAGGCAAAAGTCGGGCTCGGCGGACAGGTCGCCTCGGCCGGGCACTGAGCGCGTTCGAGACCAGCGCGCGGCCGGCGCTACGACACGCCGAAAGGCTGCGACTGGAACGTATCGAGCACCAGCGTGCTCAGGCGGCGGCGGACCAGCACCGCGCCAAACATCGAGGTCCCGAGGCATGCCAGCAGGTAGCCGATCACCGGTTGCCAGCCGAGGACGAGCGCGAGCAAGGTGAGCGCCACCGTGCAGCAGAGGAGGCCGGCCGAGATCACCAGCGCGTCGCGCCGCAAATCGAAGTAATAAAGGAGCAGCACCTCGAGCAGCGTGATCATCTGCGCCGCGGCGCCGATGGCGTTGAGCCGAAACAGCGGCGTGGCGTTCGGCGACAGACCGACCGCGTGCACCAAGAACGGCGCGGCGGCGATGGCGATGCCGCTCGCGGAGGCCTGCACGACGCCGGCGCCGCGCAGAATGCGGCGGGCCTCGGTGGAGATCTCTTCGGCGCCGTGCTGCAGCCGGCGCAGCGGCGCGCCGATCTCGATATCCGCGTAAAATGTCCGGAACCGGCGGTAGAACGAGGTCTCGATCTGGACATAGATCCAGGCGAAGGCCGGGATCACCGAGAACCAGGCCACCGCGGCGATGGCGGCGTAGAAGGTGGCCGCGTTCCCCCCCTGCACCAGGTAGACGACGATCTTGTCGGCCCAGATCGACACGTAGTAGGCGAGCGCCGAGAGCGCCAGCAGCCGGTACTCGCGGAAGGCGGGGGCGAGGCGCGCCGCCTCATCGGCGTCGCCGGGAACCGCGCGCGCGACCCCCTGGACCAGGATCGCCAGCGTGGCGAGCTGCCCAGCGGCGAAGCCGTAGAGGTAGCCGGCCGCGCCGAAGCCGAAGGTGGTGTCGAGCAGCCAGGCGGAGACCAGACCGAGCGGCGCGCCGATCCCGAAGGCGCGCATCACGATCATGGGAGAGGTCATCCCGCCGCCGACCGAGAGCATCAACCACTGGGCGCCGATGATCGCCGTGAGCGGCGCGCCCACCACCGCCAGCGACAGCGGCAGCTTCAAGAGAATCACCAGCACCAGGCCGATGAGCGCGAACCCCACCAGGGTCATCGCCGTCGCCCGGCGCAGAGGTGCGCCGATCTTTTCGAGGTGGTGATCGTAAAGCCGATCGGCCGTGTAGCGCGACACCACCACGTGGATCGGCGCCGACAAGATGACGGTGAACGCGTAGACCAGGGTCAGGAACCGCTCGACGACCGCGAAGTCGGTGCCGCTCCGCCGGGCGACGATGCGCAGGCTGGTGAGCACCGCCGTGGTGAGCAACCAAGGGGCGCTGGTGACGGCGACGCCGGTCAAATAAGCGCCGATCGTCCCCGCCAGCGATCCGCGATCGATGAGGCGCTGCAGCTTCCATCCGATACCCGCCATGTTCACCTCAGGGGACCCTAGAGGTTCCCCGCTCCGCTCTGCTGTTGACTGACGCCGCTCACCTCGGCAACCGCGGGATCGCCGGCGCCCATCGCGGCATAGAGCGCGCGGTATGACGCCAGCATGTCGCGCCGCTGGTAGTAGGCAGACACCCGGCGTTGCCCCGCAGCGCCCATTCGCCGGCGCAGCTTCGGATCGCGGGCCAACCGGACCAGCGCCGCCGCCGTCTCCTTGGGTGTGGCGACGCGGGTGACGAACCCGCTGGGCCCGATCTCCCGATCGGCGGCGCCGCGGCCTTCGATCATCTCCCGGCAAGCCCCGACGTCGCTGGCGATCACCGGCACGCGACGGGCGTAGGCCTCCAGGATCACCAGCGGCTGTCCCTCGCTGAAGCTGGTCAGCACGACCACGTCGAGGTCGCCGTAGATCGCCGCCGGGGGCATCGGGCCGACGAAGGCGATCTGGTCGATGCGCCCGAGCCGCGCCACGAGATCGCGGCAGCGCGTCGCGTAGGCGGCGTCCTCCTCCATGGGGCCGATCACCCGCACCTGGAGATCAACCGAATGCAGCGCCAGATCGCAGGCGCGGATGAAGGTGATGAGATCCTTGATCGGCACCACCCGTCCCACGAACCCCACCCTCAACGGCGCTGGGCGGAGCTCGATGAGGCCGTCGTCTGCCGCTTCGCCGTCTTTCGCTTCCGCCAGCACCAGCGCATCCTCGGGCAGGTCGACGCCGTTGGGGACGATCTCGATCTTGGAGGCAGGGGCGCCGTCGGCGATCTGTTTGACTCGGTTGACGTCGGAGAGCGTCACGATCCGCCCGGCCTGGGCGTAGGCCAAACGCGACAGCGCGCGAAAGAATCCGGACCAGATCTTGCGCAGCGGCGAGACGTGCGGCGCCCAGGTGGCCGTGCGCAGGCCAAAACCTCCGTCGTCGGTCTCCGCCGCGTCGCGGATCCAGTCGGCGCGCGCCAGCTCCATCTCCCGTTCGCGGGCGTAGATGCCGTGCTCGGTCAGCGCCAGCGGGCGTTGCGACCGCCGGCTCCAGACCGCCGCCAGCAGGCCCGCGTACCCGGTGGCGATCGCGTGGTAACAGGCCGCGGGAACGATCGGCGCGCTCAAGAGCCGCAGCATCGGGACGTGAATGGCCCGAAAATGCCAGAAGAGATCGAGGAACGGCGCCTCGGCGGCCGCGCGATCCGAGAGCTGGGTCAGCAGATCGAAGCTGGCGCGGCCGTAGAGCAGCTCGTCGAGCGCGAGATCGTTGGTGGCCAGATCGTCGAGGATGCTCCGTTGTGACTCCGAATCCCCGTCGCCGTCGAGGTGCATCCGGCGCAGGCCGGCCAGCACGCGCGAGGGCTGCGCGCGGGTGTCGACGGTTGTTCGCAGGCTCCGAATTTGCTCGCGCAGATCGGCCCGCGCAGCCCCGTCGAGCGGGGGGCGGGCGGTCTCCTGGCAGAAGACGCGGTGCAGGCCCACCACGTTGTCGGGCAGCTGGTAGCGCGGCTCGCCGTAAGCCCCTGGGTGCGAGCCGACGTTCAGCACGGCGAAGCGCAGCTCGGGATGGCCGAGAATGATGTCGTGCACCCAGGACGACACGCCGCCCGAGACGAAAGGATAGGTCCCTTCCACCAGCAAACAGACGTCGGCTTCAGGGCTTTTCAACCGGGACCTCGCGGGTGCTGGAGGGTGGCGGGACCTGCACCACACCGACGGTGACGCCCGCGCCCCCGGTCGCCCCGCGGGCGTGCAGCCCGGAGAGCCGCCGCGCGGCCGACAGGCGGCGCCGGACGAACGACGGCGGCGACGCCGGGTGATAGCTGGCCAGCACGGAGGCGCTCTCCCAGGGGAGCGAATGGGTCGCCATCACCGCCTCGTCGCGCAACGCGAGCAGCATCTCCATCTCCGCGGGGTCGATCTTCTCGACGGACCTGGCCGCCAACACCGGCTCGCTCCCGGCGTCCCCCTCCGTCACGATCACCTCGTCGATGGCCTCCAGCGCCGCGTCGGGATGCAGAACGGCCAGCTCCAGCCGCGCGCGACCGATGGCGATGCCCGCCGCGCGCGTCGGATCGGCGACCAGCGCAGCGGAGAAATATCCGCGCGCTTCGTGGGCCAGCGAGGGAACGAGCACCGTCTCGGCCAATCCCGCCTCGATTGCGTCCGTCGCCAGCTCGGCGGCCTCCAGCGCCTCACCCGGCCGCGGCGACCCTGAGGCCAGCTCCTTCCGGTGTTCGTCCATCCGCGCCTCGAACGACGCCGTCATCTCCTCGATCGCCAGCGCCGACTCCACCGCCAGATCGGGATTGGCGGCGCCGAGCGCCCAGCGCAGCAGCGCCACCGACCCCGCGTCGGCGCGCAGGGCGAGCGTGGCGATGATGGCCCGACGCTCATCGATGCTCCCGGCCAGCAGCGCCTCGCAGGTGGGGAGCGCCTCGCCGAGGCTGCGCAGCTCCTCCGCCCGCGGCGCCTCGGCGGTCGCTGGAACCGCCGTCGGATCAGCCTCGACCAGCTCACCCTGCCCGGACGTCCCCAGCGAGATCGCGGCGAGCGGCGCCCCGAACATCGGGATGGCGAAAGAGTACGCCGCCCCCAGGAGGCGCTCGCTCGGCGGCAAGGCCGGCGCGATGGCGATGGGGAGCAGCGCGGCGAGATGCAGAACCGCCGTCAACATCATGACCGGCCTCGGAGGGTGACCAAAGAGCAGCAGCACCGCGGTCAGATCGATGAGCACCGACGAGAGCCAGGGGACCACCGGCAGCGGTCGGCTGCGCCCGACCGCCACGTCGATTGTCGTTGCGCGCGCGCCGGCGCCGTTCGCTCCTCGGCGCCTAGACATTGATGAACAACCCGCTGGAGCGATCGCTCCGTTCGAGACTGCGACGGGCCCGCGCCCGCGCGAAGGCCGTCGCCAGCCACTCGGCGACCACCGTGAGATCGCGCAGCGCTGCGGCGCCCACGCGCGCCACACCGCGCACCGTGAGCACACCAACGGTATCGTCGCCGACGATGATGGGCGCCGCCAGATCGCTGTCGCCCGGACCGGCGCCCGGCAGATCGATCGCGCGGACGGGCTCTCCCCTGCGCAGGGCTTCGACCACGGTCGCGTCGCTCTCCCCTGGCCCCGGCGCGGCCCAGGCGCCGGTCGTGGCCACCAGGGTCAATGCGCCGGCCGTGGCGCCGCCCGTCGCCGGAGTCTGCACCGCCCCCGCGCGCGCCCCGAGGCGCGCCACCACCAGCGTCAGCGCCGCCTCGGAGGCGGTGCCGACGTCACCGCCGTCGATCCGCCGCGCCACGTCCCGCAGGAAGGTGAGCGCGAGATCGAGGCGATCGTTGCGGGCGCGCAACGCCAGCGCCGCCCGGCGGAGCTCCCCCAGCGCGGCCGCCTCGTGGCTGGCCTTCCCGGCGAGCAGATCGCGCTGCTCCTCCAGATCCTGAGCGCGCCGTTCGTGCACCGAGGCGATCCAACTCACCACCAGGGCAGCTGCCAGAGCCCCCAGCTCGGCGGGCCGCGCGAGCTCCATCAGCACGCCCGCCGGCGCCGCGCGCCAGGGCACCGCCAGGAGAGTGAGCGCCCCCCAGGCGACCGGGACTGACGTGACCAGGCCGCGTGCGCCGTAACGCGCGGCGAGCGCCATGACCACCAACCAGACTGGATGAGGGCGGAGGGATCCCCAGCCGAGGTGAGGCGCCGGCTCAGCCACCGCGACCGCCGCCAGCACGATCGCCGTCGCGACGGACGCTTCGATCACCAGGCGACGGGATCGCGTGAGGGAGAGACGGCTTTGCCGGCTCGAGCTCATCGTGGGGGGCGCGGGACCCTTTGAGGGTCCCGAACTAGAGATCTGCATGGAAAGCGACCCATCCAATCTGGAGCGTGCCGGGAATCCCGGTCGTCGCGCTCTGGTGTGTGTAGTCGTAGCTGACCGTCAATCGCGTCGACCAGGACGACGCGACGACGATCGCACCGCCGCCCTGCGCCAGCAGTTGGTTCTGGATGTTGTCGTAGCCGATCCCGCCGCGCAGCTCGAAGCCGGTGCGCCCCCCGAAGAGCGCCTTGCGAAGAATGAAGGTGCCGTTGTCGATCGAGTCGCGCGGGTAGAGCGCGATCCGAAAGTTGGGCGAGAGGTTGGTGAAGTTCTCGTAGTGCCGGTAGGCCAGCACCCCCGCGTCGTTGAGTGCCGTGCGCCGGACCATCCTCTCGTCCAGCGTCTCGCCCCGCACGAGATGGCTCGAATCGCTCCAGAGGTTGAAGTCGATCCCCGCCCAGGTCAGCAGCTGGTCGGCGGTCGGCGTGGAGTCACCGGCCTCGAGAGGGCGCAGACTGAGGCGGCGGACCAGGGCGCCGCTGTCGACGAGGACGACGCGGCTGAACGGAAAAAGATAGAGGTGTCCGACCGCGCCGGTCTGCGTGCCGCCTTCGTGAATGGTCACCGGTGCGTCGTTCCACTGCTCGTTCACGTCGAGGTGCAGGTTCACCTGCACGTACCGCGAGACCGGCGCGTCGAGCTCGCCCTGGCCCCCGAAGGCCAGCTGCCGGGCCGGCCCGTAGAGCTGGTCCCCGGCGCTGTCTTCGCCGCTGGTGGTGGAGAAGCGGCTGTCCACCCCCAGCAGCAACGACGCCCCCGAGCGGCGACCGAACATGGCGTAGGCGCCGAGCCCGGTGACCGAACCGGTCTCGCGCAGCGCGTTCCTGGCGACGATCTCGTTGGCAGACCAGTCGGTCGACGTGTCCCGCCAGAAGAGCAGCCCGGCCTGATGATGCGTCCCGAACGGCAGGGCGGCGCCGGCCTGCACCCGCCAGTCCCAGGCCTGCGGATCCGAACGGACCCAGCCGCCGCTCGAGAGCTCCGGCGTGACCCGGAAGTGCATTCGATCATACGAGGTGACCAGCGTGTTGTCGGCGGCCGCTCCGTCGGCCAGCGCGGCGTGGTACTGCGCGCTGGCGGCGCGGTAGCTGGCCGCGCGCTCGAGCGCCCGTCCGTAGTCCCGCTGGTTCTCCGCGGTCGGATGATCGTCGACCAGGCTGCGACGCACCGCCAGCTCACCGTCGAGATCGCCGTCGGCCTCCAGCGCCCAGGCCAACATCTGCCGCCCGCGCAGGTTCTTGGGATCGAGCGCCAGGTACTGCCGCAGAACGCGCGCCCCTCCCTCCCAATCTTTGTTGAGGAGATGGGCGTCGGCCTGATTCAGGGAGACCTCCTCGTCGAACTTGGGTGGCGGCGGCTGCATCGTCTGGTAGAGGCGATCGGCGAGCACCACGTAGCCGCGGCGGGCGTAGATGCGCGCCAGCCAGAGCTTCTGCATGCGCTCCTCGGGATTGGGACCAATCTCCAGCTCCGCGATGCGGTGCTCCCGAAACGCCTGTTCGTCGCGTCCCAGAGTAAAGAGCGCTTCGCCGCGCAGGTAGTGCAGCTCCGGATCCGGCTTGTGTCCCTCGAAGTGGTGCGCCTTCTCCAGCGCCTCCGCCGCATACTCGAAGTCGCCCGCCGCCGACGCCGCGCGTCCGGCGTCGCGCTCGGCAGGTCCGTCGTGCGGCAGCGCCTTCAACACCTCTTCGAACTGGCGCCGCGCGCGGTCGAGATCTCCCCGAGACAGCGTGTCGCTCGCCTGCTTTCGCTCCTGTTCGACCCGCTGCGCCTCCTCGGGCGGCAGCGGTTTGACCGCGGAAAATCCGTCATCCTCTTGTGCGGCGGCGCCTGAAATCAAAACCAAATAGAGCACGCTGGCGATGAAGGCGGCGGCCGCGGCGCGACTCACCCACGCTGTCCCCCCTCTGCCGGCGACCGCCACGTGCAGGAACTTTGCAACCGCCATGCCCGCGTCGAACGAGCTGTGCGCCAGAACATGCGCACGCTTCCCCACCGTCGAGTCACGGCGGCGTAACGCTCCTACGGATGAGAGTTACCCGTAACTTGGCGTCAAGGCCGCCGCCTTGACAGCAATGCGGTCGACCCTAAGTTGCAAAACGTTTGACTCAACCGAGGAGAAAGAACATGCGCAAGTTGCACCAGGGTGGAATGTTCGTGTTGGCGTTGGCGCTCGCGGCTCCCAGCTTCATGGCCGCGCGATCGGCGGTGGCGAAGACGGCGGCGGCCAGCAGCGACGACACCGCGCCGTCCGGCATGTCCAAGGAGGATCAGGACAAGCTGAAGGAGCACAACAAGCTCCGCACGGAGATCAAGAAGGTGAAGTACCCGGCGGCCAAGGCGACCATCGTTTCGCACGTCAAGGGGATCAAGCCGGACGACAAGAAGTGGTTCGACCAGACGCTGCCCGACAAGACGTACACCTCGCCTGACGAGGTCTACTCGGCGCTCGGCTGGGAGACCGCCGCTCCTTCGGCGGCGAAGTAAGCATGACCTGCCAGGGCGCGTGAGCTTTCGCAGCGACAGGCGGGGCCTCACAGCCCCGCCTTTGCTGTTTGCGCTTCTGTTGGCCCTGCTGCCGATGTCGTCCGCCGCGTGTGGTCACTCTCATTCCGCGAGCGGCGCGGATCTGGCCCGCGTGCGTCGCTGGTGGATCTTGATCGGCGCCTCGCCGGTCCTCGAGGGGGTCGACTGGCATCAGGCGGCGCGCGACACCCAGCTGGTGGTGCTGGGGGGCGATCCGCAGATCGCGCCCAGCAACTTCCCGCGCGAGACCGTGCGCCTCGGCTATCTCAGCGTGGGCCAGACGGATCCCCGTCGCCCCTACTGGAACGAGGTGCGTGGCGCCCCGTTCCTGGTCGAACCCGATCCCACCTGGCCCGAGAACCTCCGGGTCGATCTGCGCGATCGCACCTGGCAGGAGATCCTGCTGACCCAGGAGATCCCCCGCCTTCTGGACCAAGGATTCGACGGGTTGATGCTCGACACGATCGACACGGCGCCCTATCTGGAAGCGAAGGACCCGACGCGCTTCGCGGGCTCGCGTCAGGCGCTCCGCGATTTTCTGGGGCAGATCCGGACCCGGTTTCCGCGCGCGGCGCTGATCGCCAACGGGACCACTGCGCTGGCCGACGCGGCGCCGTTCGTCGACGGCTTCGTGGTGGAGGGGGTCTTCGCCACCTATGACTTCGGCCGCCGTCTCTACCGCGAGACGACCGACCAGGAACGCGAATGGAAGCTGGCGCGCATCGCCGACGCGATCGCGGTCGCGCGCCGTCCGGTCTTCACCATCGATTACGCCGACGTGGGCGACATCGCGCTCGCGCGTTGG
>Ga0210388_10004800_pt1 | contig 10558 bp, 7 predicted proteins | sample IncBWC19OmetaG_FD_155485 | JGI IMG/M metagenome (GOLD analysis project Ga0210388, IMG submission 155485) | Forest soil microbial communities from Barre Woods Harvard Forest LTER site, Petersham, Massachusetts, United States - Inc-BW-C-19-O ...
CGATGTCGGTTCCGATTGTGTCAGGTCTCATCCAAGAACGCGAATGGAGACGGCACTTCAAGCGTCTTGCGAAAGCCACCGATACTGAACCAATCAGTACGGCTCCCCTCATAACGATGATAATCGGCAGCGCTGTGTTTTGGGTATTGATCATGGGAATTTTTCTCTTCTTGTATCTTATGGGAAACGCAGCAACACCTTTGGGACACTTCAGGAATATTTGAAGCCTATCCACCAGATGATGCTACTGGCGTGCTACTAAGACTGTTCGATTTGAAGCCTATAATCGCCCCGTATTTACAGCGTTTTTTGACAAATTAGAAACCGACGTTGACGACAAGGAAGATACCAACGCTCACCAACTCTCACCGACTTCTCACCAACGCAGTCAAGAATCCCACCCTCTCCGCCATCTAGTCTTGCTAGTTCTCTCTCTTCCTGCTATTTCTGAAGAAACATCGATTTTGGGCCGTATTGTGCCCGCTTTGCATCGACGAACATAATCTTAGTTTTCCGGATTTCCGAGAAGATGTCAAAAGGCCTCGGATTTCTCCGAGTGAGCGCAGGGAGGTGGCGTTCGGGATACCGAGCGCGAATTCATAAAGAAACATCACCTGCGCTACGATCTTATGACCATCGATGGAGCGTGCGCTCGGTGGAGCTCTCATAAGGAATGTACGGCCGAATGTTCTTCACAGATCCGACGGAAGGTGTAACTGTCTTCCTCGGACCGAAGGCTCTCAAGCGAGTATCCACACAGAATATCGACGTTATGTATCTTGGAAATTTCGTTCCAGAGTTCTTCGAGTCGAATGGCCGCGTCTGCGTTTCCTTGCGCCCACAAGATATGCGCGGATTCGCTACAGGCCGCGATACGCAAATGCTCCCTATTCTCCCCTTTTCTGATCGACACAATTAGATCGTCCACAGCTTGCAGAAACCGACCGGTATCGGGCATGCCACCACTCACTATGAAATCCGAGAGGAATCCAAACACGTTCAATGGGACGTATCTTCCCTCACGAATGGCCGTGCGAGTTTCTGGAGCCTCTGCGTGCAACCTCTCGAGAAGCGTGGTCTTATGGGACGCGGTTCCGATGAAAACAGCTGCATTTCCAGCTCTTAGAGCTGCGCCAAGAAAGCGACTAAACCCATCCAGGAGAGCTGAGTTGTCCGAATAAAAATGAACTTCATGGCAACGACCGACCTCCTTCTTTACCAACAGAAGGTCCTCCGATGATCGGTTAGCCGCTTCGCCGAGTAGGCTGATGCCTAATGAGTCCACGCCACTGGAGAAAGCTAATCTCGCCAATCGGCTACTCACAAACTTCTTGCCCTGCATCACCTCTTCTATGGCGGTGAACAGTTCGTTGCCGGCATCCGACTTCACCACAAAACCGTGCGCGCCTTCACTGAGAGCTGCGTGCACGACGCCTAGGTCCAGGGTTTGACTCAAGAAAAGGATTTTAGAATTGGGAGCAATGTTGCGGATTCGTCGGGCCACCACAATCCCGTTGGCCTTCGGCAATCCCATGTCCAACAAAATCAGGTCTGGCTGCAGTTCTCCCGCTTTCTGAATCGCTTCGAGCCCATCTGACACGACACCAACGATTCGCAGCTCGTTATTCTCCCTTAGCTTCTCAATGACAAAACGTCGCCAAGGGGCAAAATCATCTACCAAGAGGATCCGGACAAGAGAGTGATTACGGATAATATGCTCCAATTTAGAGTTCAAGACCAAATTGACGGAGTGATGGTGCTGAACTGATTGCCCAAGAAATAGAATCACACGCGAGGCGTGAATTCGTCGTTGCGCTTGAGCAACCTTGAAAGGTTCAGCTGCGAAGAACCCGCAACAGAAGAAAAGAGGATGGCGGGATAGCCGCGCTATTACACCATGTCTAGGAGCAGGCCTTCTGGCGATCGGAGCAACACTTTGCCACGACGTTTCTCCAACCCGTGGCTACGTTGCCACTCATTGATTAGACGGCTCGCCGTGAAAGGGGTGACGTTCGCGGCGTTCGCCAAATCCTCATTCGTAATATGGAGTTCGATGCCACCTCGAGCTTCCTGACCGACCGAGCCGGCAAGAATAACAAGTGTTTGAGCAACCCGCTGCCGAGCGCTACAAGAAGCTAATCCTATGTAAGAGGTGAGATGCCAGGCCACGTAATCTGATGCTTCTAAAAGTGTGTTTTCCAGCAACCTTGGAAACCGTTCTGCGAGTCTTCGGATCACGGTACGTTCCCATACATACACCAGGCTATCGTTCACGATTTCGGTGCCAGCGAGATAAGAAGATCTAGTCGATAAGATTGTTCGGCCACCAAACAGATTTCCCGGCACAAGCCACTTAAGAAGGAGCTTCTTGCCCTCCGTCGTAACAAAGAAATGTCTGGCACAACCTTTTGTGAGCAGGAAAAGATCGTTGGCCGGGTGGCCCTGGTGGGTAACGACGGAATTGGCGGCGAATCGGCGTTGTGTTGCAGCAGATAGGATGGTTCTGCGGTCAAGCGGGGCCAAACCCTCGAGGAGTTTGCACGTCCGTTCGGAAAATGTAGTAGTAGTCGCCATGGCCGCTGTGTTCTCCATGAAGGGAAAAAAAGAGCTCAGCTGCAAAACGCTTAAGGCAATTCTGAAGGTCGTGAACGATGTGAGACTACTTCTTCAAGCCGACCGAGCTTGCCGAATAGAGGTTGTAGTCCAGCTTGTTAGCGACGTATTCGATGACTCTTTGTGCCTTGACGCTATTTCCCGCTTCATCAAGCCGTGGACCGAACACCGCGATAGCTCCCTTGCCCGGCACAATAGCAACGATTCCGCCGCCTACGCCACTTTTGGCTGGAAGTCCGACGTGCCAGGCCCAGGCACCAGAACTGTCGTAAAGCCCAGCCATCGTCATGGTCGAGAGGATAAAAGGCACGTCTTCGTCTTTTATTACCTGCTCACCAGTGGCCGGATTCTTGCCGTTATTGGCGAGGACGGCGCCCATGCGAGCAAGTTGGGTCGTATTCACGCCGACCGAGCACTGTTTTGTATAGATATCCACGGACTCAAAGGGGTCGGCGTAAATGCGCTCATATTTGGCAAGCAACATTGCTAAGGCCTTGTTGCCGGCATTGGTAGCGGCTTCCGATTTGTAGACCTCGTCAATCAGAACCAACTTTTCGCCGGCCACTTTGCTGTAAAAATCGAGGATCTTGTTCCATTTTTCATCTTCGTTCGTTCCGGAAATCAAGCTTGTGGTGGCGATCGCGCCAGCGTTCACAAACGGGTTCCCCGTGTGCGACGGCATGTCCACAACCGCAAGCACGGAATTGAACGGCCTACCCGTCGGCTCCGAACCAATACGCTGGAACACTTTGTCGTAGCCGAGTTCTTCCATTGCCAACGCCAGCGTATAAACTTTCGAGATCGACTGGATGGAGAAGGAGTACTTGACGTCACCAAGTTCAAATACCTGATTGTCGGTAGTCACCACAGCTATGCCGAACAACTTGGAATCCACCTGTGCCAGGTACGGAATGTAATCCGCGTTTTTGCCAGTCGTGTCGCTGCGGAACTTCTCATAAGCCTCTTTCACGACGGCTTCAACTCGCTCGCGGTTAGGAGCTACCGGGCTAATTTTGGTTTGCCCAGAAGCGGGTCCGGCCCCCATACCGGCGAAAAGAAAATATGCAGCCAAGACGAATGTCCCAAAGCGAGAACTAATTCTGAACATTCACTTCCTCCTGAGGCGAGATCAGCCGAGTCGTATCCAATAAGATCAACACCGGGACCTTCCGCTCTGAACCGGTGTCGTGATTAAAACTCAAAGTCCTTACTCCAGTCGTACCTGAAGGAGAATTGCAGCTTGTAATCGTTCACATTAAAGCCATCGGAGAAATTCACGCGCCTCCCAAACTGGAATTCGCTGCCCACAGTTACTTGTTTTACGGGATGGTAGAGAAGATTAACCAAAGCATAATCTCCCTGACGAAAAGAGGAGGGCGTCATCGCGTCCGAATTTTGGATGTCCAGAAAGGAATAGCCAATCGAAGTGCTGAATCGTTCGCTCCAGGTGTGGTCAACAAAAGACACAACTCCAAGTACGGGTAAGGCCACTCCTCTGAACGGAGTTGTCGGATTTGAAAGATTGTTTTTGACACCGATGTCGACAGGAGCGTCATTCATGTAATTCTCTATGCCTTTACCGTACACGACCTCGAATCGGCCTACGTCTTTCTGAGTAATGTTGAGATTTGAAGTAAAGTTCACGCCCCAACCTATGGCACTTCCGCTGAGATTGGGCAGAGCGTGGTTTGTGTCGACCCAGGCGATTTTCCTTACAATGCCAGCCGCTTGGACGTGGCCCCATGTTCCGGCAAGCCGGGCGTGACCACTGAGATCGGGCCACTTAAATTGGGGTGAAACGTTTTGCACGTCGATGCGATCGGCGTAAATCCCGCCATCCGCACTGCCACCGGGACGTTCAAGAGCAAATACAACGTTGCTTGCGCCCTGGATGGGCGTCCAGCGTACCTGTACATTTCGGAAGAAGACCATGCCGTTGGGTCCCCAGTACTCTATTGAATTTGGAAAGACATCGATGTCCATGAATGGACTCCAAGTCTGTCCGGCGCCGAATTGACCGAGCTCGCCCCAAGCATGGCGTAGCCGGAAAGTAGTCTGTCCGGCGTCGACGCCTGTGCCGAAGAGTTCAAATTCGAAAATAGTTTTGAGATCTCCAAGAGGGGTCGGCGTAGAGCTCTTCACGCCAAAGCGGGTCTGTCGAACGCCGAAAAAGGTGCTGCCGTCCGCACCGAACTCACCAGCAAAGGCCGGTAATTGCGTCGGACGTTCCACGTCAAACCAGTTGGGGTTGATCGAACCGAAATTAAAGCCGCTGTCCGCCATTACAAAACCGTAAAAATCGAGTGACCTTGAGGGCTTCGACTGTTCCCCATGTTCCTCGGTTTGGCGCGTGTCAGTAGTCACCGGAACGCTTGGCCCTGGCACGGCTTGGTTCGCGAGCTGTATGGAATTCATTTGGTCCTTTAGTTCCCGGAGCTCTTTTTCAAGCTGTTCCATTTTCTTCTGCATCTGTTGAAGGTCGGGCGCTTGCGAAGCCTGCTCCTGCGCTCGGGCGGGTAGCTCTCCAACCGCCGAGAACACCAAGGCGGTCAAAAGGATCAAGAGTCGTCGAAAAACTCGGGAGCATTCTGAGATCATGAGTGCGCGTCTCCATAGTTCATCAGCGTGAAGTAAATTTTTGTGATCTGCGATCGCCAAGAGCTCGCTGAAACACCAACGAATCTTGCATACTGCAATTACGGAATTTGAATTGTGAATCGTTTTTTAGTGGAAGTAGGCGCGAGCAACAACTAGGGATATCCCTAGCGTATCGTGGATGCTATCGACGAATAGCCGAGGAGGAGCCCACGCACCGGCGATGCTTGGGTTGTCCCTTCTGGTATGGATCCGCTAATGGAGGACCCTGTCAATTTTGACAATTGTGGATGCATAGCCCAAGGATATAGAAAAGGGGTCAGCGGCACGCGCGGTGACTTTCTTGTTAAATCGTTGTTGTGTATACCTTTCGTAACGGATAACCGTGCATTTTAGAGATTCGGAAAGTGTCAGGCCAATTAGCATCACAGCTGCTGGGTTAGATCGCTGGGAGTCGGTGGTGACTCGCAGATGAATTTCGAAAATATTCGGTTTCCAGGGATTGTGGGAAAAGCGATCAGGCTGGTGTTGATTTCGCAGCTGTCGTTCCTGCTCGCTGTTGAGTTGATTAGTGCCACCGCAGCTGCTCAGGCGCCCCCAAAGAAGAATGTCCTGATCCTCAACGAGGTGGGCCTGTCACATTCCCTGACTGACCTAATGACCCAGGGGATTGTCGGCGGTGTTCAATCGACAGCGGGCCGAAACGTCGAGTTCTTCTCTGAAAGCCTCGATTTAATTTCCTTTCCCGATGGACCGTCGCCGCCGGAAATGAGGGATTGGCTTAACAGGAAATACGGCGATCATCAATTGGAAGTTGTCGTAGCCATCGGGCCAGACACGATCAAATTCCTCGCAGATTACGGCCGGACCCTATTCTTGGGATTACCCATTGTCATTTGTGGGGGCGCAGCGGACCAAGCGGGAAATCCGAATCTCGATTCCCGATTCACCGGAACATGGCAGAAGCGGGAGCCGGGAAAAACACTCGAAGCAGCCCTGAGTCTTTTTCCAGACACTCGCCACGTCTTCGTAGTCGGAGGAACTTCGGTTTATGACCGCGTTGTGATGGCGGCTACCAAAGAATTTTTCAGCTCACTTCAAGACACAAGAACTGAATTCTCGTACCTGACTGATATGGAAATGGAGAAAGTACTCGAGCAGGTGCAGAAACTACCTAAGGACTCGATCGTGTTTTATACCTCTTTTTTCCGTGATTCCGCTGGGAACAAATTTCTGAATGCAACTAAAGCACTTCCTATGATTGCCTCTGCGGCCAACGCGCCCGTATTTGGGATGTCGGACACGTATTTGGGCCATGGCATCGTCGGCGGAGATCTGATGAGTTTTCAGGAACAGGGAAGGGTTACAGCCCGGATCGTTTCCGAACTCCTTGACGGGAAAAAGGCTAAAGATATTCCAATCGAGAGCCTTCCCAGCATATTCATGTTCGATGGGAATCAACTGAAACGCTGGAACATTCCAGAATCCAGACTTCCCTATGGAAGCGTCATCCTTTTTCGTGAACCAAGTCTTTGGTCCCGCGCCAAATGGCTTTGGTTCACTACTCTCCTGATCGTCCTAGTGCTTTCTGCCTTGGCCGTCTACCTGCAATATAGTCAAAGGCAGTTGACGTTAGCGAGAGTGAAGGAAAGGCATCTAAGCACCAAGCTGATCAATGCTGGGGAACAGGAACGGCGCCGGATAGCCTCGGAACTTCACGATGATTTTAGCCAGAGACTGGCAGTACTTTCGCTGGGTCTGGAGAACATTGAGGAAGCAACGGCCGGGTCACTCCCTGATGTGCACAATCGATTGCACGAACTTGTGAAATCCACAAGCGACCTCAGCACCGATCTCCACACCTTATCTCACAGGCTCCATTCGTCTACGCTCGAGAGCCTGGGACTTGTTCCTGCCATCGCCGCCTTGTGCAAAGAGTTCACCGCAAATCAAGGCATCAAAGTGGCCTTTACGTCGGCCGAGATTCCCCGGTCGATCCATCGTGATACAGCCCTTTGTGTTTTTCGCATCGTTCAAGAAGGGCTTCGAAATCTAAGAAAATACAGTGGCTCGGATAAGGCGAGAGTCAACCTCCGAATGAGCGGCAATAAATTGGAGGTCACGGTACGAGACGAAGGCTGCGGATTCAACGTACAAGGTTTACGCGAGAACGAGGGACTAGGCATTCGAAGCATGGAAGAACGCGCACGTTCGTTGGGTGGAAAATTCGAGGTCCGTTCGGAATCTGGGAAAGGCACAACGCTCCAAGCTTCGCTACCGCTCCTGCTCGACCCGGAACTCGAGATTTAAGACATTGCGCAAACTGTGGACTGTCCAATCGTTCGCGATTGCATGAAAGTCTATTCAAAGAGGAGCCGCAGTACGAGCCAACCAAATAACGACTGTGGACTGAGGCGCCTAAAAATGCTGCTAGCTGCGTACTGTTACTTCTGACAATAGGAATCCAGTGCGATTTGAGCCACGATCCGCAGCACTGATTGACCGCATTGCGCAGAAAAGGGTTACTGGCAAGGAACCCGAGTACAAACCATGAAGCGGGCCGGCAGCGATAGCCGGCAAGGGGTCCAAAACCATGCAGGCTGCGACTACGGCCCGCCCACGGCTCCTCATAGCTGATGATCACGCAATTTTTGCTGAGGCTCTAAGAGTCTTTTTGGAGCGAACGTACGAAGTTGTCGGCTTAGTTGGCAATGGCCGCGCTTTGATTGAGGCGGCCCGCAGTCTCAGGCCCGAAGTCATCGTTGCCGATGTCGCGATGCCCCTCTTGAACGGATTGGACGCCGCTCGCAAAATCCAAGAAGACTCTCCCAATACAAAGTACGTATTCCTGACCATGCACGTGGATCCAAATCTAGCTGCCGCGGCGCTCGGGCTTGGGGCGATCGGCTTCGTCCTGAAGCACGCAGCCGGGACGGAATTGCTAAAGTCGATCGATTATGTATTGCACGGAAAACAATATCTGAGCCCCCAGCTAATGGCGGATGATTGGGTTGCCACAAGAAGTCGGGCGCGACAGTTTTCTAAGGAAATGACCCCACGGCAGCGGCAGATCGTTCAGCTGTACGCCGAAGGGCGGCCCTTGAAGGAAATCGCAGCTTTGCTCGACTTGAGTCAAAAGACTGTGGAATTCCACAAGCATCACATCATGGAAGCCTTCCATTTTAAAAATAATGTAGAGTTGATATTGTATGCTCTAAAACAGGGGCTTATTTCTGTTGGGCCCGAACCGGGCGCGCGCTATAGAATCGCCCCGAAACGCAGGTAAAGCTCCTTGCGAATTGCGGGTTGCTGGCTAGGGATTTCCCCAGTAGCGGACTGCTTTTCCTCTCTCTAACATCCCCAAGGATTGATGCTGCCCCATTCGCCCCAAAAGCGACTGCAACCGTATTTTGGACGGAGCGAGCCTTGATTCGCCCTCGCATTTTCTTGGCCGATGACCACCAGGAATTCCTCGAAGCCGAGGCAGGACTACTGTCGTCGCGGTTTGAACTCGTTGGCACGGCAAGCGATGGGATAGCGCTTGTATCAGAGGTACTGCGCCTCAATCCAGACGTCGTTGTAGTGGATATCACAATGCCGCGAATGAGTGGTCTCGAGGCTGTCCACAAACTCGTAGGATCCGGTTGCACTGCGAAGTTTGTGTTCCTCACGGTCAACACCGACGAAGAATTCGTCAAAGCTTGCCAGGAAGTGGGGGCTCAAGGCTATGTATGGAAATCTCAAATCAAGGCCCATCTCATCCCCGCAATTCATGCTGTCCTCCAAAACTGCAGGTATGTTTCTCCGCTATCTTCCTCGTGATACTTCGAATTTGTGTCGATCGATGGGAGCGGGGATGTAGCAACCCCGCGAATTTCGAAAAGCAGTGACCTTCTCGCTAGGGATTTCCCTAGTTGCCGGAGGAATCGAAACAATCTAAATCAGGTTGTATGTCAGCGCGCACATTGGACTTTTGTCCCCCCGAGGAGGGGGAGCAAGTCTTTCACGCTCCTCCTCTCCCCCGCGCTGAGGAGTTCCAGAGAATGTTGGAACAGTAAGCACTAGGTTCCGCGGCTCGTAGCGATCGGCTCACGCTTGGCGCCGCGGAAGAAGGCACAGATGGAAATTGTGAGGGGAAATTCAGCCATGACGAAGAGAACTCTTGGATCAAGTTGTCTAAGGAAGATCGCGCAAAACATCGTGGCCGTTTTATGTTCTGCGCTGCTCATGCCGGGCGATGCAATTTTGGCGAGTCAGTCACAGACGCCATCGGCAGGGTCGGCTCAACAAGAAGAAGCTGCCCCTCTTTCCGCTGATCAACTTGACTCGGTTGTGGCTCCGATTGCGCTGTACCCGGATCCGCTGCTTGCTCAGGTGCTCGCCGCTTCGACGTACCCCCTAGAACTTGTTCAACTTCAGCAGTGGTTGGGGAAAAACAAAGATTTGAAAGACAAAGCCCTCGCCGACGCCGTGCAGAAACAGCCCTGGGACCCAAGCGTTCAGGCCATGGCCGCACTTCCAGATGTTGTAAAGCGCTTGGTGGATGATATCCAGTGGGTCGCGGAACTCGGTAACGCGTTCCTTGCGCAGGAAAGCGACGTGCTGGATGCGGTGCAGCGCATGCGTAAGAAGGCCCAAGAGAAGGGCAACTTGAAATCGAATGAGCAAATGAAGGTCGAAACAAAGGTGGTGGAAAGCAAACAGGTGATCGTGGTCGAACAGGCAGATCCACAGGTCGTTTATGTTCCGAGTTATGACCCGGTCGTGGTGTACGGCGCGCCAGCTTATCCATACCCACCAATTTACTATCCCCCTCCCGGCTATTACGCGGCGGGAATGGCAATCTCTTTCGGTGTTGGCTTGGCTATGGGAGCGGCTTGGGGTGGCGGCTGGGGCTACAACACCGGTTGGAACGGAGGAAACAATAACATCAACATTAACAATAACAACAACTTCGTCAATAACTCGAACCGACAAAATGCGGGTAATCGTCCTTCTCAGCAACCCAGTCGCGGTGGAGGCAACAGAGGCAACAGCTGGCAGCACAATCCGCAGCACCGGGGCGGAACCCCATACGGAAATCGAGATACGGCAAACAAGTTCGGCGGGACAACCCGAGGGGCTTCCGCCTCTGACCGTCAATCTAATGCGCGCCAACAACAATCTCGTCAGCAGGGCGGTCGCCAGGGAGCCGGCACCATGGATCGCGGCGCCGCTGGCGGAGGTAGACAGCAGGGCGGTGCCGGCAACCGTGGCGGTGGCGGCGACCGGGTAGGCAATCGACAAACCTCCGGAGGTTCGGGCGGTAGAAATTCAGGCGCCCTAGGCGGCTCCTCCAGAAGTGGAAGCT
>Ga0210388_10004801_pt1 | contig 10558 bp, 7 predicted proteins | sample IncBWC19OmetaG_FD_155485 | JGI IMG/M metagenome (GOLD analysis project Ga0210388, IMG submission 155485) | Forest soil microbial communities from Barre Woods Harvard Forest LTER site, Petersham, Massachusetts, United States - Inc-BW-C-19-O ...
ACCGAAGAGGTCACCGGCGCGATGCCTACCGCGGAGTGCTGCACTTTTCGCGGCAGTGTAGTGGCTCTGGATGCCGCCACCGGCAAGCAGCTCTGGAAGACCTATACCATTGCCGAGGCTTCCAAGCCAACCGCAAAAACCAAGAACGGAGTCCAGCGCTGGGGGCCTTCGGGAGCCGGTGTATGGTCCACGCCTACCATCGACGAAAAGCGCGACGCGATTTATGTCGCTACTGGGGACAATTACTCCGATCCGTCCACCCGAACCAGTGATGCCGTGCTGGCCTTGGATCGCACTACCGGCAAGATTTTGTGGTCCCGTCAAATGACGCCGCTGGACGCGTTCACCGTGGATTGCGTTCAAACAGTGAAAACCAATTGCCCGGATTCGAACGGGCCGGACTTTGATTTCGGCCAGCCGCCCATCTTAGTATCATTGCCCAACGGAAAACGGGCTCTGGTGATCGGCCAGAAATCCGGCGTGGCGCATGCTATCGATCCAGATCAGCAAGGCGAGGTGCTGTGGCAAAGGCGCCTCGGAAAAGGCGGAGCGCTGGGCGGAATTCAGTGGGGTTCGGCCGCGGATCAGGATCGGATGTATGTCGCGCTTTCCGACATCACCTTCCATCTCGTGACCAATCCCAAGGATCCGGGTGATTTTACGACGGAGCTGGATCCGGCGAAAGGGGGCGGTTTGTTCGCCCTCAGGCTGCAAACCGGCGAACAGGTATGGAGCGCGGCCCCGCCTGAATGCGGCACGCGCGCCAACTGCAGTCCGGCTCAATCCGGGGCCGTCACTGCGATACCCGGCGCCGTGTTCTCGGGTTCAGTGGACGGACACCTGCGCGCTTATCGAAGCGCCACCGGCGAAGTAGTTTGGGACTTTGACACCGTCCGCGAATATGACGCGGTGAATGGCGGAAAGGCGCGTGGCGGGTCGCTTGACGGCGGCGGCCCAGCGGTGGCCGGCGGCATGGTGTACGTCAACGCCGGGTATGGAACATTCGGAGGCATGCCGGGCAATGTCCTGCTTGCGTTTTCAGTGGAGGGGAAATAAACTTGGCCTGCCGCGTAGTTGTAGGTTGACGTACAATGGTTGCCTCGCGCCTCATTTTATGAACTGTCCGCACATGTTTCACGCAGCCCCACGCGTCAGCGCGGGGACTGAACTAACGCTCCTGATGGCAAGTTGGTTGCTCATCGCACCCTTCGCCGCCGCTCAGCCTGCGTCTCATGTGAATCCGAAATCAACCTCGGATCAGGTATTCAAGAATGTTCAAGTGCTCAAAGGAATTCCAGTAGATGATTTTCTGGGAACCATGGGCATCATGTGCGCGGCTCTGGGTTTTGATTGCTCGGAATGCCATACCGGCGCCGGCACCGTGAAAGTGGATTGGGCGGCCGACAATCCTCGAAAATTGATCACGCGAAGAATGATCCAGATGATGACCGGCATCAATCGCGATAACTTCAACGGACGCCAGATGGTCACGTGCTGGAGTTGCCATCGCGGCCGCGATCGCCCGTTGACTACGCCGACCATGGAGAACATGTACGGCCCGGCCGCGCTGGATATGGATGACGTGCTGGTCCAAGCGCCTGGCCAGCCTCCTGCCGAAAAGATTCTCAACCAATACATCCAGGCGGTGGGCGGAGCGGATCGCCTGGCTACCATGAAAAGTTACCTGGCCACCGGCTCCAGCGCCGGCTTCGGTGGCTTTGGAAAAGGTGGCGTAGTAGAAATCGCCGGGAAGTTCCCGGATCAGCGCGTTACCTCTATCGTCTTTCCAAAAGAACCAGAGCGCGGCGCCAGCATCCGGACTTTCGACGGCCACGACGCGTGGCTGCGCACCCCGTTAACCGTTCTAAGCGAGTATCAACTCACCGGCGGCGAGCTGAATGGCGCGAAGCTAGATGCAGAACTTTCCTTTCCAGCGCAGATCAAAACCGCTCTTACGGATTTGCGGGTGAGCCTGCCCACCACCATCAGCGATCTGCCGGCGCCGGACAGCCAAGCCGTGGAAGAAAATAAAGCCGCGGGAATTGGCAAGGACCGGCTGGTGAATGTGCTGCAGGGCCGAGGCCCGAACGGCATTTACGCCACGCTTTATTTCGATCAGCAGTCGGGCCTGCTGCTGCGCCTGGTGCGCTATGGCAACTCGCCCATTGGCCGCGTTCCCACCGAAGTGGACTACACCGATTATCGGGACGTGGACGGAATCAAATTGCCGTTCCATATCCTCTTTGTATGGCTGGGAGGACGCGACGAATTTCAACTCAACCAGATTCAGCTCAATGTCCCGGTGGATGCTCGGAAGTTCGACCGTCCCGCGAAGGAAAACCCTGCGATAAAATGAACATCACAAAATACGTAACCGCGACAATTCTCTTATCAGCCTCGCTATTGCTGGCCCAACAGGCGCCATACCACGCACCGCGCGCTGATGGTGGCCATCCCGATCTCAACGGCATCTGGCAGACCATGAATGAAGCCGACTATGATCTGGAAGCTCACGTCGCCAGACCCGCCATGGCGCTGCGTGAGGGTCCCTACGGCCCGGTGCCCTCAGCGCCGGTGTTGGCCCTGGGCGCGGTTGGCGCCGTACCGCCGAGTCTCGGCGTCGTGGAAGGCGGCGAGATTCCGTACAAACCCGAGATGGTCGCCAAGAAGAACGAGAACCAGGCAAACTGGCTGACGCGCGATCCCGAGATCAAATGCTATTTACCGGGAGTTCCGCGCGCTACATATATAAACCAGCCGTTCCAGATCTTTCAGAACTCGAAGCAAATCTTTTTCACCTATCAGTTCGCCGGCGCCGTGCGCAACATATTTTTGAAGGACCCCGGCCCGGCCCCGGTTGACTCTTGGATGGGGCAATCCTACGGGCATTGGGAGGGCGAGACGCTGGTTATCGATGTGACCGGTATGAACGATCAAACATGGTTTGATCGCGCCGGCAATTTCCATAGCGATGCCCTGCATGTCATTGAGCGCTATACTCGTACTAGCCCGGACGTGATTTCATACGAAGCGACAATTGAAGATCCCAAGGTTTTCACACGTGCCTGGAAGATCCAGATGCCGCTGTATCGTCGTCAGGAGAAAAACATGCAGCTCCTGGATTTTAAATGCGTGGAATTTGTGGAAGAGTTAATGTATGGGCAGTACCGCAAGAGTCCGCTGCCCAAGTGAGTGTTCAAAGGAGTAACGTTATGCGGTCTCGATTTCTCGTTCCGCTTTTGGTTCTGGCCGTTGCCGCTGCAGCGCAGACGCCGGCTAAGAAATACAATCCGCCGCGCATGGCCGACGGTCATCCGGATCTGCAAGGCACCTACGACGCGGCCACACTCACGCCGTTGGAACGCCGATCGGGCACAGCGTTGGTCATGAGTAAAGAGGAAGCCACCAAGCTGGAGGCCCAAGCGGTCGCCGTGAAGGCGCAGGGTGACAAATCCATCGCCGGCGATCGGACTGCTCCGCCAAAAGGCGGCGACGGAACTCCAGGCCCGGCCGGCAACGTGGGCGGATACAACACCGGCTGGCTCGATCCTGGTTCAACGTACAATGTCGTGGATGGACAAGTACGGGCGTCCATCATCATCGATCCGGCGGATGGCCGCACGCCCCCGCTGGTGCCGGGAAGAAAAGCGGGAGAGTCGGCGTACAGTTTCAGTATCGTCGGCTTTCTTCAGGCATCGCTAAACGCGAAGCCGCGCCCTACTTCCGACCAAACCGAGAGCAGCGATCCGGGGCTGGAAAGAACGCCGGGCGCCTATGACGATCCGGAAGCGCGTCCGCTGGGCGAGCGTTGTCTGATTGGCTTTGGATCAACCTCCGGGCCGCCCATGCTGCCGAACTATTTCTACAACAACAACCACCAGATCGTGCAGACGAAGGATTCCGTGATGATTCTCACCGAAATGGTTCACGACGCCCGAATCGTACGCATGAACGCCCAACATCTGCCGAAGAACATCCGCCTGTGGTTGGGCGACTCCGTGGGCCACTGGGAAGGCGATACCTTAGTCGTGGATACCACCAATTTCACCGACAAAACCGCGTTCCGGGGAGCTTCGCCAGACCTGCACGTGATCGAGCGCTTCTCGCGAGAAGACGCCCACACCTTGCTGTACCGTTTCACCATCGACGATCCCAAGACCTGGACCAAGCAATGGACCGGCGAGTATAGCTGGCCGGAATCGAAGGGACCTATTTACGAGTACGCGTGCCATGAAGGCAATTACGCCATGATGGATATACTAAAGGGCGCGCGCATACGCGAAAAAGAACAAGCCGCCAAGAACGGCTCGAAATAACAGAAATTGGAGAAGCCAATGCAACACAGAATCTGGACATCGTTTCTACTCCCGGCGGTAGCCTTATGTGTCATGTCCTGGCCGGCGGCCGCGCATCACGCTTTCGGATCGGAGTTCGACTCCGACCGTCCCGTCATCCTCAAGGGCAAGATTGTGAAGATCGAGTGGATCAACCCGCACACCTGGATCCATGTGGAGATCACCAAGGAAGATGGAACCAAGGAAACATGGATGTGCGAGGGCGGAAGTCCCAACACACTGCTCCGCCGCGGCGCCAACAAGAACACCTTCCCGGAAGGAACGGAAGTGGTCATTGACGGCTATCAAGCGCGCGACCATACCGAATTGCGTGCCAACGCGCGCAACGTGACCTTCCCTAACGGCGAGAAATTGTTCCTTGGATCCACCGGCACTGGCGCTCCGAATCCGGACGAATTCTCAACGGACAAGGCGCACAAAATAGGGAAATAATCTTCGGGCCTGTCTCGCGACATGCAATCCACATCACTCGCCGCAGTGCTATGGGCCTCGCTAATCATCCCGGCATTCGCCCAGGTCCCGAGCTATGAGCCGCAATTGGGCAAGTCCGGAATCGATCTGGGCGCCATGGACACCAACGTCAGCCCCTGCACCAATTTCTATCAATATGTGTGCGGTAACTGGCGCGCAAAGAATCCGATACCGCCTGATCAATCGCGCTGGGCCCGATTCAATGAACTGCGCGAGCACAACCTGCTGATCGAACGCGAGATCCTGGAGAAAGCAGCGCAGCCTTCGCCCAATCGCTCCGCTATCGATCAGAAGATCGGCGACTTTTACGCCGCCTGCATGGACGAAGAAGGCATCGATCGAAGAGGTGTAGAGCCCCTCAAGCCCACCTTCGACGGCATCAACGGCCTGAATTCAAAAGAGCAGCTTGCCGCCGAGCTGGCCAAGCTGAAACTCATCGGCGTGAACGGCGTTTTCACATTCGGGGCGACTCCTGATTTCAGAGACGCCAGCGTAAACGTGGCCAACTTCGACCAGGGAGGCATCAGCCTGCCCGACCGCGACTACTATTTGAAGACCGACCAACGTTCCGTGGATCTCCGCGAAAAGTATCAGCAGCATGTCGCCAATATGTTCGGCTTGCTAGCCAAATCGCTAAGCACTACTTGGGACTCGAAAGCGAAAGCTGCTGCCGTGCTCAAGTTCGAGACAGCCTTGGCGGAGGCTTCGATGGATCGCGTGCTGCGCCGCGCCCCCGAATCGCGCGACCACCCCATGACCACCAAGGATCTTCAGAATCTCACGCCCAGCTTCCAATGGACTACATTCATTTCTGACGAGCACACACCGCCGTTCACCAAGATCAACGTCGCCAATCCCGATTTCTTCAAGAAACTCAACAACATTCTTGGCCAGACCAGCGTGGACGACCTCAAGACCTACCTGACCTGGCGCGTGTTGCTTCGCTCCGCCAGCGCCCTGCCGCAACCCTTCGTCCAGGAGAATTTCGAGTTTTTCGATAAGACGCTGAACGGCCAGAAGGAACTCGCGCCGCGCTGGAAACGCTGCGTACGCGCCACCGATAGCGCGCTGGGTGAGGCGCTTGGGCAGAAGTTCGTAGAAGTCGCGTTCAACGGTCCTGCAAAAGCCAAGGCCCTCCAACTGGTCGGCGAAATCGAAAAATCCATGAAGCAGGATATTGAAACGGCTACCTGGATGTCGGATGCCACCAAGCAGCAAGCCTACGCCAAGCTGGCCGCTGTTTCCAACAAAATTGGCTATCCCGAAAAATGGCGCGATTATTCCACCGTGGTGGTGAAGCGCGACGATTATCTCGGCGACGAAGAGCGCTCCACGGCCTTTGAAATCCGGCGCAATCTGAGCAAAATCGGCAAGCCTGTCGACAAGAGCGAGTGGGGCATGACACCGCCTACCGTCAACGCCTATTACAGTCCTCCGCAGAACAACATCAACTTTCCCGCCGGCATCCTGCAGCCGCCCTTCTACAATCGCAATGCCGACGAAGCGGTGAACCTGGGAGCAATCGGAGTGGTGGTTGGGCACGAATTAACTCACGGGTTCGATGACCAGGGGCGCAAGTACGACGGCGAAGGCAACCTGCGAGATTGGTGGACGGCCGCAGACGCCAAAAACTTCGAGACGCGCGCTGAATGCGTGGTAAACGAATATGACAAGTTCAGCCCGGTGGATGGAGTGAATCTGAAAGGCAAGCTGACGCTCGGCGAGAACGCCGCGGATCTTGGTGGCATCCATCTGGCTTACATGGCGCTGATGCGCGATCTGGCGGATAAGACCATGCCGGAAACCAAGCTCGATGGTTTTACTCCCGAACAGCAGTTCTTCATAGGCTACGGGCAGATTTGGTGCGAGAACACCACCGACGCTCGCGCACGCGTCGCTGCCGGGACTGACCCTCACTCTCCCGGACAATTTCGAGCCAACGGCGTCGTTGAAGACATGAAGGAGTTCCAAAAGGCCTTCGCCTGCAAGGCGGGCGACCCCATGGTTTCCGTCCAGGCCTGCAGAGTTTGGTGACGCACTCAAGTTGAGGCTCAAGTGGGGCAGGTGCTTTCGCCTGCCAACAAGTTTTTCAGCAGCCCCTAGTTATCCGTCGGAACCCGTTCCAAATGATCCACGACAATAATGTCCACCGGAACCTTTTCCGGCTGCAGCCGGAGACCCAACGTGTCCCTGAGCGCGGTGAACAGCGATGGAACACCGTCCACATCGCTGGCATTGGAGCTTAGATCGTCATTGATGAAGCGAAGCTCAAAATCATAAACGCCCTCCAGACCGGTCCTATCGACAACCATCTGGCCCAAACTCCGCGCAACGTCGTCGGCCAGATCGACCATCGAGCATTTTGTGGCCGTTAACGTTCGCACACGTCCGCCGTTGTTGCTGGTTCCGGATGAACCGGTTTTTTCGACCGGCTTCAGCTTGAAACCCCCTTTAGCCACTACCAGCGCATAACCGGGCATGTCTTTCGTTTCGTGATGTACCGCCAGCTTGAAGCGATCCTCCAACAATGTGCGCAGCATGATGGGGCGATCGTCCTTGTTCATATCCGGAGGGTACTTGGCGGTAATGTCGAAGCGCAGGTCCGCCATCCAGCCCGGACCAGTCACCTGAAACGGCATGGCGCTATAGGCCCTCTCAATGAGTCGCTTCAAACTTTGGTTAATGAAGACGATCTGGCCTTTCGATCCGTCCGTGCTACTACCGCCGCTGCCGGAATTATTGGGCTTGATGGAGGCCACCTCATAAGCAGCGCGGGTGTCCTGGGGCCGAGCTGGCTGGGCCGAAACGAGAGCGACGAGCGCTGCTAAAATCGCGAGGCACGCTGGCTGCATGACCTTAGGACGATTCAAGCCCCCCACCCGTTGGGAAGATTTTTCAGGTCCGTTTTCTGCCAGGATTCCCAATGACCGCATGCTAGCATGATCCTTCGAAAATGAAAGTATCAAGGTGGATCGTTCTTGCGATGGGAGCAACAACAATGATGATGGCGAAAACGGACGAACAGATCGTCGCGGATCTGGATACTCAGTATCAGGATGCCGTGCGGCGCAACGATGCGGCCACCATGGACCGAATCCTTGCGGACGATTTTGTTCTGGTGAACGGCGCTGGCAAGAGGAGCGTCAAGTCCGACTTTATCGGGGAGGCGCGCTCCGGCGATTTCGTCTACGAGCGGCAAGAGGATAGTGAGCAGACGGTCCGCGTCTGGGGTGACACGGCCGTGGTTACCGCCAAGTTGTGGGCGAAAGGGACATACAAAGGCAAGCCGTTTGACTACAAGGTTTGGTTCAGCGATACCTACGCCCGCACTCCGCAGGGCTGGCGATACGTATTCGCTCAAGTCTCAACAAAGCTTCCAGCGGGCTAGCCAAGGCACCGATTCCGTTGAAGACGCCGGGACCGTTCGGTTGGCAGGCGAAAGCGCCTGCCCCACTGGGAGCCGACGTGGGGCAGGCGCTTTCGCCTGCCAACCCCAACTTTCCGCACCGCGCCTTCATCACCTTTGGCGGCTCAGAGTCAGTGTTTGGCGTCCGCGACCGTGAGGGAGTCGGTGTTCTAGTCTCGATAAAACATGACTACTCATGCCGCAGAGCCAGCGCCGGATCAATGGCCAGAGCGCGGCGTGCCGGCAGATAGCTGGCCAGCAAAGCGACGGCCCCCAGCAGAGCGGCGACCGATGCAAATATGACTGGGTCGGTTGGCTTGACGTTGAAGAGCATCTTGGTTAGAAGCCGCGTAAGGCCGAACGCGGCGGTCAGCCCGATCCCGATTCCTATGCCCGCTAGCGTCATGGCTTGCCGCACAATCATGTTTCGCAACACCGGGGAATCAGCTCCCAGCGCGAGACGAATTCCAAATTCCAGCGTGCGCTGTTCCACCGAATAAGCCATCAAACCGTAGAGTCCCACCGACGCCAGCAAAATCGCGAAGAAGGCGAACGTGCCCAGCAGCAACGTATTGAATTGATCGCGCGCCGTGGATTGGACCACGATCTGGTCCATGGACCGCATGTGTGCCACGGCTAGACCGGCCGCGTCCTGGAACGCCTGTTGGATTGGCGTGGATAAGGAAAAAGGCGCGACCTTCGTCCGGACCAGCCAGGTCAGTGGCATGAACCGGTTATTGAGCTCCATATAAGAATCGCGCACCTGCGAAAGCGGCACGAATGTTGCCGGAAACGGGTCATTGTTGAGGCCGCCATCGCGCGTGTCCCCTACCACGCCGACAATCTCGCGCGGGTCCTGCACGAAGTCGGGACCCATACCGCCTCCAATGATAAGGCGATGGCCAATGGGGTTTTCATTTTTGAAAAAGCGCTTGGCCAGGGCCTCGTTGATGAGCACCACGGGAGGTCCAACGTCGTCCCGTTCGGTTAGGCCGCGGCCGCGAACGATTGGGATTTTGAAAACATCGAAGAAGCGCCAGGTGACGTAGTTCCAGGATGCGCCGCCATGGTCCGTTCCATTGGTTAGCGGGCGTCCTTCAATGCGAAAGCCGAGGCCGAGACCACCTTGCAGCGGCAAATAGGAACTCGCCGCCGCGCTCTCAACGCCGGGGATGGCTTGCAGCCGCTCCATCACTTGCCGGGTCAACTGAAAAATTGCGGCGGTCTTATCGTAGTGACTTCCCGTGAGCGATGTCTCCATGGTGAGCACGTTGTGCGTGTCAAATCCTGGAACCACACGGTGCAACTCATCGAAAGTGCGGATCAGCAATCCCGCGCCTACCAGCAGCACCATCGCGAGGGCCAACTCGACGACCACTAGCGCGCCACGAGCCCTGTTCTGGCGCAAAGAGGAGCCGGAGCGCGTTCCGGTTTCCTTCAACGTGGAATTGAGATCGGCGCGCGAGGCGTGTAGAGCGGGAACCAGGCCGAAGAGCACGCCGCACAGAACAGACAAAAGAAATGTGAAGCCAAGCACCGTCCAGTCCAGCTGGACGGCGGATCCCTCCGGACCAATGCGCGGGATGTTGCCCGGATTCACGGCCAACAGCGCCTTCACGCCAACCGCGCCGATGGCCAGGCCCACCATCCCACCGATTATCGCCAGTAACAAGCTTTCGGTGAGCAACTGACGCACGATGCGCCCGCGGCCTGCGCCCAAAGCTGAGCGGATCGCGATTTCGCGTGAGCGCGATGTAGCGCGCGCCAGTAATAGATTGGCGACATTGGCGCAAGCGATCAGTAACACGCAAGCCACGGCGCCCAACAAAACATAAAGAGCGGGCCGCACGTTACGAACCATGAGTTTCTGCATAGGTTCCACCGTAAAGCTGGCCTTAGGGTCCGCGGCTTGCGGAAACCTGCGCTTGAATTCCTGGCCAGCCAGATTAAGAGCGGCTTGGGCCGTGCTCAGCGAAACGCCGCTCTTCAGACGGGCAGCGGCCTGGAAGTAATGGCCTTGGTTGGTGCTGTTCGGATCGGCCTGGAAAGGCAGAAAGAGATCGGCGGGTGGATCGAAGCTGAACGTAGGCGCCAGGACACCGATGACCGTGTAGGGTTCGCCCCCCAGAGAAAGAGTCTTGCCAACCATGGCGGGATCGGCTCCGAAGCGGCGCCGCCACAGGCCGTTTGACAGCACCGTGACATTTCCTCCGCCGGGGCGGTCCTCTGAAACATTGAAGGTGCGGCCGAGAACAGGCATGGCCCCGAAAAGATGGAAGAATTCGTAGGAGACGTGGATGCCTTTCAATTGTTCCGGATGATCCGT
>Ga0210388_10004802_pt1 | contig 10558 bp, 7 predicted proteins | sample IncBWC19OmetaG_FD_155485 | JGI IMG/M metagenome (GOLD analysis project Ga0210388, IMG submission 155485) | Forest soil microbial communities from Barre Woods Harvard Forest LTER site, Petersham, Massachusetts, United States - Inc-BW-C-19-O ...
TTGTTCTTATGAGCGGACGGAGCGGGGTTTGTTTCATATTCCGTCTGCTATTCATCGGGGCCAGATGAAATGCCGGTCCTTCGACTCCCTTCGCTTCGTTTCGTTCGCTCGGGATGACAGATTGTTGATCGGTAAGAACGAAAGGCAACTGCGGATTTGCTGCGCCAGCTTTTTTAGTTTTGGCCGAGGAGGGCGAAGATTATTCCGACTAATGCTCCGGTGAGCGGGCCTAGCAACAGAAATGCGGTTGCGTTGTTGAGGGAGTGGACGAGGCCCTGGGTTGCGGAATTGCCGATGGCGAGGTCCTGGTATTGCTTCCAGGGGTCGGGTGACGCCTGGGTGGGGCCGGCGAGGTAGAGATCGGCAAAGATGGCGGCGCAGGCGATGAGGCCACTGACCATGGCGCTCCATAACCCAGCGAGGGCGCCAATGCTGGAATTGCCCGCTGCGCGCGAGCCGCGCAGGCCGGCGACGCCCCAGAGAATTACGGCGAGGCCGAGCAGGGCAGGATGCAGGAAGCCGGATTGGTGGCCGGTCCAAATGTCGATCAGGACGCGGGCTGCGAGAACCAGGCCGGCGATAATCCCAAAGGTGGTGCCGGCGGCTATTGCATCGCGAGTGGGATCTTTGATGCCGCTCGACATCCAGTAGAGCAGGCCCATATAGGCAATGAGCGAAATTGCGGGATCGATGGCGGTGGTTCCATTTATCGGCAGATTGAGGGCTTGCTGCCAGGGCCAGAGGATCGCACCGAGAATCGCGAGGTCGGCTGCGGCCAGGAGCACCAGCGGGATTCTATAGGTTCTCGTCGGACCTGAGGCCATGGACTTTTTGCCCCTCTTCAAGAGATGGAACAGGCGGAAATTGAATCTGGTTTCTGCTTCCAGTTTATATCCGGCGGGTGTGCCGAGGCCGCGAAAAATGGGCTGTGCCCGTGCAGTAACGTGGATTAGTGCCGGGTGCGGACTGGTGTTGCGGGGGTTGAGACGAGATGCGCCGCCATTTTATGAAAAAGCAGGTCCCCATTCGACTTCGCTCAGGGCAGGCTTTCGACTCCGCTGAAGTTCGCTTCGCTCAGGATGACGGGATCAACGGGGATGAAAGAACGAAAAGAACCGAGACTGAATATCAGGCGCTCATCAGGGCGGGGCTGGGAAGGGCATGGCTGGTGAGGACGCTCTCAACTGTTGCCGGAGCGGGCGCGGATTCGGCCGGCACATGAGCCAGTTCCCAGGCGGAGCGGTCTTTGAGCAATCGCGACACCAGCGCGGTGTGCATGGCATGGCCGGCGCGCTCGGCTACCACGTGGCCCTCGATGCGGCGGCCGGCAAGGGCCAGATCGCCGATCAGGTCGAGCACCTTGTGGCGCACGTACTCGTCGGCGAAGCGGAGCGGGCCGTTTTCCGGGCCTTTGGCTCCCAGGATGATGGCGTTGTCAGCATTTGCGCCGCGGATCAGGCCCATGTCGCGCAGGCGCTGCTCGTCGGCTTTGTATCCGAAGGTGCGGGCGGCGGCTATGAACTCGCCGTAGGTTTCGGCGGCCAAGTCTACGCTGGTCATCTGGCGACCGATGGGGGCCGGAAAATCGATGGTGTACTGGATGCTATAGCCGGAGCCGGGATAGACTCCGATGAACTTGTTGCCCTCGCGCACCTCGACCGGGCGCAGGACACGGATGGTTTCGCGGCGGCGGCGCTGGGTGCGGATTCCTGCATTCAAGAAGGCCTGGACGTAGGGCAATGCGCTGCCGTCGAGGATGGGGAGTTCCAGGTTGTCGAGCTCAATGATGACGTTGTCGACGCCCATGCCGATGAGGGCGGAGAGTAAGTGCTCGGTGGTGGATATCAGCACGCCTTGGCGCATGAGGCTAGTGGCGTAGCTGACTTTGGCCACGTTGCGGCCATTGGCGGGGATTTCGAAGTTGTCGAGGTCGGTGCGGCGGAAGACGATGCCGGAACCTGCCGGTGCGGGCAAAAGGCGGAGGTTGACGGGTGCGCCGGAATGAAGACCGATGCCATCAAAAACGATGGGTTCCGCGATCGTTTGCTCCAGGTGGGCTGGACTAGCCAATCAATCTTTCTCCAACTGCGCATTAGGGGCGCAACCGTTAGATTAGACGGGAAATGGCTTCCTGATAGTGTGGCATTTTTGCCACAGTGTGGGTTTGGTGAACCACTTTTCGCATCGGAAAACGGGGCGGGGTGGGGTGGAGTTGAAGGCTTCGTGAAGGGGTTAACTATCGTAGAATCAGAGAAACCCGGCTTGGGCCGACGAAAACAAGGACAGAAAGGGCAGACAAATGCCGCGGGATACCGACTCTTATCTTCCCATGCGCGCCCTGCTGGCTGGGGCGCGGCGCAAACAAGCGGGGCTGCTGGATTTTCTGCGGCGGCTGGTGGAGGCTGAATCGCCTTCGGACGACAAGGCTGCGGTGGACGCTTGCGGGACACTGGCTGCGGCGCATGCAAAGGCTTTGGGGGGCCGTGTGAGGGTGCATCGACAGCGGGGGTTCGGCGATGTGATTGAGGTGCGGTTTGGACCTCGAAGCAAGGCAGGGTCGCCGAAACCGATATTGCTGCTTGGGCATCTGGATACGGTTTGGCCGCTGGGAACGCTGAAGTCGATGCCCTATCGCATCGCCGAAGGGCGGGTGTGGGGCCCGGGCGCGCTGGATATGAAGGCTGGCGTGGCTATGGCGTTTACTGCCATTGAATTGCTGAGCGAGGTTGGGCAGATTAGTCGCGAGATTGTGCTGCTGCTGAACAGCGATGAAGAGGTGGGAAGCCCGGTTTCGAGGCCGATTACGGAGCGGCTGGCTCAAGAGTGCGTTGCTGTTTACGTACTGGAGCCAGCGCAGGGGCTGGCGTACAAGACCGCACGCAAGGGGACGGGCAACTGGCGCATCGAGGTGAAGGGAGTTGCCGCTCACGCGGGCGTGGACTTTGAGAAAGGGGCGAGCGCCATTCGCGAATTGGCACAGGTGGTGGAGACGGTGAGCGGATGGACCGATCTGAAGCGCGGGCTGACGGTGAGCGTGGGGCTGATTGGGGGTGGGTCGAAGACGAATGTGATTCCGGCGGAGGCTTGGGCGGAGGTGGATATTCGCATCGCACGAAAGGCGGACGGGGCGCGGATTTCGCGGAAGTTTGCAGGGCTGAAGGCGGCGGACAGGCGATGTGAGGTGGCGGTGACAGGCGGGATCAATCGGCCACCGATGGAGCGGACTCGTGGGACTGTGAAGCTTTATCGCGAGGCTCGGGCGCTGGCGGCGGAGCTGGGCTTTGCGCTGGATGAAGCGGCTACTGGCGGCGCTTCGGACGGGAATTTTACTTCGGCACTGGGGATTCCTACGCTGGATGGGATGGGCGCCGTTGGGGAGGGTGCGCATGCTCGGCATGAATCGATATTGGTGGAGTATTTGGCGCCGAGGACGGCGCTGCTGGCGCGGATGCTTTCGCGATGAGTGGAACGTCGTATTTCGTTGGGAGTTGAGGCGCGTCATTTTATGAGAGAGTGGGTCCTTCGACTCCGCTGAATTACTTGTCGATCCTGATGAACGGGGCTGGTTTAGGTTCGTGGCGGCCCACCCTAGGCGCAAAAAACAAGGACGCGCCGAGGATGGGGCACCCAATGAGTTTCGGAATTATCGACCGTTCAATCCAGGCCGGAATGCGCGTCGGTGAGGTGGGCTGGTCAGAACGACAGGGCCAATTTTCGATGTGAACTTTGAAGACGGGACATTATGGGTGGAGCGCATAGTTGCGCCAGAAGAAGTAGGCGGCGGTGATGAAGCCGATGACGGCGACGGACCAGCGCATGGCGCGCTGATTGACTTTGCGGCTGTAATGGGCTCCAAGATAGCCTCCGATCGCGGCGAGAAACGCCATGATGAGGCAGAAGTGCCAATCGACGCGGCCGGCGGCGATGAAGGTGATGGAGGGGATTCCGATGGAGACGGCGGCAGTGAGTACTTTGAGCGCATTCATCTCGTGGATGTTGTGCACTCCGCAGAAACCGAGGAGCGCCATGACCAGAAATCCGCCGCCGGCGCCGAAGTAACCGACGTAGACGCTGACTATAGCCATGCCGACGATCAGGGTGATCGAGTAGCGGCGCCCGCCAGAGAGCGAGGCTAGCCAGCGGCCCAGTGGAAAGCTGAGCACAAACATTACCGCTGCAAACAGGAGCAGCCAGGGCAGCAACTCGCGGAATCTGGCGTTGCCGGTGCGCAGCAGCAGAAAGCCGCCTAGCCATCCGCCGAGACCTGAGGCGATGCCGAGAGGCAGCAGTTCCTTGCGGTAGGTTTTCAGGTCATGGCGGAAGGCTACGAGCGAGGTCAACTGGCCGGGCCAGAGGGCTACGGTGTTTGTGGCTTGGGCAGAGACTGCGCCCACCCCAGCGGCTGTGGTGCTGGCCAGCAGCGCAGGCAGGGATAGAAACGAGCCGCCACCGGCGATGGTGTTGAGCGCGCCGGCGAAGAACGAGGCGACAGGGAGCCAGCAGGCGCGGAGAAGATGGAGGACGGTGGGAAGCAAAGATCAATGTAAATGACTGGGCATGAGGATGCGTAAGGTTTGTGTTTTCCGAAGGTGAATCAGTTTGAGCGATCATTCCCTCGGGGGCTAAAAGCCCAGGCTTATTCTGGTGCAGCGAACGTACGGGCTGAAGCCCGTACCCTTCAATCTGAGCCTATCCTTTCTGAACCTACGCCTTGGGGCGGCGGGAGGTGCTTTGCGGTGGGAGCGCCTGATACACTCCGGTCAAGAACCTATTGGAGCTTTAACACGCGATGAAACATTCTGTTTTGATTCTGATGATGGCGGCTAGCGCGGCTGCCGCTGCTGCCCAAACACCGGCCAAACCGGCTACCACCCCTGCAACTACCGCCAAGCCGGCTGCACATGCGGCCGCCGCGCCGTCCGCGGCGATTGCACCGATGATGAAGGCGCCCGCCAACATTCCGCAGTACAAGGGAATTCAGCATCCGGTCTTCACCATCGCGTTGCGCTACCAGGAGATTAAGATCGGGACCGGGGCCGTGGCGGATACGGGCAAGGTATACAAGATTTTCTATACCGGCTACCGGGCCGCTGACGGGATCAAGTTCGACTCGACCAGCGACCACCCGCGGCAGCCGCTGAAGGACAAGGACGGCAAGCCGGTGTTGGGCGACGATGGCAAGCCGAAGCTGGGTGACATACAGCCGTTTCCGTTTCATCAGGGAATTGGCAACACGATCCCCGGCTTCGACCAGGGGTTTATGGGCATGAAGGTTGGCGGCAAGCGCCGCATTTATATCCCATGGCAACTGGGCTATGGAACGCGCGCGATTCCGGATCGCGGTGCGGATCATCCGGGGATTCCGGCGAAATCCGATTTAATTTTCGACGTGGAATTGCTGGATGTGGCCGACGCGCCTCCGCCTCCGCCGGCACGTCCGATGGGCGGGATGCCGGGTGGGCGGCCGATGCCGATGCCTCCTGGAGTGAAACCGCCGCAGGGCGCAACGCCCGGGGCGCCGGGAACTACTCCTCCGATCAGGCTGACGCCTGCGCCTGGTACGCCGGCTGCGCCAGGGACTGCTCCGACGACTCCGGCACCTCAGACGACGCCTCCTCCGGCTACCTCGACACCGGCCACTCCGCCTGCAACTACTCCCCCACCGGCGACTGCGCCGCCTGCCACGACTCCTCCTCCGGCGACAACCACTCCACCGCCCGCTACTACGCCGCAGCCGCAATTGCGCTAGGAAGTCTGTGGTTTCCCAGGTCTCAAAATCGAGACCTGGGGCACCCAACATTGAGGTAGGTTCAGACCGCACCTACGGGGCGGTGCATCTGGTTGGCACGTTTACCCAGGATTTCGCCCGCCTGCGCGGGCTTCATCCTGGGCTATTCTCGATGCTCCCTCCGGGAGCAGATGCGGCCTCTCAGCACCCAAAATGTCCCTTTTCTTCGGAGAAGGCTTGCAGCAACCGACGCGGCCAAAACCCTCAGGCTAAGCTCACGGGAAGCTCCGGCGTGGCTTTTAGGAGTTGACGGGTATAGGCTTCGCGCGGATTGGCGCAGAGGGATTCGGCGTCGCCTGTTTCTACCAGGCGTCCGCGTTCCATGACGGCGATGCGGGTGCTGAGATAGCGCACCAGCGGCATGGAGTGAGAGATGAACAGATAGGTCAGGCCGAGCTCGCGCTGCAGGCGGCGCAGCAGGTTCACGATCTGCGCGCCTACGCTTACGTCGAGGGCAGAGACCGGCTCGTCCAGAATGAGCAGGCGCGGGCGCAGGGCCAGGGCGCGGGCGATGTTGATGCGCTGGCGCTGGCCGCCGGAGAACTGGTGCGGATGCTTTGGGAGCGCTGATTCGTCGAGGCCGACTTCGGCGAGGAGTGCGATGGCTTTGGAGTGCAGCGCGGCGCGGCTGGTTTCAATGCCGCCCTCATGGCGATGAATCAGGAGCGGCTCGGCGACGATTTCGAGAACATTCATGCGCGGATTGAGCGCGGCGTAGGGGTCCTGGAAGACGGGCTGCATTTGGCGGCGAAGTCTGTGCAAGTCTGATGCGGAGGCTTGGGATACGTTGATCCCATCTACGAGGATGCTGCCGTGGGTAGGAGTGACCAGGCCCAGAATCATGCGGGCCAGCGTGGTTTTTCCTGAGCCGGATTCGCCGACAAGGCCGAGCGTTTCGCCGGGCTCGATGGTGAGAGAGACGTTGTCTACTACCGTTTGGAGCTGGGTGCGCAGCCCGGTGCGGCGGGGATAGGTCTTCGAGACTGCGGTCAGTTCCACTAACGGCATGGGTTGGCACCTGCGGTGCGGCAGACGGCGCTTGCGCGCCAGAACGTCTTTTAGCAAGTTTCGGTTAGTCGAGGGTGGGGTGGAGGTTGTGGAAGGTGGTGGCTTGCTGGTAGGCCCAGGCGAAGGCGGCTAGCTTGGCGTCCTGGTAGTGGGCGGCCAGGAATGTGAGCGAGACGGGTGTGCCGGGGCCGCCGATGTCGTCGTGGTTGCCGTCGTCGATGGCTGGGGGCTTGGGTGCGTCGGGGCCGCGGAGTCCGTTGGGGACGATGAGCGCGGGATGGCCGGTGAGGTTGGTCGCGACCAGCTGCATGTCGGTGCTGGGGGTGACAATGATGTCGACCTGCTCAAAGAGCGCGGAGACCTGATGAATGGCGAGGGTGCGGGCGCGGTTGGCCTGGATGTACTCGACTGCGGGGTAGAAGCGGGCGACGCGGAAGGCGTTGGGCCAGTCTTCGATTCCCTGCTCGGTGAGGAGTGCGTCGCGGCCGGACATGGTGAGGTCGTCGAATGCGGCGGCGGCTTCGGCGGTGAGCAGCTCTGCAATTGCGCCGTAGGGGAGTTTGGGGAGTTCGACGGGGATGAGATTGATGCCCATGGAGCGGAGTTGCGAGAGAGCGGCGACGAGGAAGCGGCGGTCGTAGTCGCGGCGGGCGCGCCAGGCTCTGGCTTCAACATTGTCGGCTTCGCGCCTGGATTTTTCTTCGGCGGATTCGTTGGGCTTGGCTTCTTGCGGCTTGTGAGGCTCGGGTGGGTCGAACTCGGATTTCAGGTAGCCGATGCGGAGTTTTTTCCAGTCGAGGGCTGGGTTCCAATTCAATGGCGCTGGGTGGACTGAGGCGTCTTTGCCGTCGGGACCGTGGATGGCGTCGAGGACGAGGGCGCAATCTTCCGCGGAGCGCGTGATGGGGCCGAGCTTGTCCATAGTCCAACTGAGAGCCATTGCGCCGGTGCGGGGAACGAAGCCGAAGGTGGGGCGGAGACCAGAGCAGCCGCAACGCGTGGAGGGCGAGGAGATGGAGCCGAGCGTCTCCGAGCCGATGGCGAAGCCGACGCATCCGGCTGCTACGGCGCTGGCTGAGCCGGCGGAGGAACCGCTGGAGCCGAGGGTTGGATTCCAAGGGTTGCGGGTGCGGCCGCCGAACCATTTGTCGCCCATGGCGAGCGCGCCGAGGGAGAATTTGGCTACGAGAACTGCGCCTGCGGCGTCAAGGCGCTGGACGACGGTGGCGTCTTCATCGAAGGACTGCTTCTCGAAGCCTCCGGCGCCCCAGGTGGTGGGGTAGCCTTTTACGGCGAGAAGGTCTTTGGCGCCCCAGGGAATGCCGTGCAGCGGGCCGCGGTATTTTCCGGCGGCGATTTCTTCGTCAGCCTTTTTGGCCTGGGCGAAGGCGCGTTCTTCTGTGAGGGTGATTACGAAGTGGAGTTTGGAGTCGTAATGCTTGAGGCGGGCTAGATACATCCGGGTTAAATCGACGGACGTGAGCTTGCGTGCCTGTATCAACTTGCCAATCTCGCCGACCGTGGCGAAGGCGAGATCTTCGACGTGCGCCGGCGTCGAAGGAACGGCGTAGAGAATACTCCCGGCGGAGCCCTTGACGGTGTCCCCATAAGGCGATGCGTCGATCTTTGCCGGTTGCGAAGTCGCTGCCGGCAGCGGATGAAACACGAACGCCGGCGCGACCGAGTTGGCCATCTTGAGCGCGCGGATGGGGTCGTAGGAGCTGCGCTGATCGTTGAGGCCGTCGAGCATCAGCTTTTTCTGGTCGGCGGTGAAGGGGCCTACGCCTGCAAGGGCTGAGGCCTGGTCGATCATCTCCGATGTGATCTTTGGCAGGTCTTTATGATCGGGGGTGGCTTGCTGGGATTGCGCGGCGAGCGTGTAGAGAACTCCGGGGAGCAGGGCGGATGTGATTCCGGCGCGGCTGCAGGCGGTTAGAAAGCTTCGGCGATCGAGTGTCATGGTTTAGATCCTTGCTGGAAACAATAACAAATGTGGGTCGGGTTTTTGTTTAGGTGGGGCTTCGCGTCGGCCCTCCGGGGCTGAAGCCCTTCGCGCAGGATGGCTTTTCAGCGGCCTGAAGGCCGCCGCTCCCTCCGGATTGCTGGGCGAGGTTTGTGGTTTCCCACCCATTCCGCAAAGTGCGCGGATTGGATGGGGCACCCGGCCTAGGATGCGGGCACACGGCTCCCTCCGGATTGCTGGGCGAGGTTCGTGGTTTCCCACCCATTCCGCAAAGTGCGCGGAATGGATCGGGCTCGCGGCGGAGGATGGGGACGGAGGATTGTTGATGCGCTCGGCAGGAGGCCGGAGTTAGATCGCTATTTTCCGGCGGCGTTTGCCTGGGCTATGGCTTTCTTTATGGCGGCTCGGCGGCGGGCGGATTCGGTGTCGAAGTCGATGGGGACGGCGTTGGGGGGGCGGGCTTTTTCGCGTGCGATGTAGGCGTCCAGTTGGGATACGAAGCCGGTGTCGATGTTCACGATGGCGGCTTGCGCGTTTGGCAGAATTTTTTTGAGGTGGGCAATCTCTTCGACGGCACGCTCTGGGTGGTAGCTGAGGCGGTTGCCGGTTTGCATTGCTTCGACGAGGACATCAGGGGGAATGGAGACGGGCAGCGTGTCGTTGAGGGCGTCGTAGGCGCCGCGCAGGCGGGTCATGATTCCGGCGAAGCCATCGAGCTCTGTGCGGCGGGCGGTGAGGCCTTGGGTCCGGCGGATTTCAAACGTGACTTTTTGGGATGTGCTTCGAGCGGCGACGGGGATGAGGGTGGTGAGCGTGTTGCCTTCGAAGGTCCAGCCGCATTTGCCGGGGATTTTGGAGGGATTTACCGGGATGCTGTTGACGGTGACCGATGCTGGCGGCCAGTCGGCGGGGAGACGGAGCTCGAATCCGCGCGTCTTCAGCATCCCGGTGAAGCTGCCTTCTACGGGGCCGATTTCGACCTTGAGGGTATCGCCGGTTTGGGTGGCTTTGATGGGGGTGCGGGTGTAGACGCCGTGCTGGTAGTCGACGGAGACGCCGGAATCTTCATAAACGGAGTAGCTGGAGCTTGCGCCGGGGGCGAGCGGCCAGACGTTCACGATGAGCGGGTCAACCGGCTTTTCGCCGGTGTATCGCATGGGCGGCTGCATGGGAATGATGGCGCCGGGGCGGACGTAGATGGGAACCTGGTCGATGGAGAAGGTGCGGTCATAGGCGGCTCCGCCGGCCAGGTGCTTGCCGGTGGGCCATTCTATCCACTCACTACTTGGCAGCCAGATTTTTTCGGTGGCGAGGGCGCTGACTTTGTCGGCGACGGTGGTGACGGGCGCAGCCAGCATCTGGTCGCCGAAGATGTATTCATTCTTGCTTGAGTAGGCTTCGGGGGTTTCCGGCCAGTCGTAATAGAGCGGGTGGAGGAAGGCTACGCCGGTGTCGTAGGTGCGGCGGGCTTCGGTGTAGAGGTACGGTTGCAGTGCGTAGCGCAATTGGAACGCGGTGCGAAGGATGGCGGAGTATGGCTCCGGATAGGCCCAGATGCGGCGCTCGGTTTCAGGGTTCTTGGTGGTGTGGGTGCGCAGGATGGGTGAGAAAGCGCCGAATTGCACCCAGCGCGTGAATAACTCGGGCTCGACGGGGCCTGGCATGTGTCCGCCGATGTCGTGGCTCCAGTACGCGTAGCCGACGTTGGCAGCGGTTGCGGTGAACCAGGGCTGGAAGGCGAGAGAATCCCAGACGGAGACGGTGTCGCCGGAGAAGCCGATCTGGTATCGATGGTTGCC